>Ga0114931_10007418_pt1 | contig 13383 bp, 10 predicted proteins | sample 2SBtaG_FD_89579 | JGI IMG/M metagenome (GOLD analysis project Ga0114931, IMG submission 89579) | Deep subsurface microbial communities from Kolumbo volcano to uncover new lineages of life (NeLLi) - 2SBTROV14_V59a metaG | ecosystem: Environmental > Aquatic > Marine > Volcanic | place: Kolumbo... | reverse complement strand
TTTCAAGGTCCGCGCCGGCCGGGCCTCAGTTCCGTTACGGGCTCGCTACGCTCGCCCTTCACTACACTGAGGCCCGGCCGATCTCCATGTCTGCCTTTTTACAGAATCAATGTTACACTACCTCACTATCACCAAAGGTAATCGAAAGAAGGTGCTTGATTTCGAAAGTAAGAGCTCACTTTCAACCGAAAGGGCATCCATAATAGACAGATAACTGCACGCATCACGGCAGCCGGTACCACGACTGGATTTTCAGCATCGCGCGGTCTTCGGGGAACGTGTGAAAAGCCTGCACGCGAAATGTTTTGTCGCGTGACTGGATGCTGATATAACTCAGGGCTCCCATTCCGAGTCGACCGCCCGCATCGAATTGGTGCAACATGCCCTGCCGCGTGGCTTGCAGGGTCAACTCTTTCTGGTAGGTCAAGAATTTTTTACTGTCGGCGGGCTCCAATGAAAAGTTCATTTCATAGCTAATTCCACCGCGGCATTGCAGCTCATCAGATCGACTTCCTTGCAAGCGATGCGCCATCAACCGGCGTCGTTGGGGCAAGGGATGGTGCGCCGCGGTTGCCACTTCGGTGAGGGTCAGCCCTTGATAGCGCCACTGGACCACATGGCCGGCACTGGTAATCGAAACGGTGGCCTGGTAACCGCCGCGCACGATCGTGCGGGTTTGATGGATGACAAACAGTTCAGGATGCAGCGATCTTCCATACAATCGGAATACCAGCTCGGCGATTTTCGGGCGAACAGATAGCACGTCTATTTTCTTTCCGCCAAGCCGGCCCCTGAATAAACGGGTGGATACCAACTCGGGCTTTGCCTGGATATTTCATAAAATTGGTTGCGTCAGGAGCATGAGGCAAACAGCCTGAAGGCATCTCAAGAATCCGGCGCATGCTCCGATTATACTTTCCTTCCACAAGAGTCTCAAAGGGGAATCTGCGGGATCTCCCATTCCCCATTCGAATTAATTCAGACTTGACAAAACCCCTGGGGCTAGTCCACATATTTCATCAACTCGGGCGCCGAAACTTGCATTGGTTGGCAAGAGGTCAAGGAGTGCGGTGGCTGCAAGACAAACCGTGTCTTCCGTACGTAAAACACCAACTTTGCTAACCTTTTTTACCCGCGTATTGATTTGCCAGCTAGCAACCATGGAATTCACATTCCACAATTCTACCGCCTCTAAGTTGAAATTTACGTAACACTTCACCTGAATCCATAAAAACTAATTTATGAACTTGCGAGACCAACTACTAGCGATGCATGCACTTTTTCGATTCCACGCCAGCACTCAGATTGAGGTAGCCCCCAGACTGGGGTTACCCTATTATTCTTGCGGTCGTGATTCTCGCCTTCGAGTGATCCGTGGGGGCCGGGTCAAAACCCTCCCAGGACAAGAGCCACGATGACCGCCACAATGCCGAGCATGGCCAATGCAATCCAAGCCGCGGATCGGCCGGACCACAATCGGGTGGGAAAGGTGACGTATTGACCACAGTAAGGGCAGGAAGGCGTGTCCTCATAGATGGCTTCGCCGCACTCCGGACAAGGAAACGTATCCGAATCGTCAATAGTATCCTCCTGGTCGGGCTCATCGGGATATTCGAACTCTTCCAAATGGGAATCCGACCAACTTGAATGAACCATAGTTTTCTATGCACTTGGATGACATGTTTAAGGACAGGCAAAAAATAATTTGCCAATACGCGAAATTACAAAATAGCAAGGCCCCCACGACCAGCCTATCGGTGCGAGCGTTCGCATCGTGACAACCCTATCCATCCGTACTACACTCCACCGTAGTCCGTCAAGGAGGACGAGCCGTGAATTCGATTCGACCCCTGGTAACGATCACTTTGTTGGCCGTCGCCGGCGTTTACTTGTATTTTAAAATCAACGAAACCGAACCCCAATTGCCGGCGGATGTCGCCGATTGGACCTTGCCAGACCAGGTGGACATTCGCGCGCCGCTCGTCACGACAGCCCCTTCGGTTGCCCCGGCTTATGAAACACCAACCTCTCCGGACCCGGCTCAGGAACCGTCGACTCCCGCGGGAATGAAGCCGGCAACAGCGGCGGCAGCACAAAAAGATCCACCAAGTACGTTGCTAGCCGATTTACCACCACTGCCAAAGATTCCCGCGACAGCAGAGGCCCAAGCCACGCCAGCCGAAACTTCGAAGGAACCGGCAGGAACGATTCCCGCTCCCAGCCACAGTTTGGCTGCAACCGCGCCAGCGACTGCGTCTGCGGTAACGACCCCCGCGTCCGCATCACCATCTCAAGCCCCTTCCCCTCGAACATCGTCAACCCCTTCCGCGCCCCCCCAGGCATCGTTGTTTGGTGCCACGCGTCTGGCTGTGCAAGGCGCGCTGGATCGGGGTGAATTGTCGCAAGCCCTGCTACTGCTATCCGATTGGTATGACGATCCTTCGCTAGCACCGAAAGAGAGCCAAGAGGTCGACGCCTTGTTGGGACAACTTGCCGGGTCGGTGATCTATTCCACGGAGCATCGTCTGGAGCCGCCCTACCTGGTGCAGGCGGGCGAGCGATTGGAAGATATTGCCAAGAAATACGGCGTGCCATGGCAACTGCTGGCCAAAATCAATGGCATCGATCGCCCAGGCCAACTACAGCCGGGGCAAAAACTCAAAGTCCTGCGCGGGCCGTTTTCCGCCTTGATCGATCTAGGGGAGCGCCGCTTGACAGTCCTGTTGGCGCGTCGTTACGCAGGTAAGTTCGCCATTGATATCGATCCCCAAGTGACGGTGGAAGAAGGTTCGTGGAAAGTGGATCAGAAACTGGTCACGCCTGGCAACCTGAGCCTGGCATCGTCGGCTCCTGGCACCGCGTTGGGAGGGCAGGCATCGGGAGGCAAGGCCCACGGCGGTCCGACTGCCGAGGAGGAAAGCCTGATCCTGACCAATACGGCAAGTAAAGAGGCCCAGATCGCCGTGCTGAAAGGACCCGGGGCAGCAGCGCCGGGAGTGGCGACGGAACCGAAGAATCGCGTGATCCGGCTGAAAACGGCCGACTTGCGAGACGTATTTAACATCCTGTCGGTGGGATCGAACGTGATCATTCGGCGGTGAAAGAATTTTCGATGTACGATCGACCGGCCTTGCAGAAGCTGATTGAGCAGAGTGCACTGAAGTTTGGCCAGTTCACGTTGGCTTCGGGCAAGCAGGCCAATTTTTATCTCGATTGCCGGCAAGTCACCCTCGACGCACGAGGCGCCAGGCTGATTGGCGAGGGGATGCTGGAATTGTTGGCGGAACCATGGCCCGAACTGGTGGGAGGCATGGTGATTGGGGCCGACCCGATCACCGGCGCCATGTTGGCCCTTGCCGGTCAGCGCGACCGCGGGTTGCGCGGCATCATGGTACGCAAAGAACCCAAGGGGCACGGTACGGGCAAGCATGTCGAGGGCCCCTACCAGTCCGGCGAGGAGGTGGTCATTGTCGAGGATGTGGTCACCACGGGCGGCTCCTCGCTGCGGGCGATCGAACATTGCCAGGCTGTCGGCTTGCGCGTCCGCCGGGTGCTGGCCATCGTGGATCGCATGGAAGGTGGCCGTGAGGCCTTTGCCGAAAAAGGCTTCGAGCTAACGACGCTCTTCACAATTGCAGATTTTGGCTTGTAGGCGCGTGGCCCATGGAAACATCACTCCACCGTGATCTCAAAGCCATCTATGCCGGCACCGGCAACCGGCAGGAAGTTGCCTGCGAAGGGTACCGCATCGATGCGGTCCGGCGCGGCTTGCTGATCGAAATCCAGCATGGCTCGCTGGCCGCGATCCGCGACAAGGTATCGACGCTGCTCGAGAAGCATCGCGTCCTGGTGGTCAAGCCGTTGGTGGCTCGCAAGCAGTTGATCAAGCAGGACCGGAAACAGGGCCGCGTGGTTTCAAAACGTTTCAGCCCCAAGCGCGCCCAGCTACTCGATTTGTTCGACGAACTCGTCTACTTCGTCAGCGTGTTTCCACACCGGCGTCTGGCGCTCGAAGTGCCGCTGGTGGAGGTCCAGGAGTGGCGTTATCCGGGTCATGGACGGCGGCGGCGTTGGCGGCGCAACGATTTCCAGGTGGAAGATCAGAAACTCCTGCGGGTTGTTGAAACATTCCGTTTCAAAAAACGAACCGACCTGTGCAAGCTGCTGCCCCCCAGTTTGCCCGTGACTTTTCACACCGGCCACCTGGCCCAGGGGCTTAAGGTGCCGCGGCACACGGCCCAGCGGATGGCCTACTGCCTGCGCGAAACCGGCGCGGTCCGGGTCGTGGGCAAGCAAGGCAACACCATTCTTTATCGTCACAGCAAGCGCCGCGCGGCCTGAGGAAACCGGCGTATTTCATATTTCAGTACTTCCAAATTGTCACTCAATCCACGAGGGTCAGGGCGATAAGCCGCCCGGAAACCAACATTTTATCAGCTAGCACATTGCTCGGGTCGGCTTCATCGGCCATTCTTGGGAACCACTGTATTTAGAATTGGCGGCCGTAGCGCTCGGTCATGGTTTCGCGCGTCCGCGCGGAGAGGGCTTGTAGTTCCTGGACTAACCGGTACGCGTCTTGCAGACCCCGGTTTGCTTCGTCTGCTTGGATAAGATGCCGATCGAGGGCGACATACGGTTTCTCAAAATATCCGTAGGCACCGTAGCGGCCATAACGGCGCCTGCCGAAATTGTTGAGCGTGGATTCACGCAAGTCGCTACGCATTTCCGCCCGCTCCAGAACACTGACGATTTCATGCAAGGATGCAACCACATCACGACCGAAGGCGACGACATCCTGGTCGACCTGATGCAGGTCGAGCCCCTCGATTTTGCGGGCGTAACGTTCGACCCAGGTTTTTATCTGGTACAAGCTTTGTGGTTGAAGATTACCAGCGAACAAATCGTTCAGATAATTCGTCACCGTTTGAAAATACCGTTGGGATGCCACGGCCACGGTGTCACTGGCGGAGCCGCCTGCATCCGCGGCGGGCCCCATCGGCCCCACGGGGCTGGCAAGTACCGAGAGAATACGGCGCAATCCGCTTTGCGAGAGTTCGCCCTGGAGGGCAATCGATGGGCCCGCCGTGCGAATCTGCCAATTCTTGAAATCATCGATACTTGCACCATGTTCCGCCAGCACGGCAAGTAGAAGCCGTTTAACGGATTTGCCAAGAATCGCGGCATCCTGGTTAAAGTCAATCGAGAGCCGTCCCTGGGGGGGATTCTGTAGCTTGACTTCCAGGCGGATGCCGCGAATGCCGGCAATGACCCTGGCGATCCCGGCAATATCGCCAGCCCCGCCCAGGTACGATTTTTTCTCGGTCAACGCGTCTTCAATTTCCCCTGCGGCGAGAACTCCATGCAGGTCGAGCGCCATGACAATGGGAGCGGCTCCATCCCTGGCAGCATCCCCGTTCTCGGCGGTTTGTAGTGCCTCGCTCAGATACGGCGACAACTGGGGAGATTTTCTGCTGCTCGCTTTGCGGACCCAGCGGATCACCTGCTGACGATTCGCCGGCGACATGGCGCCCAAGACCCGCGGCCCTAAGGTGACCACGTAACTGTCGTTCGGCCGCTCAACGGCCTGGCTGCCCGCCAATCGATCCAGCCGACCGCCACTGTAGGTGGCAATCGCATCCATCGTTGGCATGGGGCGCATGTAAGCAACCGCGATTTCCCATTGTGGCTGCATGAACTCAAAGTCCATCTCGGCAGCCAGTAGAAAAATTTCCGCTCCCGCGGGCATGGCGATCATGCCAGCGCGGCGGGCTTTCGGGCCTTGCGGAACCCAACCCTTTGCTTCGGCCAGGGGACTTGCGTAGGCAGACTTGCCATTGACGATGACGAGCGCATTGGCCGCGCTGGGCACTCGATTCGCCAACTGCCCCAACTGGGGCAACGGTTGCGGCTGGGCCCTTTGTTGTGGTTGGGCTAGCGCTGTTCCGTTTTGAACTGCCAGCGTTACACAAAGAGCAGCCAGTGGTTGAAGAAACAGCAGATTCCGTTGTTCCCAATTTGGCATGATTGAAACCTGATACAGAGACAGAGGGCCATATCGTATGCGTCGTCACTCACACTGAAAACGAAATCAACCACAGATTGCACGGATATTAGTTGGACAGCGCCAATACTGTTCGGCACGATAATTGATTGCCGCCTTTGCTTATTCCCTGCTAGGCCAGCCGCGCAGCGGCGATATCGTATAGCCGTGGGCGTAAGCCCACGGAATCAGTATGCCAATCCTCTTAACCGCGCAGCGGTGACATCGATTTCCCCTTATACACGGCTAACTATTCGATGCCGCCGCTACGCGGCTTGGTGATTTCTAAAAACCCAGTCCCGTGGGCTCACGCCCACGGCTAGATGATGCCGCCACTACGTGGCTATACCTATCCACTCTAAAACCCCTCCTCATGGCATGCCGCGCATGCCGTGCCGAACAGTATTGGACCTGTCCCCGTTTCTGGCTCGGCAAACTACTTCTTCCAGCTGCAACGGTAATTGAAACGACGGTTCGGCGCGCTGTCTCCCTTCACACAAAGCGAAATGGGGTTCTTCAAATCCGCCGGGTTATCACACCAATGGAAATCGAAGCTCAAGGCACTGCCCGTCAATCCCAGTAGCTTGCGTGGCACGGCCAGTTCTAACGCCTGGCCGGACATGCGATACGGTAGCTGGGCCTGCTCGACCCAGGGCGAACCGAGTGCGGCCGGGTCGTAACGCATGCAGAGGGTCGTCTTGTCATCCAGCAGCTGCTTGTTGATCAGGTAGTCATAGCCATACCAGCCCGTGGCATGATTCTGGTCAGCATCGATCAACAATAGCATCCAGTTTTTACCCGTGTGGGGCGTCAGGGGCCCCCGGGCGGCTACGTAAAAGTAAATTTGATCCGCGTCGATTGCCACTTTGCTGGTGACCAGGTCATTGCGGCCCGAATCGTTCTTATAGTGCAAACCGCCGTAGCCTTGATAGTTGCGATGAAACGTGTCTCCCACGGTATCGCGAAACTCAACAGCGATCGGCTGCCAATCTTCGAAGTGACCGTCGATCCGTATGGAATGGTTGCCTTTCAGCACCCGTAGGGGGCGGACTCCCTTGTAACGCCGTATATTCTGTGCCATCTGCATATAGTAGTTGTCGGTATATCCACCCTTCATCGGCTGGATCGTGCGGTTGAACTCCGCGTTGTACTGGTCAATGAACCGGTAGGTTGCCTCGCGCCGCATAAACCGGAATGTTTTGCCGGCTGCTGGCTGGTATTTGCCCGCGGTCCATTCGTTCCAGTCGTTGATGTAGAGAAACGGTGGATCGTCGGCAAGCGCTTCCTCCCAGCGCTGCTGGAAATAAATCCCATACCCTTCAGGATGCGGAACGGTTTTCCCAAGCCAGGGGACATACGTCGGTACGGGTAGATCGTACTCGTTCAGTTCCGGCTCTTCATGTTCTCGCGTCCACGACTTGCCGATCAAGCTGGAGGGGTGCTGGGCAGGCGTGACGGCCGCCTGCTCCTTCACGCCACCATGCGTTGCGACTAGGGCACGTGGATCCATGGAACGCACGCGCCGATCTCCCAAATCGTAACCAAAACTCCAATGGTCCTCCGTCCCGACAAATCGTTTTCCCGCCCACTGGTAGTACCCCCACCACATGGCCCTGAGGCTGAAAAACTTTTTCACCTCCACCGTATAATCCTGGTAGAACGGCCTACAATAGTCGGGGTCGCCGAAGTGCGGATTCGCCGGGTCTGTTTTCGCCTCCGGCTGAAAATTCGGATTCGGGCTCCGCCGCCCTTTCCCATTCGCATCGACCTTGGGCGAATCGTTGTTCAGCAACAATGGTTTGCCGTCCCAATAGAACCAGAGATCCTGATATTTTCCCGCTTTGTAGATCTTTTCGTACAGGTCTTGCACAACGGTGATCGAAGGCCCATTGAATGACCAGAAGCAGAATTGGGGGACCTTATTCCCCTCGGCTTTCATTTTCCGCATGACCGAAAATAGAACATCCCACTCGTCCCAGTACCGGACCGCATTGGTAACGTCCAGCACCAGCAAGTCGACCCCGGCATCCGCCAGCATCGACATGTCGTGGCGAATCACGTATTCATCTTTGCTCAAGAAATATCCCATCTCCGGCTCACCCCAGTGATAGGAGCTTTCTGTCCAGAGCGGATTCCGGGCATCCAAGCGCGCGTGGGGATCTTGGGCCAGTATCTTGCTAACATCCGCCGTATAGGGACTTTTTTTATTGGCAACCGAATCGCGGTGCCAGGTGATATAGAAAATGCCAACCACTCGACGTTGATCACGCTTTACCGGGCCGACCTCCGATAGGCCCGGCATGGTGCGACCGAGGGCGTCGGTCGCCACCCACGTGTCTGGTTCGATATCCCGAAAATGCGTCTCTTCCGAATGTGTCGCATTCGGCGAAGACAGCTGAAGAAACAGAAATAAAGTAGTTCCAAGAATGGCCGATGAAGCCGACTCAGGCAATCTGCTAGCTACTAAAAACATTGGTACACGGGCGGCTTATCGCCCTGGCCCCCTGAGAACGAAGTGGCAATTTGGAAGTACGGAAATAGGGCAATCACGTTTCTCATGGAATCACTTCAGTCAAGGGTGTGCAAGAAGCGGGCCAACGGTAGGCATGCCAACGACAGGCGGACCATTGGGATGCGTGCGGCAGGTGCCCCATCGTCGCAGTGGGCATGCATTCACAGCGGGCCTACTCGATGGTCCGCATCGAATGGAAGCACCGACGGGTTCAGCCTATCACCTTTTTTCGGATTGTAGCGTGGGCCGCTCAACCCTGCCGGTAATCGCCTACGTTCGGCACCGAATCGAACGTATCGGGTCCGAAGTAGCGCAGGCTGACCAGCGGTTCGCTACCGGTATTCTCGATTTCCACGCCGGCGGAAGCTGCTTCATGGGTAATGAAGACTTCGTCTTCGGTGGCCGCGCCAAAGCGGATCATGGCCGGGGTTTGCAGGGCGAACTTGCCCATCCGGCCACGGCCCTGAACGGTAATCCAGCAGCTTGCGCCCGGATCCTTCAACGTGCATTTTGCGCCCGGCTCGAGCGTGAGTTCTCTCGCGCTGAACAACTGCCTGCCCTCCACCCGGCCATAGACAATCCACCGATCGACCCAATGCGCGCCCTGATCCGCGACGATTGGCTCCAGGTAATTGCTTTCCTTGAAATGTGTATCGACATTCTTTTCCCAATCGAGCTGGCCGATGATAAAGTCCAGATCGCCATGTTTCTCCTCGGGCATGTCTTTGACCAACAGCGACCAGGGCACCTCGCGGCCCTCGACCAACGATTGGAACATACCAAACACATCGCTGCCCCACTGTGGTTCGTAGGTGCATAGCGAACCGGGTGCGTGCAGGACACCTGGGGGGATCAACCAACCGGTGCCCCGTTGCAATCGATAGGCGCGCGACAGGTCGAGGATACCGTTGTCGCCACGGCTCCAGTTTTCCAGGCAGCGTCTCACATCGGCCTTGGTGGTGCCTGGTTCCAAACCCATGAAGGTGTAAGCAAAGTTATTGTCGACGTTGTTGTATTGGGGACAGAAGTAGTACGACTCCGGTTTTCCTTCCTGCCCGACCAGCTCCGCATCTTTCTGCCGCTGGTGCATGTGATGGGGGATGGGCCCCATATTATCGAAAAATTTGGAATAGACAGGCCATTTCCCGTATTGATCCCAAAGCGCCTGGCCAATGATCCGGGCCGGTTCCGCGGCGACGGCATCTTTAAGCAGGAACAGCCGATGCTCCTCGCCGCCAATTTCCACCCTGCCAAAGCTCTGCCCCTCGTGCCATACCCGGCCTTCGTTGGCCGCGTCGGTCGTGCTGCCAAACCAGCGTTCGTCGATGCCTCCACGGTGTGCACCGTAGGCATACCAATCATGTGGATGCAGTTTGATCCGCTTGCCAGGATGCAAAAAGCTCCGTGGCACCCAGTTTGGGGCCAGACGGAGTAGCCCCTCACCCGCATCCAGGACTTCGGCAAGCACACGCGTGAGTGCTTCGCCCTGCAGGACAGTTTGACCGGTAAAAGTGGTCGTGGTTACGGAACCGGTGGTTGCAACGGACATGTTGGCATGAACTCCTGGGATAAGGTGAAACCTTCCTTTTACCCATTGGACTACCAGAAAACAAGGGATCGGGGTGTCTTTCCGCAAGAGGGCTGCGGACCACCGTCATGCCATCGCACTCCTGGCGTCCCACAGCCAACAGGCGTAAATTAGATGGCGCGACTATCCGCCGCCAAAATCACGCCCACAGTTCCTTTTTTCACGGACCTTCGCCATGCCAGCCCTTACCTGGATTATCACAGACATCGACAACGATATCCAGCAAGACAACTTCCGCATCACCCCGGCCGACCTGCCCGGCACTTCCCAGGCTGGACAACAACCTGCGTGGAGCGTCACCCAGCGCGTGCTGCACGGAGGTCTCCGCGAAGGGGTCCGCCTGATCGAAATCGACAACGGGCGGATGAAATTGATGGTTCTACCAACCCGCGGGATGGGCATTTGGCGGGCCTGCCTGAACGGCAACCAGGTTCTAGGCTGGCAAAGTCCCGTCCGGGGACCGGTGCATCCCGCCTGGGTGCCGATCGCGGAACCGAGCGGCCTGGGCTGGCTGGAAGGTTTTGACGAACTGCTAGTTCGCTGTGGCTTGGAAAGCAACGGGGCACCCGACTTCGACGAGCAAGGCCGCCTGCTCTATCCTCTGCATGGCCGCATTCCCAATAGGCCGTCGTGTCATGTCGAGTTGACCGTGGATGACTCGGCGGGTACCATCACCGTCCGCGGTATTGTCGAAGAAACTCGTTTCCACTTTCAAAAGCTGAGACTGCGAGCCGCGGTGACCACCACGATTGGCTCCTCATCCTTTTCCATCCATGATGAAGTAGAAAACTTTGGCGGTACGGCGGCTGAAATGCAGCTACTTTACCACATCAACCTGGGAGAGCCTCTGTTGGGTGCAGGTGCCCGAATCGTCGCTCCAATCCGCGAGGTGGAACCACACGACCTGGCGTCCATTGCAAACACTAAAACATGGGACCTGTACGAGCCTCCGACTGCCGGAGTCCCCGAACAATGTTTTTTTCTTGACCTGTTATCCGATCAGGCAGACCAAACGCGGGTTCTGTTGAAAAACGCCGAGGGTTCCGCCGGCGTAGCCCTCCGCTTCAACACCTGTGTGCTGCCTTGCTTCACGGTTTGGAAAAACATGGTGGCTTCGGCCGATGGCTACGTCACCGGCCTCGAACCGGCGACCAATTTTCCCAACAAACGGTCCTTCGAAACCCAACATGGCCGGGTGATTCCGTTGGCTCCAGGGGCGACCTGGTCGGCCCAGGTCGGTATCGATTGGCTGACCCGCGTCGAGGAGGTGACTGGCGTGGAAAAGGCCGTCGGCAAATTAGGCGAAACCACCGGCGCGACTCTTCCTTGAAACGGGCCTTGAAACAGATAATTTCTCGTCCGAGAGAGGTGGTAGCCTACGGATCGAGTGGTTATACTTGCCAACTCGACCATGCTGGCTCCGTCAGCGAATAGCAAACATTTCAATGGCTTCTCCGGAGAATGATCGATGGCATCAAGCGTGCCCAACCGCGGCAAACTCATGTGGGCCAGTTTCCTGACACTCATCGCCGCGGGCATGGGTTTTGCGATCCGGGGTGCCATCCTAAGCGATTGGGAAAGCCAGTTCGGATTTACCAAAAGCGATCTCGGCTCGATCACCGGAGGTGGCTTAACCGGTTTTGGAATCATCATTCTTCTTAGCAGTCTGTTCGTCGACAAAGTCGGCTATAAAACGCTGCTCTGCCTGGCGTTCGTACTTCAGTTAGTTTCCGCCGCCATCACTTTTATGGCGCAACCCGTGTATGCCGCTTACGGTCAGAACGCCACCTATTGGTGTTTGTACGTGGGCATGTTTGTGTTTGCCATCGCCAATGGACTGTGCGAGGCGGTCATCAACCCGCTGATCGCCACGCTCTACCCTCAGCAAAAGACCCACCATCTCAACATTCTCCATGCCGGTTGGCCGGGCGGAATGATCCTTGGAGCCCTCTTGGCCTACCTGGTGGCCGGACCCAATGCCGCCATGACGCACCTGCGCTGGGAAATTCCGATGGCCTTTTATCTGCTGCCCGTGCTGATGTTTGGCTCCGTGGTAGTTCGAGAAAAGTTTCCGATTTCCGAGGCCCGTGCGGCCGGGGTCACTTTTGGCGAGATGTTGCTGCAGTTTATTTCGCCCGTGCTGCTACTGTTGCTTTTTCTCCATGTCTGTATTGGTTATGTCGAACTGGGGACAGACAGTTGGATTACCAACATCATGAATAACGTCATCCAGGGAAAGGCGATTCTGCTGTTTACTTACACTTCCTCGATTATGTTTGTCTTGCGATTTTTCGCCGGCCCGATCGCCGAGAAAATCAATCCAATTGGCCTGCTATTCGTTAGTTCCTTGCTCGGCATGACTGGGCTGTATGCGCTTGGCTCCGCCAACGCGGGCTGGGCGATTCTGGCGGCGGCGACCATCTATGGCCTGGGCAAAACTTTTCTCTGGCCGACGATGCTGGGCGTTGTCGGCGAACGATTCCCGCGCGGCGGTGCCGTGATCATGGGAACCATCGGCGGAGTGGGCATGCTGTCCGCCGGCTTGTTGGGCGGTCCAGGGATCGGGTACACCCAGGACTACTATGCATCGCGCGCGCTCAAGCAGGAAGCGCCCGATGTCTACAAAGAGGTCAAGGCGGGAAGCACGAACCGATTCCTGATATTCCCGGCTATTACGGGTCTGAATGGAGCGAAAGTCGAGGCAATCCCACCAACGGATCCCCAGTATGACGTGGTCACCGCGGCAAAGATCTACGGCGGCCGGATGGCCCTCAAATGGACTGCGGCCGTGCCGGCGACCATGGCGGTGGGGTATCTTCTCCTGCTAGTTTATTTCATGTCGCAAGGCGGCTATAAAACGGTTGAAATCAACCACACCGGACAGCCGCGCGAAACCCAGTTCCGGCCTTCGGCGGAGCAGGCCATTGAAAATGGCGAGCAAAGCCCCTCGGCTGGTCAGGCGTGACCTTGGTCTTTGGGCCGCCTCAAACATAACTTCGGGTTTTGGCGGGCTGCGGGTGTCAGGCTGCATCGACGTATAAGCAATACGGGCACCCTGCGCAGCAGGGTCGGATTCGCCTTCCTACGCAGCCTTGTCCTCGCCGCACCAAAACCTCCAATTTATTTCTGAGCCAACCCTTAGGACTGGCGCACCAATAAATGCGACGGTTAATAATGCGCCGCCCGTTAGGTGCCTACGCTTCCGTGGGGCTCTCGTCCCCTTCCTCCTCTTCCTTCTTTTTC
>Ga0114931_10007417_pt1 | contig 13385 bp, 10 predicted proteins | sample 2SBtaG_FD_89579 | JGI IMG/M metagenome (GOLD analysis project Ga0114931, IMG submission 89579) | Deep subsurface microbial communities from Kolumbo volcano to uncover new lineages of life (NeLLi) - 2SBTROV14_V59a metaG | ecosystem: Environmental > Aquatic > Marine > Volcanic | place: Kolumbo... | reverse complement strand
TCACCAAGCTCCCACACATAATTCCACTTTTCTACCATTCCTTCTGTATTCTGACTTCTAAATTCTAATTTCATTTTTTATCTGTGTAAATCATATTTTTTCTGCGTTTATCTGCGTTCTATCTCTTTAACCGCAAGGGTCGCAATGTTTCATCCCATCATTCCATCTTTCCTTTTTATTTCTGACTTGGCTTGTTCTTCATTCGTTTGTTCTTCTTTAATTTTTAATTTTGAATTTTTACTTTTGAATTGATTTGTTTCTGACTTCTGATCCGTCAGGTGCCGGATCTCTGATTTCTGTTTTCCGATCCGTCAAGAGCCGGACTTACAGCTTCTGACTTCTGTTTTTTTCACCGCCAAGGTGCAAAGGCGCAAAGAGAATTAAATATAAACCTTAACTATGCTTCGGTGTTTTTTGACGGAGCCATGCTTTTAGGCGGAGAGACGGATTACTTTTTACTATTTTTCGCTTCTTACTTACTCATTTGTTCAATACAGCTTAGGGATTTGGTTGATTCGTTTTATTACTGATTCGAAGTCAAGACCGATTATTTCTAAATACCATTTAAGCGAATTATATCTTGGCTTATTTTCTTCGTAGATAAGTTTAAGACCTTGCTCACGAGTAATCATACCTTCTCTAATCTGATTACTTCTAAAGGTATCATTTTCACTAAATCCTGCAATTAAAGTGTAAATATAGTTGTAAAAACTTGCTGTACCATCACCTATCCGCTAAGTAGATTTTGTATCAACTGCTTTTTCCCAATCATAGTTATTAATAATTGTATCTTCAATATGCTTTTCATCCCAATGGGCATAGTCAAATATATGGTAATAATCAGTCTTTGGTGTAATATATCTTGATGCAAATGAACCAAGTGAATCTAATATAGATTGATTTATATATCCTGGACTTTGAATCAAGTTTTTGCCAACAAATCCAAACAGTTTTAGTTGATTCATTAACGAAATAGAATAAATTCTTTTTTTATCAAATTGTGGTGCAAGTCCAGCAAAACCAGTTTTAAAATTAGTATTCTCTAACTCATTCACACCCCAAATCTCTAATTCAATTCCTAGTTGTTTTTTTATTTTGTGTGCGTAATAAAAAAAGAATTTGTCTCCCGCCATAAATAAAGGAATCATTCCAAGTGCTGGTTTTTTTAACCATGCAGAAATATTTTTTCTAATATTTTCGCGCTTCCAATGAATATCTGCTGCTACAATAATATTTTCAACTCCTAACTTCCCACAAATTCTGGCAACATTTCTACGTGCAAGATCTGTTACCATTCCCCAATCATAAGTATAGGCAACAGCATTAAGCCCCAGCTCTTCCTTTACCATATGAAGGACATAAGTACTATCACGTCCACCGCTAAACGGAATTAAAACCTCCGGTTCACCATTCGTTTTTCTATATGGTTCAACTAATTTTTGTAGCTCTTCTATTGGTTTAGGTGAATTTTTCTTTTTGTAATTATGACAATAATTACAAACGCCCTGCTCATCATAATTAATGAACGGGAATGTTTCAGGTAACAAACATTTTGAGCAGCGCTTTAGTCTCTTTATTTTTTCTATAGGATATTCTAAAATAGATTGTTCTTTTTCAGCATTTGGGTTTAGATGAATAAAGTTTAAATCTACAACTGATGATAGCTGTTCCCTTTCCGATTTAATTGCAGTTATATTAATTTCATATTTTTCTTTTACAAATTCTTCTTTCTTCTTTTCAAAATCATCATTAAAAAGAAATTCTTTAATATCAAAATTTTGTAAATCTATTACTACGCCGTTGTTTGACTTCACTTGTTTTATTTTGTAATCACCAATTTGTGAAATATCATTTTTTCTTACAAACTCGGATAATATAAAACGTTCGGAAGCAAAGAACAAAATATCTTTACCATTATGAATAGTGTATAACGAACCATTGTTTGTAGCAATAACAAATTTATCCAAATCATCAAAAGCTAAAGCAGTAGCAACATTACCAAAAACTTTATCTATGCTTACGGCTACGGATTTTTCAACAGATTTTCCAACATTTAACTCTGCCCTGACAAGTGCAAGTAATACTTCGGTATCAATTTCATTTTCTCTCGTAATATTCGGATGGTTTTTCCACAATCCATCAACATTTACAACTATACCATTATGAACACCAATAACACCATCTTTAACTACCGGTTGATTATTTGCATCATTTAACTGTGTTCCGTTTGTAACAAGCCGTGCATGACCAAAAGCATATTTACCAATTTTACTGCTTTTAAATGCGGAAGACACAGCATTTTGTATCTTTTTTTTTTTGTATAATTGCTTTACAGGAATAGGTCCTTTTAATACATCAATTCTATTGCTAACTTGATTAAAAGCACATAATCCTGATGAGTCCTTACCTCTTGATTCTGATAAAAAGGCAAGTTGCTTTAATGATTTTACTAAAAATTCACTTGCATATTTTGAATCTTTGGAGGCTAGAACACCGTATATTCCACACATAATTTTTTCTTTAAATTATTTCTAGCATTTTATTTACCATAGCGTCCGCAACATTTTTCCCAAATAATTCAAAATATTTATCCGGCGGCTGAAAATTAGAGACTGTTTTTACAAAATCAGAATTATTTACATCAACTAATCTATTCCATCCAGACTCTATTGTTTCAACCCACTCTGTTTCACTTCTAAGAGTCAGACACGGTACCTTTAACATATAGGCTTCTTTTTGAATTCCCCCTGAATCTGTAATGATTTTTTTTGAATTTAACTGCAAATCAATGAAATCAAGATATCCAACAGGTTCAATTATTTCAATATTTGAATTAACTATAATGTTATTACTAACTAATATATTTTTAGTTCTAGGGTGCATAGGAAATATTATTTTATGTTCTAATTTCCCTAATTTTTGTAATATCATCCTTAGCTTAACAGGGTTATCAACATTGTAAGGCCTATGTAAAGTAACTAAATAAAAACCTTTTGATACACTATTTTTGTTTTTAGCCAATATAAGTCGCTTAGCATATTCAATTGAATCCATCATTATATCACCAACTAAAAAAGCCTTATCACTTAATCCCTCTTTTCCAAGATTTTCAATAGCTGTTTTTGTAGGTGCAAATAAGTAATCAGAAGTATGATCAGAAACTATTCTATTTATCTCTTCTGGCATAGCCCTATTAAAACTCCTTAAACCTGCTTCAACATGAACTGACTTTATACCTAGTTTAGCAGCAACCAACGAGCCTGCCAAAGTTGAATTTGTATCTCCAAAAACAATTGCAAAATCTGATTTTTCTTTTAAAAATATTTTTTCTAATTCAACCATCATTCGCCCTGTTTGTTCTCCATGCTTACCTCCATGTATATCACAATAATAATCAGGCTTAGGGATATTTAAGTCATCAAAAATAAGTTTTGACATATTTTCATCAAAATGCTGACCAGTATGAATTATTTTTTCGTCAAAAGATTTTCGTATCTCTCTTGATAATGGTCCAAGTTTAACAAATTGAGGCCTAGCCCCAACTATGGATAAAACTTTCAAATCTTTTTCTTCGCAGATATTGTTCTTGGGTATGTTGAAAATAATTTTATCATAAATTCTGTTAAATCAACATTTTCTCTTAACATTTGCTCCCTACGCTTTGCAAAAACATCTTTTAAATTATTTATAACTAACAACTCTTTTATTTTATTTAGCATTTTTTCAAATTCATTAGTTTTAAAACCATAGCTTAACTCATATTTTAACTCTTTTTCATCCATTACATTTATCTTTCCAACAAAATCATTGAAACGTATGGATGGCGTCCCCAATACAGCTGCTTCAGAACACATGGTTTGACTATCACCTATAAACATATCTGCATAATAAAGAATATGAGATATATCAGTGTAGTTAATGTTTATTCTATATTTTTCAAATTTTGATTCTAGCTTTCTCTCAGAGGTGATATATACTTTGCCATATTCTAATAGTAATGCAACCAATCTTTTTAACTTTTTATCATCAATTCCCTTTTTTCCTACGTCATGAGTCGATTTTAATAATACAACTCTTATAACAAAATACCTTTCAATTTCTGGATTTATTTTTTTTACAATTTCTATATTTGGGACAAAGTTGTTAGGATGAAGATATGCTAATTCTTTATATCCATTAAAAGCAATTTTTTTAGAATTATACTTACCTAAATCAGTACTTTGCGGTGCTAAAATATTGGTTGCAGTACTTAAAAGAATTGCCGATTCTGGGACAATTTTAAGATCGTCATCCTGAAAATGAATTGTTGGAATACCTTTCAATCTACCTATAAAAGTTAAGAGATCGTCAGTTACAAATAAATCATATTTTTTCCCTTTCGTAATTTTAAACAATCTATATAATGTTCTAACTAAATTTATACTTGCCCCAACTTTTGTTGGTAACCAATTAATTTTCCTTCCTTCAGGAAAAATATTTTTATATTTCCACCTCTCAGTTTTAACCAAATCTTCAAGTATATCTTTTGAAGTAATTAATATTTCAATATCATTACCATCATTAAGCAGACTATTAATCGTATTTCTAAATAAATGAAACTTAGCTGGATGTACAAAAAAGAAAAGGAATTTCATTAATCAACCAATATCTTGCTTAGTACTATTTAAGGTTGATAATGCCAGCAACATCCACACTTGGCTCCACCTCATATATGAAATTTTATTTTTATAAAACTTATTAACTCTAAAATAAAAATATCCCCTTTCATCTTGCATATTATTTATGGACCAAGCAGCAATTTTATTTGCAAAATTCAAATAACTTGAATTATAGCTATTTAATTTTGCGAAAGTTATTATACCTTGAGCTTGATTGTGTATATCCACTGGATAAACTTTTGGTAAACGCCATAGGGCCTGTCCCGTATCAAAAAACTGCTGTGCCCTATAAAATCCTAATCCTTTTTTAATTGCATTTTCCCAAGAATTTTTAGTGAACCCTATTATTTTTTTAATTTCAAAAATACTTTCGAGAATAAAACCTTGATGGAAATCTACTTGTTTGTCCTCTATATCTTTTAATACATCATTATAACTATCAAAACTATAATACCACATTCCATTTTTCTTTTGCATTTCAACAACAAAATCAACCGCAGATTCAATTAATGTAAGTAATTCCTTCTTATTGGTTTTATAGTATTCATAGGCTAAACATTTTGCTGCATGCAGACTTGCATTATAACAACAGCCCATGCTGCCTGGGTAGTATCCAAAACAAACACCTTCATTATACTCTCTAATGGGAAGATTTTCCATAACAAACTTTGAACTGCTCTTAAGCATCCTGTCAATTTCTAAATCAAAAAACACCTCATTATATTCGAATAACGATCTTAAAATATATGAATGATGAATTACCGTAGGAAAATCTTTATCCATTCTCCCCTTTTTTGTAGCATAAGGATAATCAAAACCCCAAGAATAACTACTACCGTATTTTATTTGATTTTTCAAAATCCAATTTTTTAGTACCTCTATTTTAGCAAAGGTTTTCTTGTCTCTAGTTAAAGCATATAGTTTTAAGTACGCTGATAATAATAATCCTGTTCCCTTAGTACTTTGAAATTTTTTAATACCTAACAATGGACGTATATTAAGAGGATTTCTCTTCTGCAACTGTATTACTAATACTTCGAAACTAGTACCCAAAAAATTAAACGGTAGGGGACTTAATAACGTATCATAAGGATCAAATCCTTTGAAATTTTCTCCCTCAATATATGTGCTAAGTTTTTCCAAAGAATCATTAATTTTTTTTTGAATCATTCCTTTAATTCCGGATTTACTTTTTTTTTCATTAGTTTTTCATATATATCTGCCAACTCACTAGCTTTTTGTTCCCAACTATAATCATTTTTAGCTATATTAATATTATAATTTCCAATTTCAGTTAATTTAAACTTACCATCTAAAATCTCATAAATTTTCTTGCTGATACTATTTTCATTATTTTCAACAATGAGGATACTATTAGGGTATTTACTATAAAATTCATTTAATTCACCATACAAATTAGCTAGTATAGGCTTTCCACAAGCTAAATAATCACCAAATCTATTAGGCCATCCGGCATTGTTTTCTAATGAGTCATGCTTAATAAGTGCGTACACATCAGGAAATAATAATTTTTCTGATTCTTTAAAAAAATCAATCCACCCAAATTCATAAATATTACCAAATGGGAAATATTTATGAATTTCATAACTATTAAATTTGAACCCATATGTTACAAACAATACTCGTTCAGAAATTTCTTTGTTTTTAAAAATCTTGAGTAATTCTTCTATATCAATAATATCACCTTTAGTTAGCCCAATATATCCTAGAACTAATTGATATTTCCCAACATCCAAACTAAATTTGCTTATGTCAAATTTTACAAAATTTAAATCCGCACCACCATGTATCTTATATAATTTCTCTTTTGGAATCCCAAGATCTATTGCTCTATTTCTCATGTACTCAGAAAGAACCACCACAGCATCAGCTTTTATTTTATTCTTAATTTCAGAATTGTTTTCAAACCATCCAAGTAGAACTCTAAATAAAAACGGTTTTGTTTTTAGTTGCCCATTTTTTCCAAAATAATCCCACCATTCAGACACATATTTTGCGTTATGCAATTTTTTCGCATAATAACATGGCCATCCGGCAGATGGTCTATGTCCTGAATCTGAATGAACTATATCAAAATTATGATTTCGTATTTCAAGAATTTTTAATAACGTACTAAAAAGACCAAATCCTTTTGAAACTATTTTTTTAGGAAAAAAATCTGGGAATTTATATAGTAACACTCCATCTTTTAACTCCCGTCTATATGGGAAATGCTTCCATCCACTTTGGCATGTAAAAAAAACCACTTCATGACCTAACCTTGCGACACCACGTGCAAGATGAAATGTACGGTTAAACCCACCCTTATAAACAATTCCGAAATGACAAAAAAGAATTTTCAAATTATTATCTTATTGTTATATTATTTAAATAACACTGTAACCTATTAGCCTGATATTTATTATTAAAAGTAGTTAGAGCTAACTCCTGTCCTTTTTTCCCAACTATGCATGCTTCTGTATAATTTTCAAGAATATACATCATTTTTTTTGCAAACTCTTCAGGATCTCCTGGTTGGGATAAAAAAGCATTTTTACCGTCTTCAAGATAGTTTGGAATTTCTCCTACTGTAGTCACAAGTACTGGCTTACCGGTAGATAAATACTCCCCAAGTTTTGTTGGAAAGCCACCTTGGGCTCGGGTAGAATCAGGACGCGCAAGTGCAAGAAGTTTTGCATTATTTAAATAACTTGGGACCAGATCTCTAGGTATTCTTCCTGTAAAAATAATCTTATTTTCCACACCTAATGTATTGCAATACTGATTTAGTGCATTCATTTCCACCATTTTTTTTGAGTCACCAATAATCATCAACTTAATATGGTAATTATCAAACTCAATTAGAGAAAATGCTTTTATTAAATCATATACTCCATCTTTATTATCACCAAATGATCCAATATATGCAATATACTCGCAATCTATTGGTGACTCGCTATCATCATATTCAAATCTATCATGCTCAACAGTCATTGGCATAATTAAGATAGAAGCATTTGAACTTTTCTTTTTTCTAAAATAATCCTCTAAACTATTTGTCATAACTACGATACCATCAAATATTTTAAACCAGTATTTCAACATAATTGCATGAAAAAAATTTGGTGCTTTATTATATCTTATAGGTTTAGGGTACTCATCAACGATAAAAATAAATTTATTCCTAAATATTCTAGTTAATATAAAAAAAGGCAAATTTATTGAAAACGAATCAATTGTTGTAATTAAAACATCACTTTTTACGATACTTTGCGATTTATAATATATTTTTATTGAATTAATTAGTGAGATAATCGTAACATACAATTTCCCCAATAGTGAATTAGGCCAAAGAGTGTTTTTATAGGCATATTCAAATTTTATATTTTTAAAAGAACCTCTTACCAATTTATTAAAAACATTTTTACGCTCTTCAGTTGGTTGGACAATAATAATCTCAACCTCTTCACCAAGCTCAACGAGACCTTTCGTATAAGATATAAGACGATTTGTACCAGAAAGACCGATCGGGAAAGGGAAACCAGTGATGATATGTATTTTCATTAATTAATTTAATAGTAAAATAATTGAAGTATTTAGATATTCTTGTATTGCTTTTCAATTATAGTCAAATGTGATTATTATTTCCGTTCACAATAGTTTCGTTTTTATATGGTATAAATAGAAATATTAATCCAGCGAAAAGTGGATTCGTAAACAACAGTTGAGAGAAGGCAATTATTAGTATTGTGAAAAAAGCGATAACAGCTAGCATAGTTGGTGCCTTATAAAATAATATTACTTTTTTTAGCGATAGTAAGACTAAGAGAAAATACAAAATACTAAAAGGAATTCCCATTTTTGCAGTAAAATCAGTGATTCCGTTTGAACGTCGCGCTGCACCATAATCTATAAAAAACTCATTCTCATTATATCTATTTTCGCCTCTCCCTCTTCCAAAAATCGGCGATTCAGAAATATCAATAAAATCTAGTATAGCACTTTGAAAGCGGCCAAGCTTTTTTTCCCGATCTACTGCATTTAATTGTGTTGTAACTTGTTGCTCAATTTTTTCTTGTAGAAATTCTTGTGTTATAAAAGTATATATAAACACACCCAGCAACAGAGGCATGACAATCAATTTTAGTCTGCTTTTGATTAAAAAAAAATAATAACCTCCGAGCAAAAAGAAAAAAGCAAGATATCCTGCAGTTGAGTATGTAGTTAGCAAAGCAATAGTAAATACACCGAACTCTCTTGTTTTTATAGTTTTGTGTTTTATTAAATGAAAAATCATAGCAATTAATAAAAAAGCACAAAATGCTCCAGCTTCCCAAAAGGGACCAGCGTTGCGTGTATGATCATTATCAATACTATAAATTATAAAGCTTTTCCTGTGTGCAAACTCATCAAGATTTAGCAATGACCCAATATTATTAACTATACTATTATAAGTTGAAGATATTTGTGAAGGGATGAATAGTATAAGACTAATAACTGCCAATACGTATATAATATGGATATAGTAATCCATGAACTTATCTTTTGTTAGTTTAATAACAAAATAAGGTATTGAAAATCTAACTAACAAACTTATAGCTTGTTCAAATTCAAATGTTCTAAACCATATTGTTTGATCTACAATTAAATAAATAAGGATAATTATAATCAGAATAAAATAATTATCAAGTTTATTATTTTTTGATAAAAACTTATAAGCACTATAAATGAAAAGAAGAGTTAAAATATTAAGTTGTGGGATATTAAATAAATATGGTTTTGCAATTAGATATGGGATACCTGAAACTCCTATCATTAAAAAAACTAATATATAGTTCGTAAAATCTTTCCTTATTGTACTTATTTCAGTGAAGACATTTAAAAGTGGCATTAGTATTATTATTTAAGAAGTCTTTAAAATAGTTTTATAAATTTCTAGAAGATCATTCGCAATAGTTTTAGGGTTATGTCGATAAAGAGCTCTTTTTCTAGCATTTTGACCATATTGTAAAGCTTGCGGATAATCCTCAATGATCTCAATAATTGCTCCAGCTAAAGACCAAGGGTCACCAGATTGAATTACTAGTCCCTCTTTACCATCAGTAATTCTTGAAGTCATTCCACCTGCGTAAGTACAAATAACTGGTAACTGAGAAATCATTGCCTCACTTAATAATATTGAACTATTTTCTATATGCGATGGGACAATATAAACATTAGTTTTCTGAAATAGATCTATTATTTCGTTAGTATTTACTATTCCTAAAAATGATATATTATCTTTAAGTTTAGTTAGTTCTGCTTGTTGCATAGAAAGTTTAACAATTTTATCATGTTTGCTTATACCACCTATCATCCATCTGAAATTTTGTCCATTTAATAATGAAAGTAATTCAGCAGCTTTAAGAATTACTTCCAACCCTTTATATGTGCTTGGCCGCATAATTGTTGTAATTACAAATTCAGTCCCAATTTTAGGAGTACAGACATTATTATAAAATGGTTCTCTTAAAACTTCTTCATTATAGTAGTATTTTGATTTGGGTGCTAATATTTTTGATATTCTCCTATCCCAATCAGTACGTCCAATAATATGTTTTATATTTACTAATATTTCTTGTTCGCGCTTAGCTTTTTTATCAAATATAGTATGATAATTTCCATAACCAGTACTAAAAATTCGTTCTGAAATACTTATACTATTTTTAACCGTATCTTTATTTATACCTGAAAAATATTTCCAGTTGTAAACAGTTAAATTGCCTTGAATTGATAATACAACCGGAATATTAGTGTGTTTTGCTATTATTCCAAAAGGTGCTTCAGAACCATGCACGTGTATTACATCGGGAGAAAAATCATTAATAATTTCTAAATACTTTTGTAAATCTTCTTCGAATAGTATTTTGTGTAAATACCTATTAAATAGTCTTTTAATTTTAGAATTATTAAATGTATCATTTATCGGGTAGTATTTAGTATTTCCCACTACCGTAGGCTTATTGTTTTCTCTATCATAAAACGCAATAGCTAATTCAATATCTTCTTGTTTCTCAATTAATAAATTAATTGCTCTTAACCATGAGCCAGTTAATGCAGATTCTTTAATGGTTTGATTTCTTTTAAAACCAGCACTCATATTTGTGAACCATAAGACTTTCATACTTTTATTTATCCCAAATTCCCGTTGCTTTTTGATTAACAAGTTTAAAAACTTGTATTGGTTCAATTAACATAGAAGGTAATTGAATTAGTAACATAGAAAGGACTAAACCAAATGCACCATATTTATTACCAAGTAAAAAGGCTAAAGGTAAAAAGAAAACTAATTTTATTGAAATAACGTATAATCCAAGTTTTAGTTTTCCGAAGCCATTTATAAAAGTTGAAAATGGAGCTATTATTAATTGTTGAATCAAATATAAAGTAATAATAAAACTTAAAGAAAAAGGAATTTTTATTTTATCGCCAATCCATAAATTATAAACATAAGGGCTTGCAAAAAGAAGTAAAATTAGAATTATGCTCATAAAAAATGAGAATACGTTTAGTTTTTTAAGGCTATTTTTTATCCAAATAAAATCTTTTCTCGTATAAGCATCTGTAACTGCTGACCAGAAAGGAGTTAAAACAATTGCATAAATCATATTTATAATAAATAAATATTTGTATGCAATATTGTAAGCTGTTACAGCCTCTTGGTTTTCAAATTGAGCAATAAGAAAGTTAATTGTCGAAAAAAAAATAATACCGGCTAATTGAAAATAAAAAAACTTAAAACCTAAATTAAGTAAATCTTTTGATTTTGTGAAATCAATGTATTCAAAAGATGGTCTATATTCTTTGTAATCTCCTTGAAAAAAAAAAAAAGTAACTATAATTAAAATTATTACTGGAATAATACTTAAAACTGCTGCTAAATTTAATAATGAACCTTCTGTTGTTTTTGTTAAAATAAATATTATAATCAATGCAAGTAAATTTCCTATTGGTCCAAAACTATTATTTATAGCAGGTCTTTGGTCAGCGACTAAAATGGTTCCGATAATTTTGAAGAAGAAACGCAGTATGAAAAATGTAAAAACAATTAGGGCTAATAAAGATAACTCACTTTCACCAACAATGGAAGTGTTAAGTATTTTCTGCCAATTTAGAAAAGGATTTAGAGCAAAAAATAGAAGTAAAATTGCAAGAAATATAATTCCTAGGATTGCATACGTAGTACTTATATATGTTCTTGCTAATTTTTTATCATTTATAGCAATAGCTTCCGCAAATCTGTTTCTAAGCCCATTTCCTAACCCAATATCAAAAAACGAAAACCAAGCAACAATGGAACTTAGTGTTAGCCAAATTCCATATCTTTCAGCATCAAGGTAGTTTAATATTAATGGTACAAAAGCTAAACCTACAACAATACTTATTCCTTTTAAGAAAAGAGAATAAAGGATGTTTTTTTTTGCTTTTACACTACGTGTGTTGCCTTCTTTAAAAAAAACTTTAATGGAGTTTACAATTTTTTGCACTTTAATCTATTTTGGTTGATCAATTCCATCCCATATATTACTTAATTTAGTATTACCAATAATTAGCTTAAGCACTCTCCAAGAAGTATTAGTAATTTTGTATTCGTCAGGTATTTGTATTTCTCTCTTTGTTTTATACTGTACTATGGTAGTTTCAATTGCAGTTATAACAACATCAATATCAAATCCGGTAAGAATAATAGTGCCGGCATCTTGTGCTTCGGGGCGTTCCATAGATTGGCGAAGACTAATAGCAGGGAAGGAGAGTATTGCACTTTCTTCACTAATTGTCCCACTATCCGAAATCGCACATAGCGAGTTCATTTGCAGATTAACATAATCAAAAAATCCAAATGGTTTTAAAAATTGAATGCGTGCATCAATCTCTTGGCCACTTATATCTTCCAACCGATTCTTTGTGCGTGGATGAGTAGAAACAATTACAGGGATGTCATATTTATTAGCTAAATTATTTAAAACCGCTAATATTTGTTTAAGGTGTTCTGGGTTATCAACATTTTCTTCACGATGTGTAGAAACTATAAAATATTTTTTCTTTGTTAATTTTAATTTTTTAAGTATATCAGAATTATTAATTTTATCCATATTATCATTTAATACTTCAAACATTGGTGAACCAGTAAGGTAAATTCTTCTATGTGGCAAACCTTCGCTCAACAAATGACGCCGAGCATGCTCTGTATAAACTAAATTAAAATCAGCTATATGATCAATTATACGTCTATTTATTTCTTCTGGGACATTCATATCAAAACTTCTGTTACCTGCTTCCATATGAAAAATAGGAATTCTTAATCGCTTGGCAATAATTCCAGCAATACTACTATTTGTATCTCCTAAAATTAAAACAGCGTCAGGTTTTTCTTTTTTTAGAACCTCTTCGCTCTTTATTAAAGTTCCACCTAAAACATTACCCAACGTCGAAGTATCAACACCTAAAAAATAATCTGGTTTCCCCAATCCCAAATCTTCAAAAAATATTTCATTTAACTCATAGTCATAATTTTGTCCCGTATGGATAATTATCTGGTTAAGATATTTATCCAATAATTTCATAGTGGAACTAAGTCTAATTATTTCAGGCCGTGTTCCGATAATTGTTGCTATTTTCAATTTACTTTTGTTAGTCATACTTTTTTCCATGCTATACTTTTTCAAAATAGGTATCTGAATCTTCCTC
>Ga0114931_10007416_pt1 | contig 13385 bp, 9 predicted proteins | sample 2SBtaG_FD_89579 | JGI IMG/M metagenome (GOLD analysis project Ga0114931, IMG submission 89579) | Deep subsurface microbial communities from Kolumbo volcano to uncover new lineages of life (NeLLi) - 2SBTROV14_V59a metaG | ecosystem: Environmental > Aquatic > Marine > Volcanic | place: Kolumbo... | reverse complement strand
GGCTGATGTCGCAGTGGACGATGTGCAGTGGCTTGCTGCGCTCGTCGGTGCGCTCGTGGGCAAACTGGAGCGCCTTGAGCACCTCGCTCGCGATGAACAGGGCGAGCGGCGCCGGGAACGGCCCCATCTGGCGGGAGCGGGACACGAGCCGGGCGAGGTCGAGCCCGTGCACGTACTCCATGGCCATGTAGTAGGTGCCCTCGACCTCCCCGAGGTCGAAGACCTGCACGATGTTCACGTGCAGGAGCTGCACGGCGATGCGCGCCTCGTCGACGAAGAGCTTCAGAAACTCGTCGTCCTTCGCGAGGCTGTCCAGCACCTTCTTGATGACGAGGATCTTCTCGAACCCCGCCATACCGTACGCTCGAGCTCGCCAGACCTCGGCCATGCCGCCCGTGGCGATCTTCTCGAGCAGGTGGTAGTTGCCGAACTCCTGTGGACCGCCCCTCGACGACACCCGCTCTCCTCGACGTTACCTTCCCGGGCACCGGCCCCGTCCGGAGCCGCGCGGGGAGTATAGTCCGGGAGAGGCTGACGTGAGCCGATTCGAGGAGCTCGTGGGCATCGTGGCCCGCCTGCGCGGGGAGGGCGGCTGCCCCTGGGACCGCGCCCAGACGCCCGAGACCCTACGTCCCTACCTCCTCGAGGAGACCTACGAGGTCCTCGAGGCGATCGACCGGGGCGCGGCGCACGAGCAGCGCAAGGAGCTCGGCGATCTGCTCTTCCTCGTGACGATGCTCGCGCGCATGGCCGAGGAGCGGGGCGACTTCGACATCGAGGCGGTGCTGGGTGCGATCTCCGAGAAGATGGTGCGCCGCCACCCGCACGTGTTCGATCCGGAGCACACCGATCGCGGCGACGAGGGCGGCATCGCCCGGTGGGAGGCGCGCAAGGCGAAGGAGCGCCCCGACGGACACTCGGCGCTCGACGGCGTGCCCGACGCGCTGTCCGCGCTGCTCCGCGCGCACCGGATCTCCGAGAAGGCGAGCTGCGTCGGCTTCGACTGGCCCGACCTCGCCGGTGTGCGCGCCAAGGTGGACGAGGAGCTGTGCGAGCTCGACGAGGCCGTCGCCCAGGGCGATCCGGACCGGATCGGCGAGGAGCTGGGCGACCTGCTCTTCGCGCTGGTGAACCTCGGGCGCTTCCTCCCGGTCCCCGCCGAGGACGCGCTGCGGATGGCGACCGCCAAGTTCGAGACCCGTTTCCGTCGCGTCGAGGCGCGCCTCGCCGCCGAGGGCCGCTCGGTCCACGACACCCCGCTCGAGGAGCTGGAGGCCACGTGGCGGGCGATCAAGGAGGAGTCGTGCTCCTGAGGCTCTTCCTGCTGTTCACCCTGGTGCCCGTGCTGGAGCTGGCGTTCCTCGTGTACCTCGGCTCGGTGATCGGACCGGGATGGACCATCCTGATCGTCCTGACCACGGGGTTCTCCGGGGCCTGGCTCGCGCGCCGCGAGGGCTTCGCGGTGCTCCGGCAGCTCCAGGAGTCCCTGCAGCACGGGCTGCCGCCAGCGACGACCCTGGTGGAGGGCGCCCTCGTCCTGGCCGGCGCGATCCTCCTGATCACGCCCGGGGTGTTCACCGACCTCACCGGGCTCGTGCTCCTCGCGCCCCCCACTCGCCGGTGGATCGCCCCCGCCGTGCTGCGCGCCCTGGCAAGGCGCTTCCGGGTCGACCTGCAGCAGGTCCGGGGCGATGCCGGAGAAGGCGGGGTATGGACAGGGCCGGCGCAGGAGGAAGAGCCCGCCGCGCTGCCCGAGGAGGATCGCCCCGATCCCCACTTCGACCACCCCGTGCGCTGAGAGCACCATGGACGACACGGACCCGACCGACCCCCAGGAGGACGGGAGCCTGCAGGCCCTCGGGCCGCGATTCCTCGCCGCCCTGCGCAGCAAGGAGCAGGGCGATCTCGACACCGCCGAGGACGAGCTCCGCGCGATCCTGCGCATCGAGCCGCGCCTGCCCGAGCCGCACATGGAGCTCGCGCGGATCCTCCTCGACACCGACCGCCTCGACGAGGCCGAGGTCCACGCCCGGGAGGCGCTTCAGCACCTCGAAACGGGCGGCCAGTGGACCGACGACCTCCCCGAAGAGGCGGTGCTCGCCCTCTCCCACGCGCTCCTCGCCGAGATCCTTCGCCGACGCGCCGACGAGGACGACCTGATCTTCGGCGACCCGGACACCTTCGAGGCCCTCGTGAAGGAGAGCCACACGCACTTCGAGGAGGCCGCACGGCTCGACCCTTCCGACGAGTACAGCAGCTACTACGCGGTCTTCCTCGGCCCGCCCGGCGAGTCGGAGGAGAGCTGATGCCGGGCTTCGCCCTGAGCCCGGAGCACGTGCAGGCGCTCGCGCAGGGCGATGCGCTCTTCGTGGACCGACTCCTCGGCGAGCAGGGCGCCCGCGTGTGCCTGGAGGGCCTGCGCGCCCTCGCCCCCCGCCTGGTCCCGGCGCGGATCGGCCGGGGAGGGATGACGCGCGTCGATCCGACCATCCGCAGCGATCGCGTCCTGCTCCTGCACCCGGGCGAGCCCGTCCCGAGCGGCCTCGAGCGCCTCTTCGCCTGGTACGCCCTGCTCGGGCGCGCCCTGTCCGCGGGAACGGGCGAGCCGCTGGCCGGCTTCGAGGTGCAGGTCTCCTGCTACGGCGCGGACGGCGCCCACTACACGCGCCACACGGACGCGGAGGCCTCGCGACGCTGGCGCCGCTACTCGGCGCTGTACTACCCGGAGGCGAGCCGCCGCGTGGAGCACGGCGGCGCGCTGCGTCTGTACACCGCGAGCGGCCCCCGGGAGGTGATCCCCGGCAACGACCGGGCGGTGGTGTTCCGTGCCGACGAGGTGCCCCACGAGGTGCTTCCGGCCCGCCGGGAGCGGTGGGCGGTCACCGCCTGGTACCTCGCGACCGCCGACGCGGACTGACGGGCCTACTCGACCCGGGGCCAGCGCACGCGGGCGATGGCGCCCCCCTCGGGGTCCCCGGTCACGACCAGGGTGCCCCCGGCCCCCTCGACGACCCGACGGGCGATGTACAGGCCGAGCCCCACCCCGTCCGCCTTGTCGCTGAAGAAGGGGTCGAAGAGCTGCGAGGCGACCTCGGGCGGGATCCCCGGGCCCGAGTCGCGCACCTCCAGGAGCACCACGCCGTCGACGAGAACCGCGCGGACGTCCACCTTCCGCGGCTCCACGGTCGCCACCGCGTCGAGCGCGTTGTGCAGGAGGTTCACCACGACCTGCCGCGCCGCGAGCGCGCCACCGCGCACCGGGAGCGGCTCGCCCGGGAGCACGAGGTCCACGGTGGCGCCGATCCGGGCGCGCCGGGGCGCCACGAGGTCCACCGCGGCCTGGATCTGGGCGCCGAGGTCGAAGACCCGGGGCGACGGCCGGCGCCCGCCGAGCGTGCCGTAGAGCTCCAATAGCGCCTCCATGTGCTCTACCTGGGCCAGCAGCCGGTCGAGGCGCTCGCCGGCGGCCCCGTCGCAGTCGCCCCGAGCGATCTGCGCGAGCGCCTTGACCGCGAACACCGGCTGGCGAAGCTCGTGGAGCAAGGTTGCCGCGAGGAGCCCGAGATCCTCCAGCCCGTCGGGGTGCGGCCGGCCGCTCATGGCAGCACCTCTGCGTGCTGCGCCACGGTGACCGCGGCGGTGCACGCCCCGCCCGAGTTACCCGAGGCATCCTCGGCGTCCACGACCACGAGGTAGGCGCCGCTCGGCACCACCTGGCGCGTCGCGTCCCGGCCGCCCCAGGTCCAGGTGTCCGAGGCGCCCCGGGGTGCGACCCGGGCGTGACGGAGCACGTCCCCACCGCTGTCGAGCACCGCGATCGACCACCAGATCGGCTCGCTGTTGCTCGCGATCGAGTACACGACCTCGTCCGCCTCGGTGCCCGCACCGTCGTCCCCGTCGGGGCGGAACAGGGTCACGTCGGGCGTGCACGCGCTCACCGGGTCGACCTGGGGCGGCAGGTCGCCGAAGGAACCGACCCAGCTCCCCGCCACGCCCGCGTCCGCCCCGTCCAGCGCGTTGCCGGCGAGGTCGAGCAGGCTGTCGGTGACGGTGACCACCCACCCGCCGGCGCCCGCGTCCACCGCCGGACTCAGGGTCAGGGTCGCGGTGCGCCCGCTCGGGTCCAGGCCCACGTCGCTCACGGTGACCGCGGACGGCCCGGTCACGGAGAAGGAGGACGGCACCACCGTGGCCGGGTCCATCGCCTCGGAGAACTGGAGCGCCACCGTGTCCACCGTGCCCGTGGTGGCGCCCGAGGGGGTCTGGCTCCACACCTGGGGGAGCCGCAGGTCGCCGGTGAACGTGGCGGTCGTCGTGCCCAGGGCGGTGCCCCCCAGGCCCCAGCCGACCACCGTGGCGGCGCCACCGGTGCTCGGCGCGGTGGCGTCCAGGGTGGCCTGGCCGTCGCCGTTGCTGTCCAGGGTGACCGCGAGCCCTCCGCCGGTCGCCGTGGCATCCGCCAGGGCGCCGCGGTCCGTCCGCAGGAGCACCATGCCGCCCGCCGCCGGGCTCCGGGCACAGTCCGTGGCGCCGACCACCGAGACCACCGTCGAATCGGAGCCCACCGCGAGGCTCGAGGTGGCGAGGTGGACCGCCAGCGGGCCGGTCGGGCGCCCGTCGTCCGGTCCCACCCACGCCTGGGCGGCGATCTCGTCGGCGCAGCCGTCCGCCCGGGTGGCCAGGGCGTGCACGTCGAAGCGCCCGGCTCCCCCGAGGTTCAGTGAGAGAGACGGACCGGTGCCGGTGACCGAGGCGGACCCGACCCGCATCCCGTACAGGGCGAGGGGCACAGCCCCCGGCCCCGGCGTCGACCCGGCCAGGGAGGCCGAGAGCTGGGCCTCGCCCTGGGCGTCGAGGCAGAGCACCGCCTGGGAGAAGCCGTCGAAGGTGACGTCCGCCGCCGGGCCGCCCGAGGCGCACGCCTGCACGACCGCGAAGCCCAGGGAGCTGCCGGAGAGGCTGTCCGCGGTGGAGGTGGCGTGGAGCTTCTCGGCGAGATCGGGGGTGCTCCACCGCAGCGAGCCCGCGCCGGCCCCGCCAGAGACCCCGACCGCGACCGGACCGACATCTCCCGACTCGCTGGTCACCTCGACCGTCCCGGACCAGTCCGCGCGGTTGTCCCAGGCGTCGACCACGCCGACGTCCACCGGGACGTCGGTGCCCACCCACACCCACGGCTGGGAGACGCCCACCACGAGGGAGTCGGCGGGACCCGGATCGACCAGGATCGCCGCCGAGCGGCCCAGCTCCGCGCCGCCCTGCAGGGCGAGGACCCGGGTGGTACCCGCCAGGGTGAAGGTCCCCTGCCCCGTCGCCCGGCCCGCCGCGTCGAGGGTGATCTCGCCGAGGGACAGCGTGCCGCCGGTGTCGGCGACCTGCACGGTCGGATCACTCTGCACGACGTAGGGGTTGCCCCAGGCGTCGAAGCCGGCGAAGTCGAGATCCACGGGCTGGCCGGCCGTGGTCGCGGTCACCGCCGGGGTCACCTGCACCTCGGAGAGGGGCCCGTTCTGCACCGCAAAGGGCGCCGAAGACCCCTGGAGATCGAGGCCCGCCACCGAGGCGGCGAGGACGGCGTCGGAGCGCGCGGCGTACAGGGCGCACGAGAAGGTCAGCCCGTCTCCGGAGCCAGGCATTGGCGTGCAGGTCGGCGTGTCGCCCGCGCTCGTCAGGGTCACGTCCGCGGCACTCGCGGCGTCGGAGACTGCGTTGCCGTACGCATCGCGCAGGCGCACCTTGACGAGCACCGGCGTCCCGGCGGTCACCGGAGAGCTCGCCAGCGCCACGTCCACCGTCTGCGGCGCCGCCGGGAGCACCGTGTAGGGGCCCGAGGTGCCCGCGGTCCCGGCGTCGTCCTGGGCGTGCAGGGTGATGTCGCTGGCGGCGACGGTGCTCGCGACCGTGCAGAAGACCGGGATGTTCCGCCCGCAGTCCGCGGTCGCGACGCCCCCGACCGAGTCCGTGAGCGACAACGTCGTGTAGCTCCAGTCCGCGCGGTTGTCCCAGGCATCCAGCGGCGTGATCACCGCGTCGAGATCGGGCTGTCCGGCCACGACCGAGGGCGGGCTGGTCACCACGTCGAGGTGGTCGACCGGCCCGGGGTTCACCACCACGTCGCTCGAAACCCCCGAGGGCCCCGAGGGCCCCGACACCGACAGGATCTGCTCGGAGAGGCAGGTCGCCGTGCCGGTCGCCTTGTGCAGGACCACGTCGTCGGTGGCGTTGCCGGTCACCTGCAGGGCGTCGACCCACGAGTCACAGGCGTCCTTGAGGATCACCAGCTCCGAGGCGTCCGGGACGGGGTTGCCGTACTGGTCGACCAGGGTCAGCTCGATCGGGAAGGAGGTGCCCGCCGTGGTCTCGAAGGGCTCGTCGGGCAGCCCGATGTCCAGGGCGAGCTGCGAGCCGGCGGTGAACCGGAGCTTGAGGCTCCCCTCGGCGACCTGCTGGGAGTCGTTGGCCCCCGGGGAGACCGTGACGTTCACCGTGTTCGGGGTGTCGACGGTCAAGCCCACGCGCGCGACGCCGTCCGCGCCGAGGTGCCCGATGATCCCGAAGCCGGCGCCGAAGGGCTGCTGGTCGTCGAGACCGCCGTCCTCGAAGGTCGCGGGCACCGCGCCGTTGTCGTCGGTGACCACCACCGCCACGGTCAGGTCGGAGAGCACCGGGTTGCCTTGCGGGTCGAGGAGCGAGATGTCGACCCACGCCGTCTGGTGCACCTCGTAGACCACGCTGTCGCTGTCGACCGCGATCCGGTCGGCGCGGGTGTCCGAGACGGTGAACGCCGAGGCCAGCCGGCCCGTCTCGCCCGTGGGGCCGACCACCGCCAGGTCGTAGGTCCCCGTGGCCAGCCCCTGGGGGACGACCGCCTGCAGGTGCTGGTAGTCCTCGAGGCTCACGCCGGTCAGGTCGACGTGGACCATCCCCTCGCCCTCGAGGACCGCCTCGAACCCGCGGTTGACCTGCGCGCGGCCGCCCGTGCCGGACGCGTCCACCTCGATCCGCGGGTAGAAGCGGTCCCCGGAGATCGTGACCGGCGTGTCCTCGCCGTTCCACCCGAAGGCGGGCGACACGTGGGTCGGCTGCGGTGCCACGAGCCCGACCGTGCAGGCGCACAGCAGGAGCGTGAGCATCGTCCAGCCAATCCCTTCGAGCCGCAATCTCGCCTCCATCAATACACCAGCCGATAGCCGAAGACTGCCGCCAGCCCTCCGACCGGGCCCTGGTACGTCAGCGCCCCGCCTGGGCTCGACAGCGTGGACGCTCGGATCTCCAGCATGACCTCGCCGCCGCCGAACCGCTGCCCCAATCCGCCGATCACCGACAGGCCCGGCGGGAGCAGGGCCACGCCGCGGGCCGCGGTGTCGGTCCCGATCTTCGCGTCGAGGTGGTAGGGGGCGATGATCCCGGCGAGGCCGAGCCACAGGGCGCGACCGCCCAGGTCGCGGCGCCCGAGGAGCCCGATGGTCAGCGGCACGAGGACCATCGACACCCGCGCCTGGGTGCCGAGGTTCGTGTCCACCATCGAGCGGTCCCCGTAGGTCCCGATGCCGGCCCGGAGCATGACGGAGTGGTCGAACCACGGCAGCCGCCAGTCGACGTCGACCGACAGGTAGGGCGAGGCGACGGCGCCGAAGTTGGTGATCGCCCCGAAGGAGAGCCCCGCCGCGCGCTGCACCGGGCGCGGCTCCAGCAGGAGCTGCGTGGTCGCCGAGGCGCTCTCGTAGTGCCCGGTGATCACCACCTCGCGGCGTCGATCCCCCGGCGGCGGCGCGTACTCCGCGGTGTAGCGGCCGTCGGCGGTCGGGTGCAGGGGTCCGACCGTGCCCTCGGTCGCCGAGACCTCGACCTTCGCGTCGGTGACCGGGCTCCCCGAGCGGTCGAGGACGCTCACCTCGATGCGCGCGACCGCGTTGCCCCCGGTGTAGAGCACCGGCGGGTCGACCGCGAGGACCATGTCGGCGGCTCGCCCGGCGCTGATCCGCACCACCTGGTCGGCCTGCAGGTCGGCGGTGCCCGGGCCGCCTGCCGCCTGCGCGCCGGGGACGGTAGTGGCCCGCGCCACGTGGTAGCGCCCGCGCACCGCGAGGACGAACAGCCCCTGGTCGGGCACGGGCAGGGTCGCCGACGCCCACCCGTTCGGACCGGTGGTGGCGTGCGCGGTCTTCTCACCGACCGACAGGGCGAGGTCCACCCCGGCCACCGGACGGCGCCGAACGTCGAGGGCCCGCCCGTACACGTCGAGGGGGCCCTCGAGGGGCACCGGGCCGTGGCCCACCGCGACCCGCTGCACCCAGCCGTGGCCCGCCGGGGGCGACCAGGTGGCTCGCACCACGTCCTCCCCCGCCTCGACTGCTGCCTGCCCCTCGTACTCGCCCCGCGCGACGAGGCCGTCGAGGGGGTCCATCTTCACCGCGCCACGGTCGGCGGTCACCTTCAGGCCCGCGACGGGAAGGCGCTCGCCCCGCAGATCCTCCAGGACGGCCTGCACCTCGGCCACCGGGAAGTCGGTGGAGAGCTCGTCGGGCCACAGCCGGAGGCGCAGGCGACTGGCGATCCCCTCGCCCACCGGCACCCGGAGCACGCTCTCGGCCGCGCCGCCCAGGGTGCACTGGACCCGCACGTCCACGGCTTCGGTGGCGCGGAGCTCGAAGAGCGCGAGGCGCCAGGCGCCGGGGGCGGTCGGCTTCAGGGCGAGGTCGCCGACCGAGGGCGTCCGGCAGACCGGCGGCGAGCCCTCCCAGGAATGACCGTCGCCGTGGTAACCGTGCAGCCACACCACCGGCGGCGCCTGCCCCGGGAGCAGCGGGCCCGAGGCCAGGGCAACCAGGGAGGGCTGGGTGTGGCTGGACAGGGGCAGCGAGGTGGTCGTCTCGTTGCCCAGATCGTCGGTGAGCACCGCCTGGGCCACCATCTCGCCCGGGTACTGCTCGACGACCCCGGTCACCGCCCCCTGGTCGTCGGCGTGGAAGGGCCCGTAGGGGCGACCGCCCACGGTGAGCGACAGGGTCGTGCCCGGCTCGGTCTGCAGCGCGATCCGGGGGCGGGTGCGCAGCCGCAGCCCGGTCCACACGGGCGGTGCGTCCCGGCGCGCGTCGAGGAGCCCGATCGGGACGAACCGTGGGTAGGGGCTGTCCCCCGGGTCGAGGGTCACCTCGAGGGCGCTCCCGACCGCTTTCACCCCGGTGACCGTGCCGAGACCGGTGACCACCTTCAGCGCCTCGGGGGGCGGCAGATCGGGGCCGGTCACCTCGAAGGTCACCGGGCCGGTCCCGGCCAGGGCGTCCAGCCGGCGCGGCACGTGCAGGTCGGGGGCGGGTAGCGGGGTCTCGTGCACGATCCGCGTGGTGATCTGCCCCAGCGCCGTGACGTCGAAGCGCGCCTCGTCACCGGAGGCGGGGGGCACGACGGTCCACGACCACACGCCGGTGCCCGCGGGCCCCTCGAAGCGCGCCTGCCCGTCCTGCACCTCGACGCGCGGCGGCTCGGTGGACGCGCGCCCCTCGTCGTCGATCACCGCCACGAGCACCTGTGTGGGCACGCCCGGGTGCAGGTCGCCGGCGGAGGGGATCACCTCCACCGTCGCGGCCCAGGCCGCCACCGCCCAGGCCCAGACAAGCATCAGGGACCGTACTCCACGCCCCCGCGAAAGGTCGGGCCGCTCTGGTCGCGCTCCAGCACGCCCTTGTCCTGGATCTCGTGCCCCAGGAGGTCGGTCGCCTGCACGTGGACGGGGTTCTCCCCCTCGTACAGGGGCAGCTGCACCTCGAAGTGGCCCTGGGCGTCGGCGTGGGTCTCCTGCACTCCGGCGCTACCCTCGACCCGAACCAGCGCCCCCGGCTCGGTCTTGCCGGGCAGGGTCACCGTCTGGTCGCGGGTGCGCGGCTTGTCCGGCCACTGCACCGCGAGAAGCAGGTTCTGCGGGATCTTGCCGATCTCGACGTGCTCGCCCTTGCCGACCACCAGGCGCTGGCCCTGCTCCAGGATCGGGGCACCGACGATGCCGCCGAGCATCGCGTCGCCGCGGGTAGCCTCCAGGAGCAGCATGTCGTCGCTGCCCACGCCCATGGACACGTCGCCGTCCGTGATCAGGGCCTGCCGGCCGCGGTTGGACAGACGGACCGGCGCCGAGTCGGGGCGCACGGTGGCGTGCAGGGCGCCCTCCTCCAGCTCGATCTGGACGCCGTCCTCGTCGACCTCGTCCACCCGCACCGAGGAGACCGGCCCGAGGCGGATCCGCGTCTGGGCGCCGACCTCCAGGACCGCCCGGGAGGCGTCGCCGGTGGCCACCCGGTCGCGGGGATCGATGGCGAGGCCCGGCGTGGCCTGCTGCTCGCGCGTGTCGGGCCCCGTCACCTTCACCGTGCCCTGGACCTCGGTGAGGGTCAGGGTGGTCGTCGGGCGGTTGCGACGCACGTAGATCCCCGTCGCCACCAGCACCACCGCCAGGGACAGGAGCACGAGGGCGGTGACGGCGCGGCGGCTCATGGCGCCCCCGGCAGGAGGATGCGCCAGCGGGTCATCGGCGGAAGCGGCTCCTCCAGGCGCCCGCCGATCTGGTCGAGGAGGTGCCGGGCCACCCACAGGCCCATCCCCGAGGCCATCCAGTCGTCCCGGGCGTTGCCCATGGCGATGGTCCGGTCCGGATCGAGATCGATGGCCACTTCGTCCCCCACCTGCGTGGTGGTGACCCGAAGGGTGGCGCCTTCTTCGAGACCGGCGCGGAAGGCGTTCAGGATCTGGGCCAGGATGCGCGTGCCATAGATGGGGTGGATGCGTACCCGAAGCGGCTCGTCGGGCTCGCTCCACTCGACGCTCACGCCTCTCTGGCGGAACGGCCCCGTCACCAGCTCGAGCACGTCACTGAGGATCTCCCGAAGATCTACCACGCCGGCATCCACCGGGTCCACCTCGCCGCTGGCCAGGCGAAGCATCGCGCCCACCACGGTGCGGCAGCGCTGGGCCTGTTCCTCGATGCGCCGAAGCGTGGTCTCGTCGTCGGTTCCCTGACGCTTCAGCGCGAGCACCTGGGTGAGGCCGAGGATGGCGGAGAGCGGGTTGTTCAGCTCGTGGGCCAGGCCCGCACCCACCTCGGCGACCGCGGCGAGCTGGCCGGACCGCACGAGCTGCTCCTGGGCCTCCCGGAGCTCCCGCGTCCGCTCCTCGACCCGCTCCTGGAGCTCCTCGTTGAAAGCCTCGATCTCGGCCTGCTGGGCGCGCAGGCTCTCCTCGTTGTCGCGCAAGCGCAGGGACATGGTGTCGAAGGCGCGCGCAAGGTCACCGATCTCGTCCCGGCGGTCGATCCCGGCGGTCGCCCCGACATCGCCCTCGGCCACGGCGAGCACCGTGTCGCGCAGGCGCCCGACGGGCTCCGACACGTTGCGCGCCAGCACGAGGCCGAACACCAACGCCAGGGCGACCGCGACGAGCAGCACCCAGGTGGTGCGGCGGCGGATCAGGTGCGCCGCCCGCTCGGCGACGGACGCCGGCTCGACCACCACCACCGACCAGCCCGTGCTGGCGATCGGGGCGATGGCGCCGCGCACCTCGCGGCCGTCCGGCCGGGCATAGGCGACGGTCGAGCGGGTGGTGAGGACCGGCTTCAGGCGACTCGTGTCGACGAGCGGCTGGGCCCCACCCGCGATGTCCTTGCCCGAGGCGGTGAGCAGGGCGACCTGGTGGTCGGGGGTGGAGCGCTGGGCGACCTCGCGGGCGAGGACGTCGAGCGAGACCTCGGCGCCGAGCACGATCCCCTCGTCGAAGGGGCCGGTGACCCCGATGGGCACCGAGGCCTCCCGGGCGCCGGGCGGCACGTAGGGGTCGCCGACGACGCCGGTGGCCAGGGTGAAGCGCCCCGCGAGGGCCTCGGTGAGTGGGATCCGCTCGATGAGGTCCGAGGCGCGCACGGCGTCGCCGGGGATCCGCCCCTCCAGGGTGGTCCCCCGAGCACCGGGGGCGGTGATGTACAGCGGGCGCACCAGCGGCACGCCGTCGGCGTCGACGAGCACCACGGTCACGATGGAGGGCACCGCGAGGAAGACCGACTTCTGGAAGGACTCCTGCTCGTCGACGCTCTGGTTCTCCAGGGGAAAGAGCTGCATCCACCCGGCAGCCGCTTGCACCTGGTCGTTCATCCAGGTGTCGACGAAGGTGGACATCGCGTCGGCGTCGCGGAGGAGGATGGCCTCGCTGCTGTGCGCCGCCTCCCCCGTGGCGATCGAGATCGCGCGGGTTCCCATGAGGACCAGCGGCACGAGCGACACGACCGCCATCACCACCGCAACCCGGACCCACAGGCGCATCAGTCGCCGCCCGCCTCTTGCGGCAGGCGGACGTGGAAGGTTGCGCCGTGGCCGGGCTCGCTCTGCACGTACACCGTTCCGTCGTACTTGGTGACGATCCGGTAGACGATGTTCAGGCCCAGGCCGGTGCCACGTCCGGGCGCCTTGGTCGTGTAGAAGGGGTCGAAGATCTCCTTGGCGCGGTCGGCGGGGATCCCGGGCCCGTTGTCGGCGACCTCGGCGTGCACGGCCCCGTCCTCGCAGCGCGCGCTGATCTGCAGGCGCCCACCGCCGTCGGGGTGGGCCTCGAGCACTGCCTCGGCGGCGTTCTTCACGAGGTTGACGAAGACCTGCTGGATCTCGCTGGTGCGAGCCTGGACCCACAGCGTGTCCTCGAGGTCGGTGTCGATCGCGACGTTGTCGACCTTCAGGGTGCGCTGCACGAGGCGGACCGCGTCCTCGACGACCTTGCCGAGGTCCACGGTGGTGAGGTACTCGCGCTCCGCCGCCCGCGAGTAGCCCGAGAGATCCTGCACGATGTCTCGGATCGAACCCGCATATTCGACAATGTCACGCGCGTAGCCGTGGACGAGGGCGAGGTCGTCCTCCTCGGTGATCGCCTCGGCGAGCCCCATGATCCCGAACAGGGGCGAGCTGATCTCGTGGGCGATGCCCGCGGCGAGCGTGCCGATCCCGGCGAGCTTCTCGGAGTGGATCAGCTCGTTCTGGAGCTGCTGCATCTTCGCGAGGGTCTGCTGGATCTCCGCGTTCTTGAGCCGCAGGTCGCTCATCAGCGAGCGGTTCTCGCGGAGCACCGCCTGCTTCTCGAAGGCCTGCTGCACCTTGCGCCGGACGTCGAAGATGTCCTTGGGCGGCTTGAGGATGTAGTCGAAGACCTCGAGGTGCACCGCCTGGACCGCGGTGTCCAGGCTCGGGTAGCCGGTGATGATCAGGCACTGGGCGTCGGGCTGCACCTCCCGGGCGTGCTCGACCAGCTCGAGCCCGCCGAGGTCGGGAAGGTTCTTGTCGGTAAGGAGCACGTCGACGCCCCCCGCGTCCATGGCCGCGAGGGCCTCGTTGCCGGTCGCGCAGCGAACGACCTCG
>Ga0114931_10007415_pt1 | contig 13386 bp, 12 predicted proteins | sample 2SBtaG_FD_89579 | JGI IMG/M metagenome (GOLD analysis project Ga0114931, IMG submission 89579) | Deep subsurface microbial communities from Kolumbo volcano to uncover new lineages of life (NeLLi) - 2SBTROV14_V59a metaG | ecosystem: Environmental > Aquatic > Marine > Volcanic | place: Kolumbo... | reverse complement strand
CTTCACGATCCATGAATGTTGTATCATTATTTGCTGCTTCATGAAAAATTGCATCAACTTTTCCTATTTTGTTCCAGTCAATATCTGCTAAATGTCCTTCAATTAATTTGACATTCTTCACCGTTTGTTCAGTTTTTGTTCCGGTTATTATAACCTCATAATCTTTTCTAAGCAATTCAGCAGATATATTTGACCCGACAAATCCAGTTCCTCCCGTTACAAGAATTCTTTTCATAATTGTGTTTAATTAGTTCCGGTTTATATATTATACTGAAAAGATGAGGCAAGACTACTTACTTAAGTTGGTAGATACGACTCGTCTTTTGGTATCCTAGAAATCGGTCAGTATTTGTAAGTGTCAGAACAGACCCCATCCTTTAGAGTGGGGTAGAACACTTACGACCGATTTCTATGATTTGTTTGAAATAGTTTTTTTATACTTTTTTTATGTTTGACAAAATGTTGTGTGTTTTTTAAAGGTTAATTTTAAATTATCTCCTGTCGGAGAAATAGGGAAAAATATATATACCTTGTAAAGGAATATTTATCAAAAAGAGGTTTTGAGAGGGTGAATGACGTTTTAAGAAAGTATGTTGAGGAGCAGGCAAGAAATCATGTCGACCCTAAATATATAAGGTATAATCTTCTGAAGGCGGGGTGGAATGCTATACAGGTTGATGAAACCATTGCTAAAGTTTTTACGCATCCGGGTAGACCGACGAGTTCTGGCAGCAAACCTCTTTTATTGTATTTGGTTGTTGTAATAGCTATTTTAGTTGGTGTCATAATTTTTATTTATACAAGATATCAGGATGAATTGTTTACATCTCCTGATTTGCCAGAACCAACTCCTATTAAGCCAACTCCTCAACCCGTTGAACCAATTAAACCTGTTGAACCAGTAATACCTGCAAAGCCCGTTGCTCAGACCGGAGAAGTAAGGGAGCAGGAACCGCCTAAACCAACGCAAGTTAATTGGTCATTAGAAAATCCTTGTGAAGAAATTGACAGAAGCGTAGATAAAGATGCCTGTTATACAAAACTAATTAAGGATGATGATTTTGATTGTGATAATTTAACGGATGCAATTGAAAGAAACTTTTGTTTCAGAGCTCTTGATGCATATATGTTCCCGATTGATTGGGATAAGACGTGATTAGATATTTATTTTTAGAATTTGTTTCTAGTTTATTTTACCAATTAATGGCGTTTTGTTCTTTGATTTTTCTTCTGGTTTTTTCAAGCCATCTGTATACATTTGCGTGCGGACTTCCCTGAACCAGACTCTCAACAGCCTTTTTTGCGTTTACAACTCCTTCAGATGCCCCTATTATACTTATTGTTTTTCCATAAACACATATGAAAGTATCTGTCAGTTGTTCAATTGTTTCTCTGCTTTTTCCGCCACCACCTATAACTCTTCCCTTTACTCTTTCAAGATGGTTTTTGTTCTTTATGAAGTCAAGAAGAGGTATAACTTCTAAAATATAATCTTGTTTTAATAGTAGTTGCGCAAGTTCTGGGTTAAAACCTCTGCCTATTGCTCTAACTACTTCTTTTAATGCATATAATTTGATTGAATCTTCTCCTGTTAGAACTACATCACCCTCTTTTGAGTCAATATCCATTTTTGTCCCTGTCTGCATTTCTAGTTCGTCCTTTACAGTACCGTCTTTTCCTATTAACACAGCAATTCTATCCTTTGGGATTTTTTGTTCATATGCAAATTCCATGCACAATAGAAATATTAGGTTGCTTTTAAAGGTTCTGGACTGATTTATTGTTCAGAAAGTTGCCTCGTTGTGGTCCTGAAAAGAATAGTCATGTCATTGAAATAGTTAATTTGATTATTGAGAGTCTCGTTTAGATAATTTTCTACTGCTTTGAAGTCTATTTTGTCAAGAATTTGAGGTCTGTTGTGATGTGCTTTTTCATATGCAGTCTTTTCTGCGTTGAATAACTGATCTTTTGTAGGAATTTTTATATTTTTGAGTTCTACTAATTGTTCTTTAAGATATGGTTGAACAAAATACTGTAGTGCTTCAAGTCTTGTTCCTACAAATTCGTATCCATTTTGTAAGGTCATATATATTTTATCAAGTAAGTTGTATTCATTTTTAACTTCTTTTTCTATGGTTTTTATGTCTTGTATGGGTGATTCTTGTAATTCTTTCCAAGAATATAATTGCCAAGGTTGATAATCATTATTTTTCAGTTTTTCATTAAGATTTTTTCTTAATTGCTTTGTTTGTCCTCTAAAATGAGTGTATCTTGCTGCGTGAGTAAAATATTCATTTATTATATAGAAATTTTCCGCGGTTCCGAATTTAAATCTTTTATTCGCGATTCTTAATGCTTCGGGCATATTTTTCCAGTAGTGAAATGCATTGTCTTTGGTCAAGATTTTTACTAATGTTTTTGCGCTTTCCCACTTTGTTCTAGTCATCGAAGCACTAATTGGTTCTACAACTTCTAATTCTCTCATAACTCTTTTGAAATATGCTTTCGGGGCATAAATTCCCTCCTGAATTTTTACAATATCCTCTTCTGCTTCTTTTGCGCTGAAATTGTAGGGAATAAAATTAATTAGTCCGTCAGAATTATCGCCTGTCGCTTCAGTCATCAGTCGTCCTTCTTTTCTGAGGCGTTTTTCTAATTTTGTGTGAGGTAGAGCCATCAAGAGTCCTTCCATTACTAGAACGGAATGGGTGTTGTTAATGAAATCAATTGTCTTATTAACAGACTCTCTTGTGTCACTGTCGAATCCATGAATCATACCAGTCATAATTGCCGCACCAGTTTTTTTTGATATTGAATACATCTTTTCTTCAATTGTACTATTTTTGAAATTGTATGCCTTTCCTGTTTCTTTCAAAGCTTCAAGATTAGGAGTTTCTACACCTGTAAAGAAACTAAAGAAATTTGTTTTATGTAGCCATTGTCTCAATTCATCCATTCTTTCTGAGTCGTCAGCTAGACGGAGTGTAAGTTCTGTAAACTTTGGTCGGTTGTATCCAATGTCTTTTTCAATCATATTTATTTCTTTTAATGTTTCAATAGTTCTTTGAGGATTTCCTATAAAATTATCATCTACTGCAAAGAGTGCTTGCCTTGAACCAAGTTCATAAAGTTGTCTTAGACCTTGTTCAATATTTTCTATTGGTGTAATTCTTGGTCGTCTTCCAAATCTTGATGTAATGTCACAGAATTCACAATCTTCAGGACATCCCCTGCTGATTTGCAATGCTACGTTAATGTAATTATCAAGATTGACTAAAGAAAAATCAGGTGTGAAAAATTTTTCAGGAGTTGCCGCAGTTCCTTTGTAGTATTTATTTGTATTTCCTTTAAGTAAATCAAAATTAAGTTGGTCAATAACCATTTCTGCTTCGTTTTCAACTGCATAATCTGCTAAGTGTGCAATTTTAGAATCTTTGTCGACTAAAGTTCCACCCACAATCAAGATTTTGCCTAAGTCCTTTGTTATTTTTGCATCTCTTATTGTTCCTTTTTTTTGTGCAATCATTGCTCCTATGTAAACATGGTCTGCATCTGCAATCACTTCTGCAAAAGGTCTGTTGTCAACATTTCTATCGGTTACTTCTATATTCTCGTATAATTTTTTCCCTTCCAATAGTTTTTTGAATTCCTCGTCTTTATGTGCGTTTAATTGATAGTCTGCAAGACCTAATAAACCAATTGGGGGAAGAGATGCTTTAGGAGTTCCAAATTCTGTATGAGAAAGATATTTCTTCAGAGTCCTATTAAAACTCCAGTATGTATCTGCAAATAACTTGGGATATACAAATACAGCTTTTTTCCATTGAGCATCTGACATTTTGAAAGATAATTTGTAATTATTTATTAACTTGTTGTAGAAATAATCATTTTTCATCAGAAACAGCATTATCAAAGTGTTTAAGAACATCCGATTCTACCTTCGCTCTTGTCTTTTCACTTATTTTATCTGCTCGCTTAAAGGCATTGAAAATATTTTTCAAATCCCTGATAAGAAGTTCTCTTGCATTTTGGGTCTTGATTGGCGTACCTTGACTGAAGTCAATAAATATTGGTTCTTCGTTGTAGTTTAAAATATTGAATCCTGATAAGTCTCCATGAACAAGTCCTGCATCAATAAGGAGTTTGACGTTCTTAATAATTTTTTTGAAGAATTTTTCAGGTTCTTTAGGAGTCAGATTGTTTAGTTGAGGTGCCGGTTCTTCATCACCAATGAATTCCATCATGACAATATTGTCTTTGAATCCTATTGGCTTTGGAACTTTGATTTTTTCCCTCGCAATTAATAAATTTCTGTATTCTCTTTGAACCCAGGAAAACACAACTTTTCTTTTTTGATTTTCAAGACCTATGAATCGGGGGTCTGATTTGATATAATCGAACATTTTATTGAAATTGCAGTTTTCAAGACGATATATTTTTATGATTACAGGAGTCCCATCCTTTTTTTCTGCGTAAAAAACATTTGCTTCTTTTCCAAGAGCGATAGGACTCTCTAATTCTTTAAAGTATCCCTGAGATGCAAGTGTGAATAAATTTCTATTTGTAAATTCATCAAATACATTTTTGTATATTTTCCACTCTTCTCTTGATTTCCTTGATTTTCTAACCATTGTTGTAAAGAATGCATTAACTCTTTTTAATATTTGTTCTCTATTTATCGTCAAAACACATTTAAATGACTTGTAAGTTCTTAAACATAAAATTTGACTAATAATTCATTATTATTCAATTAACATGGAGTTGGTAAAATGCCAGTAAAAAAAGGCGATAAAATAAAAGTTGAATATACAGGCACATTAACGGATGGAACCGTTTTTGATACAAATGTCGGTAAAGACGCATTGGAATTTGAAGTAGGCTCAGGTCAACTAATCAAAGGTTTTGATGAAGGGGTTGTAGGAATGAATGCTGGCGAGGAAAAGGAAATATCTATAAAATCAGAAGATGCATATGGTGCACCTAATCCTCAAATGGTACAAAAAGTTCCTAAAGATAAGATTCCAAAAGAACCTGAGGCAAAAGTAGGTATGACTCTTATGGTTGGACTGCCAACTGGACAGCAACTTCCTGCAAGAATAACAGAAGTGACTGAGGAACATGTCACAATTGATTTGAATCACCCTTTGGCTGGAAAGAATCTTAAGTTTAAAGTTAAGATTCTTGAATAATTTTTTTATACGGACGAGACGAGGTAAGACTGTTTGTTTTAACTGGTAGATTGACTCGTCTCTCGGTACGCGTGAAAAACTTTATTTTTTACGCGTGCCAGAAATCTTTGATTCACTGAAAAAGCTTTGCTTTTTTGTGCACAGAAACACAAGTGTTTCTTTTGTCTGAGCATTTAGCGCGTGAGTAGCATTTTCGCGAGTTTCTTACGATATTTTCACCTTCTTTTTTGAGTTAAATTTATTAACTTGAATAACTATACAAGTATTGTGAAGTATATTAAAGCGCAAAAAAAATGGACTGTACGTCTCAAACATTGGTTATCAATGCCCTTCATTTGGTTAATGTTTTTTCCAGTTTTGGGTATGGATATTTCTCTTGAGATATATCACAGAATTTGTTTTCCGCTTTACAATATTCCCTATGTAAAAAGAAGTGAGTATATAAGAGTTGATAGGTACAAGCTGAAATACCTTAGTTTGTTTCAAAAGCTAAGTTGTGCTTATTGTGGGTATGCAAACGGAGTATTTGCATATGTTTCTGAGATAGGTGCAAGAACAGAAGAATATTGGTGTGGCGTTCAGCACGCTAAAGAAAGAAAATTTGTTGAACCCAAACATCATGAGAATTTTTTGCCCTATGGAGATGAAGAGGCTTTCAACACAGAATATGCCTGTGATTTAGGCAAAAAGTAACTCAAATTTCTAAAACTAACATAAATTTAATAAAGTCAGGTTAGTTTTTCTCGTGTATGACAATAAATATTGATGAAATGGCGTCGTTTTGTAAGAGAAAAGGATTTATTTACCCTACAGCAGAAATTTACGGTGGTTTAGCAGGATTCTTTGACTATGGTCCTTATGGTTCTGAGATGAAGATGAACCTGAAGAATGTATGGTGGAAATATCATGTAAGGTCAAGATCAGATATTGTGGGCATTGATGGTCCAATCATAACTAATCCAACCATTTGGAAGGCCTCTGGTCACGCAGAAAACTTTGCAGACTTAATGTTAAAGTCAGAAGATGGTTCTTTTGAAGTTAGAGCAGATTTATTTTTAGAAGAAAAACTGGGAAAAAGCTTTGATGGTGTTAGCGCTGACGAAGTTAATAAATTAGTTGCAGAGCATAAACTTACAGCTCCAAACGGAAAGAAATTCAAGAAATGCGAATCATTCAATTTAATGTTTACAACAAATGTAGGTCCTAAAGAAAATGATAAGTCAAAAGCTTACCTTCGACCTGAAACTGCACAATTAATGTTTGCAGATTTTAAATTAGTTCAAGAAAATGCGAGGATGAAACTTCCTTTTGGAATTGCACAAATGGGAAGAGCTTTCAGGAATGAAATAAGTCCTAGAAATTTTATTTTTAGATGTAGAGAATTTGAACAAATGGAAATTGAATATTTCAAACATCCAGATTACGATGAATGTCCATTCTATAAGGAATACGAAGACTTTGAACTAAATGTTTATTCTATTGAACATCAGAAGAAAAACAAAGAAGCAGACAAGATGAAAATAAAAGATGCCGTAAAAAAAGGTATAATGCAGGAATGGCACGCATACTTTTTAGCACTTGAACTTAATTGGTTCAAAAGTTTAGGTTGTAATATGAAAAATTTCAGAGTAAGACAACATCTAAAAGATGAACTTGCACATTATAGTACTGATTGTTGGGATTTAGAATATAATTTTCCTTTCGGATATAAAGAACTTGAAGGAATTGCAGATAGAGGAAATTATGATTTATCAAGACATATAGAATTTAGCAAAACAGATTTGTCTATGTTTGATGAAGAACAAAAAAAGAAAATAGTTCCTCATGTAATTGCAGAACCAAGTCTAGGGGTTGATAGAGCATTTTTAGTTTTCTTATATGAAGCGTATAATGATGATAAAAAAAGAGGGAATATAGTTTTACATCTGCATCCAAAGATTGCACCCATAACTGTAGCTGTTCTTCCACTTGTAAAAAATAAAGAACCTGTGACAAATAAAGCAAAAGAAGTTTTCAAATTGTTGCAAGATGATTATTCAGCTTTTTATGATGAGTCTGGTTCAATTGGAAGACGATATGCAAGAATGGATGAAATTGGAACTCCTTATTGTATAACCATAGATTTTGATACTCTTGAAGATGACACAGTAACAATAAGAAACAGAGACACAACAGAACAGAAGAGAGTTAAGATCTCCGAATTGAAAAAGGAATTAATAATCTGAAAATGAAGATTGTTGCGATAGGTGGAGCACGTTCTACTGAATCTTTTCGAAAAATGATTAGACATGCTCTCAAAATGACTGGAAAGAAAAATCCAAACGTTTTATCTATACCTACTGCGATTACAGATGAACCAAAATATGTGGAAAATTTTGATTCAAGATATAAAAAAATAATGAAATGCAAAACTGATTCTCTTTTGATTGCAAAATTAAATATTTCTAAGAAAGAAATGCAGAAAAAAATTGATTGGGCAGATGCTGTTCACGTTTGTGGGGGAAATACTCTTAAGATGATGCGTCGTTGGAGACGCATAGGTCTTGACAAGATTATTCTCAAAGCAATAAAGCAAGGAAAGGTTTTTTATGGTGAATCTGCTGGTGCAATTTGTTGGTTTTCGTACGGACATAGTGATTCTATGTGGTATTATAATAAGAAAAAATGGGATTATATTTTTGTAAAAGGATTTGGGTTGATAGACGCGTATGTCGCACCTCATTTTTACGAAGAAAAGAGACGTGTCAATTCGATAAAGAAACTGGTTGATAAGAAAAACATTAAATTAATAGGAATAGATGCAGATGCAGCAATAGTTGTTGATGGCAAAAATATTTATTCAATTAAAGGTTCTAATAAAGGAAATGTATATGTTGTTGAAAAAGTCAATAATAAGCCAACAATTAGAAAATTCAATGAAAAAAAGGATATTTTAAAAATATGAAAGTCGAGACGTTCAAAGGAGGATATGATAGGAATTTTTCTTATTTAATTTATGATGAAACTTCTAAAATGGCTTATGTTATTGATCCGTTGAAAGACACAGAACAGTATTATGAAAAAGCGAAGGAGCTAAAGTTGTACATTATGGGTATTCTTAATACGCACGGACACTTCGACCATACTGAAGGTAATGCATCTTTTAAGGATAAAGGAATTCCTTTGGTGGATAGTACAATAAATGAGATTGCTCTCGGAAACCAAAAAATTACTATTATTAAAACACCTGGGCACACACAGGATTCTGTTTGTTTTTATACGAATGGAAAATTGTTTTCTGGTGACACACTATTTGTTGGAAAGATTGGTGGAACAGAAAGTGAAGGTGCCGCAGGCATTCAATTTGCTTCCTTGCAAAAATTAATGGAATTACCTGATGAAACAATTGTTTATCCAGGACATGATTTAGGAGTAACTCAGACATCCACAATTGGTCATGAAAAGAAAACGAATCCATTTCTTCTAAGAGATAATATCAAGGACTTCATCTGGCTAAAGAATAATTGGGCTCAGTTCAAGAAAGAGAATAATATTCAATAGACTATGCTTACGGAATATTTTTAAAGATATATATGTCTAAAGAAATAATATGTTTAGCTTTAACAAAAAGGCAAGAATCAGAAATGCGTCGTTTTGGTAAGGGTTAATGTGAACCAAATATTAGGCAACAAGTTTATTATGTTCTGCATCTAAATACGCTTTGGTTAATTCTCGAGGCGTCATTCAAAAGAGGAATTAAGTAATTTATTTAAACTTTGTTCAGAATTAATTTATGCTGAATGGTTTGTCGAAATAATGTTTTTTTGTAAATTTGTTATCGTAAATTCTTTTGGCTTCCTTTGAGTGATATGCGCCAAGTTTCAGCACAATTAATGCAAGGTCGTTTCCTTTTGGAAGATTAGTCAATTTCTTTTCGAAAATCTTGTCTGTTTTTCCTCTTTTGATTAGATATTCTCCATATTCGTTTATTCTTTGGGCGAGTTCATTAAAAACAATTAAAGGTTTTTTGAAATGTCTTAGATATCCAACAATTCCTTGTATGGATGCAAATTTTAGAACATCTCGGAATCCTTCTTCTGTGACTCTTAAGAGAGATTCTTGTTTTCCTTTTTTTGTCATTAATTCTGAAACATAAGCATTTGCATCATCATAGAACGCTTTTTGAGCAAGAATATTATTGTATAGTTTGTTAATGACTTCTTTTGTATAATTCACTTCTATTGATTTGTTTCCTTGTAAGATTTCTTTTCCGAATATAATTAGAATATCCTCGGCTAATTCAAGATTTATGTCCTGGAACGAATAAGGTCCTTTTTTAAGTTTGTCAAGAAAAATTTGTCCTTCAAGCCCGCTCAGTTCTATGTTTGAAAGGCAGGTATTTAGAATTGCATCATGGTCCTCTTTTAGATATGCTGTGAGAATTTCATCATTCATTTCAAATGGAAATGAAAAATTATATTTAAATTTACTTTAAGAGCTCCATGTATTCAACAACGATGTCTCTCGTGAACTTCTGCATTCCTTCATATGTTTTAGGATGTTTTACAAGTTCTCTTAGAACACTAAATGGAATTGTTGCAATATTTGCTCCTTCTAAAGCGCATTCTCTTACTTGTCGCGGGTTTCTCAGAGATGCTGCGAGAACTTCTGTATCTAGTTCGTGTTCTGCAATTATTGCCACGCATTGTGCGACAAGATCAATTCCCGATTTAACTCCGTCGTCTTCAAGTAAATATTTTCGTTTGTAGAATCCTTCTGCAGGGAAATATTCGTTTTTATCATATTTGATTCGACCATTTTCCCTTATGTAATCATCAATTCTTCCTGCAAATGGAGATACATATTTTGCTCCTGCTTTTGCTGCGAGCAGTGCTTGTTCTGGTGTGAATATGAGTGTACAATTCACAGGTATTTTGAGCTTTGACAATCTTTTAATTACTTTCAGACCGTCGAAGTGATGTTCTTCTCCTCCGTTGAATGTTGGATTAATCGGTATTTTTATTACAACATTTTTGTATTTAGGATTGAACATTTTGTAGAGTTTTTGAGCCTGTTTGAACATACCTTCTTCACTTGTTTCAGTCACTTCAAGGCTTACAGGTGTTCCTTTTGCTACTTTTAGAATTTCTTGAATGTATTTTTTTAAGTATATATTTTCGCCGTTTGCAATTCTTTTTTCTACAGATTTCTTAATTAATGATGGATTTGTTGTTACTCCGTCGATTATTCCGTAACTGTATGCTTCTTTTATTTCTTCAATCTCTGCTGTATCTAGGAATATCTTCATTAAAACACCTCTTTTAGATTGTTAATTTATATGCCGCTCCTATTAAACTTAGTTCCTTATGGGTAATTATTCGAACAGGCATCCCTTTAATAATTTTTTGTTTTTTGCTTTTACCGATTAGTTCCGAAAAAAACGTTTTACCGATGACATCAGGATTCCTTATAGCTATTCCGCCCGCAATATATATTCCTGCATATGGTAAATGTGTTAGAGCGAAATTCATTGTTATTCGACCATAGAATTTGGAAAATATTTTGAATGCCTCTTTTGATGTTGGGTCTAATTTACGATATTTTTCGAGTAGGTATATTTTATCCTTTGATTTGTCTATTTCTTTTGAGTATTTGGTTTCGTTGAATTTATTTTTGAGTCTTAGAAATTCATATATTCTTTGAATTCCAATTCCTGAGACAAATTCTTCTTGATCTGTTTTTCCTGATTTTTTCTTAATGAATTTAAGCAGTTCCAATTCTTCATTATCATAAATCATAATATCAGAATTTCCACCTTCACTAGGGTATGGGACATAATATTTTTTCTGTTCATTGTATATTAAAGTTGTACATCCAAGGCCTGTTCCAGCACCTATCAAACCTATTCTTTCTCCTTTGATAGGTTTTCCTTTGTTAATTGTGATATAATCTTTTTTTGTCAAAGTATTTATTCCCCACCCAAGTGCTTCAAAATCATTGAGAAGAATTACTTTTTTAAGGGATGTTTTGTTTTTTAGTTCTGATAATTTTACTGTTTTATTTTGATTTGTTGTCTTTACTGACATTGTGTGTTTGTCTACAGGGCCTGCTACTGCAATTCCCGCTTCTTTGATGTCTATTTTGAGATTGTCTTTAATGAATTTCAAGGAATCTTTTGTTATTTTGAGAATGCTTCCTATGTGTTTTGTCCATAACTGAGATTTATAGACAAGAACTGGTTTTTTGTCTAGTCCCGCAACACCTATGTTTGTTACAGTACCTCCAACGTCCATTACAAGAGCATACTTTCTAAACTTCTTATTGGACAGTTTTTCAAAGATTAAGTCAATTTTCCCCATTTTATTCTATGGAGTTTTTTAGCTTTATTAATTTTTCCCGTAGACGTATTGCTTCCTCGAAATCCAGCCTGTCTGCAGCTTCTCTCATGTCAATTTCGATATTTATGAGCATTTTAGGAATATCTGATTTAGGGATGTGTTTTGTGTCTTTTATGTCGACTTTTTTGTCTTGTATTTTTTTAATTATTGTTTTTGGAGTGATATTGTGTTTTTTATTGTATTCTATTTGAAGTTCTCTTCTTCTTCTCGTCTCTCTTAAAGCATTCAGAATTGAGTCTGTCATCTTGTCTGCGTATAGATATACAACAGAATCGAGGTTTCTTGCAGCTCTTCCTATGATTTGAATCAAACTCTTTGTATCTCTTAGGAATCCCTCTTTATCAGCATCAAGTATTCCTATGAATCCAACTTCCGGTATGTCAAGTCCTTCTCTTAAGAGATTTATACCTACTAACACATCAAATTCTCCCAGACGTAACTGTCTTATTAATTCTGTTCTCTCTAGTGTGTCAATATCTGAGTGTAAGTATCTAGTTCTGATTTTTTCCTTTGCTAAATAATCAGTTAGTTCTTCTGCTAATTTTTTTGTGAGTGTTGTAACAAGAGCTCTGTTTCCGTTTTTTATTGTTCTTTTTAATTCCGATTTTAAGTGAGTCATTTGTCCTTCTATTTTATGTACATTAACAATTGGGTCGATTAATCCTGTAGGTCTGATTAATTGTTCAACTATTTGTTTAGATTTCTTTTTTTCGTAGTCCCCTGGTGTTGCCGATACAAATATTACGTTTTCTTTGTTTAGATATTTTTCAAATTCTTCAAATTTTAAGGGTCTGTTATCTAGTGCTGTTGGTAATCTAAATCCGTAATCTACAAGATTCTTTTTTCTGGAGTAATCTCCATTATACATTCCTCTGAATTGAGGCAGTGTTTGGTGGCTCTCATCGATAATAATAAGGAAATCATCAGAAAAATAATCTAGTAAACAGTAAGGTGGTTCTCCACTTTTTCTGTTTTCAAAATGTACTGAGTAGTTTTCTATTCCTTTGCAAAAGCCCGTTTCTTCAATCATTTCTATATCATACAATGTACGTTTTTTTAGGCGGTGTGCTTCAATCATTTCTAATTCTGGTAAGCGTTCGTCTAGTTCTTCTTTTATTGTTTCAATTGCTCCTTGAATTTTTGATTCGGGCATTACGAAGTGTTTTGCAGGATAGATGAAGAAGTATTTGAATTGTTCAATTTGTTCTCCTGTTATTTTATTTAGTTCAGTTATTCTTTCTACATTATCGCCGAATAACTCTATTCTAAAAATAGTTGAGCCATAACCTGGCATGAACTCAATTGTATCACCCTTAGCTCGAAACCGTCCTGGCATGAGTTCAACTTCGTTTCTTTCGTATTGTGCTTCAATGAATTTTTTCATTAAGTCTCTTCTTGTTATTTTCATGTTTTCTGATATTTCAAAACCCATGCTTACAAAATCATTTGGATCTCCTAGACCGTAAATTGCTGAGACGCTTGCAATGACTATTACATCTTTTCTTGATGATAATGAAGCGGTTGTCGATATTCGCATTCTCTCTAACGCTTCATTTATTTGTGCATCTTTTTCGATGTATTGGTCTTTTGAAGGGATATATGATTCTGGTTGATAGTAGTCATAATATGATACAAAGTATTCAACTCTGTTGTCTGGGAAGAATTCTTTTAATTCGTTGTATAATTGAGCAGCTAACGTTTTGTTGTGTGCTAGAACAATTGTTGGTTTTTGGACTTGTTGAATTACATTTGAAACTGTGAATGTTTTTCCTGAGCCAGTCACTCCTAGAAGTGTTTGCTTATTGAAGCCCTTCTTTATG
>Ga0114931_10007414_pt1 | contig 13386 bp, 5 predicted proteins | sample 2SBtaG_FD_89579 | JGI IMG/M metagenome (GOLD analysis project Ga0114931, IMG submission 89579) | Deep subsurface microbial communities from Kolumbo volcano to uncover new lineages of life (NeLLi) - 2SBTROV14_V59a metaG | ecosystem: Environmental > Aquatic > Marine > Volcanic | place: Kolumbo... | reverse complement strand
GGGAAGCAAAGGGAAAATATAAGACGCAAATTATCTTTATAATTCAATATGATACGTGCATATTTGATACTATATAAGGATTACCTCAAAACCCCCTAATTCACTTTCACACGGCAGGGGTCGGTGGTTCGATCCCACCATCGCCCACCATTTAACCTGTTGAAATATATGAGTTAATTGTTACATCGAAGTCGTCCTAATGGGCGATTTTCGTTTTTGTGCCCATTCTGTGCCCATATTGAGCCCACTCATTTCCTATTGTCCCATGATCTTGCGTGGTAGCAATATATATGTTGACCACTATCTAAAGAACGAGGGTCATTAATAAACGAGAAATCAGTTGGCCAATTTCAACTATTTCGTCGTTATCAAAGTATCACCCACTCGACAAAGTCACCGCGCCTTGAGTACACCTTTGTAAGAGCATCGCGAATCACACTAGGCTGCGTCGAGATATTGATAACAAGTGTGTCCATGGCGCGCGTGAGTGGGATCATTGCCCAACGGGACGCGAACTCTGATGCACATTCATCAGGTGTTTCGAAAAGCCCTCCTGGATACTGAGGGCTACTCAGCCACTGCTGGTTCTTGTAATTCCAGAAATCGTCGAACCCATAGTTAATGACTGTCCAGCCTTCAAGGCCACGGCAGGAGTCATATTGGACAATTCGCAGGGCATTCCTATCAGTTGGAAAGTGTGTTCTTACATCTACTGCCGACGCATCCCAAACCAAATGACCATGTGCAATGAGACTAAGTCCTGGTATGGAGCAGGCCTCTTCAACGTCGTGATTTACTAGCTGCGGCGGCACACATGCCAGAAGGTCAACCGGGTAGTTCCCAAGTGCAGCAGCTTCGTCGCAAAGGCGTTCATAGATTTCAGCGTGCGAAGACATATCTCCTTCAACAATCAATACCCGACCACCATTCGCATCAGGGTTAGGCTCAATATCCCAGTCCTGGAGATCGATAGCAGACGCAAACTCTGACACAAAAACGGCCAAATTAGCCTTCATCCGCAGACAACGCGTCAATCTCCTAGGGCGTAGTTGAACTCGGGGTATTCCCTTCGACCAATCAGCAACAGAACCACGTACAAATTGATCTACTCCATCGGCTATAGCAATGCGCTCTGGACCATATATCGCCCGTAAAATCTCTATCTCATTTGCCGGCCAATCTTGCCCCTCATCAACAAAAACGATATCCCACAGGAATTCGTTTGGCTCACCGGCAATGAGTTGTTCAATGTCTAACTTGGAAATTGCGCCATCGCGAATGTATTGCAGCAACAATTCCTTTTTTTCCTCGTATGCTTCAAGAAAGCCGTCATAGCTTTGCATGATTCCAAGTCCAATCATGAGTCGTCCAATAAATGCATGGACAGTTTCGATGGATATGCCGCCTTTTTCTATGCTGCGAGGAACGCCAAGCAGGGCCATCGTTCGCCTCATGTCAGCTACTAATGCCTTGTTATAAGTCAGCATCATTGAGCGCATTTTCTCACGGTCAAAGGATCGGTAGGCCATTTGCAAAAGTATGACTGTCTTTCCTACGCCCCCCCTTCCCCTGATTACCACCTGTTTGCGACCCAAATCATCGAGCCATGTGTCTGCCAGGGCGGCCTTAACGATTCGGTCCATCTTGCATCTATCTATGGGGGTCGGTTCAAGCGTTTGGAGAAGCGGAAACCCAGGAGATAAAAGCTTTTCAAATACCTCATCTGATCCAAAAGAGATGAAGGCATCGCGCCCTTGATGGTTAGCACCGCTAATCTGACCAAGAATGTTCAGAATACGTTCAAAGCTAGCATCAACACCAAAGAAATTATGAGGCCGTTTCGGAAAGTCGGATTCACGTAAGCCATAAAAGAAAATTAAATTCTGGAGGTATGTACCTTTTACCCCGCGCTCCGCTAGATATGCTTTAAACTCGAACATTTGTTGCCGATTCTTTTCTGTGATCGGCTCCCAAACGTTACGTCTACCACGACCATAGCGAACAGAAGCAATTTTATCATCGAACCTCACACCTGTTGCGTCATGGGATTTGGTTTCTATGACAAGAAGAAAATTCTTCACCATAGCACTTCTAGGCAAATACGAATCGCCCTCGCGTGAATAAAATTTAAACTCAGTATCAAAAGCGCGCGGTGTATCCATATGCCCTATAACGACCAGATCGATATCTTCGATCCTGCGGCCATAAAGCTTTAGGCCTACAAAGATCTTTATTTTATCGTATTGACTCTGCCCCAAGTCTGGCCAAATGGCGAGTATTTGCTTGCGCAGATGAACTGCCGCTTCAAATTCGCTTCCCTCATTAACACCGATGATCTCGATCATCGGCCAATCTTCTGTTGAGCCTTTCGTGTGGCGAACGGCAGATTGCTTCGGACAATCATTTCGTTCTCAACGTGAATCGGTATTTCAAAACCACTTTCTAGCAATTCTGAAATACATGGGTCTGCTGGATGACCGTCTGTCAGCGGGCCAGAAAGCGCAATAATCAATTGTCGGCCTTCTGGCATGGTTACCAGAATCGGAACGCTTACAGGCCCATTGGTGGTGTTTACAAAAGCATCGGTTTGGATATTCATACTACCATCCGATTGTCTGTGCAGGTCATGAGCTAACAGCAATGTTGAATTGCGAATTCGTATGGGGTTGAACTGTGGGGATTCTCCGTTGAGAAGATATTCCAATAATTCAACACCGACATGCCGATCGAGAAGACTGTGCTCAAACTTGTTTTTGAAGCTGCGAAGGCAGCGGTAACATGATGCATCGCAATCCTCAGGACATGTCTTCATAAGCGTAAGAGTCCTCTGGAATAGCTCTAAGCCTTTCTCAGGCAATTGGCTGGCGAAACCAGCACCGCCGGGAAGTGTATCATAAAGGAAAATCTCAGCTTCAAGTCCACTGGCTCCCGCTGGTGTCAGGGCGGGACGAAACTCAGCCATTAATTCACCAGGTTCGATTTCGAGTAGTTGGCATGCTGCTTTTGCTATTGCTTCACTGACTGTTCTTAGGGCAACAGTTGTAGAGGAATGTGCTGGTTTTAGTTTTAGTGGAGCAGCAACACGCACTGACAGTAATGCAATATCCGTAATGAATTTTGAACCAAGAACTAGATGTCGGACAGTGCGGGTTCCATCACAAATCTTATTATTTTCATCCGTGGGAAATGGTGTGTTATGAGGCATAGCCAATTGAGGGTTTGGGTCTGAACTCGCCTCTATTCTGCCGCACTTTGTGCAGTAGTTATAACCCTCCTCACCCGGACCCGTATTCGAAACCAGCAGATGTTTCCGTACTTTTAGGATGCGAATCCTGTCATTGATTTGGGTCCATTCATCCTCCTCTTTGGGGGTCTCCATAGTCAGCTTAGCACGCGTTGCGTAGCTGGTCTCTGGCATATCCTCCGGAGATGTGACTTCTTCAACATCTACTGGGTGAGCGAAACCCGGTGGCCTCATCCAGTAGCGTGCCGGACCAAACGTATTTTCCCCTCCACACGCAGGACAATCTTGGGAAGAATTACGGTCAATGCTTCCGACTGAATATATTTTCGCATACCCGCACCCGCTACATTCCATATAGATGCGTCTTGATGCATACGCAGCCTCTCGATCTTCTTTCATTGGCGAATATATGGCACCAGATGTGTAGCACTTGCCTGATATCCACACCTGCTTGCCCGGTGCATATTGCGAAAGAGCGATGGGTAGACCTTGAGAAGGAGCAAAACGCATTATTCGGCGGAATCTGGTCGAGCGCTCCCGATCAAAGACATGAAAAGTGGCAACATCAGTTGGAAAGGCGTAACGAGGCAACTTTCCGCAATACAGAAGTCGGTCGAGAAGCTTCCCAAGATTTGGAGCCTGCCTTGGTCTCTCTTCTCCTACTTCTGCCTGATCCTCCTCTTCATTAGCTTCATCCTGAGCAGTTTCTTCGGGACCAGGCCGAATGGCATCATCGATTGCATTCAAACAGTCTTCAACCATTCCACTAAGTAATTTCTTGCGATCTTCTACAGAAAGTTTATCAGGTATCCAAGCGGCGACACTCTCATGCAGAGCGACTTCATGTTCGGATAGCCATGTAGAGAAATCATCACGATTCAAAATGGATGCACTATTGCGGAAATCAGAAACGGTCCCGAGAACTGAGAACAAGTCATGTTGCTGCTTTGGATTAACCTCTGGAAGTCGATCTTGAAGATAGTTCTGTAACAGAAAGGCACGTATATGCCGGCAGACGATATCGGCATTCTCTAGAGTCAACCTTGGATCAATCACGTCACCGCGAATCATGCCGTCTGGTTCTGAGAAATAGTGTTCATCATGGCTGTCCGCACTGCCGAATGCGACAACTGTAGCAACAGCATTGCCTCGGCGGCCCGCACGACCTGCGCGCTGTTGGTAGTTGGCTCGCCCCGGGGGCATGTTACGAAGTGCGACGCCGGATAGTGCTCCAAGATCAATACCAACTTCCATAGTTGTTGTGCTCGATAGGACGTCGATGGCAGAGGATCTGCCTGCAGCAGAGCTACCAGTTAGTGCAATATCCTGAAATAGGAGCTCATTTTCTTCTGCCTTGGAGAAAACATCTTCGTTTTGAGATGCGTTTAACTGAGCGGTGTGCTCAGCAGCGATCAGGGCCATAGGCTTCCGAGGTGGATCGCTCAATGCGTCGACAACTGACTTGCGATAAAAACCCTTACGGGCGAGAAATACCGGATCATTATCAGGGTCCAACATCACCGCTTCAGGACTGCCGCAATCCACACAGGAAGTAAAATTCGGCACGGGTCGATGCACTGATTTACAGATATGGCAGTGAACCCAAGAACCATCAAATCGCAACGACAACTCACTACCGCTAAGGCGTTTATAGCTTCCGCTAGAGTTTCGCGTGAATAAATCCAGAAGAGTTGGTGACCACTGATCCCAAAATATCTTTCGCTGCGCCTTATCTGCCAATATACGATCCATTGATTTGAATTTGGCCTTGGGGTTGCGTGTTTTCACTCTAACCCCTTCAGCACTTGATCGGTTCTCCCAGTTCCCTGGCATTGAATTTAGCCAGAAACCATGGTTTTGCCAGCAGCGGAGCCACGCTCGTGCCAAATCGACTTTTTCTTCTGACGTTTCGGCTACGCCGGGAATGGAAGGCAGTTCCTCAAGTGAAGAGGTGTGTTTGTGACGCTCGACTATTGAGGCTAACCCAAGCGCTTCAAAACCCCAAAACCGGTCCTGAATTGTCGTCACCATGCTTTCCAGTAAGGCTGCTGGTGGGCGTTCATTGCGAATTTCCAGACAGAGATTTAGAAGCCCAGCATCTTGCTCCGTTTCTCCATCAGCAATTGCTTTTTCTACAACTAGTTCTGCGTCAAAATTCTCGCCAGATTTCATTTCAGGCCGAAGACGGACTTTAAGTTCATTGGATGCGAGCAAAACGGCTAGATACAGATCATCCAGATTTAAATTGTTCCGCAAACTTTCAACCTTCTGCAATCTTTTGAAACCCCAAGCGATTAAAGGACGTAACGAATCGCGCACGGAGTACATTTGTAGGTTTGGCGCAAGACGTGCCGCGACCTGACGCGAATCGGAGAATGTAAGAACCTTTCGCCCTTGCAATGGTGCAAATCGGGTTGCTTCTTGAGGACCTGGTGGTTGGATCTGTATCTGCCGGGCAACAAGTGCCTGGAATGGTTGATCACCTTTTGTCTGATGATCTTGAACGTACGTGCGGCCGAAGCTGGCGGTTTTGCCACAGATGGCACATGGCTTAAATTCACCACAGGCCTCATGGCTAGTATCTGTTTCTGCATCTTCATCTGACGTGTACAAACTCCGCTCACCACGAATAAAAACCCTGCGCGTACGAGGCCCGAGTGAGGGAGGGTTGAGTCGTCCGGTTTCAAGATCATAGTCGGCAGGTTCTGCACCCTCTCCCTCAGAAGGCTCTTCCAATAGGAGGTCTAATGCGAGTAGCGGCCCTGTTTCTCTGCCAGCCATGCGCAATCGTTGCCCAGGCTCAGACCATAGCGTGGAGGGTGAGTCAACGTCATCCGTGTAGGCGCGCGCATAAGCAGTTCCGCAATTACGGCAGGTATAGAGTTCCAGAACCCGCGATCCGCACCCGCACCTCTCTATAGGCTGGCTGAACATTTGGCCACAAATACCATCTTTGAGATCGTCGACCAGTTCACTGCAATCAGGGTCCATACAAACCCAAAGGCCTGGCAAGCCTTTGAAAAAATTATGAATCCGGCATGGCAATAGACCTGGGGTATTGGAGTCTAGGCGCGCGATGCTCCCTAGCGCCATCAAAGAGGTGACTGCGGCATCCGCTTTCCTAAGAGGGGAAGTCGGGAAAATACCATGGCCAAGTTCGTTAAGCGGTAAGGCCTCCTTCATGGTCGAATTGACAAGCAAACCCATCGGCCCGAAATCTTTGAGTGCATGATATAGTGCAGACTCTGGGGGGTAGTCTCCTTTGACCTGTCGGTAGTTCAGGAACGGTTTAAGTACAGCTATTCGTTCGTCGCTGGATTGTGCATTGTAGTACTTTCCGAGATTTATTGCCGAGAGAATATCCGCGTCATGCTCCGAACCGGTTTTGCTATGCGGCCTCAGATCCAGCGTTCCGGTGATTGGCACAAACGTCTCTGAGGGAACACCGGAAAGCTGGGTTCCAAAGTCAGGGGCATAGGTTTTATCCTCGAAACTTGCGGTTGCGCATATAACTTGAAAGCGTTCTGGAGGGATACCAAGTCGAGAGCGAAGCCTACGGAGAAGCAATCCGACCTCCGCACCAGCTGCTCCTCGATACAGATGAGCTTCATCCAATACTACCAAAAATTTCTCTTTCGGGTTTGCAATGAGCCAATCACGTGTTTGATCAAAGAGTGGCCGTTCAATTGGGCGCATGAGCATGTACTCAAGCATTGAGTAGTTTGTCACCAGAAGGTCTGGTGGTGCAGCTTGCACCTCGTGACGAGTAAGTAACTCAGAATCATCAAGAAGCGTAACCGCTCTCTTAAAATCTGTTGTATTGCGATTCTGCCAACTGCTTCCTTTTTCTCCGAACCATGCAGCCAAATCAGGCTTTGCCGGCCATTTTCCATGATCCTTCAGTTCTTGTAACAAACGAATTGCATCCGCTCTTTCATCAGCTTCACCACTTTTTATGCGGCGTTCGATATCGACATAAAAGTCATCAAATGACTTCAGCTTGGCAGAATCCTTTGTGCTTGTTCTCATTCCTGCATATGGCGTCCTGCTTGTATAGCGGGCGAAGCGAGGTGGCCGGCCAGTCCATTGTTTGAATAGCTCCACAAGTCGTGGATCACCAAACAAAGAGCGCAATCTACCCAACTGATCGTTAACCAATGCGTTCATCGGATAGAGTATGAACGCACGCATAGCAGGGTGCTCACCGAAACCAGACGGATTGGACTCCGCCTCTCGTGCGAGTTTTCCAAGGATTGGCAAAAGAAACGACTCAGTTTTACCAGAGCCTGTGCCCGTCATGATTACTAAGTTTTTGCCATCAATAAGGCTATGCCTAATGGAGTCGGACTGATGCTTGTATGGTGGATTGTAAATCAAGCGCGGCAGCTTGCCTTCCTTCGCAGATAGTTTTGTATAAACCTCTAGAGCCGCATCGGGTAGTCCTTTCATTTGTTCGAAAGACTCGCCTGTCTCATAACGCGGCGTTGATTCTAGGTAAGGGACTTGATGGATGACTCCAGGCCGAGCTAGTAACTCCTGGCGTTGCCGGATCAAAGAAGGTGCGCTTATATGGTAGGTGGCTTCGATATAGTCCTGCAGAGAAGCATGAAGTTGCTGAATCGTTTCCTGGATAGTCTGAGACATTTAAATTCCCCCTCCCCTAGTTGGAATCTTCTGTTCGTGCGAGCCAAAGTCGTTGCTGAAAAAATCGTTCTTCCCCATCGGCACAGTTGGCAGGCAACGAATACGATATGAGGCCACCTTGTATCTCTTCTCTACGGCCGAAAATCATCAACCGCCTTTCAGACCATTGAGGTAACGGTGAAAAGAAACTAAAGCATACCTCATCCCCATCGGAGCATCGACGGTACAACTGCGGTTTGGATCGGTAGCTATCGATTGCCATCTGAAGATGCCAAGCAACATCGCATGCCCTCCAACGTGTTTTTTTCATGGGCAAGTCGAGCAATCTAACTGGGTTACCATTCTCAAGCGTTACAAAGCACCAAATTGGTGCTCCATAATCTTGCGGCCTCCTTCCAATAAAATTCCCCGTATGATGACTCTCTGGCAAAGTCCAGCGCCCTTTGTAGAACATTACAGAACGCGCAGAATCTAGTATCTGTAAATTATTGATGTCTCCGCTTGGCGCTTTCGAGGAAAGATGTTGCTCCATGCCTAAGAGTTCTTCTTCAGCAGTTCTTTCTTTCGGTGCTTTCAACCATACGCCTTCTGACATTTCCTGAAGACCTTGTTCTCGTAGCTCGGAGGGCAAATCCTCTCTAGGTTTAGCCTCAATGACTCTGGTTATTCCCTTGTGCTTTATTCGACTTGCTAGTGAGAAAGGGAGAAAGTTATCATGGTCAGGAACGATGCCTGTCAGAAAGACGCTGCCATCAGGTCTTTGAATAAAGCTTGGCTGTGCAGCGAAAACCCATGTCCCCTTTACAGTTGCATCGGCGGTGGCGACATCATTCAATTCAAGCAGATCTCCTCCAATGATTAAGCCCTCTATTACACTGTCAATCCTGTCTGCTATCGATACTCCGTCATCTACAATCCCACGAAGACACTCCATAAGTGAAGCTCGTATAGTAGTTCGAGAGCATGGGCAATGAATACCAGCACTTCTACGAACCAATGCTGCAAGCAACGTGTCGCCGAGCATGCCTGTATGGTCTATTGGCAAGCCTAAGATTTCTCGAATAGCGGCAAGCACATTTTGGGGTTCGAGCTTTAGAATTACCATGTACAGCTCGGCATTAGACGTGCTGGTTGAATCTGGTCTTCATTGGCAGACATGAGTGCAAGAAAGCGCGCACCTCGAAGAATAGCCGGATATTGCCGGACTTCATTCAGAAAGCTTTCCAAATCTTCGCAAACTCTTGAGAGGCTCTGTGGCTGACAGGCTAACCACAGGGAAAAGTCACATATTTGAGCTTCAGGACAAACATCATACCGTTTAGCAAGATCACTAAACCATTGTGAAGCGGGGGCAAATTCATCTTGAATGCGATTGAAATCTCGTGCCAGGAGGGCTGCAAATCCATTATGACTATCAATTTCTTGCTTAAGTCTTTCAATCGCACCTGTAGAGGTTGGGTCAATGTGAAATGCTTCCTCTGCTCTCGCCCAATTTGAACCACATATTTTACGATAAATATTGCATAGAAACCCATCGGTCACCATTTGGCGCCGGCTCTCAGCGAGTGGACCAGCTAAACGCGCATTACTCCAAAGGTCAAAAAGACAGATTGCTTCTGCCAAGGATATGTCCCCATTTTTTTGTTCGGTAAAGTTTGGTAAAACCCCGAGTTCGTGGAGAGAGGACCCAGATTGCCAAGCGCTTACAACAACGGTGTCTTGATAATCGGCCAGTTGTGCCATAAGAAGGCCACCTGGTGCTAATATCTCTGAGCCTGATTGCACCTCAGGTGCAGTTAACCTCCTTTTTGAGACTGGGTACAAGAATGGTACAAAGTGTGTTGATAGAGCATCCTGCTCGTTACCTGTGTCATCGATTAGGCGAGCAAAAATTTTTCCATCATAATTGCGAACCACCCACCTAATAGGAAGAGCCTCGTGTTCGAATCGAACTCTGTACTCACCCAGTTCCTCCCCTTTGATGGTTAGGTAACCAGTAGAAGCTTCAAGATATCTCCAAGCCATATCATTGCTGCCAGTAAATTTGGCAAACATTCGACTCCATCGTTCAGGGGTAACTGGAAGATTCAATGGGTCACTGATCTTTCCAGAATAAATCACCTCGCCATTACTCTTTACTAGCGTGACTTCACACGCCACACGATGTGTTTCAGGCCCAGCAATGGAGAGATGGATGCGATTCTCCCAAAAGGTGTCTAGATCGGCATCATGTGGGTCAAGCGTTACAATCAACCCAGCGTGCATCACCCTTCCAGGAATCCACGGTTCAGGCTCTCGCACGGAAAGGGTCAGAAAGCCTGTCACTGGTTGTTCGGTAGAATGATGAGGGTCAACTTGAGCCTGTATCCTTAGATGATGGGTTCCCACACTAAGGGGGGGCAAGCTCACAAAGAAAGGGCAGCCAGATTGTCCGGCTTCAATTATCGTATCGGCTCCATTGTTTAGTCGAATGCGATAGGACTCAACCGGGTGGTCGTTAACAATCCCAATACACGGAGCTTCTGTTGTAAGCCACTCACTACTTCCCTCACCATCCCAAGAGCGACCTGGTAACCCAGAAGGCCATACTCTGATTGTCCGTGCTATGTGAAAGTGGTTTGTTCTCAACCAATCGATATCTTCTGTGGAAAGGATGTCAGGCATTCTTAGTCGAAATGATTCGATTCCGGCACAGTCTACTTTGGCGGAACCCATGAGAGGATAAGTGGCAGGCATGCCTGTGGTGGTAACGATGATATACTCATGTCCGGGACGAACGGTGCGAGTTGTTACCTCTCGTGCTATGCCATCTGGGCCAATTCGAAAAAACCATCTAGACCCCTGCCCAAGTCGACAGTCGCTTTCGATAAGGTGATCTATTGCCCCATTTGATCGCTCAACAAACTGGATTAAGGGTTTTTGAGGATCTGGCCACGCTTTCAAGACTGCCTTTCTTTTTCCTCCTAATAGCCATCCTGTAGGCATAGTACTTTCAGCACCGTTTATACGGCACCTCGTGCTATTAAGAAACGCGTGAATCTCAACATTATCTGCGACGCTTCTAAAATCTGGAACATCCACACATAGCGCCCATGTCCCCTGCCCTGAATACCGTAATAGGAGCTTTAGCTTTAGGCTTGGTCGAGCAGGTTCTTCGCCTTCGGTATCGCGATGGTGGGTCGTTCGACGCACCGATGAGTCAGAATGGTCGTGACCTGCTCCTGTAAACCGATTCGAAATTTCTTGCCGCGTTTCTGTCAGCCATTCGCGGGCATTTCTAACTTTATCAAGGTCTGAAACGATTCGCTCTAGCGTCGGTGGATAGATTGGATCATGCCCTCCATGAAGAGTTCTCCCCAAAAGGGCAAGGACAATCCGCCCTGTTAATTCTTCCTGTTGCAGAAACTCCTCAAACCTGATCGATGTGTGGGCATGATTGATGAGTAAGCGACCTATGTTGGCTGGTGTAAAATCAGTGAGCCCTGCAATGCGATATCGAAGCTCATAGAGTGTTTTTGCAAGCTGGCGCTGAAGATAGCGGGGGAGAATTGCGTGAGTAATGGGCCATGCAATAATTCTGAAGTGATTAGCCCACTGTCCAGAAGGGAGAACACCATAATATTCTCTTTGGAATCTCATGAACCAACGGGCGAGCCTATACCGATCATTCAGTTCCCAAAATGTTGTGCGCTCTTCAAAAGAAGGCCAATACTCATCACCTTCGTAGTGATATCCTCGTTCTGTAGCATATACCGCCCAAATGAGCCAATGGGAACATGATGCGTATTTTTGCTCTAATAGCAGAGATGATATTTCATCCAACTCAGTATCGCCCAAGCCATGTTCAAGTACGAAAATATGGAACCCCGACTCAGAGCGTTCTTGAGCTAGAGAGGCGAAATGTTTCTCAAGGTGAGCCTGCCAATCATCTAGGTTCATAGAAGTCGTCACTTAAGCCTCAGCTAGCACAACAGCGTTACCGAGTTAATGACATTTGCGTGTCTATCACCAAGCTAGAATTGCCAAGTAAGCGGATGATATCTTCTCTGGTCCAATCGAGATATTCAATTCGCCGTTCGGATCGAGGCACAACCCAACGGTGTAGCGCCAATTGCCCAACTTCTTGCGCGCTGAGAAGAGTTGATATGTCAGGGCTACCTACCCCATCACGAAGAATGTCTATCGCGTTGGCCGCTAAGGGGCAGATAAAGACCTCGCGCTGAATACCGTGACGAAGCAAGTCTTCTTTGAACCCCAACGCATCTAAAGCTGCGCGAGTTGTGCGCAGTCGCCAGTTTGGCCCTTGACCAAACCGATGTAAGTCCGCATAGGGATGGCCAATTTCCCGCAAATAATCTCGAAGATCGGCAAATAAGTTGTCTGGGATATGAAAATGCCCCCATCCTCTCGTATAACCAATGGGGCGGAAATACTGAATACCATCAAGCTTCAACCGATTGTATACTGATGACCGTCCCATAGATGATGAAGTGGTCACGGCTAGAAGACGTGCATTTTTTTCCTGCTTGGAAATGATGCCGATCGTAGCACCATAAGTGCGAACAAAATCGTCGTATATATCTCTACTCCGAACTAGGCTTGCGACTAATTTCCCACCAAGCAAAAAACTATACGGTGGCAATGCACCTAAGACATATGCATCCAAAATATTAACCAGTCGAGAACCACGATCCTTCACATTCCAACCGATTAGATTATCCCTAACTGATAGATTAAATACTGGATCACCAATCGCAATTAAACCAATAAGTTTTCCATTGTATTCATCCCATACGAGGTATCTAAGCCGGCGACCAAATCCATTTGATACAGGTACTGACCATGTTAAGGACGCCAGCCTAAAAAGATCTGACTGCCATGTGCCACCACGAATTTTTTCCAATACGGGTGATATTTTTGATGGGCTAACATCTCGACCTGAAGCAAAATACCTTAATAGATTTGGAGCACGTTTCTCCATAAAACTTCGGTTTGCCTCTAGGCGATCGATCCTTTGAAAGCGATGAAGAGAGCGAACAACATCTTTCCCACTACCCGATATTTCTAGTTCGCCAGCATCTGATTTGTGGAAGCCAAGAGCATGAAGATGGTGTCTAATCTTCTTCTTGAGAATTGCTTCTCTTGAATCGATTAGTATGACTGTCTTATTTGCTTTCCCCTCCACTAATCGGGCTCCCCTTGTTTATATAATAAATTCCTCATCTCCTCCTCCAATACGTATGATGATTTATTCCACTTCTGGAGAAACGTGCTCTACGAGCTTTTCTATGGGGCAGGAAAAATACTCACAGAGCTTGTCGAGATTATCAGTTGATGTGTTATAGCCGCGTTGGTTGGCAATCTTGGATAACGTGGTGCGGTGTATCCCGGTTGCACTACCAATTTCCTCAAAGGTTAATCTCTTACCAGTATGAAATTCACGATCGGCAATCAGTTCTTTTAAGCGAAATCGAATCACTGCAACCCCTCTTTTGAGC
>Ga0114931_10007413_pt1 | contig 13388 bp, 13 predicted proteins | sample 2SBtaG_FD_89579 | JGI IMG/M metagenome (GOLD analysis project Ga0114931, IMG submission 89579) | Deep subsurface microbial communities from Kolumbo volcano to uncover new lineages of life (NeLLi) - 2SBTROV14_V59a metaG | ecosystem: Environmental > Aquatic > Marine > Volcanic | place: Kolumbo... | reverse complement strand
GGCCCAGCCGGGCGTGACCTCGGCGCGGAGCCAGAAGTCCCGGGTGAACTTCAAGTACCCCTCGGTACGCCACGCGATGCCGGGCGAGATGGGGAGCGTGTAGTCGGTGCCACCCTGGTACAGGTCGGCCCAGAAGTCGGGCCCGGTGGTCGCGCGCACCCACTTGCCGTCGACGCCGAAGAACGAGCCCGCCTTGGCGCCCAGGCCATAGCCGCCGCTGGTGATGCCGCTCGAGCCCTGGATGACGATCAGCCCGTAGCGGACCATGCCCTCGACGCGGCTGTAGCCGAACAGGTGCAGCCCCGAGTGCGGCAGGGTGGCCCCCTGGCGGTACCGGATGCCGCCGCCGATGCCCCCGACAATCTGGATGCTGAAAGGGGTCGAGCCCGTCCACGACGGGCCGCTGACGAACTCTCCCTGGATGTAGCTGATCGGCTGGTAGTACGGGTCGACCGACCACTTGGGCTGATGGGCCTGCTGCTCGGCGAGGGCCTTCTCCTGGTTCGTCTCGTCCTGCGCCCGAGCCGTCCCGCTGAACAAGAGCAGGGCAAGAAGGGCCGTCGGGACCCACCACCGTCGCATGCACACCTCGTACGTTGCTCGCACTGTATCCTGCCGCCCCACGACCCTGTGGACTATGCTGTCATTCCCCTCTCGACGGAGCACCGGGTGAGCCAGGACGCCGCGGCACCGCTGGAACACGGCAGGTACCGGCTCGTCGGCGTACTGGGAGAGGGCGGGATGGCCACGGTCTACCGGGCCTGGGACGCGCGCCTGCAGGTGTGGCGGGCCATCAAGGTCCTCGACGCCGCGCTCACCGACCGGCCCAACGTGCGCCAGCGCTTCGAGAACGAGGCGCGCACCATGGCGCGGCTGCACCACCGGAACATCGTGACCGTCCACGACGTCGGCGCCGACGGCGCCCGGGTGTTCATGGTGATGGAGCTGGTCGAGGGCGGCAGCCTCGTCGACTGGGTCGAAGAGAACGGCCCGATGCCGCCACGCATGGCCCTCGACGTGCTCGGCGAGGTGCTCGCCGCGCTGCAGGTCGCCCACGACAACCACGTCGTGCACCGCGACATCAAGCCACACAACATCCTCGTCGACCGCTCGGGCACCGCGAAGGTGAGCGACTTCGGCATCGCCCGCGTCGCGGACACCGACCACAGCCTCACCAAGACGGGCGCGATGATGGGCACGTGGACCTACATGGCCCCCGAGCAGCGCACGAGCGCCCGACGGGTCGACGCGCGCGCCGACGTGTACGCCGCGGGGGCCACGCTGTATGCGCTGCTCACCGCCCGCGAGCCCTTCGACCTGTACACCACGGAGCTGCACGAGGAGCTCTTCGCCGGGATGCCCGAGGACCTCGCGGCCCCGATCAAGCGGGCCTGCCGCTACCGCCCCGAGGACCGCTACGAGAGCGCGGACGCGATGCGAGAGGCGCTTCGGACGCTCGCCGGCGAGTACGCCACCCTCCCGCCGGGGACGCCGCCCCTGTCCTGCGGCGATCCGGGCAGCCTCTCGGCGCCGCCGCCCCCCCTCGAGCCCGAGGCGACCCTCGCGGCGGCCGACCCCACCTTCGACGTCTCCGCCTCCTTCGCACGCAACGAGGGCGGCGGCGGCCTGCAGGTGGTCACCTCGCCGACCGAGGTGCCGCCCGAGCCGCCGAGCCCCACGATGATCCCCGGCGGCACGCTGTCGGAGGAGCCCCACGCCGACAGCCGGCGGCCCGGTCCGCCCACCGTCGAGGTCCCCCGCACCCGCTGGGCCTGGGCCCCGTGGGTCCTCGTGGGAGGGATGGCCGGGCTGGTGGTGGTGCTCGCGATGCTCCTCGGAGGCGCCGGCGTCGCGCTCCTCGGCCGGCCGACGGGCGGACCGACCGAGGCGAGCGGGTCCGAGCCCGCGGCGACGACTCCGGTGGAGGGGCAGGCCGACCAGACCCCGGCGCCCACCGCCCCGGAGCCGACCGCGGCTCCCGCGTCCTCGACTCCGGCGACCCCACCGGCGTCCTCGCTTCCGGCCCCCGAGCCGGCGTCCCCGACCCCAGCGCCCGAGCCGGCGTCGTCGACCCCGGCGCCCCAGCCGGCGCCCGCTCCGGCCCCCGCACCGGTTCCGGCCCCGACCATTCTCGTGCACCCCCGCGCCAAGGCGGTCATGGTGCCCGTGGGCCTGAACTCGCTGCCCTACTTCAGCAAGGTCCTCGTGGACGGCAAGGAGATCGGGCGGACGCCGTGGTCGGGCGAGCTGGACGAGGGCACCCACAAGGTGGTGCTCGAGGGGTCCAAGGGTGGGCGGGCCGAGCTTTCGATTCACCTCGTCGCGGGGCAGCGGCAGGTGCTGTGCTGGGACTACGCGTCCTCCGCGCCCTGCCCGCGCTGAGTCAGGGCTGCAGCAGGACCACCAGTACCCAGAGCAGCCCGGCGAGAGCCGTGAGCAGGACCCAGATCAGGTTGAGGGCGAGGTTCACCCCGCCGGTGATCAGCCCGATGATCGACGCCTCGAGCCCCACCCCCGTCTGGCGGGCCTGCCGCAGCCCGTACCACGCCATGAACAGGGTGAGGATCGTGGGTAGGCCGAGGAAGAGCGGCGTGCACATCGTCGTGCAGATCCCGAACACCTGCCCGGACAGGGTGAGGATCCCGAGCACCATCGACAGCGTCGCGAGGGGGTTCGGCCGGTGGACCGGCGGCTCCTCCACGGCGGGTGCGCCGCTCATGGCGCCCAGCGGGTGCGGGTGGGGAGTGCACAGCGCTTCGCCTCGAGGCCGTACCACTGCTGCAGGCCGGCCAGCGCGACGCGCACGACCTGCTTCTCGACCGCCACGAAGTCCTTCTCGTCGCCGTCCGCCTTCGCGGCCTTCACCACGCGCCCGCTGTGGACCTCGACCAGCCGCGCGTCCATGAGGAACCGGCCGCGAACGACGCTCCAGGAGCCGATCACCACGTCCTGCGCGCCGAGCCCCTTGCCGAGCTTCTGCGCGGTCGACGGGTCGAGGAAGCCGGTCTTCGACAGGTCGATCTCGGAGACCACCGCGTCCAGGCGCGCGCGCTCCACGAGCACCAGGCCGTCCACGCCAGGCAGGTCGGCCAGAAGCATCCCGGCGAGCGCGCGGCCGAGGCCCTCGTAGGCGTCGCTGCTCGCCCCCTGCTGCAGGAGCAGCACCGCGATGGTCGTGTCGGCGGCGGAAACACCCGACACGAACAGCAGGCCGAGCGACAGGATGGCGATCAGGTAGCGCAAGAGCAGATCCGGGCGGCCTTCTATTCCGGCGGGCCCGATCCGTCCGACCCCGAGCGCCCCGGGGGGGTTCCTCAGAAGGTCCCGTGCCCGAGGTTGAAGGTGATCGTCTTCGGGGGGATCTCCGCGACCTCGCTCCGGGCGTAGCCCTTGCCGTCCCACTCGTAGCGCTGAAGCTTGCCCTGGTCGTCGGCGGCCACGTAGATCTCGGGGGTGCCGTCGCCGTCGAGGTCGGCGATGTCGGTGGCGTGCTCGTAGCCTGAGGAGTTGCCGTCGATCAGCTCGGGGTCGAAGGTGCCGTCGTCCTTGGGCTCGAGCACGTACACGCCGCTCTTCATCCCGGCGGCGACGATCTCGACCGTGCCGTCGTGGTCGACGTCCCCAGGCACCAGGAACCGGCACTGCTGGTCCTGCAGGGTCGCCACGATCGTCTGCTTCCAGGAGCCGTCGGGCTGCGGGTCGAGGCGGATGATCCGCACCGGGTCGACCAGCTTGACCGCGCCACCCTCCTTCTTGGTGACGCCCTCGCGCGAGGCGTACAGGTGGTCATGCCCCGTGCCGAGATCGGTGACGAGGATCTCCTTGGCGTGGCTCCCGTCCCAGTGCGCGAGCTGGGTGCGGTCGTAGTGCTTCGTCTTGGGGTCGTAGACGTAGCGGACCACACCGCCGGGCTGGCTCACGAGGTTCGCGCGGTTGCGGTCGGAGGGGGTGGCGTAGATCTCCAGCTTGCCGTCGCCGTCGAGATCGCCGAGCTCGATCTCGTGGACGAAGGTGTCGGTGTGGTGGTCGATCTCCTGGAAGGTCCAGGTACCGTCGGCGTTCTCGTCGCCGACCTCCACCGCGCCCTGGTCGTGGGTGGCGAGCACGATCTCGTCCTTGCCGTCCCCGTCGACGTCCCCGATCTCGATGTCGCGCAGGCGGTCGAACTGCCCGCCCCAGGAGTGCTGGAACAGCACCTTGGGCGACCACTGGCCGTCCGGGCCCTTCGTCCAGTAGTCCAGCCGCGCCTCGGTGCCGCCGATGGTCAGGATCCCGTCGCGCCACGGCATGGCCTTGTGGAACACGTTGGACTCCGGGTCCATCAGAACCTCGGGGACCCAGTGCTTCCCGTCCGTGCGCAGGATGGTGAGCTTCGCCGGCCGGGGCACGGGGCGGCCCGCCTCGGTCTGGAACCACGCCTGGGACACGAGGAGAGCCGGGTGCGGCCCGGGGGACAGCGTGGGCTTCGAGGGGGCCGGCGCGGGCGCGGGCGCCGGCGTGCTCGGGGAGGACCCGCCACCGCACCCCGCCACGAGTGCGAGCCCCAGCACCCAGCCTGTTACCTTGCTCCGGTTCATCCGCTGCCTCCTTCGAGCCGAAGACGCTCCGTGGCCCGTCCGTGCCCTGCCGTCAAGCGCCCCGTACGTCCCGGACCGTCCCGTTCGGTCGTCACGACCCCACCGGGCGATGGGAGGATTTCCGCGAGCCCTGCTAGGATGGGTCCAGGAAGGCCAGATGAGACGACGTGTGGTGGCGGTGTGGCTCGTCGCGGGCGCGCTCGCGCTCGCCGGCCCCGCCCGCGCCGCCGATCCGCGCGACCCCGACGCCGCCGCCGCCCTCCTCTCGCGCTACCCGGCGGGCTCCCTGCCCGTCGACCCGACGACGATCACTGCGATCCACGTGCTGGGCGACACGGGCGACCGCGAGGACATCAGCCTGCTCCGCAACATCGCCGAGCACGAGCGCGACGAGATCCGAGGCGCCGCGGTGTCCGCGATCGGCGCGATCCGCGACCGCCAGCGTGCGGCCCAGCGCGAGCGCTTCGCCCGCGACCTGCCCGATCCCGCCCAGCTCGCCGCCCCCACCGCCGCGCTGCGCGCCCAGGGACTCGGGAGCGACGAGGCCGCGTGTGCCGCCTACGCCGGTCGCGTCCTGGGGACCGGATCCCTGGGCCCGCACCCCGCCTCCGAGGACGCCGCCAAGGGTGATCCGGAGGCGTTGATCGCCGAGGGCCGCCCGCGCACGGCCGTCGCGGTGCTCGAGCACGATCCGAGCCCGGCCGCCCGCCGGCTGGAGGCGCTCGCCTGGGAGGATCTCGGCGAGCCGCGCGGCGCCGTCCGCCAGTACGCGCTCCTCGCCGCCCGCGGCGAGGCCGAGGCCTGGGACGCCCTGGATCGCTTCGGCGTCGACCCGGAGCGCCTGCTCCTCGGGCTCCTCACCCGCGCCGAGACCCGCCTGCCCGCCGGGTCCGAGTCCGAGGTGCTCGAGACCCTGGTGCGCCGCGGCGACCTGCTCACCGTCCAGGTGCTCGCGGAGCGCGCCACCCACCCGTCCGCCTCCGAGCGGGCCATCGCGACCGACGCACTGGTGCGCATGGCGCAGGCGACGGGCCGGGACGGGCCGCTGGGGAGCAAGGCCCACGCGGTCGTCCACCAAGCGCTGCTCCGCGCCACCCGCGACCACGTCGAGTCGATCCGCGCCATCGCCCTCGAAGCACTGTGAACTGGCGTTCGGGGCCCAGAGGGACCGTGTCGGATAGATCTCCCGCGATGAATCGTCCCCGCTCCGCCTGGCAGCGTCCGTTCCTGTGGATGCTGGTGGTCGCCCTCGTGGTGCTCGCCGCGACGTCGGTCACCCGGATCCTCGCGCTCCGCAGCGAGCTGCAGACCCAGGTGACCCAGCAGGTCGCCGGGCAGGTGGGTGAGACCGTCGAGTCCTGGGAGACGCAGCTCCTCGAGAACCTCGACCAGTGGCTCGAGGAGCTGGCCGTGGACCCGACCGAGGCGGGCCACTTCGCCGGGCAGCTCGAGCGGCGGGAGCCGTGGTTCGACAGCGCCTACCTGTGGGTCCCCGCCCCCCGCATCCCCGCCGACCTGCCCACGCCCCCCAAGCTGATGCGTGGCACCTTGCTCTACCCGACCTACCCGGCCGCGGAGGAGACCCGGCGCATCCTGATGGATCCGTGCCTCGGCCGTGCCAAGGCGCTCTCCATCTTCTCCGGCGCCGACCCGGTCGAGATGGCCCGGCTCTACATCCAGGGGTGCACCCACGAGCCGATGCAGGTGCGCCTCGTCGCCGCGACCGAGGCGGCGACGCTCCTGCACCGCGCGGGCCACGACAAGGAGGCGCTGCAGGCCCTGGACAGCACCCGCCTGCCCCCCGACCTGCCGATCGCCGAGGGGATCGCCAAGGGGTTGCCGCCCTTCCGGCTGGTCGTGCACCGCACGCAGCGCGCGCAGCTCCTGCTGGCACTCGGCCGCGTCAAGGCGGCCCTCGACCTGCTGTACCAGACCGGCACCCAGGTCGCCGGCCTCGACGCTCCCCAGGCCAACGGCCTGCTCCCCTTCGTGCGGTGGCCGATCATCGCCGACCTCGAGCAGAACGGCCGCCACCAGCAGGCCATCCGCCTGCAGACGGCGCTCGCGCGCGCCGAGCGCCGGGCCCGCGCCTGGCACGAGGTCGACGAGAAGCTGCTGCCCCAGAGCCAGTCGGAGATCTCCGAGAACGGGCGCTTCGTGCACGACCAGTACGGAAACCCACCGTTCCTCCTGTACTACAAGCTCGTCCGCAAGGGCGAGTACGGGGCCGCGGCCGCCCTGGACCAGCCCACGCTACTCCAGGACTTCCTGCACCAGCTCCCGAACCTCGCCGACGACCTCGTGATCACCGACGCCGAGGGCCACTGGGTCGCCGGCGACCGCAGCAACTCCGCGATCGCGGTGCAGGTGCCCTTCACGCGCACCCTCACCCACCTGCGGGTCGGGGTCCGCGTGGGCTCGATCCGGAGCGGCGTCCTCGCCTACGGCAACCAGTGGGTGACGCCGCTGGTGGTCACCATCGTGTTCGTCTTGGTCGGCCTCGGCGGGGTGATCTCACAGATGCGCGCGATCAATCGACAATACGAGCTGATGGCCCGCCAGCGGGAGTTCACCACCCGGGTCACCCACGAGCTGAAGACGCCGCTCGCCGGGATCCGCGTCATGGCCGAGAACCTCCAGGCGGGCGCCTTCCGCGACGAAGGACACCGGCGCGACATGGCCCGACGGATCACCGACGAGGCCGACCGCCTGACCGCCCGGGTCGACGAGATCCTCGCGGTGGGCCGTGCGCGGAGGATGCCCGAGCCCACCGAGTTCGACCCGGAGGAGCCGCTGCTCGAGGCGATCGACACCTGGGGCCCCCGGCTCGAGACCGCGGGGGTGAAGCTGGTCGCCGACCTGCACCCTACGGACACGCTGATGGGCGACCCCGAGGCGATCCGCGACGCGGTGGGCTGCCTGCTCGACAACGCGCTCAAGTACCACGACGAGGCGAAGGCGGAGCCCAAGGTGTGGCTCACCCTGCACCAGGACGGCCAGAACCTGGTGATCGACGTCGCCGACGACGGGATCGGCGTACCGGCCGATCTGCGCGCGTCGATCTTCGAGCGCTTCGTACGGGTCGAGGGCCCGAACCGCGGGCGAGCGGGCGGGCACGGCCTCGGGCTGTCGCAGGTGGCGGAGATCGCGGCGATGCACGGCGGGAGCGTGCGCTGCACCGAGGGCGAGGACGGAGGTGCCCGCTTCACCTTGCGCCTCCCCGCCAACAAGTGAGACGCTGAATCCTGGAAGCCCGGAGGCAACGATGCGTTGGACGGTGACCCTCGCCCTCGCCCTCGCGCTCTCGGCCTGCGGCGGCAACGCCGCTCCGAAGGGTCCCACCCAGAGCGACCTCGAAGCGGCGCGCGCCAAGGTGCACGGCTTTCAGCCGTGGGATCAGGCCCAGTCCACCCTGGTGACCGCTCTCGGCGAGCCGTCGCACGAGGGCGACGACGGCCTCAGCTGGGTCTCCCACGACGGCGAGACCTGCCATACCCTCAGGGTCACGAAGATGGCCACGACGGTCGGCACCGTGACCCTCGAGGAGACCCCCTGCCCGTGATCGATTTTCCATGGACGTCGGGGTCGGTTCGGATCTAGCATTCGACTGACGGGTCGGAACGCGACACGACCCGCTCGGGGTGGGGAATGTTGGGGATCGCGACCTGGTTTCACATGGTGATCGAGCTGCTGAACAGCGGCGACCTGACGACGGCGACCACGACCCTCGTCGCGGTCGGCGGCTCGTTGGTCGCTACGGTACGCCTCGTGGAGGCGGACGTGACGGTCGAGGAGGCGCTCAGCTACGCGGGCGTGCTCCACGGTCTGGGTGACCGCGACCGCGCCCGAGAGCTGTTCCGCCAGGCGGTGGCGGCGTCCCTGCACAGGATGACCCCGGTACCCCTCCGCCGCCGCGGTTAGGCCCCCCCGCCTGACCCCGCTCGCGGCTACAGCGAGACGTCGAGCACGGCGGCGCCCTCGAAGCGGCCTGCGCGCAGGTCGTCCAGGGCCTGGTTCGCCTCCTCCAACGGGTAGACGGTGACCGAGGTCTTCACCGGCACCTTGGGCGCGATCTCCAGGAACTCGCGCCCGTCCTTGCGGGTGAGGTTCGCCACCGAGCGGATCTGTCGCTCCTCCCACAGGATCTCGTAGGGGAAGCTCGGATGTCGCTCATGTGGATCCCCGCGCACACGACCACGCCACCCTTGCGGCACGCCCGCAGCGCGGCTGGGACGAGCGGGCCCACCGGCGCGAAGATCAGCGCGGCGTCGAGCCGCTCCGGGGGTGCTTCGTCGGAGCCACCGGCCCAGGTGGCGCCCAGGGAGCGGGCGAAGTCCTGGCCTTCTCCGTCGCCAGGGCGGGTGAAGCCGTAGACCTCGCGGCCCTGCCAGGTCGCCACCTGGCACAGGATGTGGGCCGCGGCGCCGAAGCCGTACAGGCCGATCCGGTGGGCCTGCGCGCCGGCCAGGCGCAGGGCGCGGTAGCCGATCAGGCCGGCGCAGAGCAGCGGCGCGGCCTGGACGTCGTCGAAGCCCTCGGGGAGCGGGAAGGCGAACCGGGCGTCGGCCACGCAGTACTCGGCGAAGCCGCCGTCCCGGTCGTACCCCGTGAACTCCGCCTCGTCGCAGAGGTTCTCCTCGCCGCGCTCGCAGAAGGCGCAGTGGCCGCAGGTGAAGCCCAGCCAGGGCAAGCCCACCCGGTCGCCGGGTTGCAGGCCCGTGACCCCCTCGCCCAGGGCGTCCACCACCCCGACCACCTGGTGCCCGGGGATCAGCGGCAGCTTGGGCTCGGTCAGCTCGCCGTCGACGATGTGCAGATCGGTGCGGCAGACGCCGTTCGCCCGCACCGCGATGCGCAGCTGGCCCGGTCCGGGGTCGGGCACCGGGACATCCTGCAGAGCCAGCGGATCGTGGGCCCGGTGGAGTACCATCGCGCGCATCGGGGTCCTCCTTCGCGAAACCTTTCCGCCTGCCGAGCACCTATCCACCATGATGCGCACGATCATCCGCCACCTGTTCCTGGCGCTGTCCCTCGTCGCCTGCTCCCAGACCGTCTCCGTGAAGAGCTCCGCGGTGGAGACCGTCGAGGTCGACGGGCACCAGGTCTTCTCCCAGGCCGCCTGGGGCGAGGTGCTGAAGGCCTACGTCACCGAGGACGGGCTGGTGGACTACCCGGCGCTGAAGGCGCACCGCGAGGGCCTCGACAAGTACGTCTCGGAGCTGGCGGCCGCGAGCCCGAAGAGCAACCCGGAGCTGTTCCCCACCCGTGATGACGCCCTCGCCTACTGGATCAACGCCTACAACGCGCTGATCGTGCGGGCGGTGGTCGACGCCTACCCCACGAACAGCGTGCTGGACATCAAGGTGGCCCACGGCGTGTTCAACCGGCTGAAGTTCCCGGTCGGCGGCACGCCCATGACCCTGGACGACATCGAGAAGGGCACGCTGCTGAAGGAGTGGAGCGACACCCCGGAGATCCACTGGGCGCTCACCTGCGCGTCCATGGGCTGCCCGGGCCTCGACCCGCAGGCCTGGGTCGCCAGGGGGATCCACGAGCGCCTGAAGGCCGAGGGTCGCACGTACCTGAACAGCAAGCGCGGCGTTCAGATCGACCCGGCGACGAACACCGTACGGCTCACGAAGTACTTCGACTGGTACGCCTCGAACTTCGACGACAAGCCCCTCGCCTACATCCGCCCCTACCTGTCCGAGGGGAAGCGGACCGAGCTGGAGGCGATGACGGACCCGAAGATCGAGTTCATGGACTACGACTGGCGGCTCAACGACAAGACCGCCGCGTGGGGTCACCGCTAGCAGGTCTCGGGAGAAAGCCGGACCGAGCCGCTAGCCCCACACCTCGGGTACATGCGCGACAATGGGCGCGGACGCACTCCGGAGCCCCGATGCTCGACCTCGCCAACGCCGTGGTCATCGCGAACCCCGCCGCGGGCGGCGGGCGCGTGGGCCGGCACTGGAAGGCGATCTGCCGGGTCCTGCGCGAGGAGCTCGGGGAGGTGCCCGTCTGGCGCACCGAGCGACCCGGGCACGCCCGGATCCTCGCCAAGGAAGCGCTGTGGGAAGGCAAGGACGTGCTGCTCTCCCTCGGAGGCGACGGCACCCACTCCGAGGTGGTCGGCGGGCTGGTCCGCGACCGACCGCGCCCCGGGGCGATCACGGTCGGGGTGCTCCCCGCGGGCACCGGCGGGGACTTCCGCCGGATCCTCCTCGGCTCCGGCGACCTCCGCGAGCACGCGCGGCGGCTGCGCACCGACGCACCCCACGACATCGACGTGGGCGTGCTCGCCTACCGCACCCCGCTGGACGAGCCCGCCGAGCGGATCTTCCTGAACGAGGCGTCGATCGGGCTCGGCGGACGGGTGTGCCGCTACGTCGACCACTCCCACAAGGCGCTGGGCGGCGGGCCGACCTACTTCCTCAACACCCTGCGCGCGCTCGCGACCTACGAGCCCGCCTGGGTCCGGCTGGCCGTGGACGGGCAGGTGGTCGGCGACTTCGAGCTGGGCACGGTGATGATTGCGAACGGGCGCTACGCGGGCGCCGGCATGCAGTTCGCCCCCGACGCGGTGCTCGACGACGGAATGCTCGACGTCATCGTGGTCGGCCGCGCGGCGCTGCCGCGAATGCTCACCCTCGCTCCGGCCCTGTACGGCGACCGTGCCCACGACCACCCGCTGCTGTCACGCTTCCGGGGGCTGTCGGTGGCCGTTCGTCCGCTCACCGAGGGCACGCTCACGGTCGAAGCGGACGGGGACGCCCTGGGGGCCGGCGGGGTGGAAGCGACGATGATTCCGGGCGCTATCCGGATGGTGGGTGTGCGTCCGGATGTGCTACGGAAGCGGGGCGCGCCAACGCCGGACAGTGCTTGACCCCCTCCCGAGGCCGTGCCAGCTTGTCCGCTGTGCTCCGGGAGTCCCTGTGCGTCGATTCGTCCTCTGTCTCGCCCTGCTGTGGCCCCTGACGGCCGCCCGCGCGCAGACCCCCGACCCCGAGCCGGCCCCCGAGCCGGCGCCGGCGAGCGACCAACCCGCCGACCAGCCCGCGACCGACCAGCCCGCGGCCACGACCGACCAGCCCGCCACCCCGGCGCCCGCGCTCCCCGAGATCCCGCCCTCGCCCGGGCCCACTGCCGACAAGGCCCCCGACGACGCCACGCCGGCCCCGGCGAAGCCCGAGCCGACGCCCGCGGAGGCGAAGACGCAGGCGGCGCCGAAGCCCCCGCGCCGCTTCCGTGCGCCCAAGGAGCTGAAGTTCGGCGGCTCCTACACCTGGGCACCGCTGCAGCTCATGCTGCCGATGGTCGAGCTCACCGGCGAGATGTCCCTCACCCCCAAGCACAGCCTGGCGATCGTGCTCGGCGTCGGGTGGCCCACCGCGACGACCGTGCCGAACAATCCCTTCGAGAACCCGCAGAGCGTCCAACTGCGCGCGATCAACGCGGGCGGACAGTACCGCTACTACATGCTGGGCGACTTCGACCGGGGCGTGAGCCTGGGCACCGAGATCCTGATGACCGACTACAGCGGCCAGGCCTCGGACGTGACCGCTGCCACCTGGAGCCTGCTGCTCGGCGGCAAGTACGCCTTCCCCTTCGGCCTGACCTTCGACCTGCAGGCCGGGCCGGGCGTGCGCTTCGGTGGCGGCCACGCGGCGGAGCTCACCCCCGTGTACAACGCGAACGTCGGCTGGTCCTTCGTGTTCCACCGCAAGAAGAAGCTTGCCGACGCCGAGAAGAAGGCCTCCGGGACCGCCGTCCCGCCCGAGCCGAGCGACCATGACGGTGGCTTCGACCTCGACGACGACGGGGACTGAGCCTCAGCCCGGCAGGTGGCCGGTGATGACCACGTGGCGGTCGTCCACCGCGCGCACCCTCCAGCCGTCGAGCCCCGCCTCGTGGAGCTGGACCTCGATCTCGGGCAGATCGAAGGCCGCGTGCAGCGAGGCGAGGAAGTCCTGGCGGAGCACCTCGGGCTCGCCCGCCGCGTAGGCCTCGAGGAACGCGCGGGCCGTCTCCGCATCGAGTGGCCGGTACAGGTCACCGACGCACACCGGCGCGCCAGGTCGCCCGATCTGCTTCACGGTGCGCCACAGCACCTGCGGATCGTGCAGGTGATGGAGCAGGCTGTTGCTGACGACCGCAGCGAAGTGACCCGCCGGAAGGCTCGGGCTCGGCAGGAGCGCCTGCCGGAAGTGGACGTTGGACACGCCGGCGGCGCGCCCGCGCGCCAGGGCGAGCATCGCGGGCGAGCCGTCCACCCCGAGCACCTCGCTGTCGGGCAGCGCCGCAGCCAGCCGCAGGGCGATGTTCCCCGGCCCACACCCCAGATCGGCGACCGGCCCCGCGAGCCCCGCCCCCAGATGCGCCACGCACGCCCGCACGAAGGCGGCGTCCGGCTCGGCAAAGTCCGCCTCGGCGTAGGCGAGTGCCTGGGCGGCCTCGTCCATCAGCTCGGGCTCGGGGGTGCGCTGCATGGGAAGTCTCCTCGCTCGGTGGACGATCTCGTCGGTTCTCGGGTTATTTTGATCCGATGGCCGACCTGTCTGCCGGCACCGTCCTCGGAGCGCGGTTCGAGGTGGTCGGTGTCCTCGGCCACGGGGGCATGGCGACCGTGTACCTCGTGCGGGACCGCCTGCGCGAGGAGGAGGTCGCACTCGAGGTGCTGCACGACCACCTGGCCCGTAGCCCGTCGATGCGGGCACGGCTGCGGCGAGAGGTGCGGACGGCGGCGCGGCTGTCGAGCGCGCACGCGCTGGTGGCGTGGGACCTGCACCGGGTGGACGGGCACCTGGCGCT
>Ga0114931_10007412_pt1 | contig 13388 bp, 16 predicted proteins | sample 2SBtaG_FD_89579 | JGI IMG/M metagenome (GOLD analysis project Ga0114931, IMG submission 89579) | Deep subsurface microbial communities from Kolumbo volcano to uncover new lineages of life (NeLLi) - 2SBTROV14_V59a metaG | ecosystem: Environmental > Aquatic > Marine > Volcanic | place: Kolumbo... | reverse complement strand
TGGATAAGCTCGTATATTCCCATACGGAGAATGTTTCTATCTATCTTGGGCATTCTCTGGAGTCTCCAATGCTCCGAGAAATCTCCAATAATTGAATCTATCGAGTCCAAGTGCTCGCAAGTCCCCCTGACAAGCATGTCCGCAAACTCCATTGTTTCTCCTTTTATGGGAGGTTCCCTCCCACTCCAGAAGCCCCTGATAGAGCTTTCGAGACTGAGCTTCTCCCCATCCGCCTCTTCCAACACGTCGTACTGGTAGAGAAATTGGAGTGCAAGTTCACGGGATAGTCTCCTGTTGCCCATAACCCTCAACACTATTTCTTAGAGAGCGCCTTCGCAAGGCTCGCCATCTCTATGGCGGAGAGCGCCGCATCCGCCCCCCTATTGCCCATCTTCGTCCCCGCGCGCTCAATCGCCTGTTCGAGGGTATCTGCGGTAATGATTCCAAAGGTAACGGGAATATCGAGTTCAAGGGAGACTGAGGATAGCCCCTTCGCCACTTCGGAGGCAATGTAATCAAAATGAGGGGTAGCGCCCCGTATCAGGGCCCCGATGGCGATTATAGCATCGTATTTATGCGAGCTAGCCGCCTTCTTTGCGGCAAGGGGTATCTCAAAAGAGCCAGGAACCTTGATTATATCTATGGCACTCTCAGAGGCGTTGTTCCTCTTGAGAACGTCCAACGCTCCGGCCAGCATCCTTTCGGTAATGAAATCGTTAAACCTTCCGACTACAATCGCAAACCTGAAACCCTTGGCATCGTGCGTACCTTCATAAATTCTAGACATTAACCCCCCTCCTAACAGAACAAGAGCTTATATCGCCACAGAGTATTAATTTTAGTGGGTATTCACGGGAAAAACAATCGGCACGGGCAAAAAACTAGTCAACCATTGAGAGGAGATGTCCGAGCTTGTCTTTCTTCACTTTCAGGTACTTGCTGTTATTCTCCCCGGGAGGAATCTCTATGGGCACCCGCTCAACAATCTGCAAACCAAACCCCTCAAGACCCTTAACCTTCCTGGGATTATTGGTGAGAAGCCTCATGTTCTTTACTCCGAGATCGAGCAGTATCTGCGCCCCGATGCCGTAATCCCTAAGGTCGGGCTTGAACCCAAGCACCTCATTTGCTTCCACCGTGTCATACCCGTCGTCCTGAAGAGAATAAGCCTTAATCTTATTGGCGAGCCCAATACCCCTTCCCTCCTGCCTCATATAGAGCAGCACACCCTTGCCCTCTTTCTCGATGATTTTCATGGCCTGGTGAAGCTGGGGGCCGCAGTCGCATCTCGCGGAGCCGAAAACATCGCTGGTGAGGCACTCGGAGTGGACCCTAACGAGCACGTTATCCTCGGGCTTGATGTCCCCCATAACGAGGGCCACATGGTGACGGGGATCAATGATGTTCTCATAAACTATAATCTCATACTCCCCATATTCAGTGGGGAGCCAGGCCTCGGCCGCCCTCTGTACCAGGCGCTCGGATTTCAATCTGTAGCCTATGAGATCGGCGATCGTAGCTATCTTTATGTCATGCTCACGCGAAAACTTATCCAAATCCGGGAGCCTGGCCATCTCGCCGTCGTCGTTCATTATTTCGCATATCACAGAGGCGGGCTCCATACCCGCAAGCCTAACCAAATCCACTGATCCCTCGGTGTGTCCGGCTCTCACCAGCACGCCTCCAGGGCGGGATATCAAGGGAAAAACGTGCCCGGGACGGATAAAGTCATCGGGCCGCGCATCAGGAGAGATGGCGCTTTTTATCGTAACAGATCTGTCATAAGCCGATATGCCCGTCGATATGCCGTTCCGGGAGTCTATAGATACGGTAAAGGCGGTGTACTGGGAAACAGGGGAGTTCTCCGGCCTTATGGGTTTAAGCCCCAATTGGTCAGCATGGTCCTTGGTAAGAGCCAAGCAGATTAAGCCCCTGCCGTGTTTAGCCATGAAGTTTATAGCCTGAGGGTCTGCGGCTTCACCCGCAATTACTAGATCCCCCTCGTTCTCGCGGTCCTCGTCATCAACGAGGATGATAACTCTCCCCCGTTTAATCTCCTCAATGGCCTCTTCAATGGAGCACAAAGGCATTGTAAAACTCTTCTCCTTTGCGGGCGGCACAGGTTGAGCCAGCCGACACCTGTTAATAATAAGCGAGAACGCTTCTTTGTCAACTTGGCACGCAGGGGCGCAGGCGGGGTATAACGGGGTATAGTAGAGAGCAATTTAATTGTACTAGAGAGGGGGGCGATACGCGTTGTGTACCAATTAGGCGTAATGGTTTTTCTTAAGCCTGGATCGCCCCCTTTACGCGCTCTTCGGGAGTCGGAACCAAACCTCAAATCGAGGCTCTAAAAAGGAACGAGGGGAACATCAGATACGCAGAAATGCCACATCTGTGAGGTCATCACGGGCACTCCACGCTATTGACAACCCAGAGATAAAGTATAAATTTAGTTTGATAATTCAGGTGCGGGGTGGAGCAGTTCGGTAGCTCGTCGGGCTCATAACCCGAAGGTCGTAGGTTCAAATCCTACCCCCGCTACCAATTATTTCAGGTAGTTACGACGATTCCCTTTTATTCCATTCCGTGCATGTCAGTGGATTTGTCAGTGACTGAGTTATAAAACGCCAGTTTTTCCACCGCGTCCTTAAGGGAATCATCCGGGTGAGCGTACCTCATAGTAACCGCAAGGCTTGAGTGACCCAGGATTTTTGATACAGCCACAATCGAGGCTCCCGCTTCCACCATTCTCGTGGCCGCTGTATGCCTTAGGTCGTGAAACCTCAAACGGGTTATCTTAGCCCTTTTCTTCGCTCCCTCAAAGGCTCTGTTCAAGGAATCCTGCCTCATGTACGGTGTAGCGCTAGAGCTGTGGAAAACATACTCACTTGAACCGGTTTTAAGTCTCTGCTCCAGTAAAATCCTCCTCAATCTGGTATTAATCGGGATCTTCCTTGTCTTTTTAGTCTTGGTATTGGTATGTTTAAGGGTGATAACTCTGTTTTCAAGGTCAACATTCGTCCATGTAAGGCTTAAAATCTCTCCCTTCCGCATACCGGTATTGAGAGCGCATAGGAGAATAGCACGAAGGGAGGGGCCAGAGGCTTTAATAAGCTTCTCTTCCTCTTCGGGGGTCAGTATCCTTTCCATCTGATTATTAAGAGGAATTAGCTTAGCCTGAGAGACGGGATTTTTCCCAAAGAACTTATCCCATCTCTCTGCAAGGTTGAAAAGGTGCCTTAACACCTCGAGTTCCCTGTTGACAGTCGCTGCCGATACCTCATTGAGCCTTGAATGCTTATAATCGTCAACGTCTCTGACTTTGATCTGAGACAGTAATCTGTTTCCGAAGAAGTTCTTAAGATGAGTTAGACTTAGCTCGTCACGTTTCCAGGACCTCTTCTGGACTGTATCTCTCACGTATTCCAGATAAACTGTTGAGAAATCCCCAAGGGTGGGAATCTCAGCATCGAGCATGTCGTACTGCCCGAGCTTCACTTCTTGTTCTATCTTCTTAACTATTTCTCGGGCCATTGTTTTAGTGATGACCCCTTTCTTGCCGAGTGCCTTCCGCTTTATTTTGCCTCGACCCCTATACTCTCCCACCCATGTATTTCCCCTTAAAAATACGCTTCCCATTGCTTTTAACCTCCTTAATATATCTCTCAGTAATATATCTCTCAGTTATATCCGCACATTCCAAAAGCGAGCGAGTGGCACAAATTTCTATTAATTCCTGTATGCCTGGCCTCTAGGTAATATTGCATACACATAAATGATCTTTTGTTGCTTATCGGGAGTAAACAAAATTCTCCAGTCTCCTACTCTGAGACGGTAGTCCCCTTTAAGCTGACCGGTCAAAGCTCTGACGTTTTTCTGCAGTAAGGGATTGTTGCTTTCTTCCAATTTGAGAAGGGTTTCTTTTATTCTTTTTCTAGTTCGCTTGGCGAGTTTATGGTAGGACTTCTCTGCAGTTGGCTTTATTTCAATCTTCCAGTTCATCCAATGATTTTCCTTTTATCCCCCCCCTAACTTCCTCTTTACCTTTCTTAATCATCTCTACCCATTCCGGATTGGAAAGTATCTCTAGAGTCTCTTTATGTCTTTCTATGTACTCGTCTACAAGCTCGGCCAGGATATCTTTCATGTCCCGTTTTTCTATAGTTGCAATTATCTTGAGCGTATCCCTTTTGTCTTCAGGTATACGGACATTTACGGTTCCCATGGCTACCCCCTAAGTATAATATTATGCTAGTATTATAGCATACTAGCTAGCAGAGGCCCTTTCAATATTTTTTCTCTTTTTCGTTGCGTGTTTCTTTGTCGTATATCGCATATCCCCATAAGGGCAAATACCAAAGCCCCAACGATAAACCAACGGGCCCAGGTGGCTTGAAGAGATAATACTTGTGCCTTGGCCCTCATAGCCCAAACTGTGGGCTTCTTCGCCCCTTTGGGCAGGCTCCTAAACAGGGCTTGAAGGGCAAGGAAGGATGTAAGCCCTTTGCTTTAAAAACAGACTGCCCATTCTGCTTAATACCTCCATTTTTATTCCTCTAAGTAGGGTTGTAACGCTCTTTGCAGATGATACTTGCTGATTATATCATCTAGTGATAGGTCGTCCCTTGTAGCTTTCTTTTTTATCTCAAAATATCGCCTTTGAATTGTCTTGGGCGGATTGCCAACCAACTCACCTACTTTTCTAAAGGCTCCCCTTAGCCCGTGTACACCTCTCAGTTTCTCCACCAATACATAAAACAACCAGTACTTTTTCTCCGTAATCTCAATGCGGTTCAAAAAAGGGGTAGAGAGCGCGTTGATTAATGCCAGAGCTTGGTCCCTTTTAATAGGGTTGGTTTCATATGTCGAGGCTATCTGACGGAACCATGAAAAGTTAAACACGAGAAAACCAACCTCTGCTGCAACTTGAATTAAAACCGAATCAATATCTTCACGCTTAAGGTCCTTTTGTTTTATCTTGTCGTCTATCAAATCAAACAAGAAGCGATCTTGTAACACATATGGGTTGGATTTGGGAAATTCAATAAACCCTTCGGCCCACGATACTTGGCCTTCCCATGGACCATCCCACAATAATATTTGGATCAAAGATTTTAAGGCTGTCTGATATTCAGTTCGTGGTTGAATTGTTGTGGGAAGCATAAGTGAACTGTCCAAGGGCCCCGCAGAGTCACTATATTCGTCGTGGAAATCAGTGAGGTTGAATAAGGCCAAAAACCAAAAACAGGGGTCATGTTTCTTAAGCAAGCGGCAGATAGTAGCAACCAGGTCATCATCCTGCATTGCAGTGGTTAAGTAGTTGAAAACTTTGCTCGTTCTGGATTCTACGTATACTTTTTTGGGATCCGGTTCTAAACATATCCTGAGAAACTTCTTCCAATCCTTCACCACCGATTTTCTTTCCAAGGCTTTCCGTATAGCGGATTCTAATTGGGGTTTAAGAACCCTAGGGGTCTTTCGACCAAGACAATCCAGGACTTTGTTTATCTCGCGCTCAAGCTTCATGTCGTACCCTGTGTGTAAAAAACCGAACTCTGTATGCAATTTTATATTCGCTTGCATCTATAGGCGATATATTATATAATTGCATACATAAGATAAGTTAGCACGTGGGAGTAAAAGTGTCAATGGACGAAGAGACAACAAAGACAATAGAACGTGGACATGACAAATTAGCTTACAGCATCCCTGAAGCAGCCAGGCTGATTGGCGTATCGGCGTCCCATCTTTATCACTTATCTGCGGCGGGTCAGTTACCAGTTGCCAAGATCGGAACGCGGTGTGTGATTCTGGCCGAAGATTTTAGAGCCTGGCTTCGCCGACATCGAAGGGGTGGAGCACAATAACTAACGTCTTCTTTGACCGGGTCTGATCGGTCAAAATCGGTCAATTTTTAGATTTTTGACCAGCAGAGATAAGCTCTTTTGATCCAGGCAAGGAGAAACAAATTATGCCAGATCATCCTCTGATAAAAGCAGCAAAAGTTTTCGGCTGGAGTTGGCTTGGGGAGGAGTTAGGTATTCCCATAGGAGATGTTGCATGTAGGGCTGCACAAGGTATCCAGCAAGATTGGGAGCGACTCATTCAGGAGAACCAAGACCTTGAGTGGAAGCTATTTCAATCCGCATCATCTTATCTACATATATTGTCTGAGAACCAAGAGCTCGAGAAGAAAATATCTCAGCTTCAAAAAGAGAACGAGCAACTCTTAAGGCGAATAGAAGAACTGGAGTCATCACAAGCGGCCGCCCAACCGCAGCCACTCCCTGAAGCCAGAAAAAAGGCCCGCTTAGAGCTACCGCCTTCCCAATGGCTGGAAGTTACACCGCCCTTTGCTAGATGTTTAATTCTGGATCCACCCGGGTCGGGCAAGTCGGCCACGGGGCATACACTCTTAGAGATTAACAGGTGGAAGGCAAATCCATACATTTTAGGATTTCCCGAAGACAAAGCGCACCTTCTGCCTCCGTGGATCGGCCTTGCTGAGAGCTTCGACAGGATACCTGGGAATTCCATTGTGCTGGTGGACGAGGCTTACCTTCTCTATCACGCAAGGAAAAGCGGCTTTGACAAGAGCGTCCAGGAGATGTCCCGAGCCTTAGGCCTTGCCCGACAGAGGGGGCACACCGTGCTATTTGTAACTCATGAAGCAAGGCTTCTGGACAAAAATATCATCAGCTATGCCAATATGGTCGTGATTAAAGAGCCGGGGGTTTTGGACATCAAATTTGAGAGGCGAGAAATTAGGGAAGTTCTGATAAGGGCTAGGGAATTTTTCCAGGGGATAGCGGCCGGAGAGCGGAAGCAGTGGAGCTATGTCTGGTCGCCGGAGAGGGATTTTGAGGGACCCTTGCCTACCCCCCTTCCCTCTTATTGGACGGATAAAATCAGTCGTGCCTACGCCGGAGGGATATCGTCCCCTGCTGAAAGGCTTCCTTCCACCTCAAAAGAGGAGAAAAAACAGCAGGCTAAGAGCTGGAGAGAAGCAGGTCTCTCTTATGGAAAGATAGCTGAGAGGCTTGGGGTGAGCAAAGCCACTATAATCAACTGGGTCAAACATGACGTTGAAAAACGGCCTCCTCGTGAGGAACTTATCATCTAATTTATTAAACGGTTGGAGGTGAAAGGTAATTCGCTATAAGCACTCACGCCTTGCTTGCATCGGCAGGTCAGCGTCTCTCCTCCCAGCCTATCTCTCTAGGGATGAGATTCACGGTGTATTAGAATCCGTTAGAGAAGCTCCCCTCTATCACCTCCTGATAAGCTTCCTCTGGCAGACCAGAGCCAGGGTAAGTGAAGCCCTTATAGTTCAAAAGAAAACATTTATTTCCATGCTAAGACCCTCATGCTCCCAACGCTCAAAAAGATGAAGGGACTAGTGATTAGAACAATTCCACTGAAGGGTAAGTTGATAGGAGAGCTGGGAGCCTATATAGCAAATAAGGGACTCAAGCTAGAGGACAGACTATTTCCCATAACGAGGTAGAGCGATTTTCAAATCCGAAGGAAGGCCTGCCTGCGAGCAGGTATCTAGCGGGGCCGAGCTCATCCTCATGTCCTCAGGCACTCGTTTGCTGTCCATTGCTCCTCCAACGGACAGCCCTCGCTACCCTTCCGAAGCGGCTTGGGCACAACGATATCTGGAGTAAGATGGTATACTTAAAGACTCTGAGTTCGGACACGCGGGATTTTTACAACTAGCCGGAGTTTTGAAATATGTTTGAGCTAACTGGCGATCCAAAAGCACATTTAAAGAAAAGAATTGAGTTCGGGTTTCCGTTTCCGCCTGAGTTTATATTAAACCCATGGCCGGACCGGGGGTCGTACTGCGAGATAGACTTTGGCATTGCCAGGCGCTATAAGTGTTACGATGAATGTATACTGAAGCAGCTAGAGCTAATCGAGACTACTACACACTCAAGCGGCAGGCGTTTTATGGAGTACGAATTCCACGGGGTTGTGGGGAGGGACACGCATAACAAATGCCATCACCCTCCGACGTTGCTGCTATGGGATATGAGCATCTTTGATTGGCACGTTTGCCCGCATTGTCTACCCGGAGGGCGTTCTCAGAATTCTGAGAATTCTGAGACAAGATCCGAGGATAATTGACTTCCGCCCGGAAACTTGCACCAGTTACAAGTAAAGAAATCCGGCAAAAAACCTTAGTTAACAGGAGGGAAGAGTATGAGTGCAGAAGTAACAGAAATAGCCCAGGACGTGTACCGCATCAGCGTATATGCCGGGGAGTGGGACCTGCAATTCAACCACTTCCTCGTCAAGGACGATGAGCCGCTTCTTTTCCACTCGGGCATGAGAAAGATGTTTCCCGACGTGCGCGAAGGCGTGGCCAAGATTATCGATCCTTCACGTATCCGCTGGGTCAGTTGGAGTCATTTCGAGGTAGACGAATGTGGAGCCATTAACCAGTGGCTTGAGATAGCCCCTTCGGCAGAGGCTGTACGCAGTCTGGTCTGAGCACTTGTAAACCTTAACGACTTCGCCGATCGGCCGCCCCACGGCCTGCAACAGGGTGAAGTGCTTGAGACGGGCAAATATAGCTTTCGCTTCCACTCGACTCCCCATCTGCCCCACGGTTGGGACGCTGGCATGCTGTTCGAAGAGAAGAGTGGAACACTCTTCTGCTCAGACCTGTTCCATCAGCTGGGAAAGGTCGAGCCCCTGACGGAATCCGACATAGTGGTAGAGCGTGCGCGGGATGCGATGATCGACTACCAGGCTGGCCCCCTGATGGATTATGTGCCCTACACAAAAAATACCAAACGGCTTCTCAGTGAGCTTGCCGCTTTCGAGCCAAAGACGCTTGCCATCATGCACGGCTCGAGCTTCACAGGCAGCTGTAATCGCTTGCTACGGGAGCTGGATTCGGTGTATAGGGAAGTTTTCGGAGGGCAATAAGGCGCAGTTGTTGAGATTTGTTTGATCCCCCTGGAAAACTGGAGTAGTTAAGAGGAGGGGCTTTGACATGAAGAAATTTAGGGTTACCGAAGGGCTTAATCTCAGGAGGAAATATCCAAGATGGAGAGTATAGGGATAGTCGTAAGCTTCCCCTTTAAGTAGACAGTTCAAAAGTAGAACTTTCGGCCACTACTTTTGCCCGGAACAAGCTGGGTGGCAGCCCACCGAGCGACTCATGGGGACGCTGTTCATTGTAACCTCTGATCCAGTCATTGGCGATATTCTGTGCCTGCTCAAGACCCTCGAACAAGTAAGCATTTAACACCTCCTCACGAAATGTACGGTTAAAACGCTCGATAAAAGCGTTCTGATTAGGCTTGCCCGGCTGGATATAGAGCAGTTCAATACCGTTACTCCCGCACCATTCAACGAACCCTAGGGAAGTGAACTCGGGACCATTATCACAGCGAATCGCCCCCGGCAGGCCGCGCCACTCCTTGAGCCGCTCCATCACACGCACCAGCCTTACCGCCGGCAGTGAGGTATCAATTACTATGTCCAGCGCCTCGCGTGTTCCCTCGTCCAGCACATTGAGGACTCTGATGCGGCGCCCCGAGTACAACGTATCGCTCATAAAATCCAATGACCAGACCTGATTCGGCAGATTTAGCACTTCCATACTCTGTCGCTTCCGCACCGGCAGCCGTTTCTTGGCCCGCCGTGGCAGATTCAGCTTCATTGCGCAATACACCCTATACACGCGTTTATGGTTCCAGGAACACCCATCGAGCCTCAATCGGCCGTAACACTTCCAAAATCCCCAGCGGCTGTGCCGCTCCACTACCCCGTTGAGCGCCTCCACAACCGACGCATCCCGCTTCGGCCAGTCAATACCTGGCTTGTAGTACGCAGCCCTTGATAATAATAAACAATGGCAAACACGGCTCACCGGCAACTTATGCTCCGCCACCAGAAAATCAATCGCATCCCGCTTCTCTGGTGGCTTCAGAGTTTTTTTTCAATCAGATCCTTCAGTGCCCGGTTCTCTAGGCTGAGATCAGCGTACATTTGCTTCAGCCGCCTGTTCTCGCCCTCCAGTTCCTTAAGCCTCTTGATATCAGAGGCCTCCATCCCTCCGTACTTGCTCTTCCACTTGTAATAGGTTGCCGAGCTGATGTTGTACTTACGCCAAATCTCCTTAACCACAGCCCCGGCGTCGGCTTCCTTCAATATCCCTACAATCTGCGACTCGCTGAATCGTGACTTCCTCATCCGAACCTCCTGACATTGTTATTTTGCCAGAAAGTTCTACTTATCGCTTGTCTACCTTTTGGGGAAGCTTACGTAGTGTCAAGAATCTTCCGCACATTTTCCGATACTTTCCTTCCAGTCTTCTGCCTTTAAGCTACAATTTCCCCTCAAGCTTACCTACCAAGCCCATCCATACGTTTTTGTACAATCTTCTTATTTCAACTTACAGAAACTAGAGAGCCTGTGTGGACGAAATATATCGCTTTTTCTTTTACAGGATCCCCCGTGGACTCCCGCCAGGCTTTCGCATAAAGTCCAACTTGGGGTGAATATTTGCTGACAAGACTATCAGGCACTTTGCCCTCGAAGGAATCTGTTTTGTAATCCACCAGCACCCAGCCGTCCTTTTCTTTGAAGACAAGGTCGATTACTCCTCTAACAACGGTTGGCACTTCCACCCCTTGACTTAAATGCATTTGGAAGGGCACTTCGGTGAAGACCTTCTCACTCTTTCGCGCGCGTTTCCATATTTCCGAGGAGGTTACCGACTGCACCGTGTCAACGGCTTTTTGAGCCAATGACGTATCGAGCTCGTTTTCGGCCAGTAACGGCTTAGCGAATTCGACGAGGTCGGCCTCGGGTTCTCTCATGGCCAGTTCTAGAAGCGAATGAATAACGGTGCCCCACTCCACGCCGTGTTCGCCGGCTTCCGCTGCCGGGTCGGTCATGTATGTTTCTTCATATTTTCCGGGTTTATCAGATGATGGCCCTGGCACCCCATGTAGAGCGTACTCTTTTGCTCCTATGACCTCATAGGTTTTTTGTTGTGACCTTTCAAGGCGCATGGAAATGTCGTCAAGGGCCTGCTGATCTGCCTTTTCGGTCATAGTGACTGTGGGACGTGTCGGGGGCCTTTGTTCACCCGGATCCTCAATTTCTCGATTTTCAGGAATATACTCATCGAAATATTGCCACGGGTTGGAGGAATTATTTCTCATCCTCTGGCTTATAATCATAGCCGTGCCGGCGCGGGTTGCGGCAACGTACCGCAGACGCAGCTCCTCAGCCCGCCTGAATCCGGTTTCTCTTTCTTCCCAGATTTCCCATGATTCCGGTCTTGCGATTATTTTCGATTGGTGTCCACTGGCAGGGCCGTAAATCACCATGTAACCCTTGGCATCGTCCTTTGTACGATCTATGTGATGGTCGATACCATGGTCAAACTCTCCACTGGTATCAGCGAGGAAGACTACAGGCGCTTCCAGGCCTTTAACTTTATGGAGGTTGATAACCCTGACCATGGGGCGCTCTTCGGAGCGTACAGAGATGCCGTCATACTTTTCCTCAATCTCTACTATTTGACCGAGGTAATCCACCAACTGGGCGGCGGTCCACATCTCTCCCCGTACGCTTCGAATGAGTTCCATAGCCTTGGCAATCCCGCCGGCCAGTACATCGCCGCCTTCCCGGCTACTTGCTAAGACCATGAGGCCCACATCCGCTATGATTTTCTCTATAGCAGCCGCTGAAGGCAACGTAGAAATCCACATCAAATACTTCTTAAGCCGCGAGAAAGCATCACCTATGGCTTCGGACTCCTCCTTTTTAAGTCCTTCCGGCAAGGTGGAGTTATAGGAGAAAACGCCACCCACCCTTTTAAAGTTGAATAGGGCTGCATCGCTTACTCCGAAAAGCTCGCTCCGCAAGGTCCCGACAAGGGCTACAGGATTATCGGATTGAACAACCGCTGAGAGGCACAAATACAGCAACCTGAGTTCATAGACCTCGTTTAAAGCCGTCCCGCCTGTGACCTCGTGTGGAATACCCAACTCTTGGAGACTCTTTGCGTATACCCCAAGGTTGGTTGTGTTCCTAGTAATGATGAGGAAGTCGGAGTAATCGACATATTCGTTTTTCCCCTCATCCAACTCCCGCCAGCTCCTGGGTACAGTCACTTTCGTATCAATCATGTGGCGTATGGTGCGCGCAATACGATTCGCTTCATGCTCGATTGCGGCTTGTTTATTCGAATGGTCTTCAGGAATGGCGAGGACATAAACTCCCGACAGCCCTCCGCTTGTTACATCTTCCCGCCCCTTCTCGAGATGGACATAACATGGCGACTCAGGCGACGGCTCTTCCGGGAAGCGGCGCATGGTGCCTTCGATTTTTTCCTCAACCCCTTTCGGCTCGAACACCTCATTAACCCATTCTATTATCTCCCCCGTTGTCCTGAAGTTGGTTGAAAGCTCTACGACCACACCCTCTTTCCCTTCGCCCTCTCCTTTCTCGATTATTTCCTTCACCTGGTTGTAGGTAACGATGTCCGCCCGCCTGAACCGGTAGATGGACTGCTTGGGGTCTCCAACAACGAAAAGCGACCCGGGTCGAGGCCTGCATTTTCTCCACTCAGTTTCTCTTGGGTCGGTGGATGCAAGGAGGAGCATGACCTCAGCCTGGATTGGGTCGGTGTCCTGAAATTCGTCCACAAGGAGATGAGTAACCGTCTGCTGAAGTACTCGCGCACGTTTGGGTTTGCCTTCAAGAGGCCTGCTGCCTTCATTAAGAGATCTTGATAGTTGAGAAAGCCGCGGTTGCGCCTAAGCCTATCATACACCTTGCGCGCTTCCCCTAAAGCTTGCATTACCGGGCCGTAGCGGCTCTCGTAAATTTCGTTAATTAGAGGTATGACTTCCCTTTCCCGGTACTCCAAGAAGCGCTCTAGCTCAGCCTTTGCATCCTCACCATCATACTTTCCGGTCCCTTCCCAGACATATTGCGTCACCTTCGGTTTCTTATTGAATTCGACAAGTACGTCGAGGAGCTGTGGTGTCTCGTTGAGGTTTTCGTAGTTAGCGCACATCCGGGAGATAATCCGGTACCTTGGTATGAGAGTGTCGGTCTTACAATCATAGGGAAAATCCGAGCTAATCCTGCGCATATCATCGACATAGGCAAGGAGCTTTTCGACGCTCGTTGCCAGATTGGCGGGAGCCCCCTTTGGCTTTGGCAAGGGCCATTCTCCCACGTCCGGGTAGTCCGCATACTTTATGAATTCTTCCTTAAGGTCGGAGGGATTGATGCCCAGGGCAACTAACTTATCCAGAATGCCTCCAGCCTCGTTAGCGATTTGGGTATCTACAAAGGTGTCCCATGCCTCGTTGCGTATACGCGCATCCTCGACATCGTCAAGC
>Ga0114931_10007411_pt1 | contig 13389 bp, 11 predicted proteins | sample 2SBtaG_FD_89579 | JGI IMG/M metagenome (GOLD analysis project Ga0114931, IMG submission 89579) | Deep subsurface microbial communities from Kolumbo volcano to uncover new lineages of life (NeLLi) - 2SBTROV14_V59a metaG | ecosystem: Environmental > Aquatic > Marine > Volcanic | place: Kolumbo... | reverse complement strand
TACCACTCGACGGCCTGCTTGTCGTCTTTGGGTACACCTCGCCCGTTGGCGTACATGAAGCCCAGCATGAACTGCGCGACTGCGAGTCCCTGCTCGGCTGCTTTGCGATACCACTCGACGGCCTGCTTGTCGTCTTTGGGTACGCCTTCGCCGCCCGCGTACATGACGCCCAGCATGAACTGCGCGGGTGCGTACCCCTTCTCGGCGGCCTTGCGAAACCACGCCACAGCCTGCTTGTCGTCTTTGGGAACGCCTTCGCCGCCCGCGTACATGGCGCCCAGTTTGGCCTGCGCATTTGCGTATCCCTGCTCGGCGGCCTTGCGAAACCATTCAACGGCTTGCTTGTCGTCCTTGGGAACGCCTCGCCCTATTAGGTAACGAAAACCAAGGTCGTATTGGGATTCGGCGTCCCCATTGGACGCTTTTTCGATCAGCGCGGTTAGATCGGATTCTTGAACCGCGTAGCTTGACGAGTCGAATCCGACACACAACAGGACAAGCAGGAGTCTCGTTGAAATCGTTTTTCCGATCATCCGTCACCTTCGCTCTGGCTGGCTGAAAACACCGGGACGACGACTTGAAGCCAAGGTGACGACACACCGTAAAATGGCCAAAGCCCAGAAGCGGGTGGTACTACCCGCTTGGGTTTGGGTTACAGCCGCTCGGCCACGCATGGCGGGGATCACTAACGTCTGGATTCAGCTTATGTTACGTCACCTGGGCCGCCAGGACTCGAACCTGGAACCTTCTGATCCAGAGTCAGACGTGCTGCCAATTGCACCACGGCCCAATGTCGATCGTCATTGGACAAAAAAGCGCCCTTCGCGTCAAGTCGCTTGACCTCGCCGCTGACCGTGACACGGAGGATGTTTGCGCGCTTCGTCGCTCATTACAGGGTCGCTCAGAAGGACCGGAGCGTCTTGGTGTCTACTTGTTTCTACGCGATCGTGCGCCACTGCGACTTGGTCTGGTCAGTTGGAAGCGCCGCATGTTTCACGCGCCCCCACCCAGACCGCGACAACCGCCGCGTTGTACAAAACCCATGATGCCCAGCCCCAGCACGATCATCGGAAGCGCAACCGGGACGTCGATGCCACACAGGGGAACGGTGATCGGCGGGGGAACACAAATCGACTGGTCGTCCCAAAAGTCGCAGGCATCACAGGAAACGTCGGCGAAGTCAGCCGGGGTATCGAGCGACGCGCTGGGGACAGCCGTGATCGGGTCAACCTCCACCGTAGTTCCCGTGAGAGTCAACCACCATAACGTGCGGAACCCGTCACCATCTTCGGCGAAACCAATCAGACCAAATGGTTGGCCTTCAAAAAATACGAATCCGTCGGCATCGACGAGTGTATCCTGCAAAGTGACATCCGTTCCGGAGACGAGGATCAGTTGTCCCGTCGCGGCTGATACCACCAGCTCAGCGTTGGAAGCGTTGACCAGAGCGCATCGTGAGTCAGAGGCTGAGTCCGCATACGTCACCCAAGGATCGGATTGAGCCAGGACGGAATCGCAGATCGCCAACACGATCACGAATGCGGACGCCAGGGCGAAGGTGAACCTGAATTGCATATTTCGTTCCTTCCTCAGGGTTTCATGGATGATGCCGGGGCATCCATGAGGTCATTCACTCGTGTCGCATTCCGGGAACCTCCCGGCGAGCCGGGTTTGCGGGAAGGTTCGCGATGCGACCGGTCGAGGGTTTCGCGCCCCCCGTCACCACCGCCGAGTTCGCAGCACGCCCAGTCCGGCAAACATCATGCCCAGCGAAAGCGCCCCGAACGATCCGCACATCAGCGATATGTTGTTGATGCTGGTTCCGCCGTCGGTGATACCGCCGTCGGTCGACCCGTCATCCACAATGATTGCGACCTGACATCCGTCGCCATCGACGGCGGCGTCGATCGGCGTGTTGTCGCAAAAGTCGTTGCAATTGTCGACGCCGTCAAGATCGTCGTCCAATTCAGAGCAGTCGCACCCGTCGATATCAACGACCGCATCAATCGGCGAATTGCAACACAGGTCCAGAAAATCGCTAACGCCGTCCAGGTCGAAATCGGCGACGAAACTGACGCAATTAAAAACATCATCCCACAACGCACAGGCGTCACAGGGGACTCCAGAGAAATCCGTCGGAAAAAGTCCGCTGTCAAGGGGCAGAAGGGTTACAAAATCAAGCTGCATGACCGTGCCGAAGTCGGAAAGCCACCAGAGCGAACGAAATCCATCGCCATCGGTTGCATACTCCAAGAAACCGCTTTCCACGCCGTTTACGATTACCGTTCCGTCGCAATCCACGAATGTATCCACGAGGACGACGTCTTGTCCGGCGATGACCACCAGCTCGCGCGTGTCGTCAAGGACCGCCAGTTCGGTGTTGGACGCGTTGACCACACCGCAGGACGAATTGCTTTGGGTGTCGAGAAACTGCGATAGTTGAGCGGATGCGCCGGCGCTGCAAAGACAAAGCATCATCGAGGCAACCGCGAGTCTTGGACGTTTCATATTCACTCTCCACCTCATTTAGACGGAACGAAATCAAACCGACGCTATTTTCGGAGGTTGCCCGACGCGAACCGCCGCGTCACAACTCGAGGAAGCAAATAATTCTTTCCGAAAAACGAAGTCACTTCACCCGAAACCGTGAAAACCACTCCGCCGGTGTGAAGCGAGGATGTATGAACCATTAACTCCGTTGCGGAGCAGGGGAGAAGACGCAAAGGTCGCTCCGCCTGTTGGGAGTGATTGGACTCGAGAACCAAGGACCACCATATCCCCCGACGAAGGATTCGGCCAGGGCGATCCACCAGGGCAAAACCATCCAACATTCCGGGCACAACGTCGGGGTGTTCTTCCACGCTTCGGTGGTCGCCTTCCCCGGAGTCGGGAACAGCAGGACGCCTGCGGCGTTGATTCTTGAGTACGCTCAACACGTCGGTGGCGCTGTCATCGTCTGCAACCTTCGCCGGTTTCTCATCAAGAACCTCCGCATCCCGATCCGACCTTGGCGATGTCGCAGCTTCCTCGGTGGACCGAGAGGTAGAACGAATCAGCAAGTAATTGGCATCTTCGAAAACCGTCATTTCTCCCGAAATCACGAAGAGTAACGGGGTCTTCGAGGCGCGTACCATTCGCACCATCGTTTCCAGCATCAGGTTGGGAAGCACCCGCGTCGGTTCCCCATCTGCAACCGGGGAAAACACCCACCAGGGGTCTTGCAGGGTGATCGTACCGGTGCGTTCGACGATGATCGTTCCTTCGGGGAGGAGCTTCGATGGAAGGGCTTCCATTCGACTGGCCGATTCAGGTGGAATGACCTCATTCAGAGGTCTGCGTTTGCGCAGCGTTTCGAGCAACTCCTCCGCGGTTGAGGAATGCTGTGGCGGAGACGTTCCCTTGCCGCGGATTTGCACCCCGACCGCGGGTGAAACGCAAGCGGACGCGCCCACCCACATCGTCGCCGCAAGAGCAATGCGACCTCGGCCCTGTTTTCGTGTCATTGATCGAATCGCCATCCGCTTATAACGGGTTTTTCCCTCCCCGAAACGCTCCTGACGACAAACCTGCTACGTCCAACGACAGGAACGTCGCTCCGGGGATGCCCACGCCGCGCCGTCATCGTACTACCAGGATACACGACAGACGCCGCGTTCGCCAGTTAGGAGTTCATTGAAAAACGCTCGCTTCCAAGAGCGGCGCCGGTATCGAACCGGTAAAAAAAGCGCAAAGTCGGCGTCATGGCTTTTCGACGCACTGTTTGAATCCGACGCGCCTGGCAAGCGAGGAAACAGAACGCGCGTCGCCACATCCATGATTCCGCCGGCCGCTGCGCACCGGGGTATACACGTCTTTTATGGACCTCCCGGTTGCTCCTGTCGGAGGGTTGCGGGGGGAGTGGGTGGGTTGTTTTTGCCTCCCGCCCTGGCGTCGAGCAGTTTGGCCAGTTCGTCCGGCGTGGTCACGGGGAGTTTGCATCGATACCCCTCACAAACGTAGGCCGTTGGCAGTCCGTTCACCCGTTTCTTCCCGATGAGGAGGGGGCTTCGGGCGTCGTCGCGTTTGTTTGCTGCGCCGACCACGACCTTGTTGGGTAAATAGCGGTCGTAGACTGTTCGGATGAGCGCTTGTGTTCGTTGGTCTGTTGGGGCGCCGATAATGGCGATTTCCTTGGGCTTGTCGTGGTAGAAATCGAGCGCGCACTCGAATCGCTCAAACGCCCCCGGTGATCGCGCCGCATCGTTGCCAAACGCCCGGAAGATTCCCTCGGCGGTGTCCTTATAAAGAGGTTTGTTCAAAAGCAGTGCGAGTCGCAGAAGGTTCATCGCCTGGACGCTGTTTCCCGAGGGAATGGCCCTGTCATGCGGATTCTTCGACCGAGCGATAAGCTTGTCTCCATCCGACGCGGTGAAGAAAAAACCGCCGTTTTTCTTGTCCAAGTGATATTGAATACTGAGGTCGGTGAGTTTTTCGGCTTCGGTCAACCATTTTTCGTCAAAGGTGGCCTCATAGAGGTTCAGGAGACCCTCGGTCAAAAAGGCATAGTCGCCAAGGTTTCCCAGCAAACGCGCCTTGCCCGCGCGAAAGGTTCGCAGCAACCGTCCATCTTTTCGACGTGATGTTGTTAGCAAAAAGTCGGCCGCTTGTGCGGCAGCCTCCGCATAGGATGGATCATCAAGAACCCTGGCGGCTTTGGCGAGACTGGCGATCATCAGTCCATTCCAGTCCGTCAGTATTTTGTCGTCGAGGGCAGGCGGGACGCGTTTGGAGCGTGCTTCCAACATCTTTTTTCGCCAGAGCGAAAGTTGCTGGCGAAACCAGGTCGCATCCAAGTTGTTTTTTCGCGCGAATTCCTCCAGGGAGCTGGCGATGTGAAGGATGTTTTTCGGACCGGGTTGGGCATGACCCTGCGTTTCGATCCAGTTTCCCTCGGGCGTTACGTCGTAATACTTGTTAAAAAGGGCCGCGTCTTCTTCTCCGAGAACCTTGGTCACTTGCTCGACGGTCCAAACATAGTATTTCCTCTCCAGTTTCTCGCTGTCCGCGTCGCGCGAGGAAAAGAAGGCCCCCCGGGGTGATCTCAGATCACGCAGAACGTAATCGAGGATGTCGCGGGCGACGTCCTTGTAGAAACTGGTCTGGGTGACCTGATAGGCGTCGAGGTAGATCGAGCTTACCAGCGCCTGGTCGTAAAGCATTTTCTCAAAGTGGGGTACAAGCCACTGCGAGTCCGTGCTGTAGCGGCAAATGCCACCGCCAATGTGGTCGTAGATTCCGCCCCGCGCCATGTGGTCCAGCGTTGTGGTCACCGGTGTGAGCATCGTGACAACACCCAGTCGCCGGTAGACGCGCAGCATGAGGTCCATCGACATGCTCGGCGGAAATTTGTTTGACCCGCTTTGTAATCCACCTTGATCGGAATCAAAATACTGGGCCAACGTCAACGCGGTGATTTCCGTTTGTCCCTGTTGCGGTACACCCTCTGCCGGTGTGGAACCGCCAGCCCACTGCTTCAGGAAATCCGTCGCTTCGTCCGCCGCGTTGAGGAGTTGATCCCGCCGCTCATTCCACAGCATTGTGATCTGTCCAAGAACTTGGCCGAAGCGATTTCGCGGAAAGTAAGTCCCTGCGCTGAACGGGACGCCTTCCGGTGTCATCCAGATGCTCATAGGCCAACCGCCGCTATGCGTCCGTGCCTGCGTATACGCCATGTAGATTTCGTCAATGTCCGGTCGTTCCTCCCGGTCGACCTTGATCGAAACAAATCCATTGTTGAGCAGCTCGGCGATTTCTTCGTTCTCGAAACATTCATGCTCCATCACGTGACACCAGTGGCACGCCGCATATCCGACGCTGAGGAAAATGGGTTTATCCTCTTTTTTTGCTTTTTCGAACGCATCGTTTCCCCACTCATACCAGTTGACCGGGTTATGCGCGTGCTGCAACAGATATGGACTGGTCGCTTTAATCAAGTTGTTTGTGTGCTTGAATTGTCCTTCGCTGCCCACGTTCGCTTCCTCCGTCGAAGTCGCCTGATCCTTGGCTTGCTGGCTTCTTAACGGACGTGTTGCAAAACCGCACAACAGAATCGCACATCCGAGCGCCCACCCAGCCGAGTTCCGCCCTACCCGCATCGCTTACCGCACCTCTTGTGAAACGTTATTCTTGCTCGTTGAAATCGCAGACCGTTCATTCTATGCCGACGGCGAGTTCGGTCAAAACCACGCGGCGGTTCCACGGTGATTCTCTTTGGGGAAGGTGAACCAAACACGCTGGGCGGCTGCGTGCAGTGTTGATGGAACCGATGGTTTGCGTTAAGGTTCCGGCTCTTCGAGTCATGGGGCTCGAAGCGGTTTGAAAACTCGATAGGGCGTATTTCTCCCGCGTGGAGGTGGTTGTGCGGCGATCCATCGCAGAGCTAAAACCCGGTGAACTCATAGACGACCAGGTCTTTTTGGTTCGTTCCAAGGATTTGCGGACAACCTCTCAGGGGAGCCTGTACATCCACGCGGTCTTGGTGGATAAATCCGGTGAACTGCTGGCCCGCATGTGGCAGGCGAGCGAATCCATTTACAACGCGATTCCCGAGGGCGGATTTACACGCCTTAAAGGGCGAACGGAAAACTACAAGGGTTCGTTGCAGTTTATCATCGAGGCGGTTCGTCTGGCCGATCCCGGTTCTTTCGACGCCGCTGATTTCCTCCCCGTGACAACGCAAGACATTGGCAAAATGTTCGAGCGTTGTAGCGAGATATTAAAGGGTATCAAACATCCCGACCTGTCGGCGTTGGTCGCGGAGTTTCTTGCCGACCAGGAGTTGATGGCCCGGTTTCGTAAGGCACCTGCGGCCGCTGCTCTGCACCATGCGTACATCGGGGGGTTGCTCGAACACACGCTGAGCTTGCTGGAACTGGCGCTGCTGGTCGTCCCCCGATACCCCCGTTTGAGTCTCGATCTTGTTCTGACCGGTCTGTTTCTTCACGACATTGGAAAATGCGCCGAACTCACGTTTGATACGACCATTGGTTACTCTGACCAGGGACAATTGGTCGGGCACATTGCGTTGGCCATTTTGTGGATGGATCGCAAGGCGACTGCGGTGGAAAAGAAATCAGGAAAGGAGTTTCCGGTCGAACTTCGAAACCTGTTGTCGCATCTGATTCTCAGTCATCACGGTCGGTATGAGTTCGGCAGTCCCAAGCTTCCAGCCGTTGCGGAGGCGGCGGTTATTCATTACCTCGACAACCTTGATGCGAAGGTGAATCAGTTTCTTGGTGAGATCGACAAGGATCGGGACCCGTCGAGCACGTGGACAAAGTACAATCGTGCGTTGGAAACCAAGGTCTACAAGGTGGACGTGATGGGAACGAGACCAGGCGATGGATAGCAGTCTTTTGAAAAATTGCCGGCTCTCTCGAAACGCTGCTGATTCTCTGTGTGGTACCGGCATCTTGCCGGTGAAAACACTGGCTGGAAGCTAGTGCTACACGTTTTCAGCGCGTCGATAGACTGCGGCACAGCACAAAGACAACATGATGCAATACACGCAAATGACAGACGATCAGGTGCGCGAGATGCTCGATACGATCGGTATCGCTTCGATTGAGGAGCTTTTTGCTACGATTGCCGAAAAACTGCGCACCCAGGGAAACCTCAGGATACCCAAAGGGATCAGTGAGCTTGAGTTGCTTCGAGATGTCGGGTCCCTCGCCGGTCGAAATCACCCCGTCGGTGAGCTTGTTTCGTTTCTAGGAGGCGGAGCGTACGACCACTTTATTCCCACGGTCGTCGACGCAATGTCGGGACAGAGCGAGCTTCTCACGGCTTACACGCCTTATCAGGCCGAAGCGTCACAAGGGGTTTTGCAGCTTTTTTACGAATTTCAGACCATGGTCTGTCAGCTTACCGGGATGGATGTGGCCAACGCATCGCTTTATGACGGAGCAAGTGCCGTTGCCGAAGCGACGCTCATGGCCCTTCGTATCAGGGGGCGCAAGCGTGTCGTCGTTGCACAAACAACGCACCCCGACACGCTGGCGGTTCTGCGAACATATCTTGCACAGCAAGACGCACAGCTCCATACGATTCCGGTCGGTCACGATGGTTGCATCGAAGGCCAGGCGTTGGAGTCAGTGCTCGACGACGATACGGCAGCGGTCGTTGTGCAGTCGCCGAACTTTTTTGGTTGTATCGAGCGAGTCGATCGATTGATTCCGTTGATCCACGAACACGGAGCGTTGGCTATCATCTCGGCGGACCCAATTGCAAGCGGTTTGCTCAAACCGCCCGGCGCGTTTGATGCGGACATTGTCGTGGGAGAGGGGCAGACGCTGGGTATTCCGCTTCAATACGGTGGTCCTTACCTGGGACTCATGGCCACAAAAGAAAAATACCTCCGCAAAATGCCGGGTCGGGTCGTCGGGATGACCAAAGACCTGGATGGTCGGCGGGCGTTTTGCCTTGCTCTCCAGACGCGCGAGCAGCACATCAAACGCGAACGTGCAACCAGTAACATCTGTACGAATCAAGGACTACTGGCGATCCGCGCTTCGATCTATCTGGCAACGATGGGCAAATGCGGTATCGCATCGGTTGCGTCGCAGTGTTTCGACAAGGCGCATTACGCGGCTGCTCGCATCGCGAAATTGCGTGGCTACACGCTCAGGTTCGACGCGCCGTTTTTTAAGGAGTTTGTCGTGGAGACTACGCGTGGTGTGGATCGGGTTCTGGCCTCATGCCGCGACGCGGGGATGCTCGGCGGTGTCGCGCTCGCTCCTTTCGATATGGAGTTGGACGATTGCTTTTTGGTGGCCGTTACCGAGAAGCGAACGAGACAGGAAATTGATGCATTGGTCGGCGTCCTTAGCGCAGTCTAGGGCATGGCAGGGTTGGATCCCGTTGGGCGTGGCGCTTCTTGTTGTACTCACCCTTGCCGTAACCCTGCTGGTGGTGTTTGCGATCTGGCGCAACGGGTACGTACGAGGGTGGCGAAAGGCAAGAGAAAAACCACCGACGTGTGCACGTTGTGGGTACGACATGTCGGGGCTTACGCGGTGCAGGTGTCCCGAATGCGGACAGGAATACACATTGGACGGGCTATGGCAGTTGGCCATATCCGCGCGGCGATCGTCCAGGACTTCGATCGAACACAAAATCGATCCTTCGCAGAAAGTGGAAAGCAATCAATAGGCCATGACAACGACAGCCACAAAAAAACAGTCCGGGCGGACGCGTTCCATGACGCCGGCCGCTACGATGAGGAATCCCGAAGTGAGAAGTCAATCGTCACACGGAATCGCCGGCGACCATCCGCTGCTGTTTGAGTTGGGGGCGCCCGGGCTTTGCGGGGCGAGCTTGCCCACCTCGGACGTACCGGCGGTTGATCGACGCAAAAGTCTCCCGGCGGAGTTGCTGGTTGAATCGCCGCCGACGTTGCCTGAGATTGGTGAAATGGACGTCGTTCGGCATTACAAGAGACTGGCGCACCGTTGTTTCAGCATTGACGAGAACTTTTATCCGCTCGGCAGTTGCACGATGAAGTATAACCCCCGCCTCAATGAGCGCGTTGCGTTCATGCCTGGCTTGGCCAACCTGCATCCCTACCAGCGAGACGCCGACGTCCAAGGAATGCTCGAACTTCTCTTTCGCCTGCGGTGTGATTTGCAGGAGATTTCGGGTCTGTCGGAGGTGACGCTCCAACCGGCTGCCGGTGCTCACGGTGAGTTAACTGCGTTGATGATCATGACAGCCTACCACCAACGTCGCGGTGAGAATCGTACCAAGGTTCTCGCGCCCGACAGCGCTCACGGAACCAACCCGGCGAGCTGTGCCGCTTGTGGGCACGACGCGGTTTCCATTCGATCCAAATCCAACGGGCGGGTTGATCTGGATGATCTTCGCGAGAAGGTTGACGAACAGACCGTTGCACTCATGATTACAAACCCTAACACCACCGGTGTTTTTGATGAGCAGATCGCCGAGATTGCCGACATTGTTCACGCAAAAGGGGCCCAGCTCTATCTCGACGGTGCCAACATGAACGCGATCCTGGGAATCACTCGCCCGGGTGATTTCGGCGTTGACTGCATGCACTTTAACACGCACAAGACTTTCAGCACGCCGCACGGCGGGGGCGGACCTGGTGCGGGACCGGTGGGGGTGGCAGCGCATTTACGCGATTTTCTTCCTGTCCCTCAGGTAATCCAAAACGATGACGGCTCGTTTGCATGGTGCAGCGATCGAAAACATACCATCGGCAAGGTGCGATCGTTTTTCGGACAGGTCGGCGTTTTGGTACGGGCGTATGCGTACATCCGCGCCCTGGGTTGTGACGGATTGAAAGACGTGTCGGAAAAGGCGGTTTTGGCAGCCAACTATCTTGCCGCCAAACTCAAAGACCGTTTCGAGCTTCCTTTCCCTCCACCGTACGCCCACGAGTTCATTTTGATTCCCGATTTCGCTGATAGCGGTGTTACCGAAAACGACGTGGCCAAGCGGCTTATCGATTATGGTATCCATCCTCCAACGATGAGCTGGCCCATTCATCATTGTTTGATGATTGAACCGACCGAGACGGAGTCAAAGGCGACGTTGGATCGCTTCGCCGAGGTGATGAACATGATTGCCGACGAGGTTGCACAAGACGCCGGCGTCGTCAAAAATGCGCCCCATACCATGCCGGTTCGTCGACTCGATGAGGTTGCAGCGAGTCGCAAGCCCAATGTCCGATGGAACGCGTGATGCCGACGGATTGGGCAATCGGTAGGCGATGCGTGGAGATGGCGGAACTCATCGCGATCTTCCCGTCTTGGTGGACTTTTCGCCGGTGAATGATTCTTCTTTCGTTCGCATCCTCAACGATCCCGCGCTCGACGGAGCGACCAACATGGCCCTCGACGAAGCGCTGTTAACGCGCGTCGGACGCGGCGAGTCGCAACCAACGCTGCGTTTTTATCAATGGAACCCGCCGACGATTTCATTGGGGTATTTTCAACCGTACAGCGCGTATGAAAAGCTTTCTCCGCCGGCTGGCGAACTCGCGGTCGTTCGCAGGTTAACGGGTGGTGGGGCGATTCTTCACGATCTTGAGTTGACCTACTCGCTGATCCTACCGGTCGATCACGCGCTTATGGATGATGGCCCGAGGAGGCTCTACGAACTCGCCCACGACGCGGTCATCGAGACGTTGGCTGGGCTTTCGATTGAGACCGCCCGCTGCGGCGAGACCGACGATTCAACACCCACGCGTGGACCGTTTTTCTGCTTCGAGCGCCGCCACTGTTTCGATGTCCTCATGGGGCGTGACAAGCTGGCAGGAAGCGCGCAACGACGAACCAGGGATGCGCTTTTACAACACGGGTCGATCATTCTCGGCAACCGGTTTGAACAGCAGCAAACCGCGCGCCCAAGTATCGAAATGGATGATACTGTCCGTGCGCTCCGAGAAAACCTTCCCAGCCGGCTCGCGCAAAACACGGGCATTCCATTCGCACGCGGACAATGGACGACCGACGAGCTTCAAACCACGGTCACCCTCATTGCGAAATACCAAGGCTCCGATTGGGTCCGCCGTACGTGATGTTCCGGCATGCGCAGCCCACGCTTCATTCGAGCAGCGACCGTGGAGAGGCGGACGTTCGAGAATTCGCCGCCCGCAAGGGAAACAGCTCTGTGCCGGTGCATCTACTGAATCCGTTTGACGCTTTCAACTTTGCTCTCGATGGTCTGCTTGCGATCGGTACGTGTTCCAAGTCGAATCGACGTTGAAATGCGCGGCGCGCCCATCTCGTGGACGGTCTCGTGACACCGCTTTACCGCAGCCATCACTTCATCCCACTCGCCTTCGATGGTTGTTCCGTAGCTGTGCAGGTGGGGCGTGAGTCCACATTTTTCGATCGCCTTTTCGCAAGCAGCCACATACTTGGAAACCGAAACTCCCACGCCCATCGGGACCACACAAAGATCAAGGATCACATTCATCTCGGTACCTCCTTTGTCCACTCCATTATACGCCCATTCGTACGCGAGGGGTCGCCGGCATTTGGTTATACCCAATCCCCTACGCCCAATCTGTCATGCTGAGCGCAGCGAAGTATCTCGCCGGTCGCATCGCAAGCGGCTTGGAACGCAGCGAGATTCTTCGCCCACTTTTACGGACTCAGAATGACAGGTGGGGTCCGTGACGGGATCGGCGGTCTTGTCTTGTGGGGTAACGATGGAAGTTTTGTCCCGCCGTCCGTGTCATTCTGAGCCCGCTGCCCGGTGTCATTTTGAGTCTGTCGGCGCGCCGACGAAGCCGCGCCGACGACGCCGCGCGGACGGAGCCGCGCCGACGAAAGTCCACGGCTCGCAGCGTCCCTTCTCTACAAGCGGCGATAAGCTCAAGTCTCCCCTTACAGGCGGCGATGAGCTCAAGTCCCCCCTTTACAAGGGGGGATACAGGGGGGTCACCTGGTTCTCGCCATGCGATTCGCTCTCCTGCCGATTCTGTCACACACCATGACAGGTGGGTCGAGTTCTGAATAACGCGGCGGAATGACGTGGGAGGGCGGCGAGGCGAGCGGGCTCAGGAGGACACGCAAGGCGAAATCAGAGTGACGCGGGGGATAAGACGCAGGCGTGGGTAAATGTCAATCGGCATCCAAAAGCCTTCGTCTTTCAGCTCCCTTACGGTCGCTGCTCTGACTGTCGGCGCTGCGTGTCAGCTGCCTTGCGGTCGCTTCCCTGTTATCCTGACCGCCGATTGCGTCTTGGACTCGTGGACCCGCCCCAACAGAGCTTGCCTCCGCCACGAATCAATTACAATGGTGCAATGCCATACGTCGAGCTGATTTCGTTGGAGCGCTGCAGGAGGAACGCCGGCACTTTTGTCGAAAAGGGTGCTCATGAGTATGCGGTCTTTGTCTCCGCCGACGGTGCATCCGTCCGGGTGATTGACAATTCGTGTCCTCATGCCAGCGGGAATCTTGCGGGCGGCGACGTTTTGGATGACGTCGTGAGTTGCCCGTGGCATCAGTGGAAGTTCGATCTGGAAACGGGGGTTTGCACGAACTCGCAGCAGGCGAAGGTGCAAACGTACCCGGTGATGATCCGCGATGGCTGCATTTGGATCGATTTGCCCACCTGATTCGCCATCGCCTTGGTTTGACGGTTGAACCCGGCGATGATTCAATAGCGAGGACTCTTGGGCCTGTAGCTCAGCGGTCAGAGCAGGCGACTCATAATCGCTTGGTCGTGGGTTCGAATCCCTCCAGGCCCATTCAGAGTTGTTGCCGTAAAGCGGTTTTCCAACGCTTGAATTGTTGCGCTCGTCTTTTTTTCCGAGATGGTGTTGACCGCAGAGACATGAAGCGGTTGATCCATTGTCCAACGAGTCGCGGACTTCAGTCC
>Ga0114931_10007410_pt1 | contig 13390 bp, 19 predicted proteins | sample 2SBtaG_FD_89579 | JGI IMG/M metagenome (GOLD analysis project Ga0114931, IMG submission 89579) | Deep subsurface microbial communities from Kolumbo volcano to uncover new lineages of life (NeLLi) - 2SBTROV14_V59a metaG | ecosystem: Environmental > Aquatic > Marine > Volcanic | place: Kolumbo... | reverse complement strand
TAATAGACCAACACATCGGTTCAGCCACTTACATAGAGACTATGCGCGATGAATCATTTTCATTCATCAAGTGGAACAATATACACGACTTGTACGATGATTTATTTTTAAATCACTCTTAGCGAATGCTAAGCTTGTTTTGTTAAGATATTTCTTGGTGAAAACTATACACGACTATTTACTCTGTTATTGAAAATTACATACAAGCAATTGTATTATATCAAATGAAAAAATTGTATTGCTATGGGACTTACATCTTCATTAAAAAAATTAAATCTTGATTTGAGTGATTTGGAGGATGTTTTAGCTGATCATTTTATTGCAGCAGTTACTGACACTGAAGGAAATATTGTTTATGTAAATAAAAAATTTTGTGAGATTTCAAAATATTCTGAAGATGAACTACTTGGACAGAATCACAGAATTTTAAAATCAGAAGAACATTCCCCACAATTCTATGCTGAACTCTGGAATACGATAACTGTTGGCAAAACATGGCATGGTGAAATTAAGAATCGTGCAAAAGACGGTTCATTTTATTGGGTAAAAACAACTATTATTCCAATATTTGATAATGATAAAAATATCAAAAATTATGTTGCAATTAGAACTGACATTACAAATGAAAAAAAAATTCAAGACCGCTTATTGAAAATTGAACAACAATTAATTAGACAAAACATTGCTTTAGCTACAAAAGTTGAATTGAAAAGTTCTGATTTGATAAAATCTGAAAGATTAGCTACTATAGGAACTATGGCAAGTAGGGTAGCACACGATTTGAAAAATCCTTTGACAATTATGCATACATATGCTGATATGTTGACACCTGAAATTCTTTCAAAATTAGATTCCAAAGATAAAGAGAAATGGTTCAGATTACAAAATTCAATTTTTGATATGAATAGAATAATTGAAGATGTGTTAGATTTTGCAAGAACCACTGAAATAAAAAAGAAAAAATCTTCCTTTTTGAGTATTCTTAGACTGTCAATGAATCATATAAGGTCTTCATATGGGATTGTGATCAACTTACCTGAAAATGATGTGTCTCTGAATTGTGATCCTAGAAAGATTGAAGGAGTGATGTCTAATTTGATAAATAATGCAGTTTATGCATTAGATGGACAAGGAGAAGTTAATGTATCTCTATCATCCGATTCTGAATTTATAACCATTCAGGTAAAGGATTCTGGTCCAGGAATCTTGGATGAACACATGGAGAAAATTTTTGAACCTATGTTTACTACCAAAAACACTGGTACTGGATTAGGCCTTGTAATCTGTAAAAGCATAGTTGAACAACATGGTGGAACCATATCTGTGACTAATGATCCTACAACTTTCACCATCAAATTGCCTCTCTAGATGATATTTTTGATTTTATTCTTCTAACTCAATGTCTTCTTGAAGCTCATTTGGTAACCCTATCCACCATTCTTTTTGGTTCTCGGGCATAGACCAAGAAGATCAGATCCTGCTAATAGATCTGTTGGTTATTTGTTCAAAGTACTTATTCAAAAAAATCTGACAAAAATTACTCTTTGATATATTTGACATCTGAAATATCGTCTGTTTCTTTAATTTTTAAAATCAATGTGTCTCCTAATTTGTTAAAAATTCTTTGCCTTTTTTCATTTGTTAATATCCAGCCTAACAATACATCCATTGGCAAAAGAAATGATTTGCCAAAACTGCTGATCATTATTCCTTTCAAATCTGGTTTTTCGCCATTGATATTTGTAGTTTTTAAATTTAGAATTTTTTTTCCAATTGTTTAACCTGTTTTATATTCTAGAACCGTCCAATAAATAAAAAACAAAATACTTGTTGGAATGTATTCTATATTTTCAATCAAAAATGATTCTTCTTCAAATTCGTAGTAAATTGTTCCAAATGATGCAAAAATTATTGCTGTTGAAATACTTGAAATAATGATAAAATCAATTAACCAAGCAAAAAATCTATCTGTCCATTTTGCAATGATTAATTTTGTTGGCGTTTCTGAATTATTCACATAACATCTATTTGTTTCAAATTAATAAAATGTGTTAATCATTAGTTAATCTCTATTGCAACACAGATGATTTATTTGTGCATAACACTGAACAATCATGAAAGCAAAATTTGCATCATCTTGCATCTCTTGTGGTGGCAAAATTGAACCTGGCAAAGAGATCTCAAAAAACAAAGATGAAAATTGGGTTCACAAACATTGTGCTGAGGATTCAGAAGGATTACCCTAGAAATTAATATCCCTAATTTCAAATAAATTTGAAATTATTTTTGATATCTATTAACCCTCTCCATCTGTTACTTTGGACATTTCGTAGGAATGAACAAGATGTAGTGAATCTTTACAGTACTCTTTCCCCTGTTATGCAGCTTGCAACAGGAGGCTCTATGCTTAATTTTGGATATTGGTCTTCAAATCATACCGATCCTATCTCTGCACAAAATAATCTCTGCGTGGTTTTTGGAGATTTGGCAGAGTTATCATCTGCACATCATGTTGTTGATGTGGGAAGTGGTTTATCAGCCCCGTCCAAATTATGGATGGAGCATTTTTCACATCTTCATTTGTATGATGTAAATATCAATTTCACACAATTACTTTCTTCTAGACAAAAAAACATAGAATTTTTTAATTCAACATCTACGAAACTTCCTTTTACAAATAATTCAATTGATCGTGTACTGGCTTTGGAATCTGCACAACATTTCAAACCCTTGTCTGATTTTATTTCTGAATCAAAAAGGATCTTAACTAAATCTGGATTACTAGTAATGGCTATTCCTATAACTAATGGCGACTCATCTTTAGGGAAACTAGGTGTCTTAAAATTCACTTGGTCATCAGAACATTACAGTATTGATTATTTAAAAAATCAAATTTTATCAACAGGCTTTTCAATTTCTGATGAAAAATTAATCGGCTCGAATGTTTATGAACCTCTTGTTGATTACTATTTGAAAAATCGAACTCAACTCAAAAAATCTATTTTGAAATATTATTCGCCATATGTTGAAAAAATCCTTTTTAATTCTCTTAACAAAATGAAAAAAGCATCTGAGGAAAAAATTATTGATTATGTATTATTGAAATGTCACTTGTAATTACACTCTGAGAATATTTCTTGAAATTAAATTCTCCAATGCTTTTAGATATTCTGATTCTGAAATCCTTTCATCTAATAGCCACATTGTTGTTGTTTTCAGCCATTCTGGAATTCTTACTTGATGGGAATTCAAGTCATATTTTGCCTCAAAAAAACTTGAATCTGTAATTTTAGTTTCATCTCCTACTGATAATACTTTGGTATCGTGACGTTCTTGATACAATACCAGTCCTGTTTTTTTATCGATAATTTTTGTATTTTGACCTGTTGTGTCACTTGCCAACCATGATTTTATTATGTGATTTTCAAATGTGTATGTTGTTTCGCCAATAATTTTTACATTATCTGAGATATTATCTCCTAGATTAATTGGAACTGGTAACACAAATTCATAAAATTCACAGCATTCATCTGTTTTGATTTTTCCATTTTTGTCCAAAACCAATTCTTCTTTTATTATCCCTTCACTGGAAATTTTTTCAATATTCATAATAATTCCTCCATTGTTGATTTCTTTCACTGAATGTTTGATTGTTATGACATTTCCAAATTTATCAAAATGAGAATATTTGATGAAATCTCCTTCTTTCAAACAAACCTCTCCATCACTGCAGTTCCTTTTGATGGTGTCTAGTTTGAGAATACCTGCATCTAACATGGTTCTTATTCCATATGCAAAATCTGCATCTTGTTTTTCATTTTTTATCCATAATTGAGCATCTTTTTTGATCCATTCTGGAAATTTGTCTGGATGTACAATATGTCTCTCTTTGATGTAACTTGAATCTCCTAGGTATTTTTCAATCTCTGAAATTAGTACGATATCTCTTGCTTCATGTGTGCTATTCCATGCAACATGATTGTACAAAATTACACATTCTCTAATGTTTGGAAATTGTGGATGTTGCACTGTTAAATCATATGATCCGAGTAATTGGTATTCTTCATAAAAAAATTCACAAAACTTTAGAATATCTTCTGCGGTAGTTACTTCAAAATCTGGATTATGGGCAAAACCTGATTGAACATTTAGACTAATTAACAATATGGCTAGAACTCCAAAAACTACTATTTTCAATAATTCCTAATTTTGATTTTTACTTATTAATTCCATGTAAAAACTTCTTAAACTTGGAGACCAATTGGAATTTCATCTTTAAAAGCTATTTTTAAATCTCTTCCTGAATTGACTAGGTTTTTATTTTTGATATCTTAACTATTTTTAACATGTCATCGGAATCCACTCTTATACATTATCGTGAAAAATGCAATCATCTTCTTGAAGAATCGGAGATCAGATTTGCAGGAATTGTTGACAAAGATGGCCAACTGATAGCAGGTGGATTCAAGGAAGGACTTGTTCCTCATGAGGGTGATGAGACTAGATTACAGTCATTTCTGGAATTTGTTTCTAAAGCATCCATTCGTAAGGAATATGATGAAAGTTTGGGGCCAATAAATTATCTTGCAGCAAGACGAGATAAGGCAGTTTTAGTAAGTTTTCCATTCCCTATCACTCAAATTCTATTATTAATATCTGCAGAACCTACTGCAAACATTGAAACCTTAGCTAAGAAGGTCGTTGAAATTTTCACTGATGTTACTTAAACATAGTTTATTCGTATGACGAATTCTTTAATTAACACTGAAAATTATTTTTTTTTAAAATGAATTCTAAATTTTTGATTATTTCTCTTCTTACACTGTTATCCATGAGTTCATCATTTGTTTTTGGAAGTGTAAATGATTTTTCAACTGACAAATATCTTTACTATAAATCTGATCCATTAATTATAACTGGAAATATTTCATATGATCCGGAAATTCCATTTGTAACTATTCAAATTTTTACTCCTGGTAAATCAAACTTTGCAGATTTTAATACTGTTCCTGCAAATTCTGATGGAAGCTTTTCAGCAGAATTCCATGTTGGTGGTCCTACTTGGACAACTGATGGAATTTATCCTATCAAAATCACATATGATGGAAATTTAGAAAAATCAATTGAATATAGAGCAAACACCATTACACCCGAACCAACACCCGAACCAACACCAGAACCAACACCCGAACCAACACCCGAACCAACACCCGAACCAACACCCGAACCAACACCCGAACCATCTTTTACAACTCTAAAATTAAAAATTCCAAATTTCCCTGCTATGGACAAGTCTCCCAAATACTATGTTGACCGATACGAAAATGAACCAAGTTACAAATCCTGGTTTGATTCCCAATTTCCATTTAATTCAATTAGTGATGTTGTGGGTTACAAATCTACACCTATCAGCGGCTTCCCATCATTGGACAAGTCTCCCAAATACTATGTTGACCGATACGAAAATGAACCAAGTTACAAATCCTGGTTTGATTCCCAATTTCCTAATATGTCCATCTACAATGTTTTAGGATATGCGGATCCTGTTGATGTGCCTGATTGGATAAGAAACAATGCTGAATGGTGGGCAACAGGAACAATTACAGATTCTGCATTTGTGGCAGGAATTGAATACATGTTGGAAAATAATATTATTGTGATTTCTTCACTTCCTCCATCTGACAATCTATCCGAGGATGAAATCCCTGACTGGATACGTAATAATGCACATTGGTGGTCACAAGACTTGATTTCTGAAGACGAATTTGTTAATTCTTTAAAGTTTCTTATTCAAGAAGGCATTATCAAGATAAATTAATTTTCATTTTAACAAATGGTTTTAATTCTATATTGATTTACAATAAATAAGTTGAAAGCAACATTTGGTGCAGGATGTTTTTGGCATGTTGAAGATTTACTAAATAAAACTAAAGGTGTAAAATCTACTACGGTAGGATATATTGGAGGTAACTTACCAAATCCTACATATGAAGAAGTTTGTACTGATAAAACAGGGCATGCTGAAGCTGTAGAAGTAGAATATGATCCTAATGAAATATCTTACAAAGACCTTTTAGACGTTTTTTGGAATAATCATAATCCTACGACTTTGAATCGTCAAGGACCTGACGTGGGAATTCAATATCGATCTGCAATTTTTGTTCATGATAAAGAACAAAAAATCATTGCAGAAAAATCTAAAGAAGCATTAGAAAAATCTAGACAATATGCAAATCCTATTGTGACTGAAATTGTTCCAGCACCTACATTCTATAAAGCTGAAGAATATCATCAAAAATATTTTAAAAAACACGGATTTTCTTGATTTATTTTACAACAACTACTGGTATCTTGGATGTGTGTATGACATAATTTGATGTACTTCCAAAGAACATTTCTTTAGCAGAACTTCTTCCTCTAGAACCAATTACTATCATATCAAAATGTTCTTTCCCATGCGCTAATTTGATGATGTTATATCCAATTTCACCTCTCATAATTTTCTCTTTGAATACAATTCCATTTTGTGCTGCTAATACTTTGGCATCCTCCAAAATCTTCTTTACTTCTTTATTGAATGCTTTTTCTACTGAGGCTACCCCTCTAAATTCTGAATGTGGAGGTGCATAAATTGAGAAAACTCCTGTGATGATTGCTCCTGTCTGTCTGGCTAGCGTTATTGCCATTTCCAGCCCTCTCTCTGAGTTTTTTGAACCATCTAACGGAACCAGAATTTTTGAAATTTTCTTTTTTATCACACGATTTGACTATTTTTGATCCTAAAAAAGCTAGTTGCTTTTCTCAATTTTTTTAGATCGTCCTAACTGTAAATGCCTTTGATCGCTAAATTCACTATACTTATCTACTGAAAATTATTGACGCTAAAATAATGCAAGAAAATTTCTTGAAAATTGATGGACATAAGATTCGTTATTTAGAATCTGGTGACTCAAAAAATAATTTAGTCTTGATTCATGGATTAGGTGCCTCTGCTGAAAGATGGTCTAATGTAATTCCTTATTTTTCTAAAGATTTTCGTGTGATCGTTCCTGATTTGATAGGATTTGGATTGAGTGATAAACCTCTTGTAGATTATACTCCTGAATTCTTTTCAGATTTTTTAGAAAAATTTTTTGCTCAAACTGGAATTACTCGCCCTAATCTCATAGGCTCCTCTTTAGGTGGTCAAATTGCAGCTGATTACACTTCTACTCATTCTGATGAAATTGAAAAACTCATTTTAGTTTCTCCTGCAGGTGCTATGAAACAATCTACTCCTGCATTAGATGCATATATCATGGCCGCGTTATATCCTAGTGAGCAAACTGCAAAAAATGCTTTTGAATTAATGGAAGGTTCAGGAGAAGAAATTCCGCATGAAATTGTTAGTGGTTTTGTTGAAAGAATGCAATTGCCAAACGCCAAACTTGCATTCATGTCTACAGTTTTAGGATTAAAAAATTCTAAACCTATCACAACAAAACTCGGCTCCATTTCTACACCAACACTAATCGTTTGGGGTTCAGTCGATCCTGTTATTCCGATAGTTCATTCTCAAATCTTTATTTCTTCAATTCAAGACTGTCGCTTTTTTAGAATGGATGGTTGTGGTCATACTCCTTATGTTCAAGACCCGAACACATTTGCTCTTAAATCACTAGAATTCCTAAATGGTGCATAGAGCACTTAAATACCACCTGATTCCTACTGTTACCAATGAATGGTAATCAAAACCTTTATGATCCAAGTGAAATGTTCAAATCCTGGATCCAAAAAAGTGGACGTGCTCAAGCAGAATTTATGAAAAATTTTGGTGCTTTGATGTCAAATCAAACCAGTAAAACATTCGATCCTTTAGAGGCACTAAAAGGAGTTTCTGAAAGTACAAGACAAGCTCAATCTAACATGATGGAAAACATGTCATCAATGCAAAACAAAAGCATGGATACTATGTTTAACATCGGACAAATGCTTCCTTCCTTCATGAATTGGGGTGCTTACAAAACTACCATTAGTAGCAATGGAAGAATCTCAATCCCTGAAGCTGAACGTAATGCACTTGGCTTAGGTGACGGTGACTTGGTACAAGTCATAATCCTACCAATCGCAAAAAAATCAAAAAATAAGGAGGTGAAACAATGAGTAAAAACGAAACAACAACAGGAAATTCCAAAGATGCATTTTCAGCATATCAAGAAAATGTTGACAAACTCTTCAATGGCATTAAACAATCCGTACCACAGTATCATCAATCAATTACTAATGTACAACAGGAATACCTACAAGCATATGAAAACGTAATAGATACAACTATCACATTACAAAAAGAATATGCAAAGAAAGCTGGTATTGCAGCAAACATTCCTGAAGCAACACTAAAAGTAATTCGTGATACAACAGAAGAATTTGTAAAGGCAGCATCTATACAAAACCAAGTAGCACTTGCAACTATCGATGCAACACAACAAAATATCAAAACATTCAACGATAATGCAAAGTCATTTGCTGACCTAAACAGAAACATTCTACAATCTTGGATTTCTGCATTCGCCACAAAGAATAACTAGTGGCATTTTATCTTTTTTTATTTTTTATGATCTTTCAGCTAACCATTGACCTAGCTCGGGCAAAACTTTCTTTTGAGACAATGAACTTGCTATCATTCCTACATGTCCTGTAGGATACATTCTCAAAGTTTTATCTTCACTACCAATTGCATAATGCAGAGGCATACTGCATTCCGGGGATACCAAATGATCTCCTACTGCAACTTGAGTAAATACTGGCATGTTAATTTTTTTCAAATCAATTAATTCTCCCTCAATATGCATCTTATTTTGAATGAGCAGGTTGTCCTGATAGATATCTTTAATCCATTGTTTGAATAATTCCCCTGGGATGGGAGGGGTATCGCCTAACCATTTTTCTACTCTAAGGAAGTTGTCTACGAATTTCTTGTTATCTATATTTTTGAAAAATTTAACATATTTTTCAATTCCTTGTTCAAATGGCTTTAGAACCGAAAAACAATAGTACATGAATTCTGGGGGCATATTTCCAATGGTTTCAACCATTTTATCTACATCCATATGTTTTGCAAGATTGCTAATTACAGTTGTATCACGCCATCCGTCAATTACAGGCGCTGTTGCGATATAATTTTTCACACTTTCTGGATGTAATGATGTGTATGCAGTAGCAATTGTAGCACCTGTGCAATATCCTTGCAATGAAATTTTTTCAGAAGATGATTCATTTTTGATATACTCTACATACGAATCTAGATACCCATTTACATAATCATCAAAGTCAAGATACTTGTCCATGCTAGTGGGAGTTCCCCAATCTAACATGTATACATCAAATCCTTGTTGAAGTAAATTCCTCACCCAACTTTTCTCAGGTTGGATGTCAAGTATGTGAAATCGGTTAATCAATGCATAAGAAATCAGTAAAGGAGTCTTGTGTTGTTTTTCTGTTATTGGTGAATAGCGTAATAATCTTGTTTTATCCATTTCTTGAACAACATCATGCGGTGTCACCTCTAAACTAATTTCATCTGGTGCTGAAACTAATTTTGGAGCTTCAATTACATTCTTGCTAAATTTTAAAACCTCTTCGATGATTTTAGGATCTATTTTTGATTCACTTTGCATTTTTTTCCATCTCCTTTTTCTTTAATTCTAATTCCAGTTTAGAAACCCGCTTCTTTAAAGTGTGAATCTCCTTGTACACCTCATCTATCTCTTCTTTACTTGGAAGATTTACTGATTGTAAAATTACATTTGTAATGTTATTCCAATGTTTTGTCAATTCAAGTTCTTTTGAAACTAATTTCCCATAGTTTTCCCCAAATTTACTAGAATCAAATAATTCTGTAAAATCATTATCAAAAATATCTATCCATATTCTTTTGAATGCCTCTATTTGTTCTACATCTTGAGGTACTTCTGGGGCCTTTAGATTTACTTTCTTTTGGGCAACTCCCCAAGTATCTGAAAGTTGTTTATAGTATTCAGTTAAGTGTTGGTTAAATTCCATTAAACCTTCATTTATCTCAATTAATTCAGTTGAGATCTTCTTGGAATTTGCAGCAAATGCTCTCATAGGACCTGTAGATGTTAATGCTTGAGGTTTACTTGACATCAAATGCATGATGTCTGTCCAAAATAACGACAGGTGTTTGTAATAATCTGTAATATCTTTTGTAGATTTTGATTGCACAACTATCTGTTTACACAGCTCGCAATAAATAGATCGCTTGTTAATTTAGACTAATGAATAATGTTGAAGAACTTGAAAAAATGTGTCAAAAAATCATCAAATTACATCCTAAAATGCGTTCTGCTAGACTCATCAATAACAGGGGACATTTGATTGCAGGTGGAATGAAAGAAGGATTATTTTCACTTGAAACCCAAAAACAAGATGAAATGATGTTCATGGAACTCGCATTACGTGTAAGGATGAGGCATGAATTTGATAAAGAATTTGGCCAAGTTCATTTTTCAATGTCTTATAGAGATAAAGTAATTGTCATGAGTTTTCCATTAAATAACGATAATGTATTCTTGTTGTCCTGTGAAAAAGAGCTTGATTTTGGTAAACTTCCGTTTAAGATACTCAAAATTTTGGAACCTCTAAAAAAGACACCTATGAAAACATTCTAATCATAACAACTTAATTCTACGTTCTCAAATACATCTCATGATTTCAAAACAAGATGTAGATTGGATTGAAATTGAATCCTTGATTGAAATTCTTGCTAAAAAAATTTTCAAATTAGATAGAACTTTTTCTAGCATAACAACACTTAGTAGAGGTGGATTAGTACCTTCACGTTTACTATCTGATCATTTGGAAATTAAAACCATTCTTGTCGACAAAAAGAAAATCTCTTCTGATTCTTTATTCGTTGATGATATTTTTGATACTGGTGACACTTTTAAGAAAATCATTCCAAAAGTTGACGTTCCATCAAAACTGGTTTTTGTTACATTATTTGCAAGAAAAGGAAAAAAATATCCAAAACAACTCATGTATGCTAAAAAAACAGACAATCATGCATATGTTGTTTTTCCATGGGATAAATTGGAGTTTAAAAGAACTAGGAAATAATTAGTTCATGCAGATAGGACTTTGTCCTTCATGCCTTTTCTTAAAATCTCTGATTAGCTCATTTTTTATTTTTTCAAAATTTTCTTCTTTTCTGAATCTAAATCTTGTTGCCTTTGAGACACATCCTTCAGATAGTGTTTCTGTGACTGATTTTTTCATATTTTCAGAACCTCCAATATGTAAAATTTTCATTGACTTGTGCATCATATACACACCTGGAGTTTCTGGAATTTTAGAAAGCATTTCTTGATTGTGGTCTAACCATTCAGACCAATCATTTTCTGACATTTTAGTCATTCAGCATTTTTCTTAAACCTGCACATCTGTTTCTTATTGTTACCTCAGTAACTCCTGATGCTATGGATATGTCTTTTTGTGATTTTACTTCTCCTGTGCTGATACATGCAAGATATAATGCAGCAGCTGCAATTCCCATGGGGTCTTTTCCTGCAACCATGCCAATTCTCTTTGCCTGATCTAAAATTTCAATCGCTTTTCGTTTACTTTTCTCACTTAATTCTGCAATACTTGCAATTCTAGAAACTCCTTTAACTGGGTCTACCACTGGCATTTTCAATTCTAATTCTCTGAAAATTAACCTATAACATCTTGCTACGTCTTTTCTTCTTATGTTGATTCCTTTTGCAATATCATCTAGTGTTCTTGGAGTCTCTGTATTTCTACAAGATGCATAAAGACATGCTGCAACTAATCCTTGAATTGAACGACCTCTGACTAATTTTCGCTCCATTGCTTTTCTGTAAATATATGCTGCCTTCTCAACTACTGCATCCGTTAATGCTAATTTGTCTTTTAGTTTATCCATTTCGTTAAGTGCCTGTCTTAGATTTCTGTCTGCAGAAGAATGTGCTTGTGTTCTGCTATCCCAAGTTCTTAATCTCTCAATTGAACTTTTTACACTTGCTGATAATGGCTTTCCTGTTGAATCTTTATTTGCAGCTCCGATAACTGTTGACAAACCCATATCATGCATTGTAAGTGATGTTCCAGCACCAACTCTTGTTCTGTTGGTTTCATCATTTGAAAATGAACGCCATTCTGCACCTGTGTCTGCAATTTTATCGGTTACCACTATGCCACATTTACTGCAAAATAATTCCCCTGTATCTTGATCTGTTACCATTTTTTTATTTCCACATGATGGACACTTTGGTCCTGAAACCATTGTGTTTTTAAGCATAATAAGATACATTTGCATTATTACCTTATTATCCATTTTACCTATTTTCTAAAGGTTAATCGTGTGTAGGTCAAGCTAACCCTTGTTCTAGTTTTTTAGAATATGATCTTGTTTTTGACTCTAACTTAGAAGACAATATGCATATGATGGTGAAAATGATGGATACATTATGTTGGTTTGATCTTCTACATGTTTCAATCCTATAGAGTGACCCAATTCATGTGTCATGATTGTCTCAACACTATTCACATCATACAATTGAAAACTTCCATCGCAATTGTAATCTCCTAATGTGACTTCTACTATGCCTTTCCCAAGATGTGCATGTCCTAGAACTCCTTCTCCAATATCTCTAACTACCCAAGTAACCCAAACATTTGCTTCGTGCTTTTGATTTGTAATTTCAAATTTTATTTTTGCATTCTGATTCTCTGTGTTTAATTCTTGTCCTTCCCAAAAATCTAAGGAGTTTTGCAATGTGCTTACATGATCTAGTGGAAGTCCTGATGGCTGTTCATTGATGAATACCTTGTATGTGATTATGTATGTGTCATCTATTATTTCATATGTTGGATCAGGAAAACTACCGGAAGCTTTTTTGGCTTCTTCCTCAAAATTCCATTTAACATAATCTCTGAGGAATTTCTTTATGACATCTTGGCTTGGATTGGGAAATTCGATGTATCTTTTTTCTTTAGCAATGTTATTTGAAACATCTCTGAGATATTTTCCAAATAAATAAAATTCATGATCTAATTCGTCTTGAGTTAATGTTGTATCTTGAATGCTAACTGTAATGATTCCTTTTTCTATCATATATTGAATACCTGAAACAAATGCATCATCATCAATTTCTTCGTCTGCCCACCATCCTGCATTATTTTTTATCCATTTTGGAATTTCCTTAGAAATATCTCGTGTTTCTGTAGCTGGAATTTGAATAATCTTGTTATCTATCAAAAATAGTAACGCAGAAACAAACTCATCATCATTAATGTTCCCTTCTGACCACCATTTTGCAATTGGTTTTATCCATTCTGGAATTGTTGTGATATGTTGTTTTTCTAACCC
>Ga0114931_10007409_pt1 | contig 13390 bp, 8 predicted proteins | sample 2SBtaG_FD_89579 | JGI IMG/M metagenome (GOLD analysis project Ga0114931, IMG submission 89579) | Deep subsurface microbial communities from Kolumbo volcano to uncover new lineages of life (NeLLi) - 2SBTROV14_V59a metaG | ecosystem: Environmental > Aquatic > Marine > Volcanic | place: Kolumbo... | reverse complement strand
GGCGGGTGGCGTCCAGTGAGGCCCGCACCCGGCTGTTTTCCAATAGTGTCGCCACCGGGTCGTCGATGCCGGAGATCGCCGCCCCCGGCCCGCGACCGACAACCGGAGGCCACACTTCCATCCCCACTTCGGCGCCCAACGCTTCGGCCTCCATTGCCGATGGCGCCGCGCAGATGATGGCGCAAGTGCCGAGAACTTTGCGCAAATCGGACAACCCCTTGCGTAACCTGGTCGCGTCGTTGACAAAATCGACCACCGGCAGGGCATCGATTTCAGCCGCCACCCCATGCAGCAGCGGCATGAACAGCGGGCTATGCGGCCTGCCAACGCCGCGGGCAAGAGCGGACATACGTCGACGCCAGAGGTCAGCAGGAGCTTTCATCGGCATGGCATCCTGCCTTACGCGCTCTTTAACGCCGGCTCTTCAACAAACGGTTTGGCATCCGGCCATGTGCCGTAGTAGGTCAGGATCTCTTGCGGCGGATGTCTGGTGAGCCAAGCCTTTTCGAACTTGTCGTATGGCAGACCGCGTTTCTTGCGCGCCTCATATTCGGCGCGGCGAAGTCCCTTTGTCGCCTGAACATCGAGCTGGCGAGATTGCGCGTCCCATACCACCTTATAGACAGTCTGGGCGGCTTCAGGAGAAATGAGTTGCTTTTCAATGTCAACGGTGACACTAGCGGGGTCGCGGTCCAGTGGGTCGCCATAGCCCGCGCCTCCTGCGGAGAATGCGAAAGTCATAATATCGCCGTTGTCATAACAGCGCGTCGAGCGGCCGAGAAATTCGATCTCATAGTCACCATCGATGGTGCGCTCTGTCAGGATATCCTGTATATCCATCGTCAGGCGCTCGTCACCTTCCGCCAGAAGCTGCTTGATATTGGCCTTGCGAATGCCGATGCCGGGAACCGTACAGGGAGCATAACCGCCGAACAGAGGCTGCGGCGTTTGCAGCTTGCTGTTATCGGCAATACACATCATGTAAACCTGCGGCACATAGTGGGCGACCCACATCTGGACCGTCCCCACGCCACCACGATATTTGCCATGCCCGCAGGAATCTTTCCAGTAATTCGACATCGGGATAAGCAGCGGAACCTCGTTTTCGATGTCTTCATTGTTCGGCGCGCGACCAAACGCGCACCACGAGAACCCATAGGCGTCCATGCCATCCTCGGTCGGCCTTCCGCCCTGGCCTTCGGTATTGAGCGGATAGGCGAGCAGATCTGCGAAAGGCGTCCCCCATTGGCTCTGTCCGGCCACGACCACGCCGTTTCCGGCGTTGGCCATCGAGGCGCCCGCCTGCTTCCAGGAAGAGGTTGAGAACACCGCCTTGGCGCTGCAGTTGTGGATCGCGCTCATCACCCCGGTCGAGATCATGACCGCGTTCGAATTGGCCGCTTCCACCCCGGGGCTCAGGCAGGTATTCGGTGCGAACTTGAAGTCGATGCTGGAAAAAGTACCATTGCTGATCGGCAGGCTGTGGAAGAGGTACTCGTAAAGATAGTTGGAAATATGCCCGATCGCCGCCTGGGTATGCGCATTATATGACGACGGTGTTTCCGGCCCGGTCTGGGACAGGTCAATCAGGATGTTCTCGCCCTTTTTCTCCATTGTCATGTAGCACGAACGCAGCAGACCCTCTTTGAGGCCGGCGCCATCGGCAAAGGTGACGCAGCGATATTTTCCATCCGGCCAGATACTGATAATATTGCGCGCCCCCTCTTCCGCCACTTGCAGCATCTTACGGAACAACCCCTTCACGTAGTCGGCGCTGCCTTCGCGTTCACATAATTCGAGCAGACGGGTGCGCACCCGGTCCGCCGTCGTGCACCGCGCCTTCATATCCACCGCCACCATCTGCGGCGCCCGAACGCCAAACGCCTCAAACAGGGTGACCATATCTTCCCGCAAGCGGAAGTTTTCACCAATCCTCATGGGAGGAAAATTCATCCCCTCCTCAAAGCGCGAGGTGGCCGAGACCGGCATGCCCCCCGGCTCGATCGCCCCGGTCTCCGGGGTATGCACCAGCGCCACCGTCCAGGCGATCAGCTCGCCCTGATAGAAAACCGGCATGGCCACCATCTGGTCGGGGTTGTGCAGCCCGCCATAGACCGCATCATTGGCGAACCAGATGTCGCCGTCCCTGATCCCGGGGTTCTCGGCATAATTGCAGATGATATATTTGATGATTATCGCCGGAATGACCGCATGCAGATAGGTCCCGCATGAGCCGTTTACGAGGTCGCCGTCCGCGGTCATGATCGCGACCAAAGAGTCCCCGGCCACCCCCAGAGCGCTGCGGCACGACCGCACGAAGACATCCATTCCTTCATCAAGAATGTCGTTGGTGCGCTGGAAACCGATCTCAAATTGCGCAACGTCAATCCGGTCGGCCAGATCCAGTTCAACCTGGCTCGCCGGCGCCGGTTTGATCCACTTCAGTTTTTCTTCCAGAGTTGGAATAGCCATAATGTCTCCTTCTCGGCACTGGCATCATCGCCGCCAGCGTTTGTTATGTCAGAACCCGGTCTCCCGTATTGCACGGTCCTAGACCACGGCGCTCTCCGCCTTCGCTCTGGGGGCAGATTTCGCTCTGGGGGCAGATTTCGCTCTGGGGGCAGATTTCGCTCTGGGGGTGGATTTCGCTCTGGGGGCAGATTTCTTGGGCACGGCATTCTCCAAAATCCCCAGTCCGTGCTTGTCAATGGAAAAAACCTGCCGGGGCGGCACCACGACCGTGGTCAGCTCGGCCTCGACGATCGCCGGCCCGCTCACGACATTGCCCGGCCGCAATTCCTCGAAAATATAAATCTGGGTGTCCGCCCAGTCATCAATCTCGGGCCAAAATGCCGGCCGGCTGCCGCGATTTGCGGCCGAAGGATCCTTGCCCTGCAGGGGAAGTTCGGGCAGATCCTGTTTGGCTGTGGGCACGGTAACCCGCAACACGAAGTTGTCGAGATAAACGCCGCCCGGCCGGTTGACCACCAGCGGGCTGAACGCTTCCGAAAATTCCGCCTCAAAGGCATCGTAAATGCGCTGTGCGTCCTCATCGCTGCGGATATGCAGCAATGGCGAGGCCATGCGCTTGACGTTGACCTGGCCGCCATAAAGCATGTCAAGTTCCAGTGAATAAACCGCCTCTTCCACCGGCAATCCCTCGGCAAGCAGCTCTTGATGGGCTTTTTCCATCATCTCGCTAACGATAGTGTTGAACACCTCGCGCTCGACCACCAGCTTCTCGCTGACCGGCTCCATGAACATCATGCGGCGCGACTGCTCATACATATGCACAATATCCATGATCGACGAGCCGATGGCGCAAAACACAGGAGAAGAGGGAAACACCACCGCCTTGGGCACGTCAGCCTTGAACCCCGAGACATGGGTGGGCCCCGCCCCCCCGAAGGCGAACATCACAAAGTCTTCCGGGTGGTAGCCGCGCATGTGAACTTCACGCTTGATCGCGGACGCCATGTTCTCGTCGATGATGCGCCGGATCATCGCCGCCGCCTGGATGGTCTCAAGGCCCAGGGGTTCGGCGATTTTCTCCCGGATCGCTTTTTCCGCCCTCGCCTTATTCAGCGGCATGCGGCCGCCAAAGTAACCATCCGGATTAATATAGCCCAGCACAAGGTCGGCGTCGGTCACGGTCGGCTCGGTGCCCCCCAGGTCATAGCACACCGGGCCCGGCATGGAGCCGGCGCTGCGCGGCCCCACCTCGAGCCGGCCACGCAGCTTGTCCACACTGGCGATCGACCCGCCGCCGGCGCCAATGGAGATGGTCTGCATCATGGTTATGTTAACCATCCAGGTGTCGATCACGGGACGAAATTCATAGTTTCGCATACTCGATTCAACAACCAGCGCCACGTCGAAACTGGTGCCCCCAACATCGCCGGCAATCACGTTCTTGTAGCCGAGGAGAGAGGCGAAATAGGCCGATCCCATCAGCCCCGCCACCGGGCCGCCATTGAACGTGCGCGAGGCGGCGGTCTTGAAAATATCCGCACTGCCGCCCGAGTTGTGAATCATCAGGAAGGTGCCCTGGTAACCATGCTCGCGGATCTTGTCCCAGGTCGAGCAAATCTCATTCTGCATCGAGTGCTGCAGATAGGCATCCAGCACACTGGTCATCGTCCGCTCATATTCGCCAATTTTCGCCACCACCGCGCTCGACAACACCACCGGGACAAACCCGATATGGTATTCCTTGTACTCCTCGCGAATGATCTCCCGCACCCGATTTTCATGATCCGGATTGACGAAGGACCACAGCAGCGAGATAACGATGCCGCGCGCCCCCCGATCGATCAGCGTGCGCAGCTTGCGTCTCACATCCTCTTCATCCAGAGGCCGGAGAACGGCGCCAGACGAATCAATGCGCTCGCGCACGCCGACAATCATGTTGCGGTCAATCAGCGGCCTGGGCTTGTTCTGTACCGCAAGATTGCGCCTTTCGGACACCCGCTGGCCATCCACCCACTGCGCGCCGCGACCAATCAGGATCGCGTCTTCATGGCCCTCGGTCGTAATCAGGCCAAGACGCGGCCCCATCCGTTGCAGCAACCGGTTCAACGCCACTGTGGTTGAATAGCGGATGATGTCAACGCGCGGCAGCAATTCCTCGATCGTCAGGTCGAGCTTTTCAGCCCCGGCCTCGATCGCATTCAAAAATCCCACCGACAGATCGTGCGGTGTTGTCGGACATTTGGCGATGATGTGCTCGCCATCCAGCGTCAGCACAAAATCGGTGAAGGTGCCGCCAACGTCGATATCGATCGAGTTCATCGCTGCGTTCCTGGCGCTTGTACTCATGCCTTGGCCTCCTCACTGCGGCACAGTTTGCCGTTCACTATCATTATTTCCCCGGCGTCAAGCCGCGCCTTGAGGCTCTCGACATCCACCTCGATATCAACCGTGATCGGATGCCCGGGCGGCAAATATTCGGTTTCAATCTGCCGCGCGCATTCCGGGCAGTAGAACTCCACTATCTGCACCCATTCAGGATCGGGAGCGAAAGTATATTCGCCGTCAATAATCGGTGCGTGAATATCCCGGGGATCACGGGCCGCCACAAGACAGCCGCGCTTGTAGTTTTCATGCGCCGAAATAAGCCGGGTTCCGCAATCGTGGCAGTACCAACACTCATCATTGAGATCAAGATCCAGATATTCGGTAAACCGGATTCTTTCGTACATACAAGTCTCTCCCGTGCTCACCTAGGCGCCCGCCGGAGACAGGCAGGCATTGCCGTATTCATCGATCTTCATGGTCCAGCCATCGGGAATCGGGCACGTCAGTGTCGCCCCATTGATGACCGCCGGGCCGGCCACCTGGTCGCCCGGAGCGAGGGTTTCCCAGCGGTGAACCGGCAGGTCCTGGAACCCCACACCGTTGAAACTCACCGGGCGCAGGGCTGTCGGAGCCTTGTCGGCAATCCGCTCCCGCTTGACCAGGCAGTGGGCCTCGATTTCATAGCGGCTCGACAGACGCACCAGTTGCAGCGAAGCCTTTTGCACGTCGATCCCGGCATCGCGCACCATGGCGTCGGCATGGGAAAACCATTGCCCGGGTTCAAGACGCCCGGGTTCAAGAAGATTGCCGTCCAGACTGACTTTACCTGCCGCATGATCGGCGTGGCCAAACTCAAACTCGAAAACATAATCGGCCTTGTCTGCCGGAAACCCTTCCGCGCTCAAATCGCGCACCGCCTGCCGGCGCAAGCCGGTCATCACGTCGGCCACCATATCGCCTATCGAATCCCCCCAGGCGGCGCCAACCCCGCGTTCATAGACGTGCACCACATCGGAAATCGCCGAGCCGAAGGCGCTAAATACCGGCCCCAGGTCAAAGATATAGCTCGAGCCTATGCCCACAGCCCCCGCCACCAGAGCCGAGAACATCGGACCATTGCCGCCAAAGGCGAACAAGCTGGTATCCTCCGGCCTCAGCCCCGCCTCTTTCAGGGTGGCGCAGATCAGTTCCGCTATCATGTCCACCGCTTCGCCGCGGATCGCCAGCGCCGCCATGTCCAGACTCATGCCAAGCGGCTCGGCCACATGTTTTTCGATCACCGCGCGCGAGCGTTCGACATCCAGCTTGCGCCGCCCGCCAAGAAAACTGTCAGGATCCAGATAGCCCAGATACAAGAGCGCATCGGTAAGGGTGGCGTTGGAGCCGCCGAGCCCGTAACAGGCCGGCCCCGGCGCCGCCCCCATGCTCTCCGGCCCAAGCACCACGCAGCCATCCTTGACACTGGCGATCGAGCCCCCCCCGACCACCGCCGAGCGCAGCATTGCAAGCGATGTCCGGACCGGTATCTCCATCAGTTCACCGCCCCTCTGGAACAGGGGTTGCCCGTCCCTGATGATCGAAACCTTGGTTGTCGTGCCGCCGACATCAAAGCAGACGATGTTGCGCAAACCATAAGCACGAGCGACGAAGGCGCTGCCAAAGGTGCCGAAAACCGGCCCGGATTCAATGGTGTCGACCGCCTTGGTCTTGCCGATGCGGGCCACCCCACCGCTGGTGTGACCGATCAGCAGCGGACCGTTCCAGCCATAATCATCCCGCAACAGGTCCTCGGCCTTGAACAGTGAAGTGGCAAGCTGGCTGTGGGTATAGGCGTTCATCAGCGAATAATGGGTGCGCGTCTGATCGTGCCCCAGTTGCGCCATTTCGCTGCCTAGGAGAACCGGCACCGCGCCAATAATGTGATCGGGATATTGCCCCTCGATGACTTTTTTCACCGCCACTTCGGCGCGATTATCAGGAAAAGCGCCCTTCAGGCTGACACAGATCCGGCGAACCCCTCTCTCCAGAAGCGCGCGCACCGCCGTCATGATTTCCTCAGCCTCCGGGTCCTCCGACAGGCCGATAATGCTGTCATCGGCAACCAGCTCGTTAACAACCAGGGACTGCTGATCGCCATAAAGGTCATCCTCGTGCCCTTTTGAGACTAGCAGGCCAACCTTGGAGCCGCGGCGCTCTCCAAGCACGTTCGTGGTGATCGTCGACGACCAGCGAATCAGGCTAACATGACCCAGGAAATTCCTTATATCCTCGTAGCCGAGTTCCTTCGATGCCGCCGCCAGGCAGTTTAGAAACGATACCGTATAGTCATGCGGTGTTGTATCGACCTTGAACGAGGACATCGATGCGCCGTTTGAAACCAGGGCGTCGGTCATGGTGCCGCCGGTATCGATGTCTACAGTAAACATGCATTTCCTCCTGGTGGGCGGTAGTTTCGTAGACCGCGGTTTCCTATAGGCCTTTTATAAACTATCAAAAATCCTTGCTTTCCCTAATTCATAAGGGTTTTGCTCTATGGCTCGCCCTCTGTTTCACTGAAACACTGCGCTCATCGGCGTGGAGGCTATTTTCCCACAGGAATTCACTCAGACCCCGACTACCTATAGAGCCGCTATGGTCATGCATCAGATTGCCTCGCAGAGGGTGACGACACAGGCACCACCCAGCCCAATGTTATGCGCCAATCCAAGCCGCGCCCCCTCCACCTGACGAGGCCCCGCCTGATGACGGAGCTGGATAACCAGCTCGAAGCATTGCGCGAGCCCGGTTGCCCCAAGCGGGTGCCCCTTGGAAAGAAGTCCCCCGGAAGGATTGGTGACAACCTTGCCACCGTAGGTATTATCACCGTCACGGACAAAGCGCTCCGTGGTTCCCTCCTCCGTCAACCCCAATGCCTCGTAGGATAGGACTTCATTGGCCGTAAAACAGTCGTGCAGCTCGACCACATCCAGATCCCCAGGACCTATTCCAGCGGCCGAACAAACCTGATCAGCCGCCGCGCGCGCCATTTCGCAACCTACCAGCGTCATCATGCTGCGCGCGGTAAAGGTTTCCGGACCATCTGTCGTCATGGCCTGGGCCCGGATGCATACTGTTCTGTCAAGACCATGCCGGCGTGCGAATGCCTCGGAACAGACGATCGCCGCAGCGGCGCCGCAACTGGGCGGGCAACACTGCAACCGCGTCAGTACACCGAACAAATGCGGCGCCGCAGTAACTTCGTCGATGGATATCGGTTCACGGAAAATTGCCCGTTCATTATGGGCAGCATGCTTTCGCGCCTTGACGGCGATTTCGGCGAAGAGTTCATCTCCAACGCCGTAGCGGCGTTTGTATTCCTCCCCGGCGCCGCCAAACAGACGCACGGCCATCGGCACCTCGCTTGGCCCCTGAATTGTATCAGCCGTGTCGAGGAAGCGTTGCATGGGCGTTGGCCGGTCTGACCAGTGCTCGCCCAGAGCTCCCGGCTTCATCTGTTCAAAACCGACCGCCAGCGCACAGTCAACCGCGCCTGATGCGACCAACTGGCGAGCGCAAAACAGGGCACTGGAGCCTGTTGAACAATTGTTGTTGACATTGATCAGTGGCACGCCGCTCATTCCAACCTGATAAACAACTGATTGTCCCGAGGTGCTGTCGCCGTAAACATAACCAGCATAAACCTGCTGGATTGCATCATAGTCAAGCCCCGCATCATCCAGCGCCTCACGGATGGCTCTGGAACCCAATTCAAGATAGGTTCCAGAGCGGCTCGGCGAGATAAACGGTGTCATTCCGACGCCGGCGATAATTACCCTGTCACCCATCTCAAATCTCCATACTGAGCTTTCATGCTCAAGCGCTCAAAGCAGCCTGCGTCAAATAATTCTCTTCTGCTTCAATGAACTCCGATAAAATTCTGGCGATCTCGGAATAGACCCCACTATCAGGCGCTTGAGACAGACTTTTGCTCAACTCCGATATCCAGCGTTTTGGGTGACGCTTAATGAAATCATGCTGTGCCCGGATAAAGACATCACGGTTCGCACCTCCTGAAGCCTCAAGAAACGAGAGATAGCAGAGCATGTCAAGCTCCACAACAATATGATCCGGCCAGAGGGAAACATCATCAACCGAATAATTGACCCCGAAGTGCTCGTAAAAGCGAACAAGGTCCTCCCACAATGACTTGGGGTTATCGGGCACATACTCCGCTTCCCGCAGAGCGATCAGGGCCCGGCCGGTGCAGTTGTCAAAGAGCGCTGTATATGTCTCCGCAATGCCGGGCTCACCATTCAGCGACTGCAACACGTCGTCCATGGTGGTTTCCACAGCATCACACCTATAGGGTAACCTGCCTATATATTCTCTTGTTTCGGTGCGACTTGCCGCCCCCTCCCCATCTGAAGAGTTCTGACCAGGATGGCAAAAAGCATGGCTCAGCATGCTGTAAACAGCAGACCTCGCAGCCGCTTCCGGATATTTGACATCAAGTCCCACGTCCACCATGGCACCTGGCCCCTCTATTACGTTCATACCCCAATAACCAACTCGGAGAATTCACCAGAGATCGATTTCATTCCGGAACGCTCATTGTTTGCACCGGCCCACGCCGCAAAGGCGATCCCCGTGGTTTCTCCCGGGGCAAAGCCGGCAAATTCCGCCCCTCCATCCACCTGGAAGGGGCGGGTGAATATCACATCCCAGATATTTCCGCGGCGTTTCGCCACAACCGCCAATTTGCTCGAAGAGCCAGGCCGGCGCTCCGTGCTGCCAAAGCCTTTTGACAGCACATCGTACGGCTCAGTATGATTTGCTTTCCAGTACCACACATTGGTAAGCGCATCTTTGCTGCCCATGGTCATGGCGAGCGCGTCTTCATCAAGCGGAAACATCACACCGACAGCATCAACGAAATCATCAAGATCATCAAGACGGTCCTTTACAGTGGAGACCTCCCAGCTGATTCTGACCGCAAGCGCTTTCGTATTGTGAATCGCACTTCCCTTCATCGTTTCTATAGCGCCGTGGTCCTTGTTCAGCGCCAAAAAGGGCGATCTCTCCTCCACCATGCCCAACGGCGCCGGAAACATATGGATGGCGACCGTTTCCGCCTTTCGCCACAAAGTGGAACCGGCATCGAGCAGTTCCTCGCTTGTGGCATCCACTTTTAATGCTTTCATCACACCCTCCATCAAGCTTCATATTGCTCTAGTGGTTCCTTGGTGAAATCACCAAACCGATCGTACCAGTTCTTGCTGATCAAAATGTCGATAAGCTCGGATTTTCCGCCCTTGCGCACTTTCTCCCGCTCTTCACGCTGCATGCGCAACGAATAATGCACTTTCGGCCCGAATAGACGCTCCATTTCCTCTGCAGGAACTCTCGTTTTATCAGTGACCGATCCGTCGGGTGCAAACTCCCTGGCGCCGAGGGGAGGGACATAGTAAACATTTGGCGATGTGCCATAATCCGGATGTAACGGAAGTGCAACCTTCCATTTTTTTACCAGTTTATAGACCTGGCCTCGCTTGTCATCAAGATAACCGAAAGCCCGGGTTCTGCCAGTGCACATCCGATCGCAGGCTGGAGCTATGCCTTTTTCAACCCGCGGAAAGCACATGATGCACTTCTCGCTCTTTTCACTGACGGGATTGAAGTAAATGGCACTGTACGGGCAGGCTTCTATACAGTGCCGGTGGCCATCGCAACGCTCCTGGTCGATGACCACTATTCCGTCTTCCTCACGCTTGTAAATGGCATTTCGCGGGCAGGCGGCGAGACAGGCCGGATTACTGCAATGATTACACTTGCGGGGGATATAGAAAAAATAGGGATTTGGCCACTCTCCTGCGCCAATGTCCTCGTCCCAGTTATACCCCCAAGAAGGATCCCTGCCTTTGAAATCCGTCGGCTTAAAGTGAACACGGGATCCTTTTCCGGAAAAGAACACTTCTTTTTGATTGAATTGAAAATTATCCCCACAATCAGTCATGCTTGTCAGCTCGCCAGGCCGTGGCTTTCCTTTACGGAACCCACCTCCCTTTTTCGCATAATCCCTCGGATAGCCCTTGCCGGGATTGGTGGTGACATTCATCCAGCGCATATGTTCCGTTCCAGGACGCTTGGTCCACAGGTTCTTGCAACCCACCACACAAAGCTGACAACCAATGCATTTGTTCAGGTCTATGATAGTGCAAACCTGCCTCTTGCTCTTCCTCAATTCCGCCTTAGTGCCATTTGGCCCAGGTGCATATGTCATTTCAGGTTTTCTCCACGAAATTTAGGTTCTCATATAAAACAGGTCATCAAGCCTTTCGTATACTCACCCTGACCCCACGGTCCGTTACAGGAGCCGGGCTGCCATTCATGAAATAGTAGCGGAACTGTTCGTACCCGCCGGCCCAGTGCAACGCCTTTGGAATGCCGATCAACAGAGTGTCATAGGGTTTCCAGTTTTTATACTGCGTTGCATCCCAGAAATATACGATCACCTGCTTGGGAGAGATATTGGGCGCCGGTTTGATCATGATCTCGAATTCATTGAAATCATTGTATACAACCGCCCGGTCGCCATCTTTGAGCCCATACTCCGCCGCATCATCAGGATTCATATGCATTACCGGCTGTCCCCGGTGCAAACGGGAAAAGAACGAGTTGGTCAGATGTATGGCATGGATGCTCACACGCGGATGCCCCCCGGTAATCTTGAAGGGATGGTCTCCCCCTATCATGGGAGTATCCTTGTGCGTGGGAAGTGTTTCACCCGCCTCCATGTACCAGGGATGGTCTATATAGAATTGGGCGCGTTTCGCTTCGGTCGGGAAAACCAGCTTGTCATCAACATGCCACTGAAAGCTATAGAACGGTTTTTTCACGTCATATGTCGTGGCCGTAGCGAACCGCGAAGCCCCCAGGCCCATACCAACAAATTTTTGCTGCCCGTCCTTCCTCAACTGCTCGTAGCTGTATCCTTTCGGGAACACCCCGGCAGCCACGTTGATCTCACACATCTCACGAACGACATCGCCATGGGTCTTGAGATAGCCGTTCATGGTGAACTTGTCATACAGCTCGGAATATTTTCTCTTTTGGCCGAAGTGATCGGTGAATTCCTCCATTCCCCTTGCTTTTGCCCGCTCACCAATCTTTTTCATGAGCATTGCCATGATTTCCCACTCCGGCTTGCATTCCCCGGCCGGTTTCACCGAGGCATCGATGTAAGCGAAAAATGGATTTCCCGTACATGGCGTTGTCATATCCTCTTTTTCATAGTACCAGGCGCATGGAAGAACAATGTCTGAATACATTACCGTTGCAGACATCCGCGTCTCTAGGGCGAAAATCATTTTCAGTTTGGGAAACAGCACTTCAGGATACTGTATTGCGCCACTGCGCTTTCTTCGCAACGGGTTATGAGAAATGACCATCAGAACCTGAGGGGTCTTATCCGGCGCAGGGCGCATATACTCCTTGGCCCACCACCCTTTATCTACCGCCTCTTTAAAATATTCACCAAAGGTCTGTTTCAGAGCAGGGTCCTGCCATTCCTTCCTGTTCCATAATTTGTCATACCCCGCATGCTGATAGAGCCAGTATGCGGGGGGAACCACCCCCATCATCTGGGTGACTTTCTGAACCAGCTTTATGCTTGCGGTTTCTTCATTTGCATCAGGATCTTCCTTCTTGGCGTCTTCTTGGATCTTGTGTTCAAGAGCTTTGAAAGCATCCATACCGCCCTTTGCCGTCGGCTTGTCCATCACCCCTATGAAGAACATACCGTCTTCGGGATATGCCCACATGTAAAAACCGGTGCCAGGCTTGCCCCAGTTTCCGCTCAATGCCATGGCTAGGCAGAATGAACGCTCAAACAAATCCCCATGATAGCTCTTGGCGGAGGAAAAGCCGATATAACTGCACGTGCGTTTTGTGGCGACCTTTCTGGCCAATTCGCGAATTTGCGTTGGGTGGACACCACACATGGCAGAAGCTTTTTCCGGAGTGTATTCGTCAAGTTTTTCTTTGACAAACTCATATACTGGCCTGACAGTAACCATCCGCCCATTCCTGAGCCTGACCCGGTGGCTTCCTTCCAGCGCCTGGTCTCCCTTGAACCGCAATGTGTCCCTGGGTGCTTTTACGATACTGTTCCGCTTGTTGTCATAAAAGTAAAACTGGTTGTCGCGTCCACCCTCCTCAAGGTCAGACATCCGGAGAAACCTTCGAGTGTCTGACCTAACAAGAAGCGGCATATCTGTTTGCTCTTTAACAAAGTCCTTGTTGACCAAATTCTCCTGCAACATGACATGGCAAAGACCAAGCCAAAACGCCGCATCAGTACCAACCCTGACCGGGACATGAATGTCGCAAGCCGGCGTTGTGGGATTAAAATCAGGAGCGACGACAACCACTTCCGCCCCCTTGTAACGCGCTTCTGTCAAAAAGTGATACCCCGATGGATAGGTATATGACCAGTTGCTGCAGCTCATAAAAATGAGTTCCGCATCCAGCAGGTTATCCGCCGTATACCCGCTATGCATTTTTCCGAATGTCGTCCATGTTCCCATATAGGTATCGCCGATATCTACATTGGTAT
>Ga0114931_10007408_pt1 | contig 13391 bp, 12 predicted proteins | sample 2SBtaG_FD_89579 | JGI IMG/M metagenome (GOLD analysis project Ga0114931, IMG submission 89579) | Deep subsurface microbial communities from Kolumbo volcano to uncover new lineages of life (NeLLi) - 2SBTROV14_V59a metaG | ecosystem: Environmental > Aquatic > Marine > Volcanic | place: Kolumbo... | reverse complement strand
TTTCCCCTCTGCTCTAAGCTCTGCTATCATCCCTCGCTCATCTATTTTCAGCTGATTGTATTTCTTTCCCATAACCACCTAGATTATCCTCCCAGGTGGTGAACTTCCTCTTTGAACTCAGTTGGTTAATAAAATATCATTCGTCCATAGTTATAGCCCCGGGAGGCTCGGGGAGACCGAAAACGCCCCACAGGACAATCACCGATAGCGCCGTAATTACAGGCAGGCTCGGGTTTATCTGATAGAAATACCCGGCCAGCATACCCCCTATGGATGCCCCGAAGAATCCGGACAGATTATATAGCCCGGTAGTCGTGCCCCTCTTTTTCTGCCCGACTCTCTGGGTAAGAAAAGCGGGAAAGAGCGACTGAAGCACTGTGTGGCCCGCAAAATAAGCCATGCCCGAAATGTACAGAACCCAGGTGAAGTGCGAATACGCGGGATATATAAGGAAGCTTAAAGCCGTTAGGGCCCATGCCCCGTGCAATACTAGTCTCAACGTGCCCTCCCTCTCGGCGCGCCTTATAGAGGGATAAACAAAAAGCGCGGTAGGTATGAGCGCTATCAGATACATCAGCCACAGATCCCCTTCGCTTACGCCCAGACCGGTCCAGCTGAGCGGGTAAATGAAAACGAACATGTTCACGGTAAAGGATATTATTAGTGCGGATATAAAAAGCTTTCTCATCTCAGGGACTTTCAGCATACCGAGCACCTTGGACTCCTCTTCGATGTAAGATTCTTTTTTAATCTTGTCTTGATCGATCTTGGGGAAAAAGATAAGCGTTGCAAGTATTGAAATTGCCCCTAGAGCCGCTAATACATAAAATAAAGTATCAAACCCGATCCCTGCCGCCAGTATAGGCCCCACGATTATAGCAATCAGAAAAGCAGCCCCGATCATGAGCCCGACTATGGTAAACGCCCGCGCCCGCACCTCATTCCTCGTGACGTCCCCGAGCGACGCTATAGCCACAGAACTTACAGCGCCCGAGCCCTGCACTACCCGTGCCAGGATCAACTGCGTGATGTTATCCGACATGGCGCAAAGCACGCTTCCTATAGTGAAAAGAGTGAGCCCCAGGATCAAAACGGGTTTTCTCCCGAACTTGTCGCTCGCCCACCCGAAAGGTATTTGCAGGACACTCTGAGCGAGCGCGTATATTCCGAACGCTATTCCCGCGAGCGCGAGGTCTGCGCCCGGGTACTTTTCCGTGTAAACGCTGAACACAGGTAGAATCAGAAAGATACCCATCATCCTGAGCGCCATTATGACGCCCACTGTTAATACGGCTTCTATTTCTTTTTTGGTGAATTTCATCTGAGTGTGTTTTTTCCGGGAGCAATTAAAAGCCAATAATATTAACACGGTGCAGACAAATTGATACACCTGGGGGGATATGTCTGCGCGTACAACAGTGTTGTTTCCGGGCTGTTCCCGTGTTACTTTCTAAATCATAATGGCCGGATTTAAGTCGGAGCAGAATATAGAGACCGACGCTTTTGACCGTGAGCTTTTCTCAGAGCTTGAATCGGCTTCAAAAGCGCTCCGGAATATAATAGATAGTGGATCGAACCTCCTGCCTTCTTTCCGTGCTCTCACTCTTGACCTCTTCGCCTCCTTCTACAAGCACAACGTGCTCTTTATAGATTATGATGATGTGAGCCGCACAAGTATTCTCCCGAGAAGGATTCTTGAGAAAATTCATAGGGATGAGCATTACCTCCTTCTCAGGGAAGACACCGTGCTCGACGGGTTTAAATCCGCCGTAGCCGTGATAGAGATTTCAACCCGCGTCTACGAATGGCTTCGCTCTGACGAAGGGCCGGGCGAGAAAGCCCTCCTGAATGAGCACAAGGCCGGGCAGGCCGAGCGGGAAGTACGGGATATGAAGGATGAGATGGAAACGTGGAATGAAGCGGCAGAGGAAATGGAGGAGACGAGCGAGGCATTTGAGGAAGCTAAAAATGAAAGAGCGCATGATCAAAGCGAGGCTGAAAAAGAGCTCGGAGAGCTCGCTGAAGAGCAGGGAAAGAGCCACGATAAATCAGACCTGAAGCTCGGTAACATGGTCCGTTCCTCAATGCGGCAGACGGAAGTAAAAGTAGACGAAGTGGAGGACGAGCTCATGTCCTGGGGGGCCAATATGGGCGCTCCCGGCGAGCGGGGGCTAGGGGAGAAGCTCGACCTTGCCGCTAAGCTCTATAAGAACGAGAAACTCAGAAAGCTTTCACGCATCGTAGGCGGGCTCAAGGAAGAAATGCTCACAGCACGGAAAAAAACATGGGCCAAGCGCGGGAGTGAAGTGTTCGATATCGCTTCGGGGGACGATATAGGCAGGGTAATTCCCTCAGAGCTCCTGTCCCTGAGCCATGCGCAGCTTCGCCATGATTTCCATAAGCGTTTTGTCGAGGGCCGGCTGCTCCAGTATTACCTGAAAGAAGAGAAGGGCAGGGGCCCTATGGTCATATGCCTTGACGGCAGCTCCTCTATGGAAGGCCCCAAAGAGCTCTGGTCAAAGGGAGTTTGTTTGACCCTCCTTGAGATTGCCAAGCGCGAGCGGCGCAAGTTCAACGTGGTAGTTTTCTCCTCGGGCGGCCAGCCTCTTAAGGTATTCGAGTCCATTGGCCGCGAAGGGGGCTCCGGCTGGGGCATGCGCGAGAAGGATGTGTTCGAGCTTGCGGAATATTTCCCCGGGGGCGGCACTAATTTCGAAGAGCCCCTCAATAAAGCGCTCGAATTGCTCCGGGAGTCAAAGTTTAAGGGCGGCGATATAGTGTTTATCACAGACGGCGAGTCTAACGTAGGCGACTCCTGGCTTAAATCGTTTGAGGAAGAGAAACAGAGGATGAAATTCAAGGTTTATTCGGTACTAATAGATTTGTCCGACAGAGAAAGCTGGGGCACTTTATCCCACTTCAGCGACAAAGTCACATCCGTCTCCCAGCTCACATCCTCAGAAGCACGCGGGTTATTCTTAGACGTCTGAGCACCCCTAAACGTCGTGCTGAGCCAGTTTTAAGGCCCGAACAAGAACGCAAGCCTCCGTTCCAGCGCGCCCGCTATACACTCTGCCGGAGTCTGCTTGATATTACCGGAATAACATGCCCCGGGATAAACCGGTCTGTATTCCGGATATGTATTAAAGAACTCGGTAATCGGTCCTGCAACTTCCGATGCGCTGTTCTTCTCTATGGCTAGCCTCGTTCCCTTTTTTACAGCGTCCACAAGCGCGAGTGTCTGAGACTTGTCTTTCACCGTGCCTACCTCGCACGCACCCCAAGGGCCGTCTAACGTGAGCGCCCTGAAATCGTTACCCATGGCTATATATAGAAAATCGTTCGTCATACCTACTAGGGCGTGGGCTATGTTTTCGTTAGGCGTATTCTTTTGCACCTGAGCCATAGTCTCAGCGTTGGGCGCGCCCCCGCCCGCCTTTACCGCGTCTGCGTAGGCCGAAAAAGATAGGTCGAACAGCTTCGCCGTAGGCCCTCTCAGTGGCTCGGGGATTTGTGGAATCGTAGAGGGTCCGTATAAAAAGCACTTTCCGTCCTTATAATCATTACGCTTGCAAGCTACTTCCCAACATGTGCTCACGCCCTCCGTGCACATCAGGTCGTACTGCGTGCAAGTGCACAAATTATCAGGCGTCCGCGGCGGCGGCTTGGGCTTCTCGTCGCAGTTTATTAGAGGTAATACCAAAATCGCCAATAACGCAATACCCGCAATTCTCCAATTCCGTCCGGTCTGAGCGTTCATATACATTCTCCTATGGATAATCTTATTTAAATGCCCGCGCATCTCAATCAGTAATGCCATACTAATAAACCTGGTGTAAATAGTCAATACCGAAATGTTTTCATTCCGAGCTGCGCGCGAAGAATCTCGCTACTGTTTACTCCTTTTATTCAATGAGCGCCTGTTTATAGCGATAGCAAGTTTCACGCATACCGAAAGTGGCGCAGACAGGGTAGAAGCTTATTTAACAACTCCGAAAGTCCATTGTGCCAAAACCTTCCGGGAAGAGGGCTTCATTGCTTATTTCCGAGAATATCCTCTAAAATCTCGCTTTGTATCCGGCTGCCCGGCAAACTGAAAGGCGCAAACTCTTCAAGGTAAAGATAGTAGCGAAAAGTCTTGGAGGCCGACCAAATAAACCCGCTCAAATAAAATATATCGTGCAAGACATTTTTACTTGAAATTTTATGTCCTATAGGGCATTTTGAATAGGTAGAAGATGATTTATAACCTTTGAATTTTATAGGAACCGTCCGGAATGATATGCCTCAATTCCCCAAGGTTGTTAGATAAAATAAGGTTGTTGGATAAAATATGGATTTTGGTCTATATAGGGTTCAACAAGGTACAATCCCTGAATTTTAAGAGCCTCTGAAAGGGTTAAACGGCGTCATGAAAATCGTAGGGTTATATGAGATTGATGCATATAGAGCCGTATATGTGGCTAAACTGTGTGAAGATATTTGCGTTCTGCACTGCTTTAAGAAAAAATCAAAGTGTGGAATCAAAACATCTAAAGAGGATATTGATTTTATTTAACAGCAGCTCCACACGGCAAATGAACATAGCAAAAAAGGAGACTATAACAATGCCTGATAAAATAGAAAGAAGTTCTGGCAGTATCTTTACTGATCTAAGCTCAGATGATGCTGTACAAATGCTTACGAAAGCGAATCCTGCCTCATTCATTATCGATGTGAGCGAAAGACATGGTTTAACGCAAAATCAAGCGGCGCAACTACTAGGCGCAGGCCGATCCGACATCTCAAGGCTGAAGCGAGGCCACGATTTACAACGTTTCACGTTCGACGGGCTTTTTGGTCGGATGAATAAGCTTGGACGCAATATCGCCCTAACACCTAAGAGTAAGAAAAGAAGCGAAGAGGTCGCAAGAATACAGGTTGTGGGGTTCTGATACCATTAGCCTGTTATCCTTGAGGAAGGTGCGAACCATTGTTTTATCCTCTGGTTGAGTTTCCACACTTTCCGCCCTGATGGGATATTTAATGCTGAAATCAGAAAAATTTACCCGTTCGCAAGATAAACATCTTGAAGCGAAAGAAAAAAGAATTACATAAAATAATAGGAGAAAATTCAAAAATGACTGAGGAAATTGCTGTAACAAAAGAAATTTATTCTGCTAAGCCTGAAAAATTGCAGATATTGGAAGACACGATGACTGCCCGCATAATCGGGCAACAGGGTTTAATCCGCAGCATGATGATCTGCCTGCTGTGTAATGGGCATATGTTGATTGAAGGTATGCCGGGGTTAGCTAAGACTACAGCAGCAAAAACTATGGCTGAGGCGCTTGAAGGTGATTTTATACGCATACAGTTTACACCGGACCTGCTGCCCTCCGACCTCATAGGCACCGATATTTATCTTCAAGAAAAAGGCGGATTCACCTTCCGTAAAGGGCCGTTGTTCAACAACATCATCTTGGCCGATGAAATCAACCGTGCACCAGCCAAGGTTCAGTCAGCGCTTTTGGAAGCCATGGAGGAAAAACAGATATCGGTTGGACATCAGACTTACGCATTACCTGATCTATATATGGTGCTGGCAACACAAAACCCGATTGAACAGGAAGGGACCTACAGCCTGCCCGAAGCGCAGCTTGACCGGTTTTTGATGCATGTTGTTGTAGGCTATCCCGATCATGGGGAAGAGCTGAAAATACTGGAGCTAGATGAGAGGTTGGAAATGCAAAGTAATGAGACGAAGAAAGCGCCCGCTCCGGTTATTAAGCAGGACGATGTTTTTGCCGTCCGCACGGAAATTCTGGACATGTATCTGGATGAAAAGCTCAAGCATTATACGGTTTCGCTGGTAAGCGCCACGCGCCAACCGGAAAAATATAGCGATAAGCTGGCTGAGTGGCTACAGTTCGGCGCCTCACCACGCGCTACCCTTGGCATTGTGCATGCGGCAAAGGCGCTGGCTTATCTGCAAGGCGACAGCTATGTCTCTCCTCACCATATTCAAGAGGTTGCGCCCAACATTCTGCGCCACCGGATCATACCTACTTTTGAGGCAGAAGCGGAAGGCGTCACTCGGGATCAGATTATAGAGCATCTGATGGAAGTTGTGGCTGTTTCGTAGGCGTGGGTTATGATTTATCCGGATTTTAAAGAATTACTGCAATTGGGGTACATGACCGGAAAACTTAATCTGGCCTCTCGCCGTCCTGTATTGTCTATAGTATCAGGCGACCACCGCTCGCCATTTCGCGGCAAAGGGCTGGAATTCGAGGAAGTGCGTGAATATGTGCATGGCGATGACGTGCGCAATATCGATTGGCGCGTCACAGCCAGGACCGGAAGACCGCATCTGAAATTATTTGCCGAGGAGCGCGAGCGCAGCATATTGATCTGTACCGACGTTAACCATATGATGCGGTTTGGTACGCGGGGAACCTTCAAATCTATTCAGGCGGCGCGCATTACTGCCTTGCTGGGCTGGGCGGCAAGTAGGGAACATAACCGCATTGGCGGGTCGTTCTTCGGCAATGTAGAAAACGGTATGCTGTTTATCGACCCTGCGCGTTCACGGCGCTCATTATGGCGTATGCTCAAGCAGCTTTGTGATAGGAATGATCATTTCGCCGAGCCGGTCCTTCTGGAAGATCATCTGCGTTACTTGAGCAAAGCGGTGCCGCCCGGCGCTCTTGTCTTCATTATCAGCGATTTCATGGTTTTAACGGATTCCTTAAAAAAACGCCTGTCTGACCTCCACCGTCGCTCCGACGTGGTTCTGGTGTCCGTGAACGACCCGGCTGATCAGTATTTACAGCCTGTAGGGCCGCTTATATTCAGCGATGATGGAAATAAAAAGCTAGTTGTCGATACGGCGGATAAACTCGGCAGTAAGGCTTATCAGCAACTCTGGGGAAGAAACAGGGCAACGCTTCAAAATATTGTGAACACCATAGGGCTTGGTTACATCGCCCTGTCAACTGACAGGGATATTACTTCCGATCTGGCTAGCGGCGTTAAACAGCTAGGTCGGAAAGGAGGGCGTTCTAATGGACGACCTGCTATCGCAAATGCATGATATCAGGGGATTGGATTCCATTAGCTGGTGGCCGGCTGCGCCGGGCTGGTGGTTATTGGCGTTTTTGCTATTGGCGGTTAGTGCGGGAATTTATTTTTACCGCCGTTATAAATATAAAAAGGCTAGAAGCTGGCAAGCGGAAGTGAAATCCATGTTTGCGGCGCTGCGGGATGAACCGGACAGCAAGAAAAAGGCGGCGGCGCTCTCGGAATTATTACGGCGCCTTACCATTCGGCAATATGGGCGAAACGCCTGCGCCGGGCTGGAGGGAAAAGCGTGGCTAGAATGGCTGGCAAAATATGATCCGGAAGGTTTCGACTGGAAGAAGAATGCCAAACTTCTGATTGAAGCGCCTTACATGCCCAGTGGTCTCGTTCCTGCAAACGATATCGAGCCACTCATCAAAGCGGCGGAAAGGTGGGTGAAATAATGTTTACCTTCGCGTGGCCGTGGGCGAGTTTGCTCCTGCTCTTGCCAATATTGGCGAGGCTTCTTATACCTGAGCTTAAAACGAAGTCGATATTACCGGTTCTGCGCTTTCCGCATCTGGATATTTTGCAAAGCGCCTTCGCGGCCTACAGCCCTAAGCATAGGAGAACGGGACGGCTTTTCTTGATTTTACTCTCGTTTCTATGGCTTTTTCTGGTGTTGGCGTTGATGCGTCCGCAATCTGTTGCACAGCTTACCGAGGTGGAGAACACGGGCTATGATATCATGCTGGCAGTTGATCTCTCCGGTTCGATGCGTGCGCTGGATTTTTCAACAAGGACCAAGACAGTCAACCGGCTTGACGTTGCAAAAAAAGTTGTCAGCGATTTCGTGAAAGACAGAAAAAGCGACCGTATAGGCCTTGTCCTCTTTGGTGATTCCGCTTACCAGTATGCGCCGCTGACGCCGGATACGGACGCCGTCAGCCAGATGCTGAACGAAACGGTTATCAGTATGGCTGGTGACGGCACGGCTATTGGCGATGCAATCGGGCTTGCGGTCAAAGGCCTGCGCAACCGACCGGAAAAATCCCGTATCATCATACTCCTGACTGACGGTGAAGACACGGCAAGCTCTATCCCTCCTGCTCAAGCGGCAAAGCTTGCCGGGGAATACGGCATCCGCATTTACACCATCGGCATTGGCAGTAAGGGGCGCGTGCCCTATCCCGATCAATACGGTCGGATTGTTATGGTGAATATGAGCCTGGATGAAGAATTATTGCGCTCTATCGCAGAAGCAACGGGCGGCAGTTATTTCCATGCGGCTGATACGAATGCCTTACGGAAAGTGTACGAGCAAATCGATAAGCTTGAAAAAACCAAAGTGGAAACCCGGCAATATATGATCCGCACTCCTCTATACCGCTATCCGCTTAGCGCAGGGCTGACGCTCTTGCTTGTGATCTCCCTGTTGCCTTTCGCGGAAGCAAGGAAGCGCTATGGAACTTAGTACCTTACAAAACTTTCAGTTCGCCGATCCGTCCTGGCTGTGGGGGCTCGTCCTGCTGCCCGTACTATGGATTTTGTATAAATTCTTTTACAAGCAAGGCGGCACGGAAACGAAGCTTGAAGAGTTTGCCGATCCGCATTTACTGCCGCATCTGATGGCTGAAGAGGGACAGAAAAACGGTAAGAGAAACCGGGTATGGCTTTCACTACTGATATGGTCTCTGCTCTGGGGTTTCGGGCTGTTGGCGATGGCCGGGCCGCGCTGGGATTATACAGAGGTCAAGGCGTTCGCCCCGGCGCGCAATCTAGTCATTTTGCTCGATCTCTCAAGATCGATGGATGCGGAAGATGTGAAATCTTCCCGCCTTGCCCGTGCCCGTCAGGAAATTGAGGACATAAACCGGCTGGCTCATGGCATGAATATAGGGCTTATTGCCTTTGCCAGCGTGCCGCACGTTACCACGCCGCTAACCGATGATCGTGAAACTTTAAACAGGCTGTTGCCCTCGCTCAAAACAGACCTCGTTTATACACAAGGCTCTAATTTATCCCCGGCGCTTAGGCGGGCGGGTGAGCTGCTCTCAGCAGAACCAGGCAGGGAAAAGCACATTCTTGTGATAAGTGATGGCGGCTTCCAGGATAGCGATGCGCAAATTCTCAAAGCGGAAAAGGAACTTTCCAAACAAGGGATCAGTGTTCATGTTTTTGGTTTAGGAACTGCGCAAGGTGCCCCTGTACCTGACGGTGGAGGCGGTTATGTCAAAGAGAACGCAAAGATAGTCATCTCCCGGCTGGAACAGGATAGGTTGCGGCGTATCGCGCAGGACGGCCATGGGTTATACAAGACAGCAAGCTATCTGGAAAGTGACACGCAGGGGCTGCTCTCAAAGGTGAATCGGGCTACGGAAATCGAAATGCAGAAAACGACGCGGTTCTGGAAAGAGCGGTTTTATCTGTTTTTAGCTCCTTTAGCATTGCTGCTTTTGCCGTGGTTCCGGCGCAATAGTGCTTTTCCCATTCTGGTCTTTTTATTGTTGCAACCCGCCCCGGCGAAGGCTTTTGAATGGAGCAGCCTGTTTTTAAATAAGCAACAACAAGGAAAGGTGGCAATTGAACAGAAGCGTTATGATGAAGCGGCGCAAAAGTTTAACGACCCTTACCGGCGCGGCGTAGCGCAATACAAAGCCGGGCGATATGAGGAGGCGGCGCAATCTTTCACGGCAGCAGACAGGCCGGATATTTCAACAGACGCGCAATATAATCTCGGTAACGCACAGCTTAAAAACGGTAAAATCAAAGAGGCGATTGCAAGCTACGAGAACGTTCTAAAAGACCACCCCGGTCACGAAGACGCCGCGTATAATCTGGAGATAGCCAGAAAGATGCTGGAGCAACAAAAAAAACAACAGCGGCAGGACAATAAGCAGGACCAAAAACAGGACGGCCAGCAGGGCGATCAGAAACAACAATCACAGCAACAAAACCAGAATCAGGCCGATTCGCAACAACAGCGCAGCCCGCAGGCGCAGAATGGGGCTGATAAGTCAGAGCAGCAGCGGGAATCCGGTGAACAAAACGAACAGAAACAGCAGGATGAAAATAAAAAGAGCGAGTCCGGAGATCAGGACGAATACGAACAGAAAAACGAAGAACGGCAACAGGCGCAATCCGGTAAAGAAGGCGATGAACAGCAGGCGCAGCAGGAATCAAAAGACCGGCAGCAAGCTTCTGAAAATATAGAGAATCAGGACATCGATCAGACTCCGCGGAAAGCCGAAAAGACGCAAAAGGATATCGACGCCGACCAGTGGCTGAACCGAATTCAGAACAATCCGGAAACGTTTTTGAAAAACAAATTTTATATCGAGTCAAAACGTCAGGGTGCACAGCAAGGAGATCATCCATGGTAAAGAAAATCAGTCATATTGTGCTCCTCTTCTGCTTGAGCATATTATTGGCACACACCGCTTTCGCGGCGTCCTTCACGGCCAGCGTTGACCGTAAGAACGTAGCCGTAGGGGAAAGCTTTACATTGGAACTGTGCCTGTCCGGCGCCTCACCGAAAGGCGAGCCTGATTTTTCACCTTTGGAGGATGACTTTACCGTCTATTCGACAGGACGCTCCTCTCAAACCACGATCATTAATAATAAGATGTCCTCCAGCATAAACTGGCAAGTTACGCTTCTTCCTAAAAAAGAAGGCCGGCTAAGCGTTCCGGCGTTGATATTGAACAGCGACGCCGGAAAACTGAAAAGCGAACCGATTCAGATCAATGCCGGAAAACCCCATGATTTAACAAAAAGCGGCCAGAGCCGGATTCTATCCGTCGATACGGAAGTAAGTAAGCGCAACCCTTATAAAAACGAGCCTGTTTTATTGACGGTAAAGCTGATAGCTCGCAAAAGCATCGGCGATGTAGCGATGAGCGATCTGAGGGCAACGGACGCTATCATAGAACAGCAAGGCGATCCCGAGGTTTATGAGGGGGTCTTACAGGGGCAGCGCGTTAAAGTTATCGAGGCTCGATATCTAATTACGCCGCTTCATTCTGGAACCCTTATAATTCCTGGTATCACCTTTCAGGGCAAAGTTGCATCGGGGAAGCGGCAAGACCCCTTTCCTGGCCGTTTCAGGGACTCTTTTGGAATGTTTGAGAAATTTGGCGGCTTTTCAGCCTATAAGCCTTTCGCGGTATCCGGAAAGGATATAACGCTTGATGTCAAACCGCCCGCTGCACAGATGAAACCTTGGCTTCCGGCCTATAAGATAGAGCTGTCTGATCACTTTGAAGGATTAGAAAATGCCAAAGTAGGTGAGCCTCTGACCCGCAAACTGACAATCGTTGCAGAAGGACTGCCCGGCACAGGACTGCCAAGCCTTGAAAGCCAGATAGACACGGACGGGCATTTCAAAATCTACAACGATAAGCCTTTGACAGGCGATAATCTCGGCAAGGACGGTAAGTCAATCGGTGGCTGGCGTGAGGAAAGCTATACTCTGATTCCTCAGAAAGCAGGCAGTCTGACATTGCCGGAAATCAAACTGGCATGGTGGAATATTCTCGATAATAAAGTCGCTTACGCTACTGTCCCAGCTAAGACCATCGAGGTTAAAGGCTCTGCATTACAGGCGAATGCGCCAGAGCCGCAAAAGCCCGGTACTGCAGAAACTACGGCGGAAGAACAAAATTCACAGGCTGTCCAGCCACAAAAGGCTATAACCGCTCAGAACAATACCGTGTCCGCAGTACCAGCGTATATTTATAGCGTCATAGTGGCTCTTGGCCTTGTCGTGGCCATCATGGCGGGACTAATTGTATATTTATTCCGGAGACTGGTCTTGTATAAGAAACAGGGTGAAAATTCAGGCAGCATAAAAACGGCACCGCGTCCGGCCGATGAAGACAAAATATCGCTTTCCAGTCTTAAGAAAGCCCAAACACCCGAAGAATTGCTGTCTTTCCTCCAAAACTATGCGCATCAGCATTGGGCTTTGCCAAAAAACGCGTCTTTACATACCATTGCGGCCAATCTGAAAAACCATAATCCACAGGTTGATATAAAGGTTTTCTATGACCTGGACGCTGCACTATACGCTGATGCCAAAATCGATATTGAAGTCATTAAAAAACATCTGCCCGATATGTTGAGATCGGCCCGAGGTAGTGTTGGAGAAGAGAAAAGTCGGAAAAAATTTGAGGCGTTAAACCCGAGCTAGAAATGGATCTTACTTTTTTTCGAAACTGTAATTATTTTCCGCGCAATCCGGGAAAGAACCATTGCCTGATAGCCAGCAATATGTTATTCGGATAAATATTATGGTGTGAGAGGAAGCGCCCCCCATCTGTCGTGGTCAAGATAGAGACCGAGGACGGGGAGTTCGGGGAAGAGCTTGACTGGACGCCTGCAACAAACTACATGGGTAAAGACTGCAATGAGAAATGAGGCTCGTTCGTCGAGCATCCCGGTGATGTCGTAGGCCCCGAGGGCCTGGCTGTCGGTGAGAAACTAAGGGGTTTTCCTGATTGGAAGAGGAATGAGATAGAGAGGAGGCCCAAGACCATAGTCCACAGCGACTTAAGGGAAGACAACATTCTCTTCGGACCTGAAAACCCCGACTCCCGTATAATCATCCTCGACTAGCAGCTTACTATAAGGAGTATCGGGGCATTGGACGTCGCGAGGGTGATATCAGGGAGCGAAATCCCAAAAGAGCGCCCCGTACATCAGTTCGAGGTGCTCCGTAAGTGGCGCGATAAGCTCATCGGGTAAGGCGTACGGGACTACCCGTGGGACGAGGCCGTGTTCGTGCCGTTCGGGTATGCCACAGTGTATTTGTCGGATTTCCATGTGCCTACGAGGTTATGGATTTTGCTCTCGTTTTCTTTGGCGCTCAAGGAAAATACACTCACACTTAGTAATACCGTAACAACTATAATGGCAAGTACCCATCGTGTATTTAATATCGTTCTCATAAGTCCTCCTTTATACTTTGTTTGGCATTATTATACAATAAAAGAGAGCACGTATATGCCTAAATCCCGCTGCCACCGGATGCGTTGTCTCCATCCACTCAGCGTGCGGCTCGAATACCCTCTCTCTTTCCTCGACTATCTCAGGCGGAGTAATTTAAATTATTGTCGTCTGTGTTTTTCCAATCATAGACATATCACTGCCCCCTTATATATAATACTCCGTCATATCCCCATACAATATGGTGGTTCTTATATACTTGATTCTCACCATGTTTTTTTATTAGGGGCTGAAGTAGCTAAGGGCTAATGTTTAGAGAGTTTATACCAGTATTTTAGCTGCTTTAGGAGCTGTTGGTGATTGCCTCCATTGAAGCGCCACTCACATTCTTTTAGAAACCAGTA
>Ga0114931_10007407_pt1 | contig 13395 bp, 11 predicted proteins | sample 2SBtaG_FD_89579 | JGI IMG/M metagenome (GOLD analysis project Ga0114931, IMG submission 89579) | Deep subsurface microbial communities from Kolumbo volcano to uncover new lineages of life (NeLLi) - 2SBTROV14_V59a metaG | ecosystem: Environmental > Aquatic > Marine > Volcanic | place: Kolumbo... | reverse complement strand
TGAGGCATCCCATGATTCTTTTAAAAAAAACCGGTGATTCGCCAAGCCCCTGCAAAAAAATTTGCGCATCTGCCTCGGTGGGATGGGCAAGCAGCCGATTGATCATCTCCTGAGTTCCCAAATAACCGGGACATTCAAATTCCTTCTTTGCGGAAAACCGCGGCATAATTTTTCGGCAGTCATCAATCAGTTCAAATAACAAATTGACTTCGGGGACGTTTTCAAATTTTTGGGACACATTCTCCGCCGTGGAATGGCGAAAATTGTCCATGTATTCGTGCATCTCTCGATATGATATCAACGCTTTCTGTCTCCTCTTTATTTGACCTCTTCGTTGGTGCATTAAAACTTAATGACGGAACGCCTGTCACAGTGATCCATTAATTTACAACGCTACGAACTCTTGGTAAACTCTTGTTTTCCCAGCAGATAACCGCGCATTATTTCACTGTAGTTTTCAAAAAAATAAAAATCGTCGTTCATTTCACGGATGATAATATTGCAATCAACATCTTTGTTTTTCGCTGCATTTTCCGGCAGCGAAAACAGTTGCCTGATGCATGTGTCTATCGTTTTTTTGCGATACATTTTTTCAGCATCGAAAACTGTTGATTGAACCGGTTCCGCTGAACCAAAAGCATCATTTAATTGCCGTTTTAGCGTCGCTAATATTTCCATATCCGCTTCAGATAACGCAGCCGTTTGTGATAATGCCTTTTTTTTATTACCGGCACATTCCAAATATGCCAGCATCCTGCCTAACTGTCTTGGCGATGGATTGATCATTTTATCACCTGTTTCTGTCGCAAAGATTTGAAATTTATTGCGACTTCCATTACTATAGAGAAAGCTTTGAGACATTTTTCTCAAAAAAATAAATTTATTGTAAAAACAATCTCTTAAACATTTTCGCGAAGAAGGTTTCGCATTCTGTGAACAACATTATCAACCACCTTTGGCGTGATTCGATCACGATAGCAGGGTTGAGCAGCAATCATCTCTTTGTCAAAATCTCCCCACACATAAAGCATATAAATATTGATGTCGCGTTCAAAATTTTTGGGCAATTTTTGTCGTGAAACGCGAAGCTTTTGCACAACAAACTCATACAACTGGCAACGCGTGTCAAATTCCATATTTATAACTGTTTGGCTAATTTCCCGGGCGTCGAGGTCCGTGTATTTTGTCAAATGTTTTTTAATATAATGGCTGGCGGCATTTTGACAAATGGTAATCAAATATCGCTGAAAACGGTGTTCATTGCTGCGCTCCCGAAAGCTTTGCAACGCCCTAAATTCGCGTTCACAAAGCACCTCGAAAACATCGCCGACAATATCATCCACCGTTTCCTGAAATTGCATTTTTAGACGCGCAACATTCCAGGCTTTACAACGCTCCAGGACATGATAATAAATCGTTTTACGATAGCGATTCATAAAAATTTGCCAGCCGCGGCGATGATGTGGCGATTGTGGATTTCCACAAGCGTCTAATAATTCAGAAAGCGTCATTCAAAAATTCCAAACTCATTGGTTAATTGAATTTTTACAGGCAATCAACCTGTCAAGGAAGCATAAAGGCGTAGTTTAGCCGGTTTTCCGTCGTTATCCATCGGCGAAGTTAAGGAATTACCCAATATTATCAAATATCTAAAAAATGATTTTGGGCGTGATAAACTTTTGGGTTTTTTTTCCGATGTTAAAAGAAAAAATAAATGAGAGAAAATGAGGAAACACCGATGAATAATTATCGTTCCGACGAAGGTAAAGATCGCCGTAAAGGCCCGGATACATTAACAAAATCAATCCGTTGGGTGGCTGTTGGCGGCTGGATTCTTTTGGTGCTGGCAATGATTTTTATCGACTATGCCAAACCGGACTTTGTTACGGTGTTGGACGATCCCACAAGCGTGCCCAAAAACATGAGCACTACCTGGAATTATACACTGGCCCGGATGATATTTTATATGATGATTGCCGGATTTGTCTTCGGTAGTTACGGATTTTTCGTCAATATGTATCGTAGTCGCCGCCGCAGTGATCGCTATCGCTTAAATCTTTTGGCATTAGCGAGTATTTCCCTGTTCGGTGCTGTTTATTATTTGCTGGCATTCTGATTATCATCTGAATTACGCTTTATCACTTTTTTCATGCCGCTCAATAATTTCTTGCGCTAAATGCAAAAAATCTATTGCGCCGCGACTGCGCGGCTTATGTTCAAAAATCGTTTTTCCATGGGCAGGCGCTTCAGCAAGGGAAACATTTACCCGAATTTTTGTTTCTGTTAATGTACCATTAAAAGTCGATTGTAGTTTTTGCATGATGAAATGAGACAACTTACTTCGCGCATCAAACATCACCGGCACAACGGTGGAAGCTTTAATATCACTATTGCTGAATTTTTTCACTTTGCTGATCAGCGACATGGTTCGTTTAATGGATTCAAATCCCAAATACTGACACTGCACGGGCATCACAACTTCTTTTACAAAAGCAAGCGCGTTAATGGTCAGAAACCCGGATTTTGGCGGGCAATCAATGAGCACATAGTCATAATTTTTCTTTTGGGGTTCAATCACATTTTTGAGCAGATAGCAAAAATAAGTATCCTGCGCTTTCACAAACATATTGGAAAGCGAAAGCTCCATTCCTTTGAGTTTTCGGCTGCCGGGCAAAACATGCAGATTCTCGTTATATTTTTGCACGACCTGTTCAAATTTGAGATGCTTTTCCAACAGGTATTCAACACCCTTGATTCGAAAAGCATCGATGCCCATGCTGCGGGTGAGATCATTTTGTGGATCAAGATCAATCAGCAAAACACGCTTGCCAAACAAACTTAATGCAGCGCCTAAACTCACTGTTAACGTCGTTTTACCAACGCCCCCTTTTAAACTAACAATTGCCATTGATACCATAAATATCTATTTCCCCAAAAATTTGTATTTCGGTTTGTTTATTCCAATTCCTACCACCGAAAAATATTGTCAGCACCGTTAATCAAAAATGCACCATTAAAAAAATAATCAGACGGTTCAACTCACATTTTTTGCAAACGGTTTTTTGAATTGATTTTCAGGCTTTTTCCTTTCCGAAAATTATTAATTGCAAGATAAACCGTTGTTTATCAATAATATTTGAAATATATTTATGTCGTCGCCAAAATAAAACCGAAGGAGCTTTATGCCACGGACAATCGTCTTTGATGTCAATGAAACCTTGCTTGATTTAAGTGCATTAGACCCGCTTTTTGAACGTTTATTGGGTGATCTAACGCTAAAAAACGAATGGTTTGGGCAGGTGCTTCAGTCGGCGACAATGATGTCGGCATTAGAAAAATATGTTGATTTCGGCGTTGTGGCACATCACGCATTGAAAATGACGGTAAAGCGTCATAATATTTCCCTTCCGGAAAAGGCGGTTAAAGAAATCCTCGGAAAAATGCGTCATTTACCGCCGCATGTGGAAGTGGTGGAAAGCCTGCAACGCCTTAGCTCGGCCGGCTTCCGGTTGGCCGCGCTGACCAATTCCAACAAAGAAATGGCGAATTCACAACTTAGCAATGCCGGTATCATGCAATTTTTTAAAAAAGTGATGTCTGTTGAAACGGTTCGGTGTTTTAAGCCTTGCAAAGCCGTTTACGACATGGCGGCCGACTCGCTCGCTGCGTACCCGGATGACCTTATGTTGGTCGCCGCGCATGAGTGGGATATTTCCGGCGCTATTTGCGCCGGTTGGAACGGCGCATTTATCGCTCGACCGGGGATGGTTTTAGGACCATTGTCGGAAACACCGGAAATTGTCGGCGAAAATTTGAGCGAAGTCGTGGATAAAATTATCGAAATCGAAACCCGGCGCGGTGACCTGGTTTCCTGAATATTACACTAAACCAATTGAAAGGCAATTCATCGATGACACCCTACGAAGTGATTTCCCACAAACGAGATGGAAAAAACCTGACCCCTGAAGAGATTCGTTACTTTATTTCCGCATTTATGAATGGTGAAATAACCGACTACCAAATGACCGCGCTGTTGATGGCGATTTACCTGCGCGGCATGGATTACCGGGAGACATCCGCGCTGACCAACGCCTACATTCAGTCCGGCGTTTGCATTGATTTGACGGATATTCCCGGTATCAAAGTTGACAAACACAGCACCGGCGGCGTTGGCGATAAAGTTTCATTAATTTTAGCACCGCTTGTGGCCTGTTTGGGCGTGCCGGTTCCCATGGTTTCCGGACGCGGGCTGGGGCATTCCGGCGGAACGCTTGACAAGCTGGAATCAATCCCCGGTTTTAAAACGAATCTTTCCATTGACAAATTTCGCGAGCTGCTTCGTGAATACGGTTTGGGTTTGATTGGGCAAACCCGCGAGTTAGTGCCGGCAGACAAACGCATTTATGCGCTGCGCGATGTCACGGCAACCGTTGATTGCATCCCCCTGATTGCCGCAAGCATTATGAGCAAAAAAATTGCCGAGGGAATCGACGCGCTGGTGCTGGACGTAAAATTCGGAAACGGCGCATTTATGAAAAACCCCGAGGATGCTGAGCGATTAGCGAATACGCTCATTCAAATCGGCGGCGATTTCGGCAAAAAAATCGTTGCATCGCTCACTTCCATGGAACAACCGTTGGGAAATTATATCGGCAACTGGCTGGAAGTGCTGGAGTCTTTAGCCTGCCTGAACGGCGAAGGGCCGGAAGACCTGCTGGAAGTAACCCTGAATTTAGCCGGGCACATGCTAATTTTGGGCGGGGCGGCGAAAGATATGTCCGATGCAAAACGTCAATGCATGGCGGCATTAAAAGACGGCCGGGCAATGGAAAAATTTATGCAAATTGCCCACGCGCAAGGCGCGGATGTCTCGTTTTTGGAACATCCTGAGAAATATCTGCAAGCGAAGGAAACACAGGAGCTTAAGTCGGATAAAACCGGCTTCATTTCACACATGGATACCTATGAAATCGGCATGGCTTCTGTAAACCTGGGCGCCGGGCGTCTTCGCGCGGAAGATTCCGTGGACCCGCGGGCAGGCATCGTTCTGAACAAAAAAATCGGCGATAAAGTTGCTGCCGGCGATGTTCTACTGACCATTCATACCAACAAACCCGAACGGGTTAAAACCGTTTTACAACAGCTTCGTCAGGCCATAAAAATAGTAGAAACCGCTCCGGCCGCTCCCCCACTGATTCTCAAAGAGCTAAACACGCTTTAAAATTCAGCATCAAAGCACTTGCACCCTCTAAAGCCAAGGCCTTCGGGTTTTCGGAAGAGATGGCTTGGGCTTTTCTTAGTTGCTTGCAATAGCTTGCACGAACTATTATATTTGGCAGTTCTAACAAAACTCAGACTGTTTATGCAAAAACAAGGAATGCCAATATGCAATTTGAAGTAACGGAAGTGGATAATATTAAGCGACAAGTAAATGTATCGATAACGCCTGAAGATTTAGCGGAGATTGAAACGAAAGTTGTGCAGCAGATAAAAAAATCGGCATCCTTACCCGGTTTTCGAAAAGGGCATGTGCCCGTGGGACTGCTAAAAAAAAGCTATGCAGACGCGATAAAAAAGGAAGTTCTGGAATCCGCCATATCGAAGTACTACATAAAGGTGCTGGATGAGTCAAAACTAAACCCCATCTCACAGGGGCAAATCAGCAATTTAAAATTTGAAAATGTCAACGCAGGTCTTGAATTTCAAATTGAGTTAGAAGTTGAACCTGTGATAAACCTAAGAAAATACAAAGACTTAACAGTCGAACGGGAAACTCCGGTAGTAACTGAAGAAATGATCGATGAATCTTTAGAAGGAATTCGCCAAAATTTTGCGACGGTAAAAGTAGTGGATCAAGCCGCGGAGGGGCATCTTGTTAACCTGACAATTCAGGAACTCGGCGAAGGGGACGTGCCCATTGTCGGCCGGAAATACGACAACGTTGTGGTCAAACTCGGCTCCGGAGAATTTGAACCGGAGTTAGAAAAACAGCTTGTCGGCATTAAGGAAGAAGAAGATCGAATTCTTAGAAAAACGGTTGTTCTGCCGGATGCACCGGCTGATCAGCCGCCCAAAATTGAAAGCTACAAAGCAACGGCCGTCTCGATCGAAGAGCAGGAACTGCCGGAACTTGACGATGAATTTGTGAAGAATTTGGGTGATGATAATCTTGATACAATGGAGCAACTCCGAGATGACATTCGACAACGAATGCTCGAACGGTTCGAGGTTCGCAGCAAGCAACAAGTTCACTCAAGACTGATCGATGAGGTGTTAAAAGAAAACCCATTCGATGTGCCGGAATCCATGGTTGATAATTACCTGAAAAGCATCGCTCACGATATGCAACATAAGAATCCCAAAGCAAAAGTTGACGAAGAAGCAATACGCAAGCAATATCGTGTGGATGCGATTTATGAGATTCGTTGGCATTTGTTAAAGCAAGCAATTGCTAAAGCCGAGAATATTAACGTTTCCGATGAGGAAGTTTTTCAGAAAATCACCCTGCTGCCCTACAGTGAGGAAGAAAAAGCGTCCATCCGAAACAATGATACTTTTATCGAGCAAATTCGCCAGGATATGCTCGATGAGAAGGTGAAAAAATTTCTGGAACTAAACGCTAAAATCACCGAAACAAAACCGGACGATACAAAGGACGCTGGTAAATCGCCTTCAGGCAAAAAAACGGCGCCTGAAAAAACCGAAACCGTTAAAGAAAAAAATTAATTTTAATCAAAATTATTCTGGGAGGAATTGTAAATGCCATTAATTCCAATGGTTGTTGAACAAACCGGTCGTGGAGAACGCGCATACGATATATATTCGCGATTGTTAAAAGAACGCATCATTTTTTTGGGGACCCCCATCGATGACAATATCGCCAGCCTGACCATTGCACAGCTATTGTTTCTTGAAGCAGATGACCCCGACAAGGAAATTTATCTGTACATCAACAGCCCCGGCGGAATAGTTACCGCAGGACTGGCAATTTTCGATACAATGCAGTATATTAAACCGGATGTGGTAACGACATGCATTGGCCAAGCAGCCAGCATGAGCGCCATATTACTTGCTGCCGGGAAAAAAGGGAAACGTTTTATATTGCCCAATGCGCGAATTATGATCCACCAACCGCTTGGGGGGGTAGAAGGCCAGGCATCGGATATTGATATTCATGCCCAGGAAATTCTAAATATGCGCGACCGGCTCAATAAAATTCTTTCCGAAACAACCGGACAGCCGATCGATCGCATTGAGCAGGATACGGATCGCAACTTTTTTATGACGGCAAACCAGGCGCTGGAATATGGCATTGTTGATGAAATTCTGTCACGACGCGCAGACGAAAATACGAATGTGGAATAAGCTAAAATTTTTCGCTGATTAACAGTTCTTTTGATTTATAAAAGTAGATTTTTTTATGGCAAACAAAGATTTTTACGATTACGAAACACATTGCTCCTTTTGCGGACGGAAAACAACCCAGGTTTCTCAACTGGTCACCGGTCAAACCGCCAGTATTTGTGATCAATGCATCAACAGTGCTAATGAAATACTGCGTAATTCGCGGTATTCGCAATTTCAGCGTGGTGAATTTACGCTTCCCAAACCCCGTGAAATAAAAGATTTTTTGGATCAATTTGTCATCGGGCAAAATGAAGCGAAAACAGCCCTTTCAGTGGCGGTTTATAACCATTACAAACGAATCTCGGTGGATGATTTTACGGACGATGTGGAAATCGAAAAAAGCAATATTTTGTTTCTGGGCCCAACCGGCGTCGGTAAAACATTGCTGGCACAAACACTTGCCCGGCTTTTACATGTTCCATTCTCCATTTCGGATGCAACGACGTTGACGGAAGCCGGGTATGTCGGCGAAGATGTCGAGAACATCCTGGTTCGTCTTTATCAATCATCAAATTATGATGTGCCCGCAACCGAACGCGGCATCATTTACATCGATGAACTTGACAAAATAGCCCGGAAATCAGGTAGCCCGTCGATCACCCGTGATGTTTCCGGCGAGGGCGTTCAGCAAGCATTTCTAAAAATTTTGGAAGGAACCGTTTCTGCGATTCCGCCCAAAGGCGGACGCAAGCATCCTGAAGCGCCGATGGTTCACATCAACACAAAAAATGTTTTGTTTATTTGCGGCGGCGCTTTTGACGGATTGGGAGATATTATCCGAAAACGCATCGGCGAAAAAACCATGGGGTTTGCCGCCAGGCTCAAGTCGGCAAAAGGGCTTACCGACAGCGAACTGTTTGCTTTTGTCGAACCGGAGGATTTGATCGAATACGGCTTAATCCCGGAATTGATCGGCCGATTACCGGTACTTGTGGGTTTGCGGGATTTAAGTGAATCGGAAATGTTATCTATTCTTGTGGAACCTCGCAACTCCCTCATCAAGCAATACAAAAAACTGTTTGAGCTTGAGGGAATCGAATTAAAATTCACCGACAAAGCATTACGCGAAGTTGTTAAATTGGCACGCAAACGCAAAACCGGCGCCCGGGGCCTGCGAGGAATCCTGGAAAAAGCAATGCTCAACGTTATGTTCAAAGTTCCATCCATGGAAGGTGTGAAAGAATGCCTGGTAACTGAAGAAGTTATTCTTGGAGACGCTGAGCCGGTCTTAAAAATCGAAAAATCCCGTCAATCGGCGTGATGTCGAACGTTCAATAAAATACATTTTTGTTCTACCCGGGCGGATTTGCGGATTCGCCTTTCCTATTTTTTAAAGCATATCCCTGTAGAACTGTTTGATTGAATTTATTGATTTATTTTATAAAAATTGATCATAGGAAACAAATGGAAGATCATCAAAAAATACTTAAAGGCGACGATATTTTAGAAATCCCCGGCACAATGCCTTTACTGCCCATCCGCGATTTGGTTATATTTCCGTATTCCGTCATTCCATTATTAGTCGGGCGTCAAAAATCATTAGCCGCACTACAAATGGCAAAACGAAATGGGAATTTACTGATCGTTTCCACCCAAAAAGATTCTGAAAAAGAAAAAATTCGCTCATCGGATATCTACCGGGTGGGAACCATTTGCCGTATTTTACAAATTTTGGAATTTCCCAACGGCCACGCAAAAGTTGTTGTTGAAGGCATTATCCGTGCACGGGTCAAAAAATTTAAATCAAACCGGCAATATTTTCGAACCGATATTGATATTTTTGAAGAGATAAGCGATCTGACCAAACTGTCTGAGACTTATCTCAAACAATTATTTCACTATTTTCAGGATTACCTGAGTTTTACCCCGGAACTGCCCGATGAAATGCTGGAACACCTCCATCACCAGGGTGATCCTTACCGGATGATTGATTTTGTCGCGCTCAATATTCATGCCGATGCTCGCCAAAAACAGATGATTTTACAAGAGCCTGATATCGGAAAACGGCTAATGATATTGCTGGATTTGATGCGACAGATTATTAGCTATCATCGGGTTCGACAGGATATTGATCAAAAAGTACAGGAAAACCTAATTAAAAATCAGCGCAATTATTATATGCAGGAAAAACTCAAGATTATCAATACTGAGTTAGGTGAAGAAGATGAAATTGTGTCACCGGAAATTTTCAAATTAGAAGAAGATATTTTAGCGGCAAATATGCCTGAATATGCGCTGGACAAATCCATTGATGAACTGAGCAAATTAAAAAAAATCCCCCCATTTTCCCCGGAATACACCGTCATTCGCAACTACCTGGATTGGATGATCCGTTTACCGTGGGAGGCGAATACCCAGGATCGATTGAACATAAACGAAGCACAAAGAATGCTCGATGAAGATCACTTCGGATTAGAAAAGCCCAAAGAACGAATTGTTGAACATTTAGCGGTGTTAAAACGCGTTAAATCAATGAAGGGTCCGATTCTATGCCTGGTTGGACCACCCGGCGTGGGTAAAACCTCCCTGGGGCGCTCCATTGCCCGGGCATTGGGCAGAAACTTTGTCAGAATTTCGCTGGGCGGGGTACGCGACGAGGCGGAGATTCGCGGGCATCGGCGGACGTATATCGGATCCATGCCGGGTAAAATTATCCAGTCAATCAAAAAAGCCGGAAGCAAAAACCCGGTATTTTTGCTCGATGAAGTTGATAAAATGAGCAACGATTTCCGCGGAGACCCGGCCGCGGCGTTGCTGGAAGTATTAGACCCGGAACAAAACAAAACATTCAATGATCATTACCTGGATGTAGATTATGATCTTTCACAGGTGTTTTTTTTAACGACGGCTAACGTGCGGGAAAATATACCGTTACCCTTACAAGATCGAATGGAGATTATCGAACTTCCCGGTTATCTCGAATATGAAAAGGTGAATATTGCGAAGCTTCACCTGCTGCCGAAGCAATTGCGGGAACATGGTTTAAGCGCCACCGAGATGCAAATAAATGATCACGCCATATTGCGCATTATACGAGAATACACCCGGGAGGCCGGAGTGCGAAATTTGGAGCGTCAAATCGCGACACTTTGTCGCAAATCAATACGGCGCCTGGATGAACATACGAATGGAAAAGTCATCAGAATTACAACTAAAAACCTGGAAAACTATCTCGGCAAACCGGTATTTTTAAATCGAAAAGCCGAGCTGCAGGAAGAAATCGGCTTGGTTACCGGGTTGGCATGGACGTCCTATGGCGGTGATATCCTAAAAGTAGAAGCAAGTGTGCTTCCCGGCAAAGGCAAATTAACCCTGACCGGAAAATTAGGCGACGTCATGCAGGAATCGGCGCAAACGGCTCTGAGTTACGTCCGTTCGATTGCTGAAAATTATGACATTCCATTGGAAGCTTTTGAAAAAAATGACATTCATATTCACGTGCCGGAAGGTGCAGTGCCTAAAGATGGACCATCTGCAGGCGTGGCACTGGGTCTGGTTATTTTGTCTGCATTGTCCCGACGGCCGCTGCGTAATAATATCGCCATTACCGGCGAAATCACTCTGCGGGGAAAAGTGCTGGCCATTGGCGGCATAAATGAAAAATTATTGGCTGCGCAACGCAATAAAATTTTTAAAGTGATCGTGCCTGCTGAAAATCATAAAGAAATTGATGATTTACCGGCTGAACTCAAAGAAGGTATGGAAATTATTGAAGCAAAAAATTTTATAGACGTTTTAGAGACTGTGTTGGTGTGACAGGATGAAAAAAACATTTTAACTCGCCGGGATCATTCAACGCAAAAGGCGAAATTTTTCGCCCAAATATAATTTTTGCGCCTCCGGATCATTCGCAATAAACTCGCTATCCCCCTCCTTGAGCACTTTACCTTCGAACAATAAATAGGCGTGATCCGTAATGGACAGCGTTTCCTGTACGTTGTGATCGGTGATTAAAATGCCGATATTTTTTGCTTTCAAATTGATGATAATATTTTGAATATCCTGGACAGCAATCGGGTCAACGCCGGCAAACGGCTCGTCTAACAGAATAAATTTCGGATTGCTTACCAACGCACGCGCGATTTCGGTTCGCCGCCGTTCTCCCCCGGAAAGATTATAGCCTTTGTTCTTTGCGATATGAGAAATTCGTAATTCCTCCATCAATGCCCGGCAGCGTTTTTTTCGCTCCTTCCTGGGAAATCTCAATGCTTCCATAATTGCCAGCAAATTTTCTTCCACCGTCAACTTACGAAATACTGACGCTTCCTGTGGAAGATACGCCATTCCCAGCCGAGCGCGTTTATACATTGCCATCCCGGTAATGGCCCGCTCGTCCAGGTATATTTTACCCGCATTAGGGGTGATAAAACCGGTAATCATATAAAATGTGGTTGTTTTCCCGGCGCCATTGGGACCTAAAAGCCCAACGATTTGCCCTTGCCGAACTTCCAAACTCACCTCATCAACAACCCTTCGTTTTCCATAAATCTTAACCAATTTTTCAGCCCGAAGTACAGCGCTTTCATCACCCGTTTCGGGTTGCGGGGAATCAGAAATTGTTACGATTTTCTCTACAACAGAAATCTCTACCGGCTTTTGTTGTGGAATTTGAACGACAATTTCTTTAGGCTCGGAAACCTCTATAATTTCCTCTGCCACCGAAACGGTCTCAATCGGGTCGCTTTCGAGCGTCTCGGGTTGAACATTTGCCGATTCTGTTTCACGTTGTAGGCGCTCTTCTGTTTTTTCAGACGCCTGTTCATCAAGCTCCAATTTTTTTAACAAACGAATCGTCTCTTCAAGCGCCTGATCATCTTCGCTAAGTTCAAAAAGATCATCAATTGTAAATGTCAGGGGGATGTTTGTTTCAGAATTGGGGTCACTATTTTCTTCGACAGACTCGGTTTTGATGACTGCTTTTTCAAGTTCATCGAGCAGCACTTCAAGCTCGTGATTATCATCTGTCACTAACGGTTTGCTAATATTAGCAGGCGTTTTTTTAACAATACCTTGTTCGATTAGTTTCTTTAAAACAGGCACTAAATCCGCCATTTCCAAACCCAATTGCCGCGCGACTTCCGACGCCGTTCGAGTACCATCAATCTTAAAAAGCACGTTCCATTCCGGCAGCTTCAGGCGGACATTTTTCAGTGCTTTCAGCTCCGTGCATAAAACCAGCACTTCCCGATTTTTCCGGATGCGATTTGCATGCTTTATCTGTTTATTTTTATTGGAACTGTTATCTTTTTTTTTCATGTAAATTCATTTAAAAAATTTGATTTCATTCCTTTTTTTGCCCAACAGCCACAGGGGTGTCCGCCGGCGTGTAAATGCCCTGTGACCCGCCTTTAACCAAAATGCGATTGACCTCGCTCTCTTTGAAAAAGATGAGAATTGTATCAGCGGTTGCGGTGTTTACGCCTTGCTGAGCGCCTTCATCTTTCAGATAGTATTTACTTTGGGCATTGTCATTTGCTTGTAATGATTCTATTTGCTGCTCAACAATTTTGGCAATAATTTGACGCCCCGTCAACCGGTTGATTTTATTTTTCAGTGAATCTTCCACAGAAGTCGCAACCGCATTGCCGCTCACCAGAATCTGATTGATTTTCATGTCTTCAATCGTCAGCTCAATTTCTTCTCCGGTCAACTCATTACTCTTTTGGTGAGCCATTGGATTTTTGTCCAAATACACCCGGTCCTTTTCCAATAAATAGGTGGCGGAATCACAAGTTGCGGTCAGTTCACCGCGTTTAATTCGCACGGAGTTTTTCGCGATGGCAACCCGTTCCGGTTTAAAAATGTATTCGATATCTTCCGCAAAGATATGCAATGTATCCGCCCCATTTTTGCTGACCTGCCAAAAATGCGCATTTTTTTCGACCCGGCTGCGGTTCTGTTGGGGAAGATATTCCCCACGCTGGGCAGTGACGGTCATCCGGGAATCGACATCCTTCAGCACCAAATTCGTTCGGGCAAATGAACGAT
>Ga0114931_10007406_pt1 | contig 13395 bp, 14 predicted proteins | sample 2SBtaG_FD_89579 | JGI IMG/M metagenome (GOLD analysis project Ga0114931, IMG submission 89579) | Deep subsurface microbial communities from Kolumbo volcano to uncover new lineages of life (NeLLi) - 2SBTROV14_V59a metaG | ecosystem: Environmental > Aquatic > Marine > Volcanic | place: Kolumbo... | reverse complement strand
GCTGCTGGCGTTCGCCGGTTGGTTGGCTTTCGTGCCAAGCCCACGCGAACCCGGTTACGAATTCGTCAGCGCCTGGGGAACCCAAGGCAGTGGCCCGGGGCAATTCAGCGATCCAAACGGCATCGCCGTTGCCGGCGGCGAAGTGTTCGTGGCCGATTCGCGCAATGGCCGCATCCAGGTCTTCGATTTCGACGGTAACTTCAAACGCCAGTTCGGTACCACCGGCACCGGTGCGGGCGAGCTGCGCCGGCCCATGAATCTGCGCATTGCCAAGGACGAACTCTACGTCGCCGAATACTGGAATGATCGCATCCAGGTCTTCGGCCTGGACGGCAGTCCCCACCGGATCATCGGCGCCGGCGGCAATGGCCCCGGCCAGTTCAGTGCCCCGGGAGGCATCGCGATCGCCGCCAACGGCGATCTGTTTGTCGCCGACTTCTACAACCAGAGGATCCAGCAACTCAAGGCGGACGGCACCTTTATCCGCCAGTGGGGGACCACGGGCAAGGTCGGCGTGTGGGCGGGTGAATTCAATTACCCCACGGACGTCGCCCTGGGCCAGGGAGGAACCATCGTGGTCGGCGACGGCTACAACGACCGGGTTCAGGTCTTCACCCCCGACGGGCGTTTCCTGCGCAAATGGGGCGGCCCCTTCGGCATGAACATCTTCGGCCCCTTCAACGGCTGGTTCGCCACGGTCACCAGCCTGGCGGTCGATCAGAGCGGCGCTGTCTTCGTTGCGGACTTTTACAACAACCGCATCCAGAAGTTCACGGCCGACGGCGCCTTCCTCACGGCGTTTGGCGAAAAGGGCGCCGGCCCCGGGCAGTTCAACCATGTCACCGCCGTGGCCGTGGCCAGGGCCGGCACGGTGTTTGCCGCTGATTTCAGGAACAACCGGATCCAGAAGTGGCGGCCCAGGCGCTAGGAGCGAGAGCAGTCATGGCTTGCAACGGTGGTAGCACTGTAAGCGGTCTGTGTTGTGTTACGGCCCGACCGAGCGGCACGCCACGAATCATCGCGGCGCCAGGATGGGCATGAAAGGTCCGTTATTACTCCGCTTTGTGGTACTGACGGTGCTCGTAGTAGCCGTTGCCTGGACGCTTGAGCAACGCACCGAATTCGATGTGACGCGGGTCGAGCACTGGGTGCGCGGCTATGGAATTTGGGCGCCACTGGCATTCGTGGCTTTGTATGTCGTGGCAACGGTACTGTTTCTGCCCGGCGCCATACTGACGCTCGTTGCAGGCGCTCTGTTCGGTCCGCTTTGGGGCACCGCGTACAGCATCATCGGCGCTACGACCGGAGCCAGCGTTGCGTTTTTAATCTCGCGTTATCTGGCCTGCGAATGGGTGGCTCGAAAAGCCGGCGGCCACCTCAAACCGTTGATCGAAGGCGTCGAGGCGCAAGGCTGGCGCTTCGTCGCCTTCACCCGGCTGGTGCCGCTGTTTCCTTTCAACCTGCTCAACTACGCCCTGGGGCTGACACGCATCCCCCTGGCGCACTACGTGCTCGCCTCCTTCGTTTGCATGCTGCCCGGAGGTTTCGCGTACACCTACCTGGGGTACGCCGGCCGCGAGGCCGCGGCCGGGGGAGAACAATGGATCGAAACGGGCTTGATCGCTTTAAGCCTGGTGGCAGCGGTAGCGTTCCTGCCGAGGTTTATAGGCCAATTACGGGCCCGGTTTTGATTCCTGGCATTTCAACCAATGAGGATCTCATGATGAAAAAACTGCAAACCTCGGTGCTGGCCATCGCTCTGTTCCTCGCCACCACGAGCGCCTTTGCCGGCATGTTCGGCATGGGCAATCCCGGGATGTACAACCTGACGGTTGCGGGCCTTGCGGGGCGCGACAATGCCAAGGGCATCGACGAGAAATTCAGCCGGGTTGACGGCGTTCAAAAAGTCCATGTGGACTACGATAACGGCATGATCATGATATGGGTGAAGAAAGGCGGAATGCTCGACCGGAGACTCGCGAAGAAAATCGTCGAAAACGCGGGTTTTGAATTAAAGAACTTCGAACCTCCGAAATGAGGCGATGTGATTGGATGCTGTCATAAAAACACTCCGGGCAGCGGTGCTTTTTTTGGTACCCTTGCTCACGCTGACTGATCCGTTACCGGCTGAAGAGCCAACCGTAATCGTATCGGTGCCGGGCATACCCGGGCCTTACTGCGCCTACGGAGTGGAGAAACGTCTGTATGCATTGGACGGCGTCAAGGCAGTCGTTCTGTTGTGGGAGCGCGAGCAGATTCGCGTATCGATCAAGGACGGCCTGAGCGTGACCCTGGAACAGATACGGGCCGCCTTCAAGAGTGCCCAATACCCTTACGACTACAGGATCCTGAACCCATGAGGAAAGCACTGCTCTCCATAATGGCCCTTATCGTGGTGTCCGGCGCAGTGACCTACGGCCTGGTCCTGTCAACACCGAAGCGGGAAATCTGTTCAGCCCTTGAACCCTGGGGCATGGGCGCGGCGGCCGGCGCGCACTTGAACCGTCCCATGGGACTGGCCTGGGCGGACGGGTTCCTGTATGTGGCCGACACCGAGAATGGCGCGATAAAGAAGTTCGCCGATGACGGCACCGTGGCCGCGCGCTGGACGGGATTCAAACGCCCGGTGGCCGTCGCCGTGGCGGGGGATACCCTGTACGTCGCGGATTTCCTCAGCGACCGGATCACCCGTCTGCGCAGTGACGGCACCCTCATCAGCCAATGGGGCCGCAGCGGCAACGGCAACGGTGCCTTCGATGCCCCCAGCGGCATTGCGGTGGATCGCCGGGGGAATGTCTATGTCGCCGATTTTTACAACCACCGAATCCAGAAATTCTCAAGCGACGGGCAGTTCCTTTTACAATGGGGAGGCAAAGGCCGCTGGAACGGGCAATTCCGCTTTCCGACCGAGATCGCCATCAACGATCAGGGCGAGATACTCGTTGCGGATGCCTACAACCACAGGATCCAAAGGTTCAGCGCTCAAGGGGAATACCTGGCCCAGTGGGGCGGCATCGGATTCGGTATGGCGGGAAAATGGCCGGGTTGGTTCCGTCTGGCGAAAGCCCTGAACGTGGACCCGCGTGGTGATGTCTATGTCGCCGATGCCTTCAATCGCCGCATTCAGAAGTTCACGGGCACTGGTGATCTGCTGGGCCAGTTGGGATCACGCGGTACCGGAGACCGGCGACTTCGCTATCCGGCGGGGGTCGCCGCCGGCCGAAAAGGACGTGTGTATGTCAGCGACTTTTTTGCCAACCGCATCTGGCAGGTCGAATGTGGCCCGTCGCGCAATGCCGCGCGCACGGACCCGGCCGGTGCCGTCAGTACTCAATCGTAGGCCGGCATGATGCACAAGACTACAACGACTTCGTCAATCCGCGGGTGTGCCAATCCGTTTGTCGAATGGCTGTTGACCCAGGGTTGGAACATTACCGTGACCCGTGAACTGATCAGCGGACTGTGCCACCGGATCGTTGCCGAGGGCATTCCATTGTCGCGCCTGCATTGCTACGTGCGCACCCTTCTCCCCAGGTGTTTGCGAACGGCTATACCTGGCGGCGGGATTCGGACGATGTCGAGGAGATATCGGCGCCACACAGTGTCGCCGAGAGCAGCTTTTATCTTGAGAGCCCCTGTGCATCCATATTCGACGGCGGATCAACCATTCGTAAACGCCTGGATATCCCCAATCCGCAACTTGATTTTCCTATCTTGAAGGATCTGCTGGCCGCGGGGGCCACCGATTATGTCTCCATTCCGGTGCGCTTTACCGATGGCCAGATCAACGTGGTCAGCGTGACGGCGGACCGCCCGGGCGGATTCAGCGCGGATGATTTGCGTCTCATCCACGAAATGCTGCCGGTCTTCGGGCGTGTGCTCGAAGTACAGGTGGTGCGGCGCAATGCCGCAACCCTGCTCGATACCTATCTCGGCAAGCATACCGGTCAGCGGGTCCTCGATGGGCTGATCAAACGCGGTGACGGCGAGGATATACATGCCGTGATCTGGTTCTGTGATCTGCGCGACTCGACAAGGCTGGCGGAATCCATGTCCCGTACTGAATTTCTCGGTATTCTGAATGTCTTTTTTGATTGCATGGCGGGTTCCGTCCTGGATCACGGTGGCGAGGTGCTGCGCTTTATCGGCGATGCGGCGCTGGCCATCTTCCCGACTGCCGCCCCGAATGCCCAGCAGCGGGTTGACGGTGTTGAACAGGCCTGCGAAACCGCCCTGGCGGCGGCCACGGATGCCCGCCGGCGAATCGAGATCCTCAACCGCCAACGCGCGGATAGCGCCGCGCCGGCATTGCGCTACGGACTGGCCCTGCACCTGGGCGAGGTGACCTACGGCAATATTGGAGTACCAGAGCGCCTCGAGTTCACCGTCATCGGTGCCGCCGCCAACGAGGCGGCACGGTTGCAGGATTTGTGCAAGGTTCTGGACGAACCGATTCTGATTTCCGGCGCATTCGCACGCTGCTATCCCGGCCCGCTTATTGCCCTCGGCCGGCATACTTTGCGCGGAGTTGGCAGTGCCCGGGAAGTCTTCAGCCCGCCTGCGGTCAGTGACTGATCGCTCACCAGAAGCGAGGATGCAATGAAAACCATAACGCTGAAAATCGACGGGATGCACTGCGAGGGGTGCGCTGCACGCCTTATCACCTTGCTGGAAAAGGAGCCGGGCGTGCGCGATGCCGGAATGTCTTTCTTAACCGGTAAAGGCCGGATTACATACAATTCGCACGCCGTTGAGGAACAGCGAGTCATCGAGGTTATCAACCGGGCCGGCTTTGAAGCCGAAAGCGCTTGAGCGATGATCGAAGGCGGTTTTTTCATGCGGCTCGCGGATCGGGCATGAATTCCGACAGGGACAAACCGTCATGACCCGTGCTGCCACAATCAGCACCGGGAGCGGTCAGGATCTGGCTACCCTGCAACTCAAGATCGGTGGCATGAGCTGTTCATTCTGCGCCCACTCCATCGAGAAGGCGCTGCACCGGGAGCGCGGTGTGGACGAAGTGCACGTGTCCCTGGGCCACGAGGAAGCACTGATTCGCTTTCGGCCGCTGCTGACCACGCCCGAAGTCATCAAGGGCACCTTGCGCGACCTGGGCTTTATTATCCGGGACCCGCGCAAGGTGGCGGTGTTCGAGGAACAGGAGCTGGCCGCGCGCAGCGAGCGCCTGGATCTGATCTCGGCGGCAAGCTGTGCCCTTATTCTCCTGCTTGCCATGCTGGTGATGGGACTCGATGTCTGGCCGCAACACAAGGTGCACGCCTGGGCGGCCTGGGCTATCGCCAGCTACGTGTTCGCCTGGAACGGGCGGCGCATCATCCGCATGGCCTGGGGAGCGGCCAGGCGCGGCATCACCAATCAGCATGTGCTACTCAGTGCCGGCGCTATCGGCGCCTATATCGGTGGAGTTCTGGGCACTCCGGTTCCGTTCCTCGGCTGGTCCGGGATCGCCGGCTTCCCGGCGCTCGACTTCTTCGGCGTCGTGGTTTTCCTGACCACCTATCACCTGTTGTCCGGTTATATTTCGCTGCTCGTGCGCACCAAGGCCTCCGCCAGTGTGCGCAAGCTCCTGGACCTGCAGCCACCGACGGCCCGAGTGCTGCGCGATGGCGCGGAACTGGAGATCGACATCGCAGCCGTCGCGGTCGGCGATCGGGTCCGGATCCGTCCCGGTGAGCGGGTACCCGTGGATGGCCGGGTGCTGGAAGGCCGCAGCGCCATAGACGAATCCCTGGTGACCGGCGAGTCGATCCCGGCCGGCATAGGCCCAGGCGCCGAGGTGATCGGCGGCAGCATCAACCAGACCGGAACACTGGTTGTTGAAGTCACGCGCATCGGCGAGGACAGTTTCCTGCGGCAAATCGCCCGCCATGTCGAGGAGGCAAGGGCCATGAAACCGGGGATCATCGTCCTCGTCGATCGGATCCTGCAACGTTATGTTCCCATCGTTCTGCTGATTGCCCTGGGCGCCGCGCTGTTCTGGGGGCTGGTCGCCGGCGCCTGGGGCGCTGAAGCGCACTGGGTACGGGCGATCTATGCCGCGGTCACCGTGCTGGTAATGGGCTATCCCTGTGCCCTCGGCATGGCGACGCCACTGGCCCTGATCCGCGGCGGCGGCATGGCCGCCGAACGCGGCATCCTGATCCGTTCGGGTGAGTCCTTCCAGATCCTCAAGGACATTACCCACGTGGTCCTCGACAAGACGGGCACCCTCACCGAAGGCAAGCCCGAAGTCAAGCACATCGATACATTCAACGGTTTTGAACGCAGCGCGGTCTTGCGGCTTGCCGCCTCGGCGGAATTACCCTCCGAGCATCCATTGGGACGCGCCATCGTCAGCACCGCCGAAGACGAAAATCTCGATTTCCCGTCCACCAGCGGATTCGAAGCTGTTACCGGCGCCGGAGTGGAAGTGACCGTAGCAAGCCGCAAAGTGCTGGTGGGAACGATCCGGCTCCTGGCCTCACGAGGTATCGATGTAACACAGGCTGAACACGCACTGCAAACGTATGAAGTAAAGGCGCAAAGCGCCGTGCTCGTCGCCGTCGACGGCCGGCTCGCGGGACTGATAGCCATCGCCGATGCCATCAAATCGGACGCCGGGGCGGCCGTGGCACGGATGAAAGCGCGCCGGCTGATTCCCCTGTTGGTCACCGGCGACAACCAGGCTACGGCAAAGTCGGTGGCGGCGGAACTGGGCATTGACAGCGTCCACGCCGAAGTGCTTCCGCAAGATAAGGCGGCGTTGGTACGCGAACTGCAAAGCGAAGGTGCCCGGGTTGCAATGGTCGGGGACGGTATCAACGATGCGCCGGCGTTGATGCAGGCCGACGTGGGCATCGCCATAGGGGCCGGGACCGACATCGCCATTGAATCCTCGGATGTCATCATTGTCGGCAACCGCATCAGCGCTGTCCTCGATGCGTACGGCATCGGCGCCGCCAGCTACACCAAGACCGTGCAGAACCTGTGGCTCGCCTTCTTCTTCAACGGGGTCGGGGTACCCTTGGCCACGACTGGAATTGTGCACCCGGCCTGGGCCATGATTGCCATGGCGGCCAGCGTCAGCGCGGTGCTGGCGAACTCCTTTGGCGGCCGGCTCGGATACAAGGTGGCTGAACAATGAAAAACCATCGACTGGAAATCCGTCCCACGCACCGTGCCTGGGTATTGGTAGCAGCGTTTGCTAAGGAGTCGGGATTATGCCTGGGCGAAGCTGGTGGCCGATTGGTGGAGCGTTAATCAGTGCCTTCGCGCTTGGCTGGATTCTGTGGCGCGTGGATTTTGCGCGCCTGTACGACACTTTCCTACAGGCCAGGCTTGGTTTCGCGTTACTGGTGCCACTCGCAATTGCCCTTGAACAATGGCTGCGGGCGTGGAAGTGGCGCCAGTTGCTGTACGCCATCCGGCCCATCGCGACCTTACGCCTGTTCGGCGCCATCATGGCCGGTTATTTCGCCAACGTTCTGATCCCCTTGGGTGTCAGCCCGATCGTGCGCTCATTGTTGATAGCCCGCCTCGAAGCGTTGGGCACGGGGACGGTCCTGGCGACCGCGGCGATCGATCGGTTCATCGACGGTGTCATCTTCGCCGGTTTTGTCGCCTTCGCCCTGGCGTTCACCGTGTTTCCCGATCCGGACGGGAACATCCGCTTCGGGTTGACAGTCGGTGGCGCCGGCGGCCTGGTGTTGTTCGCCCTGCTGTTGTTGTTACTCGCGCGCTGGAAAATACGGGCCGGCCGGGATAGCGATTGGGCGGTGCGCCTGGGGGCGCGCCTACCGGTTCGCATGGCGGGTCCGATCCAGGCATTCCTTCAATCTTTTGCCGCGGGTATCGTGTGGCCCAGGGAATTCCGGCGTGGCGCCGCTATCCTGAGCGCCAGTATCGGCATCAAGTTGATTGCCATGAGCCACTTCCTGTGGGCCGGCCTGGCCTTCGGTGTGGTACTGCAGTTCTCCGATTACCTTTTCCTGCTCGTGTTTCTGGGCTTCCTTGTCATCCTGACGCGGCTCGCGCGGATCCCGGGTGGGTTTCTCGTCGGTGGTGTATTAGCTCTTGATCAACTCGGCGTCGCCGGAGAACAGGCTCTGGCCATTGTCCTTCTGGTTTATTTCGCTTCTCTGCTGACGGTGTCGGGCATCGGTGCGTTCGCGCTGTGGAGAAACGGAATCACCCTCGGCCAATTGCAATCATTCAAGGAAAACAGCCGTGATCGAGCGTGATCCGCAAAGCCGATTCCGGCGCCTGGCCGGGGCCGGGATCCTCTTTCAGGGCGGTGCCGCGGCAGTGGATTCGCGCACCATTATCGCCACGCTGGTCTACGGATTGAGCGCCAACACTTACGCCGTCGGGGCGGTGAGCGCCAGCTTGCGCTACGGCTGGCTGTTCCCGCAAATCGTTGCCGCCTGGCGGGCGCGGGAGCCCCTGTCGGCGGCTCTGACCCTGCGTCCGGCAAGCGCCGGACGGCCTCTCGCGGCGGTAATTGGCGATTGTTGTCACCCGTCCCGACGCAATGCCTTGATGACAGCGGCGGTTTCCTGTGACCCGTAGCCTGCCTTCTGGGCGCGCTCCACCCAGTTGCACATCAGGTCGGGCAACTCGCTGTTGATACCGGCGTCACTGGCCTGTTTGCGCATGCGTGTCACAGCGCTGCCGGCGACATCAACCGAAGCCCCGGCACTGGTGATCGTGTCGAAAGACCCGTCATTGATAGCCTGGGTCAGCGGGACGGCCCTGTCGCCCGCTGGCAGCAACGCGGTAAAATCCGACACCGGTACGCCCTCGGCCTCGCACACCAGCGCGCCGTGGATGGATCCGAAAATGATGCCCACGGTGCGCGACAGGAAAGCCAGGTCCAAGGTTGCCGGCGCCCGGATGTTGTCGCCCAGATAACGAAGATCACCGGCGAGGCGTTCAAGATCGGCCCGGCAATCGGCAAACACGGGTTCCGGCCCTGCGACCACGATCTGCCCCGAGGGTGTCCCGATATTGCCGGGCCAGCACAGGATTGCGCCGTCCAGATAGGCCGCGCCGTGATCGCTGAACCATTCCTGGCTGAACACGGCCTCTTTCGGTGTCGCCGTGCTCAGCTGAATCAGCGTGCGGCGGGCCAGCATGGCCGCCACACCGGGCGCCTCGAAAAGCTCCGCCGTCGCGCGGTAGTCCGGCAGGCAGACAATTACCCGAGGACTGGCCGCAAGGGCATCGCCGAAGCTCGGTGCGCTCTGCGCCCCCTGATCCACGAGCGGCTGCATCTTTTCCGGCGAACGGTTCCAGACCGTCACGTCCCGTCCCGCGTCGACAAGGGCACGCGCAAGCGCCGAGCCCATCGCACCCAGACCCACAACTGAAATATCGCTCATTGCCGTCTCATGGTTGCCGCCATGCATCAGGCCATCATACCAGGGGGGCCGCAGGGGTGCCGAGATCGGCAAGGATCCGCCGGGCGATATTGAGATGATTGTGCTGTGGTCGGACAATGACCAGACCGGCGAACCGGTGGAAGCCTACGACGGAATGGTTCTTGCCTTTAAAATGTGAGGCCGGTTGTCACTCTCCAATCAGCAGTCCCATACTGACCCGATCCTCAACGGCAAAGCCCAGGCGCCGGTAAAATGCCACCACGGCACTGTTGCCGGAGCGCACCTGGAGGTTCACCTTGATGCAGCCGCGCCCGCGCAAAGCCGCCACGGCATGTTCCACCAGTTGCCTTCCGATACCACCACCTTGCCGTTGTGGATCCACGGCGACGCTGTACAACCAGCCCCGGTGGCCGTCATAGCCGGCCATTACGGTCCCGATCAGCGTACCCTGCTCCACCGCCACGAACAGCAGTTCGTCGACTTTCAGTTTCGCGCTGACGACCGCATCCGGATCGTTGTGCGGCGGATCGTCGGCGAACACGGTCTTCCACAGGCGCACCACCTGGCGCCGGTCTTCTTCCGAGAAAGGTCTGATATCCATGGTTCGCGGGGATCCGTCAGCTTGAAATAATAGTCCAGGTGCACAGGCTAACAGCAACGCTTGCGTCAGCCTCCTCAGGGCTTGGCGCGGCACTGGATGACGCGCACCTGAAGCGTAGAGACACGCCAGAATCCAGCTTCGAACTTCCATTATTGGCACCAGGGACAGGAACTTCAACGGCAAGGAACAGATGTAGTGGTTTTTGAGCCGGGCCTGCTGGTGCTGGCCAACACGCATCACAGCGACGATTTACCACCGTCGCTGCTGTACTGGCGCGATTTCGCCGGTCTCGAAAAACACACGATAATCTTCAGGCCAACTCTTCCAGTCTGTCCGTGGCGTGGGCCGGCGTTCGCGACAGGGCGCACAATTGCAAGCGCAATTCCCGGTTCATGTCGATGTCCAGAGCCGCCAAAGACGGCTGCAGTTGCGCTAGGCTGCGGGCGCCGATAATCGGACAGGTGACCTGAGGATGGGCCGCCACCCAGGCCACGGCCAGGCTCACCGGATGCAGATCCTGCGCCTTCGCAAAGGCACTGAAATTTACCGCCGTCTCGAACACCCAGTCCTCACCGTAGCGGGCCGCGTATTGTTCATTACTGACCAGGCGGCCCTGTTCCGGGCGTTGTCCAGGCCCGTACTTTCCGCTTAACAAACCACCGCCCAGTGGACTGTAAGTCATTACAGCCAGTTCTTCGGCCGCCGCCAACGGTAATATTTCACTTTCCACCTGGCGCTTGACCAGGTTGTACATGGGCTGAATGACGTCCAGGCGCGGCCAGCCATGGCGCGTGGATATTCCCAGAGCCGTGGCGATCTGCCAGGCGCTGTAGTTGCTGGCCCCCAGATACAGCACCTTGCCGTCACTGACCAGGCGCGCCAGGGCGCGCAGGGTTTCCTCCAGGGGCGTGTGGGGATCGAAGCGGTGCATGAACAACACGTCGAGACGATCCGTGCCCAGACGTCTGAGGGAGGCCTCGACCGCGCGGGCGATGTGCCGGCGATTTCCACCCCGGTCATTGATGTCCTTGCCGGTCGGATTGAAGCACTTGGAGGTGATGATCAATTCGTCGCGTTCCGATCGCATCAGCGTCCCGAGTATCTCCTCGGCGCGGCCGCCGGAATAAGCATCGGCGCAATCGAAAAAATTGATCCCGCGGTCGCGGCAGGCGGCATACATTTTTTCCGACTCGGCCCGCTCCGCGTCACCGCCGAAGGACATGGTGCCAAAACACAGTCCGGAAACCTGCACGCCGGTTCGACCCAGCCATTTGTAGTGCATTTGAAAAGCTCCTTCTCAGCCGGGTTGTTTCTTGAGTTGCTTTCTGAAACGTTCGCACGGATCGGTATAGGTCACCCGCTGCGTGAACCAGAAATACTCGTGATCGGGCGCGAAGCGCGTGCTGTTGATGATGACCGGCTTCAGGTAATCACTTAGAGGCCGGGGCGTTCGCGCGACCGGACGAAATCCCAGATTCAACTGGCGGATACCGGGAAATTGGTGCGCCACCCGCTCATAGACCGCCATATTGTTCGCTACATGCCCTGAGCCCAGGATCATCATCACCGGTTGCGCCGGGCGTTCGCGCAAAAATTCACCGATCGACATGGCCATGGCATCGTTGCGCGCCACCCAGGTCTGGTAAAGCCGCTTGAGCAGGCCCGGCCGACTCCAGCCGCAATGGGCCTCGGTAAACTGTTGGTACATCATCTGCCGGTAGTCATCATTTTCAAAGCCACTCGGGTACAACTGGCGCGATTCCAACGCCGACAGCCCGGACACCCCGATCCGGGTGATGCGCCCGGTGATCCCGGCTGACAGGTCGGCACCGAACACGGGTAGCCGATATTGTTTCGCCAGTTTCAACAATGGCGAATAAAAACTCCAGGCCTGCTCACGCGATTCCCAGCCAAGGAGTCTGCGCAATTGCGCCAGGGTCATGGGTTTCCCATGGCCGCCCGCGGCACCGGCCCGCGATTGCGTGAACTGCATCAGGTAGGAGGTCTGCCCGATGGAGAAAAATTCAAACCCCAGCGCCGGGCGCCGGCCCTGCTTGATCAGGGTGTCGAGAATTTCAAGTTCAAGTTGATGGTGGCGCGGATTGTCATGGGTTTCACCCAGGTAGATCACCCGGGATTTTTCCATGTGCCGGTAGAGTTCCGCCGCTTCGATCTGCCGCTGGCTTTGGGCCTGGTAAATCTTTCCGATCAGCGGATCATCGCGTTTCGGAGGCGGACCGGCACAAGCGGTCAATAACACCGCCAATACCGCGAGCAGCAGGCGGTGCCCCCAGCCCGAGCCGCAGATTCCGTAATCAGGGGCCATGTCAGGATCCGCCGCCAATCAGACCTGGGTGATCGGGATATGACCCGGCTGCGCCGCACAACGTTCCAGCCAGGCGCCGACGTGGCGGTAGGAGGCGAGGTCGAAACCACCCTCCGCGGCCACATGGGTATAGGCGTACAGGGCGATGTCGGCGATGGAAAAACCGCCGTCGGCGAAATACTCCCGCCCGGCCAGGTGCCCGTCCATGATCCCGAGAGCCTCGCGACCTTTCTCAGTCAGCCGCGGCAATTCGGCGCGCCGCGGGGTGTCCGCCGGCAGGTGGGTCAGAATATAACGTGCTACCGCAATGCTCGGCTCATGGCTGTACTGCTCGAAAAACATCCATTGCAGGGCCTGGGCCCGGGCCCAGGGATCCTCGGGCCAGTAATGGCTGTCCTGGGCGAGATAAAAGATGATGGCGTTGGATTCCGCCAGGCGCCGGCCGTCGCCGAAATCCAGCAGTGGGATCTTGCCGTTGGGATTGAGTTGCAGATAGCGTTCGGTGCGGGTTTCACCGTTGTCGACATTCATCTCCACCCGGGTGTAAGCCAGGCCCAGCAGGGCCAGCAGCAGGCGGACTTTGTAGCCGTTACCCGAACTTTGATTGTCATACAGGATCATGTTGCCCCTCCAGCTTCGTTGATTTTTTGTTTACGTTGCCCGGCGCTGGCCGCCGCATCGAGCACAGCCTGATCATCGACCACCACCCCATAGTGCGCCAGCGCCGCCGCCGGGCTGACCAGACCGTTGCGCACGTCCTCGCACACCGCATTCATATCCCGCTCCAGGGGATTGCCGTAACCGCCGCCGCCGGGCATTTCCATTACCAGGCACTCACCAGCCGGCACCGCTTGGCGGCCCTTGGCGTTGAGCGTGGCGCCCGAGGGTTTGAGGTACAGGACGCCCGCCTGGCCTGGGGCCCCACCCCGGCGCCCACGGGCGGGGTACTGGACCCGGTCGAACATCGAGGACATGGCGAAAGGTGCCGCTTCCAGGCTCTCGATTTCCATGATCTGACCCAAGCCCCCCCGGTAGCGGCCGGGACCGCCGGAATCGGCGCGGTAATCCTTGCGCCAGACCACGATGGG
>Ga0114931_10007405_pt1 | contig 13396 bp, 13 predicted proteins | sample 2SBtaG_FD_89579 | JGI IMG/M metagenome (GOLD analysis project Ga0114931, IMG submission 89579) | Deep subsurface microbial communities from Kolumbo volcano to uncover new lineages of life (NeLLi) - 2SBTROV14_V59a metaG | ecosystem: Environmental > Aquatic > Marine > Volcanic | place: Kolumbo... | reverse complement strand
AATTCCCCGGCTCTGCGTTGAAAAGCTTGGCAATAGCTGGCTATTACCTGCGCTTTTCGCCTTGATCCGGAAAATTTCATCTCGCCATCCATCCGGCCCAGAATTAATCAGAGGTTCCTTAAGGAGCCTCTGAACAATTATATGGCGTCTCTGCAAGACCTGAAGCGTGCAGCTGCAAGGCGTGCTTCGCAGCGAATACCCAATGCACTCGCTTCGCTCGTGGGGCAGGCTATGGCCGTCGTCCTTTGCAAGAAGCAGAACGCGGCAGATGCGCGCTTCAGGCCTTGCCCGCAGGGGCTTCCAGGCGAATCCACACTCTGCGTTGCGAATTCTCGACAGGCCCAGGCATGCCTTCGAATCCGCGCCTTGATTGCGAATCCGCCTGGAAGCCAGAGACGCCATATAATTGTTCAGAGGCTCCTGAGTATGGATTCAGTCACTATTCCGTACAAAGCGCATAGACCTCCTCCAGCGAGGTCATGCCCTGGCGGGCCAGGTCCAGTGCACACTGCTGCAGTGTGCGCATCCCCTGGCTTGTGGCCAGTTGAGTGATCTCCTTGGCGGGCCGTCCTTCAATGATCAGGCGAGAAATCTCGGGGGACACACGCAGCAGTTCGATGACCGCGGCACGGCCGTGATACCCCGTGTAGTGGCACTTCAGGCAACCGGTACCGTGGAAGAATTTCTCATCCGGCGCGATATTGAGCGTTTTGAGAATGTGGGGCTCCACCTGTTCCTCGGTAGTACAGTCGGGACAGTTGACCCTGACCAGGCGTTGCGCCATCACGCCCAGCAGGGTGGTGCTGAGCAGATAGTGCTCGATCCCCATATCCAGCAGGCGGGTGACGGTTGATGCGGCATCATTGGTGTGCAGGGTGCTGAACACCAGGTGTCCGGTCAAAGCAGCCTTGTTGGCGATATGGGCGGTCTCCTCGTCGCGGATCTCGCCCACCATGATCACATCCGGGTCATGGCGCAGAAAGTGGCGCAACGCCTCGGCAAAGGTATAGCCCTTGGCCAGCGCGATCTGAACCTGCTCCACGCCCGCCATGTCGTACTCCACCGGATCTTCCACGGTGAGGATGTGGGGATTGTGCCGCTTGACCTCGTTCAAGACGGCATAAAGCGTGGTGGACTTACCCGAGCCGGTGGGTCCGGTCACCAGAAAGATACCATTGGGGCGGCTGATCAGGCGCCGGATCTGATCCAGCTCCTCGTCGCTGAAGCCCAACTCGCCCAATGGTTTCAGGACGGCGTCCTTGTCCAGGATACGGATCACCACGCTCTCGCCGTTGACCGTCGGCACCACCGAGATACGCAGATCCACCTGCTTGCCCTGGCGCTGCAGGCGGGCATGACCGTCCTGGGGCAGGCGCCGCTCGGAGATATCCATCTGGCCGGTGATCTTGACGCGGCTCACCAGCGCCGGCAGCAGGCTACGGATAAACTGCATCTTGCCGTCGATGCGGAAATAGACATTCACCCGGTCCTTTTCCGGCCGGATATTGATATCCGAGGCCTTGCTATTGACTGCCTGCAGCACTATGGAGTTGAGCAACCGTACGATAGGTTTTTTCTTGGCCTCTGCCTCGACGGTATGCAACGCCTCCTCACTGGCCGACGGATCAACTATCGGGTCCAGCTTGAGATCCTCCAGCGCCTCTATCTCTTCATGGCTGCTGTAATGTTTGCTGAGGGCGTCACCGATTTCCTCCGCCGATGCCATCACTACATCGATATTCTTTTTGGAATTGAAGCGCAGCGCGTCGACGGCCGCCTGGTCAAAAGGATTGATCATCGCCACCACCAGGGTTCCTCCCATGCTTGCCAGGGGCAGAACCTTGTAGTGTTGGGCGATCTCCGGTGGCACCAGGGTGATGGCATGAGGATCAATTTTGAACTCGGCAATACTTATAAAAGGTATCGCCAGCTTGTGCGCCAGGGCCACGGTCAATTGTTCGGGGGTCACCAGCCCGGACTCCACCAGTATCTGACCCAGATGACGGGGACTGGTTTTGAATTGCCGCTGGGCCTCCAGGGCGGTCTCCAGTTGATCCCTGGAAATCACCCCCTCTTCAATCAGGGCTTCACCCAGCTGCATATCAGGCATCTGCTTTTGCGCCCGTAGTAGCCTTTTCAGATCGTCGTCGCTTTTAATGGAATAACTTTTCACTTAGGTCACACCCGCACAGCCCATGTCACTTAGACATCATCGCCCGATTTGGTCGTAGCTTTACCGAAAAGGTATCAACGGCAAGATCCTTCCTCTCCGGCGGAAATGGGAAGTTGTTGCGTATTTATCCAGCAGTACTATAATTTAGCTCGGTATCGTAATGAAAAGTCTTGTTTTTTAGAATCTGGGTGCATGACGGGTTTGCGACAGGGAGGACCCGTTTTGGGGAGAAAGCGGAGGCAAAATGCTGTCAATGTGTTGACGATGACATCAGCCTCACGCGCACTAAAAATTTTAACCTGCTGTTTTAAATGAACTTATTGCTCAGACACCAATATTGGCATACATCTCGCATAGTTGAGGGGCAAGTCAGGAGGTTTTACTTATGAGCGCAGTTATTCAGGAACAGGAAAACAAGCAACCACGCTATGACCGTCTGGGCAATCTCGCCCTGGCCATGCCGCTGCCTGACATGGATGACGGGCAGGATGAGCTGCAGAAGGCACTGCGCCTTTCCGGTATCCTCCAAACCACACTGGATATCAACAAGCTGGTCGAGATCTTCGCCCACGAAGTAATCAAGCTGATTGATTACCATTCCATCACCTACACCCTGGAAGAACTGGGTATCGAACACACCATCGGCAAACCAGCCGCCCAGAGCTGCACCTACCGCCTGGTGGTATCAGGTGAGACCCTGGGCGAGCTGGTCATCACTCGTCGCAAGAAATTCACCAAGGCCGAGGCCACACTTATCGAAACACTGCTGTGTGGTCTGGTCTATCCGCTACGCAACGCCCTGCTCTATAAGAAGGCGATCGAAGCCGCGCACAAGGATCCCCTTACCGGGATCAATAACCGGGCAAGCATGGATGAAGTTATAGACAGGGAAGTCAATCTTTCAATCCGCCACAACACCGATCTCTCGCTGCTGGCGATGGATATCGACCACTTCAAGAAGATCAACGACAACTATGGCCATGCCGTAGGTGACTGTGTGATCAAAGCCGTGGCCGAAGCCGCCAAGGCCGCCATCCGCAGCTCCGACATGGTATTCCGCTACGGCGGCGAGGAATTCCTGATCCTGCTCAGCAACACCGGCCGTGAAGGCGCCAGCCTGCTGGCCGAACGCCTGCGCCAGAAGATCGAGGAAACCTGCATCATCTGTGACGGCACTCACGTTTCCGCCACCGTCAGCATCGGCATCACCTGCCGGGATCATGACAACGAAACCCGTGAAAGCCTCTTCTCACGTGCCGATTCCGCCCTCTATGAAGCCAAGGAAGACGGCAGAAATCGCTGCAAATTCTCTTCAGGCGAAAAATAAAACCAACGGTCGCTTAACCCGCATTTCTCACCACCGTTCGTAGCGAGACGGTTCAAGGGGGCGACCTGCCTGGCGTTCGTGAGCGAGGAGCGCGCAGGCATACTTGACAGTCTGTCGAGCACTGCGACCGAGCGAACGCCAGGCAGGGCGTGCCATTGGGCCGTCGTAGTAGAAGGGTGGTGAGAAATGCGGGTTAACATATGCGCCTGTAATTCCGATAATATCTCTACCGAATATTATTGTTACAGGATTTCAACATGCCCAACAAGCTGCGCACGATAGTTCCCCTCTGTCTTGCACTCGTTCTGCCGGCAGCCGCTCTGGCTGAATCAGGCGGGGAAATGTCCACCCGGCAAGAGGCGCCTCCCAGCGTCGGCGCCATGCCCAGCCGGGGCATGACCATGGACCAGGTCAAACAGTATTTCGGCGAACCGCGCAAGCGCATCCCGCCCGTCGGTGACCCACCCATCACGCGCTGGCAATATGATGACATGATGGTCTATTTTGAATACAAATACGTCATCGACTCTGTAGCCACAAACGACAAGCCGCAGTAAAATCCGGTCAAAAGCAGACCTTTTCCCGATCCGGCCTGAGCCGGATCGTTGCATTTACAAGCGAGCAGAACGTGAAACTACTTCCCGCCGAATGGGCACCGCAAAGCGGTGTCATGCTGACCTGGCCCCATGCCCACAGCGACTGGCAGCCCTTCCTGCAGGACGTGGAGCCGGTGTTCACGGAAATCGCCTGGCACATCTCCCGGCACGAACAGGTACTGATCAGCTGCTGGGACGAAGCCCACCAACAGCATATCCACCGCCAGCTCGAGGAACGCGGCGTCGATGCCGACCGGCTGTGCTTCCACATCATCCGTTCCAACGATAGCTGGGCTCGCGACCATGGTCCCATCACTGTAATGCAGCAACAGCAACCACTGTTGCTGGACTTCACTTTCAATGGCTGGGGCAACAAATACGAGGCCAAACTGGACAATGCCATCACCCGCCACCTCTGCAGCCAGAACGCCTTTGGCAACACGGCCATCGATTCGGTCGACCTGGTGCTGGAAGGCGGCAGCATCGAAAGCGACGGCCAGGGCACCCTGCTGACCACCAGCCGCTGACTGTTGTCACCACAGCGCAACCCGAGTCTGGACAGGCCCCAGGTTGAACAGCGGCTCGGAGAACTGCTGGGGGCGGAGCGCATCCTATGGCTGGAGCACGGCCACCTGGCCGGTGACGATACCGACAGCCACATCGATACCCTGGCACGCTTCTGCGCCGCGGACACCATTTGCCACGTCAGCTGCGACGACCGGCTGGACGAGCATTTCACCGCCCTGCAGGCCATGGCGGAGGAACTGGCGGTCTTCCGGCAACCTAATGGCGAACCCTACCGCCTGGTACCCCTGCCCCTGCCGGCACCCATTCATAACGAAGACGGCATACGCCTGCCGGCCACCTACGCCAATTTCCTGATCATCAACGATGCGGTGCTGGTACCTGCCTATGACGACCAAAATGACGCCCTCGCCCTGCAACGCCTGGAGAAATGCTTCCCGCAACGCGAGATCATTGCCATCAACTGTACGCCGCTGATCGAGCAATACGGCAGCCTGCACTGCGTCACCATGCAAATCCCGGCAGGAGTCCCCTTGTCGTGACAACACCACGCAGACTCAAGGTCGCACTGATCCAGTGCAATGTGGCCAGCAACGACACCGGCGCCAACCTGGCCGCCAATATGAATGCCATCAGGCAGGCCGCCAAACAAGGTGCCCAGCTGGTACTGCTGCAGGAACTGCACAACAGCCTCTATTTCTGTCAGGCCGAAAACACCGCCTGCTTTGACCTGGCCGAGCCCATCCCTGGTCCCAGCACCGAACAGCTGGGTACCGTGGCCAAAGAGTGTAACGTGGTCATCGTTGCCTCCCTGTTCGAAAAACGTGCCACCGGCCTCTATCACAACACCGCCGTGGTGCTGGAACGCGACGGCAGCATCGCCGGCAAATACCGCAAGATGCACATCCCCGACGATCCCGGCTTTTATGAAAAGTTTTACTTCACCCCGGGCGACCTGGGCTTTACCCCCATCGATACCTCGGTGGGGCGTCTCGGCGTGCTGGTGTGCTGGGATCAGTGGTACCCGGAAGCGGCGCGCCTGATGGCCCTGGCCGGAGCGGAACTGATACTCTATCACACCGCCATCGGCTGGGATCCGCGCGACGACCAGGCCGAGCAACAGCGCCAGCGCGAGGCCTGGATCACCGTGCAGCGCGCTCATGCCGTGGCCAACGGCATCCCGGTGCTGGCCTGCAACAGAACCGGTCATGAGGTCGACCCCAGCGGCCAGAGCGACGGCATCGAGTTCTGGGGCAGCAGCTTCGTCAGCGGGCCGCAGGGCGAAATCCTGACCGAAGCGCCCATCGGTGAGGATGCAAGCTTGCTGGCCGATATCGACCTTGGCCGCAGCGAAGAGGTACGCCGCATCTGGCCCTATCTGCGCGACCGCCGTATCGAGGCCTACACCGATCTGAGCCTGCGCTACCGTGACTGAAGCGTCACCCGATTTATGGAATAATGACCAACAGATTCTCAGCAAATACGGATACCCACAATAATGATAGTCATACTTGAACCCGGCATCGATAAATCCGGCCCCGAATACACCGCCATCATGGAGTACCTCGCCAACCTGCCCGGCATCCAGGCGCGCGTGCATGAAGAAACCGGCGCCCAACAGATACTGACCGAACTTTACCTGGTGGGTGACACCAAAATCCTGAAGTCGGATGACATCAGCGCCCTGAGCGGCGTCGAACGTGTGGTGCGCGTCTCGCAGGAATACCGCATCCTTGGCCGCCATAAGGACGACAACCGCTCCACCCATTTCGAATACAACGGCGTCACCTTCAGCCAGGACAGCCTGCACATCTTCGCCGGGCTCTGCGCCGTGGATAATCCCGAACACGTGGAAATCATGATGAAGACCCTGCAGGAGCACGGTCAGGTCACTACCCGCATGGGCGCCTACAAACCGCGCACCAGCCCCTACGCCTTTCAGGGTCACGGCAAGGAGTGCCTGCCCTACGTCTTCGACCTGGCCGGCAAATACGGCATTAAGGTGATCGCCATGGAGGTCACCAGCGAGCAACACATCCGTGAAATCCAGCAAGCGCTGGAACAGACCGGCCACCCCACCGGCGTCATGCTCCAGATCGGCACCCGCAACACCCAGAATTTCGAACTGCTCAAGGCTGTTGGCCGCCAGCAAAAAATGCCCGTGCTGCTCAAGCGTGGCTTCGGCATCACCCTGGAGGAATCCATCAACGCCGCCGAATACCTGGCCTCGGAAGGCAACCGCAAGGTAGTCTTCAGCCTGCGCGGCATGAAGACCAACATGGGCGACCCGCACCGCAACTTCGTCGACTTCGCCCACGTGCCGGTGGTCAAACGCCTCACCCGCATGCCGGTCTGTGTCGACCCCTCGCATTCCGTCGGCAGCCGCGACGCCTCGCCCGACGGCATCATGGATGTCTTCCATGTCACCGCCCAGGGCATCATCGCCGGCGCCAACATGGTGCTGGTGGACTTCCACCCCGCGCCGGCCAAGGCGCTAGTGGACGGACCGCAGGCCCTACTGCTGAGCGAGCTGCCCTACTTTCTGGAAGACTGCCGGATTGCGCGGGAGGCCTATGAGGCACGGGTCAAGAATGTGCAGCGGATACGACCCGCCTGATCAAGCCTTGAGATCAATAACCATCATATAAAACAAACCCCGCTACTGCGGGGTTTGTTTATTTTGGGAAATAATATATTCAACTTTGTTTGCGACGAATCAAACTCATACCAAGCAGCCCCAAACCCAACAGCGCAACACTGGCAGGCTCAGGCACCGCTGAACTGTCGGATTGAATCTGGCTTTGCACCTGAACTTGCCGCAGGGAAACATCGAATGACATGCCCCCGGTATTATCGGTATAATATGAATCTTGGACCCAGAATTTTACAACCGCGGGCGCAGTCAAAGTGAACGAGGTGCCAACGGCAGCGGCCAGTGCCTGCACATCGGTCTTGAATATTCCGCCTACAGCGCCCAGATTGATGGTGCCAAACTCGGCCGACCCCACACTGTAGGCATTGATCCAGCCATTGGTACAGTTTTCCCCGTTCGCATCACAGCCCCTGTAATCACGCCATTTGCCCCAGGGATTCCAGGCATTAAACAGACTGCCCAGATTGCTGTCTTTGCCAATGGGGGTGACATCGTAGCTGCCGGCGTCGAGGGAAATTCCCAGAGGATTATATTTCGTGTCGATCTTGGCGTTGACATTGATGATGGTGGCATTTGCCGCGGAAAAGGGGATAAACAACAGAACCGCCAGCCAGATCGAGGTTTTCAGCTTATTCATTACTACAACTCCCCCATGCAAAAACAACCTGCATGTTTATTGTTATTTTGCCGTCAACTGCGTCGTTATTGTTGTAAGACAATCTTTATGATTAATTAGCTTTTAATGATATTCAGTTTTTCTTAAGCTTGTCAAGGAATGCATGCCATATTCAATACAAATTCCGCGTCTATTTTTCCTTATTAATTGAAAGGGTATTAACCCGCATTTCTCACCACCCTTCTACTGCGACGGCCCAATGGCACGCCCTACCTGGCGTTCGCTCGGTCGGAGTGCTCGACAGACTGTCAAGTATGCCTGCGCCTTTGGGCTGCGCTATCCCTGCTTCGCCCAAAGCCCAGCTCGGTCACGAACGCCAGGCAGGCCGCCCCCTGGAACCGTCTCGCTACGAACGGTGGTGAGAAATGCGGGTTAAGAATGATAAATCACCTCTCTGCGCCGCAACCACTTCTCAGCCTCAACAGCCACAAACACCAGCATCGGCAACACAAAACAAATACCCAGCTCAAACAACGTCAATGGCTCGGTCTTGAAAACCGGATTCAACACCGGCAGATAAATCACTGCCAGCTGCAAAACCACTGTCAGCACCACCGCCCCCAGCAAGGGCATATTGGTAAACAACCCCACCCGCCAGAGCGAGTCTCTCTCCGAGCGGATGGCCATGACCTGCGCCAGCTGGGAAAACGTCAGCACGGTAAACACCATGGTCTGCCAGTGGGCGTTGCCGTTTTCATAGGCCCAGGCCTGGGCGGCGAGCGAGACGGCGCCGATGAGCAGGCCAACCCAGACCATGTGCTGCCACATGCCACCGGCGAAGATGCTTTCGTCGGGTGGCCGCGGCGGCCGCTGCATGATGCCACGCTCGGCCGGCTCGGCGGTGAGTGCCAAGCCAGGCAGGCCATCGGTGACCAAGTTGATCCAGAGGATGTGGATAGGCAGCAGGGGCACGGGCAGGCCGAGGAACGGCGCCAGGAACAGCACCCAGATCTCGCCGGAGTTGCTGGACATGGTGTATTTGATGAACTTGCGAATGTTGTCGAAGATGTGCCGGCCTTCACGCACGGCGGCGGCGATGGTGGTGAAGTTGTCGTCCAGCAGCACCATGTCGGCGGCCTCGCGTGCCACATCGGTGCCCTTCTCCCCCATGGCCACGCCGATATCGGCCTGCTTCAAAGCCGGGGCGTCGTTGACGCCGTCGCCGGTCATGGCGCTGAACTCACCTACCGCCTGCAGGGCCTCGACAATGCGGATCTTCTGCGCGGGACTGACGCGGGCATAGACACGCAGCTCACGCACGTACTGTCGCAGTGTTTCATCATCCAGTTCATCGAGTTCACCGCCGCTGATCAGTTGCGCTTCTGAGTCAGCAATGCCCAGCCGCCGGGCAATGGCCAGGGCCGTGGCCGGATGATCTCCGGTAATCATCACCGGGGTGATGCCGGCGCTGAGACAATCCTGTACCGCCTGGGGCACCTCTACCCGCGGCGGGTCGATGAGGGCTACCAGACCCAGAAAGGTCAAATCAGCTTCAGTCCCGGGCAACTCATCCTCACCAGGCAACTGTGGCAGTTCACGCATGGCCAGGGCCAGGACACGGTAACCCTGCCCGGCCAGTTCCTCGGCTTGCCCCAGTACACTCTGCGCATCGACATCGCGGCAAACCGGTAACACCTGCTCCGGCGCACCCTTGCAGAACAGCAGTATTTCATCCCCGTACTGATGCAGGGTCGACATGCGCTTGCGCTCGGCATCGAAAGGAAGCTCCGCAACACGCGGCAGCTCTTGCAACAACGCCCGCTTGTCATAGCCCTGCACCCTCGCCGCCTGATAGAGAGCCAGTTCGGTGGACTCGCCACGCGGACCGTCACCACCCTCTTCCACATCATTGTTCAACGCCAGGGCCTGCCCCAAACGCTCAGCCGTTGCAGGGAGCTGATCATGAAGTTCACCGGCAATATAAAAACCTTCGGCGGTCATGCGGTTTTCGGTCAGGGTGCCGGTCTTGTCGGTACAGATAAAGGTGACCGAGCCGAGGGTTTCCACGGCGGGTAGGTTGCGCACCAGGGCCTGCTTGCGGCTCATACGCCTGGCACCCATGGCCAGGGCGACACTGACCACCGCCGGCAGGGCCTCGGGGATGGCGGCCACCGCCAGGCTGATGGCGGTGATCAGCATCAGCAACACCGGCTGACCACGCGCCAGGCCCACCACGAAGATCACCGCGCAGATGGCCAGCACCGCCAGGGCCAAACGCTTGCCGAAAACAGTGAGACGCTGCTGCAGCGGCGTCTTGAGTTGTGGTGCCTGATGCAACAATTGGGTAATCTGCCCCAGTTCGGTCTCCATGGCGGTGGCCACCACCACACCCACAGCGCGGCCACGGTTGATCTGGCTGCCCTTGAATGCCATATTGCTGCGCTCGGCCACGGTCAGATCGGTCGTCTCGAGGGGCTCGCTCTGCTTGACCACGCCGGTGGACTCGCCGGTGAGCATGGACTCGTTCACCTCCAGTTCGGCACACTCCAGCAGGCGCAGGTCGGCCGGCACCAATGCCCCGGCTTCCAGCAGCACCACGTCCCCCGGCACCAGCTCGCTGGCCGGTAATTCATGGACCGCCCCGTCGCGCCGGACCGCGGCACCGGGTGAGGCCATGGCCTTCAGCGCGGCGATGGCACGCTCGGCGCGAAATGCCTGTACCGCACCGATGGCCGCATTGAGGGAGACAATCACCAGAATGGCGATGGTGTCGACCGCATCGCCGATAAAGCCGGAGATCAGTGCCGCCGCCAGCAGCACCAGGATCATAAAATCCTGGAACTGCTCCAGGAACAAGCGCCACAACGGTCGCTGGCGGCTTTCCGCCAGGCAGTTCGGGCCGTGCTGCAGGAGACGTTGCCGGGCTTGCTGCGCGCTCAACCCCTGGTTGAAATCAACCTCCAGCTGTTGCAGCAATTGCTCCGTGGTGAGCCTATGCCAGGGCACCTCGCTCATGACTGTTTCAGAAACTGGTTCAGCAACAGAATGATCAGGGCGGTGACCATGGCGATGAGCAATGCGCGGATGCCGGTCCAGAGCCAAAAATGGCCATTCAGGCGACCGATAAACATGCCCAGCAAAAATGAGAGTGCGAGTGCGATAACAATTGAGCTGTCGAGAGGCAGGAACGGCCAGAGGTTATTTTGCGCCAGCAGCAGGGGCAACTGAATCAGCAGCGCCAACAGCAGCGGCGAGAGACCGTTGACCAGGGCGATAAGCCAGGGCATGAGCCGTGCCGCTTCGGCATGGGCGCTGTTATCCATGGGCGCGACCATGGACTTTTCCAGCTCGCGCAGCTCATGTTCCTTCTCGGCCGACTCGCTGATGTAGGCGCTGGTAAGCCCACTCATCAGCAACGCCACGGCGGTGCCCAGACACGCGCCGATCATCACCTGCAGTGAGTCGGTGGCAGTGACACGAAAGCCCATCAATAAGCCCAGCATGGCCAGCACGACATCAAAACCGTTAGTGACAAAATAACGCCGGGCGATGAGGTGGGCGCGACTTAACTCGACCAGGTAGCGCAACCGAGCAAACATGGGCATGGCACCTGTTTACTTGGCTTCCGGCACTAGTGCCTCGCCATGCACATCCACCTCGTCGATACTGTGCACCGACCCACCCATGGTGCTGATATTGCGACTGATGCCGTCAAAATCGAGGTTTTCCCCACTGATACTGAGGACGATACTCTGGGTCTTGTCGTCCACCTCCTGCACCACCAGGTTGACCTGGTAGCCGGTACCCAGGTCGGCCAGCTGACTGGCAAACTCCAGGACGTTGGGGCGGTGGGGTTTTAGAACATCAAGTACGAGGTGGGTGACAATGGCCATTTCACATTCCTGGTATATGGGTTTTCTTTTCAGTATATAAAGTAATACGTCTCAAACAAGAGACAATCGTTAACGATTCCCTGTCAAATTTCGCTGTCATAATTCTATAATTGTTATTAGCAGGGACCTGCCTGTCATCCTTCCCCAAGACATATCCCGGTTCGGCAGTCCCTTCAGGAGATTTTAATGGCGAGCGACCATCCCGATATCCTGGAACTGTTTCCGGCCCTGAAACAACTCAACCCCGTTGAGCGTGAACGGCTGCTGAAGGAGGCCCGGGTACTCTCATATCCCGCTGATGCGCGGCTGTATCACGAAAATCAGGACTGCACACGCTACCTGCTGGTGCTGAAGGGCAGCCTGCGGGTTCAAAAACTTACCGACAACGGACGTGAGATCGTGCTGTATCACGTCGGCCCCGGGCAGAGCTGCCAGCTCACCAACAGCTGCCTGCTGGGTGGCCGGCGCTATCCTGCCGAGGCCTATACGGAAACCGAGGTGGAACTGCTCTCCGTGCCCAAGGCCGCCTTCAGGCAAATGCTGGACCAGAGCAGTGCCTTGCGCGAAGAAATATTTACCTCCATCGACGATGCCATGAGCGACCTGGTCAGACTGGTGGAGGATGTTGCCTTCGGCCAACTGGGCCACCGCCTGGCACAGTTTTTACTCAGCCATAGCCAGCAAAATCCCCGGCTGGAGATAACCCACCAGGAACTGGCCACCGAACTGGGCACCGCCCGCGAGGTGGTCAGCCGTCTCCTCAAGGAATTCGAACGCAACAGCTGGGTGGAATTGCACCGCGGCAGTGTGGAAATTATCGACCGCGAAGCGCTTTCTGGCATCTGACAAGTTATCGCATTCATTTGTGAGTTTGTCACAGATAATTTTTTCGGCTCGGGCTAAATTAATACTGCAATACAACGTGAATCTATGGAGGTGATTACCATGTTACTCGCACAGAAACATTTTGGCGCTATTCAAAACATGGGCTGGCTGGATCGTGTGGTACGCGTCCTCGTCGGAGCCGGGCTGGTAGGTGTTGTCTTTATGGATATCTACGCGGGACAACCTCTAAGCTGGCATGCCTATCTGCCGATCATTGCCATCTATCCGCTGATAACCGCCATCATGGGCTGGGACCCGCTGTATGCCGCAGGCCATGTCAAGACCTGTGATGGCTCACAACGTAACCAGTGCGGTACCTTCCCGTATGAAGTGGAAACCGCTGTCGGCAAGGATGTGCACTGCCGTGACGACTATGACTGTAGCGTAGGCGGCAGCGAAAGCGATACCATGACCAAGACCGGCAAATAACAGCCGGCCTGCACCATCGAACCCTGGGTGACCCGTTTTCACCCAGGGCAAGGGGGTTTTCACCGTTCCCCTGCTTCACTCCGGGGCATATCCACGACCCTGCTGGCAAACACCTTATGGGCATCTCTATTAATTCATGAGCACGCATCTTGAACCCCAAATTTGCCGTGCCCAGAATTAAGGAACCTCTGATTAATTCATGGGCCGGCGTCTGGCGGCTGAAATTCCCCGGCTCTGCGTTGAAAAGCTTGGCAATAGCTGGCTATTACCTGCGCTTTTCGCCTTGATCCGGAAAATTT
>Ga0114931_10007404_pt1 | contig 13396 bp, 11 predicted proteins | sample 2SBtaG_FD_89579 | JGI IMG/M metagenome (GOLD analysis project Ga0114931, IMG submission 89579) | Deep subsurface microbial communities from Kolumbo volcano to uncover new lineages of life (NeLLi) - 2SBTROV14_V59a metaG | ecosystem: Environmental > Aquatic > Marine > Volcanic | place: Kolumbo... | reverse complement strand
CCTTTTCGACTGACTTGATGTCTTATTTTGGACTATGGCTCTCTTTTTGTCACTTTTCCTTTCTCATCTGTTTACAAATACGGGAAAGTAAAGACCGTATCGAGACCACGAAATTTACCCCACGCGCCGCCGCTTATCCGCGCCGAAGGCGGTCAGGTGCAGCCGGGGTTGGCTGGCCTTATTTTCAAAAGGCGGCTTGCGATTCATGACACTTTTCTCAGGGAGTTGTTGCACTGAGGATAGCCCAAAATGGCTCACTTGTGGGGTCATCCTTCAACAGTGCTGCCACATACAGCCGGTATCGTCCATCGGGCAAAAGAATGACCCACGGATCGTTCAATGACCATACGGTAAATTCTGTGAAGTCACTTGGCTGTAAACGAACGCCTGCATCCTGGATATAGGTGTAGCCATCCGCCGATGTGAAACTGTAGATTTTGCAACACGCTCGTTGCCCAGGAATAGGCACTTGATATTGCACCATAGTGACCAACCGCGCCTTGCCGTCCGGCAACACTACAAATTTTGGGTCTACATTTCTCTCAAGGCCGGGTTTGTTTTGGTCTCCTAATACATCATCCGTGTGAAAAGTAAAATGCTCTCCCCCGTCGGTGGAAACCGCACTGCGAATGTAGTGATTCTCCTTCGCCATCGCCCCAATGTATAAAAGGATGACATCGCCCGATGCATTGACAAAGAAATCCCGCACGCCTATTGGGATGTGCTCGGGCGGAGCGGTATAACGCACGCCATCATCTGGCGTAAAATGAATCCCGTCGGTCGAACTGCGGCTGGTCATTACTCCTGTACTCATATCCACATCGTAAAGTCGCCATGTACCATCGGGTAATTGTGTGGCAAAAGGATTGATGGCCGAAACACTGTTCGGTTCTAACCCCACTTCAGTGAAGTTCAAGCCGTCCTCAGAATGAGCGACCGCATCGGAATTTGGCTCGTTAGGCAAAGCACTATGGCCGGCATAAAAGACGTCAATCGATCCATCGGCAGCCACAACTGGCGCTGGTTGTGACGCCATTTTAATACGGATTCCCGGATCGGGATTGAAAATCAATTCGTCAGGCAATGCTTCAACCCGTTGAGTTGGTGTGGCCACAGCCACAGTGGCATCAATTTCAGGAGGCGGCAAGGCTGTGCCTGGGCAATCTGCCGGGCAAAGGTTGGGATCGGCCATCTCTGCCGCCCCGCATACACCATCTCCGCAAGGATTCTGCCCTGGAGAAGACGCTGGCGACTGGACAACTGGCAAGGGAGATAGTCTTTCTGTTCGGGCAGGTGTTGATGCGCCACCCATCGAGCAAGCCGACCCGAGGAACACCAATACTATTACGAATGCAAAGCTTTTTTTCATTTGCTTACCTCGTCAAAGATGTCAGCCGACGACCATCGTCAGCCGCCGGGGGAGTCCCTCTACATCGCCAACGAAGCGAGCTCGCCCCCGGTCGGCTGCACGGAATGTTGGACGGGGTTCATCCTTTTAGTAGCCGAGAGAGAACTCCGGTTACGGCACAAACTGGGTTGTCTCCGCTACCACTTCCCCCTGGACAACCAGTCGAAATGTGAAGGTCGCATCCCACTCGCCAACCTTTTCGACAGCAACGATATGGTAGGGAGAAGCCAATGTCAGCTCGCGAGGCGCTCCTTTGGGTGGTTCGTTGAAGTAAGCGACCACCGTGACTATGGAACCGCTGCGGGCGACGACCTTCACCTCGGCATTGCGGTCAGAAGGTCCTGCCCCCTGAAAAACGACGATGACCAACTGCTTTTCGTAGTCGATAGATTTTAGGCCAGCCAGAATCTCATCATCCAGCCACTGCTCGATCTGGACGATCTCCTCTGGGCGGGCCACGACCACAATCGCGGGCTGCTTTGCTGTGTAGTATTGTTCGCTGAAAAACAACCCCTGACGAATGGTTGCCATCGGCAGTGACGCTCCCTCGGGTGTGAAGGTCGGCAGCGGAGTCGGGATCATCTGCCACACAGAACCTTGACATCCAGCCACCAGCAGCGCAGCCAAGCCCAGAACACAGGCGAAAAAAATACGACCTATCCAAGAACAGGCTCTGACCTGCATGTCTCCTCCTCTGACCTGCATGTTCCTCAATCACTCAACACAAGCGGCACAAACACCTGGCGCAGGCGCAGCAGAGCTACGCCCAAATGGTTGATTTCCCCCGACGCGATGCCCAAGCGCTGGATACGCAAGCGATAGGTGCCGGCTATCCCGGCCACAAAGTCGACCATCTCATAGCTGTTGTCCTGGCTGTCGGAGAGCACTTCTGTCACCAATTGACCATTGGGAGCACGCACAGAGAGATCGAGGTTAGTGGTCAGGTTATCATTGTACAGGAACGGATAGTTGCGAGAATGCCAAGCAATTACGCTGCGGATGCGATCCCCAGCCATAGCCGCGAAGGGAATTTCCAGGTTGGCAGGCGTGGATGCCGAATAAACAGCGGCCCACCAACACGACGAGGTACAGGTGTCATTGAACGTGGATAGACCGTTGCGGGCAATCGTGTCCGCATATGCAGCATTGATACCCCCCGCCCCATCTTTCAAGTCTATGCCAGGCCCAACGGGAATGGCCCCAGGCCCCGTGATATTGTGGGTGGCCGAGGCCATGAGGATGGAGCGGGTCGCTTCGGGCTCCGCGATCAGGCTACTCTCCCTATCGAACAGCAACGCGGCCAATCCGGCGACATGGGGTGCAACCAAACTGGTTCCAGAACGGGTAACAGGGGCATTGTCGAGGCCAATCATGGTAATATTGGCTCCAGGAGCGACCACTTCTGGTTTTTCTTTGTCATTGTTACTACTACTGGGATTAACCCAGGCGGAATCGGCCCACATGCTATCATCATCCCAACTGGTGGTATTGTTGTCATCGAATGCTCCAACGGTTAGAACATTCCACGCCTTGCCCGGACTGGCCACAAAATCAGCCGTGTCACTGTTGCCGGCTGCCACGACGATCAGCCGCCGATACAGAGTCGCCATGTAATCGAAGGCCCGGTCCGAGTTGTTTAGGTTCGCGTCCTCCTGAAAGCGCTCGCTGTAATTGACCACATCAACGCCATAGTCCCGGAAAGCTTCCTCTAGACCGGCAATGGTGTCGCCCTCTGTGGATGCGGTGCCGACGCTCAGAATTGTCGCTTCGGGCGCCACACCTCGATAGGTGTCATGGAAACTGGCAGCTACACTGGCGACCCATGTGGCATGCCCATTGCCGATGCCGTTAGGCGAATTGCGCCAGGTGGCGGCGTGGCGCAGAAAGCTGTTGTTGCGATCCACATTGTCATCTTCCAGGATGCCAATCGTGACGCCGTTGCCTTCGTACCCCTGTTGCCACACAGACGGTGCCAAAATCGTGGGTATGGATACATCCAGAAGTGGGACAGGCTTTGTCTCCGCCAGATAGACCGTCTCTACCTCCGGTCGTTTCGTCAGCGTCTCAATGGCGCGTTGGGGCACAGTCATAATCACGGAAGGCATGCCCATGAAGGTTTGCGGCTGGAAACCCCGGCTGCGCAGCATTTGCACGAACGGCTCCACGCCGGGCAGTGGCTCCGCCGCCATCAGTTCCAGGTAATCGCGGTAGATCTGTGCAGCCTGGGTCCGGTCCGACACAGCCAGAGGCGTGTGCCCTTGCTCCATTGCCTTCTGCGCGGCCAGATGACGTTGCGCCAGTTTGGCGTACACCCGCTGCTGCCGGGACGAGAGGCTGTAGTCCGGTTCTACATTCAGCCAGAAAGCCACCGTGATTTCCTCATCTGGCGTTGCCTGCGCCAGCCGTTCTTTCAAGGCTGGTTCAAGTTTGCCACGCTGCTGGCGGCGCTCCTCGACTTCGGCTCGTTGCGGTTCGCCCATATCGTGGATGATTTGCATCTGGGGCATCTCGACCAGGCCGCTGTAGGATTCGCCGCCGGGCCGCATGTCGAAGACTGTCACCCGTTGGAAGGAACGATTGGTCACTGGATAGGCAATGGAACGGTCGGTGACGATGCGTAATACTTCCTTTGGCAGCTTTTGGGTCGCAACCAGGTGTTCCAGATAAGCTTGGGCTGCCCGAGAAGGCAACGATGTAGCCGGGGCTGTGGGTGTGGGCAGAGGCGAGACAAAGAGCGCCTGTTGCGTGGGCAGAGGCGAGACATTCAAGAACTCTTCGGCCAACGCCCTTGCATGGAGGGATGGTTCACTCTGCAGAAAGGCCATGCCGGCCAGCAAACTCAGACCCGCGATGAAGCTTAGTAGCCACACTTTGGGGTAACGGACTGCACGCATTCTGTTCCCCCTTGTAAGCGGTGGTTATGCGGTGCATGTCCAGAGACACCGCCTAATGGCAAAGCTCAGCCGCCCGCCGAAGCGCCAGCGGAGGCGGGTCGGCTGTAGCGGATGTTAGGCCGCCCCCTGTTCCAAGCAAAGATAGACGCTTTCTAACCCCCTTCACAGGCATAAAGGCTCACATCGTCGATAAAGAAACTACTTTTAAAGGAGCCATCTGTGGTCGCCTGGAAGTAGATCTGAACGGTCTGTCCAACGAATTCGCTCACATCGAAGCTGGAATACCTCCAGGTGTCTTTGGTGCTTCGATTCGTCAATGTTTCTACTTCCCGTAACGTGGAACCGTAGGTATCCCTGATGCGCACATAGAGGAAATCGTAGTCGTTCAGAGTGGATGTCTCCTCAGTGCTCATGTACCAGTAATAGCTTAAGCGAGCATTGACGACGGGTTGCCCTGTCGGACCAGTACTGGGAATAGTGATCGTCTGGTACAGGGTATCGTTGGCGTTGTTGTAACCGCCCAGCCAAGCGGAGTAGCTGCCAGAATGAGGTGTGAGGGTACTGATGGTAGTGGCACCCCCAAGGCTCCAGTAAGCTGAGCCAGCCTCGAAGTCGCCGTTCTGGATGGGCTGGGCACAGGGCGGGTAGTTCTTGAGCACTGCCGGCAGGTAGGCCACACTGCAGGAGCCGTGGGAAGGCTGGGGTGTATCAATGTGCGTCGGTGGAGGATTGGTAATGGACTCCCTTGGTGGTAGAGTGAGCGGTACTGCCTCCCAGAACTCAGCCCCAGGCGGGTGAGCAGCATAGCCCCAAACGATTTCCTGATAAGGATACCAAGAACGGGGCTGAGTCCCATCAAAAGGTGGGCGGAAAGGATTAAAAGCATACCCACAATCGGGGTTATTGTCCGGGCAATTGCGGTTTGGGTTATTAACCCATCCCCACCCATTATAAGCCCAAACGGCGTAGTACCAATCTTCGACTACATAGGGATTATTGTTCCCAATATAAACATTCAGCCCGTTCCATTTCTGGATCAAGAAGAGCGCACCAGTACCAATGTTATAAGCAGGCTCTGCTGCCACCCGACTAGGCTCGAAGCCTGCACCGCCTCCCATGCCGGAAGTGATCTGCATGATGCCATAGCCACAATCACTGCTGATCACAGTGTAGCCGTACTGACCATACTCAGCATCGAACTGCTTCCAGCCCGTGCTTTCAGTGTAGCCAATGGCGTTAAGCAAGATACAGGGGACATAAGGGGCGACTTGCTTGGCTTGAGAAAGCGGATACCCCTTCCAGATCTGCGGTAGATCAGGGCCATTGTCCCCTAGGCGGTTAGTACCTGCTTGTTCAAAGGCATCCACCAGTTCATTGGGATAGGGCTGGCGCCCGTAAGCCGCGGGTTCAGGACAGCTTCCCTGGGCTGCACATTTCGAAGGGTGACTGGCTTGTGCGAACAGGAAAAGGCTAAGTAGGGCCGCAAGCGGAAAAAGGGTGTTCCTTCGTGCAAGAGCCTGAAACCATTTGACGATTTGTAACATCGCTCTCTCTCCCTCACGATAATGCTATACGCTGTGGAACAGAATAGGCTGAATAGCCACGTTGAGGCCTATCTACCGGTCTGTCCAGCCGAGCTAGGTGACCCAATTGGAAGATTGGGACAAAGGTATCTGTGCCATCGGTCCTCCTGCGAGCCTCAACAGGTAAGCGAGAGATTGGGGGCGAGGATATTTGAGGACGACCAACCACACTCCATCTGGCGACCAAGATCGAGGAATGAAGAACTCCTCACCGCTAACCGGTTCCGTTGTAACGATGTGCCTCTGTCCTGTCCCGAGGTTGATCCGTTCTAGTCGAGCTGGCTGCTCAGCCTCTGGCGGGATATGGACCAGCAGGTCTTGACTATCAGGCGACCAGATTGCAGCATACCGATTGATAGGCCGATCGCCTGTTGCTCCCCTAATGATCGTCCTTTGCTCCCGCCCATCGATGCTTAGCACTATGAGAGCATATTCATGCTCCTCCAAGACCGTAAGGAGTACATGGGCCCCATCCGGTGAAAGAGATGCGCTCTGGATGAGATACTGGGAGGGAAGGAATGTTTGAAACTGCGTTGAACCGGTACGTATATCCACTCCCCAGAGCTCCCATTGACCCTGAAGGGTCACTCTCGCATAGTAGAAGAGCTGCCCATCTTCGGACCAGCCCAGTGGTTGGATGCCATAAGCACTCTCATCGGTCAAGAAGAGCTTCTGCTCTGCTCCGTCCGCTGTTACCAGGTAAAGTTCGGTCCGAAATGGCACTTGGGGATCGCTTGGGTTCTCCAGTGCAACCAAGCGGCCAAATGCTAGAGCGCTACTGTCGGGTGTCCACAGGGCCAGGTAGCCCACTTGATCCGCCACGCGATGACGGTCTGTCCCATCTGAATTCATAACCCACAATTCCCCTCCGGCTGTTCGTGCTGCCCTTTCGCTAGTGCCGCGAGGGATTATGAGGGAGGCTATGCTATTTCCATCAGGAGAGACAGCCCCTTGCACACCATACCCCACCTTGTGGACGAAGGTAGTAAGTGCTCTCCGCAACTCAGGGTTCGCAGCGCTAGCAAGCCAGATCGTCGTAGCTCCAGAAAGACTATCAGTTTCTCCATATACTATCTTCGGCCCAGGTGGCAGCGGCCCCGGTGATGTAGGCACAGCCGTGGGAGTGCCAGGGCTCGGTGGTGTAACTGTTGCCCGGGGCGTTGGCAAGGTCGTGGGCGTCCCCGGCGGCGTCGGTGTCTGAGGTGGCGGATAGGGTGGTAAGGTAACAGTCACCGTAGGTGGCGAAGGCTTCGGCGGGATAGTAGGTGGTGGTGTCACCGGTGTCGGCTTCGAGGGGGGATGTGTAGGCGTAGCTGGTGGTGGGTAAGGCGGCTGGGTCGGTGTCTCAATCGGCGATTGGAAGGCCTGAGACGCTGGCTTCACGTCTGTCCGCCGTCCTCCGAAAGTGAGGGCAAGGACGACAGCCAGTGCTCCCAGCACCAGCAACCCCAATAACCCTCCCGTGATCCTCAGTAGTAAGCGTTTCATTTTGCACCTCCATACTTCACTTGAATTCACTACTGCGCGGGCGAACCCGTGTACGTATCTGGCGGCCTAACGGCACCGAGCTCAGCCGCTGCGACCGAGGCGAACGAAGCGAGCCGAGGGAGCAGTCGGCTGGAGCGAGTTGTTAGGCCGCCCGCTATGGATAATTCTTTAGCACAAGAGGGATGTATACGCGATGCAGCCGTACGAAGGCAATGCCAAGGTAGTTGGATGGCTCATCGGCTCGCACTTTGCGTACGGCGATCTTATACTCACCGGTTTGAGGAGCGACGAATTCAACCATCTCGTAGTTGTTATCCCAGCTCAGCGAATTGACATTGGAGATGTACTGGTTATTGGGGCCTTTAATACGCAGATCTAAATCGGTGTCCAATCGGTCGAAGCTGTAATTGTTGCTTGGCGTATCAGCATGAGCCCACCAAGTAATTGCCACTCGGATCAAATCACCACTTTTGGCGTAAAAGACACGCTCCAAGTCCGTGCCAACAGGAAAGTTGCTGTTACTGATGGAAAGCCCCCACCAACACGATATTGTGCAGGGGTCTACATCGGAAAAGTTACGAGTTTGGGCTACAGTGTCAGCTAAGGCAGCATTGATTGCTCCAGCTCCGTCGCGCAGATCGCCTTGTCCGCCTACAATGGTTGTTGGGCCTGTAATGTTATGAGTAGCCGAGGCCATGATGATGGCCTTGGCAGCTTCCGGCCAGGAACTGAGTCCAGCATTGCGGTCGATCAGGAGGGCTGCCAATCCAGCCACCTGAGGAGCAGCATGGCTGGTACCCAAACTGGGCGGGGGAACAGCATCACCGATCCCGAGCGACACTATATTTGTACCGACAGCAACAACTTCTGGCTTCTCGCGGTCATTGTGAGGACTGATGGGATTCACATAGGCCGAATCTGACCACATCTGGTCGTCAGACCAATCAGCATTGTTATCGTCATCGGCAGCCCCGACCGTGATTACATTCCAGGCTTTACCAGGTGTTGTAATGCTTCCCCCCGTGTTTCCTGCTGACTTGGTAATCGCCACGAAATGGGCACGTGACCAGTAGTCAACAGCACGATACTAGCCAGTTTACGCTATTATCTGCTTCATACCCTTCGCTTACGTTAACGATCCTGGCTCCTTGATCAAATGCCCACTGCAAGCCAGTTACAAAATCAGCTTGTGCAGCCTCGTGTCCAGCACTAAGTACGGTTGCACCATAAGCCATTCCTCTGTATGTGCCGTGAAAACTTGCCGCATCACTAGCCACCCACGTTGTGTGATCCTGAATGCCGACACTGGTTGTGCGGCTGATTGGCGCATGATGGAGGAAGCTGTTGTTTGGGTCTACATTACCGTTTTCCAGGATAGCGATGGTCACACCGCTCCCGGTAATACCTCGGGTCCACACAATTGGAGCCAAAGTGGTCGGCACTGCAGAGTCCAATTCGGGTTCCGCTTCTACTTCTGTTAGATAAATTGCGCTCACATCCGGTCGTTGAGACAACTCCAAGATTACGTGCTTGGGCAATACAGCGGTGAAGGAAGGCAATCCAGGATAGGTAGTGATGGCGAAACCCCTGCGTTCCAATTCAGTTACCAGGGGTCGGGTACGCGCCTCCATCTGGTCGGCTAACAGGGCTAGGTATTCGCTCTCGACGTGCTGGCGTAATACAGGATCGTTTACGTCCATCGGCTTGCCGAATCGATCTATTGCCGCTTGCACCTCAGGATACCTGGCTGCCAATACAGTAAAGGCTGCTGCTTGTTGCTCAGCCAGGTTTTGCCCTGGGCTGGCTGCAACCCAGATAGCCACTGGTACCATTTCATCGTCTTTCAAGTTCTGCAACCGCTCATAGAGGGCAGGTTGCAATTTGCCATATCGAGACTGGTGAGCTCGAGATTCGGCTCTCAGCAAAGCCGAAACGTCTTCCTCTACGCGGCCGCTTCGCAAATCCACCAGCAACTTGTAAACCTGTCCTTGGGGACGAGTGTCTAAGACGGTGACTACCTGAAATTGACGGCCCAAATTCGGGTATTCAGTGGGGTGATCGGCAACAATACTCAGGAGGTCAGTAGGGATGCCTTCCCGCTTTGCAATGTAGGTCAAGGCGGTCTGTGCAGCTTGGGAAGGGCCCGATGTCGGTGTAGGTGTGGGCTTCTGAGGAGTAGGCGTCGCTGGAGATGGCACCGATGTAGGAGTTTGGGGCGGAGGATAAGGTGGCGGCGTGGGCGTGACCGTTGAGGGCGGTGGGTATGGTGGCGGGGTGGGTAAAGGTGAATCGAATAGCGTTGCTGTGGAAGCCACACTAGGATGTGCCTGACCGAGTGCGATAACAGCCAACGCGGTTATCGCTAATGTCAACGCAATTGGCAGAACATGACGCGAGATTGTTTTGGGATTCATTTTGCACCTCATCCTTTCGTACGATTAGGGTACATAGTGTGAGAGCGATGCCACAATGACACCATCCACAACCAAATTGAAGTTGATTTGCTGGCCCCATACCCCTCTCTTTTGTACGCGCACTATATGATAGGGCGATGTCGCTAGATCGCCAGTAGGTTCATTCGGCTTAGGCTCTGAGAACTGCGCATAGATGGTTACCTCACTGCCTCGGCGGATGACATGTTCAATTTGCACGCCATATCGTGTAGTTGGTTTCCACCCCTGAAATACCACAACCACTAAGTAGGCATCATAGTCTAAAGTCTGAAGGCGTGATAGGATTTCGCGAGTAACCAAAGCGTCCAAGCTGGCTATCTCTTCTGGCTTTGCGATGACCATCAATACTGGCTCTTTGTCTCGGTAACTAGATAATTCTTGCCGTTCAATGGTTTCAAAAGGCAAGTTGATCTCCTTGGGTTGACAGGCACTCAACCCAGCCAGGGTAAGAACTATGTACAGAAGCAGCATACATCGGCTGTAGCCTTTCGGCTTATGGGCGCAGGTGGGTTTGCTCATTGAGAACTCTCCTTTCGTTGAAACGAACTGTCCAACGGGTAAGAACACATCGGCGGTGATCTCAGCGGCCTAACGGCAAAGCTCAGCCGCCCGCCGAAGCGCCAGCGGAGGCGGGTCGGCTGCAGCGGATGTTAGGCCGCCTGCCATATGCAAGCGGTTTTGCGATGTTGCCCAGGCGTCTACGGTACGAAATGTTCGACTTGCGTTAGACGCCTATCATTGTCATAGAGAATAAAGCTGAATTCTCCATCCCACTTGCCTTCCTTACGGACTCGGATGGCGTGATACGGCGATGTTTCTGATGCTCCTACAGGCTGACCTGGGCGTGGAGCAATAAAATAGGCATGGATAGCGATTTCGGTTTCCTGGCGCACTACCGCTCGGATCTCGACCTTGTACCCGGTTGATTTCTTTAGTCCTTGTAGGACTATCAGGGCGAACTTTCTATCGAAGTCAACGTCTTGCACAATGGCTAACGCATCCGGTTCGATAAGGCCCTCTATATCCGCGACATCTTCTGGGCTGGCAACTACGCGCAAAGTCGGACCATCTCCTGTGTAGCCTCCCCATTCGGACAACTTGATGGTTTCCCACGTTAAAGCCACGGCTCCCTCGGGCAGGTTTGTCAGATCATAGGGGGTGGGCGTGGGCAAGGGTTCGAGCGTCGGCGGCGCACAGCCACCAAGCCCAATGATGACCAGAAGAGAAAGAATTATCATCATTTTCGAAGTCCAGGCATCATCGCTCATGATCTTCCTCCTACGGAGCCTCCTTCATCACCAACGGTATCAAGTTTCTGTAGACCCGTGTCACAGCCACCCAAACCTCGTTGGTCGTGTCCGTGCTGTCGGTGCGCCAGATCTCGATGGTGTACACACCGCTGCGGGGAGCCAGAAAGTCCACCAGCTCATAGTTGTTGCTCCAGGTAGCCGAACGGGCGACTTCTTGACCCGTTGGATCCCGTACGATGATGTCCAGGTTGATGCTCTACACATTGCCGTTGTAATGCCAGCCACCGGCCCACGGGATGGGTATCGGCGTGGCCACGGACTGGGCCCACCAGGAGATGGCCACACGGATTCGATTCCCGGCTGCTGCCTCGAAACGAAGAGGGAGCATGGCGCCACCCTGCTGTGTGAACACCGTATCCGTGATGGCAACGTTCCACCAGCACGAGTTCGAACATGTGTCGTTCACATTGGCTCGTACCTGGGCCGTGGTGTCGGCGAAAGCACCCGCGATCCCACCGGCACCGTCTCGCAGATCGGGGATGTTGGGATCGGACCGGAAGTCGGGATAGCCCTCGATGTTGTGGATGGCGGAAGCCATCAGGAGGGCCTTCACCCCATTGGGTAGCGTGGTCAGCTGCGGGTTGCGTTGCATCAGCAAGGCAGCCAGACCGGCCACCTGGGGAGCTGCGTAGCTGGTACCACTTGGGCCTGGCGGCAGCACAGGGGCATTGTTTCCTCCGATCATTCGAATCCCTACTCCTGGTGCCACCAATTCAGGCTTTTCGCGATCCTGGGTGCCGAAATACAGTTGGGGGTTTACGTAATTTGAGGACGGCCACATGGTATCGTCACCCCAGGAGATCGAGTTGTGGTCATCGTACGCACCGACGGTGATCACGTTCCAGGCCTTACCGGGAGAACCGATATAGGTGGCGCTGTTCCCAGCTGCCACTGTCATCACCATGCGCGATTCCCGCAGCCAGTAATCGAAGGCCACATCCGTCCATTCCATCCATGGGTTTTGTTGCCAGTAGGCGCTGAGATTGGCCACATGAGAGCCACGCTGGGACGCCCACAGCAGAGCATCTACCGCATCCTGCTGATTGGCTCCATCGAACCATGCATCCAGAAGCCTAGCACCCGGCGCGGCACCACGATATGTGGTATCATCACAGGCAGCGACGCTAGCCACTCGGGTCTTGTGTTCCTCAATAGCTGGAGTGACGGTAGGCGTCGGAACTGGTCGAACGGAGTCGATTCGGTCAACCAAGCAATCAATGGGAGCAATCCTCCCCATCTCCAGAATGGTCAATAGAATGCCGGCGCCCGTGTAACCGCGGTCCCATACCGCATCGATTAGGTCAGTCGATATGGCCACGTCGAGAGCCGGATGCGCCGGTTCATCGATCAGGAAGATCATCCCCACATCCTCTCGCTGATCCAGCGCTTGAATCATGCGTTTCGGTAGCCGGGCTACAACTGTCGGCAGCGGGTCGAACCTCTGCACCCGGATGCCGCGAGCCTCCAGGTATTGCACCAGCGGCGCCAGCCGCACTCGCGTGTCCTCCGTCAGCATCTGGATGTAGGCATCCCGAATGCGGTCTGCCAGCGCGGGATCTCCCACGTCAAAGGGAATACCGGAGCGGGCCAGCGCCTCCGCTGCCTCCGGAAAGCGCGCCGCTAAGGCTGCATACAACTGCGCCTGACTGCGGCCAGGGGGCATCCCACTCCAGATGGCTACCGGTAACTCCTCCTCATCCCCCATCTGCTGGAGCCGCTCGTACAGCCTGGGATGCAGCCGACCGTATCGCCGGTGGTAGGCAAGAGCGGCAGCACGTTCGATCTTCGTCACATCCTCTTCACTTTCACCACTGGCTAGATCGACCAACAGGCGATAGAAGCCACTGCCGCCGCGATCATAGATACTGACGGCCCGAAACGAACGTCCCAGTAGAGGGTAGTCGCGCCGATGCTCGTTGGCGACCGAGAGGTTTTCAGGCGCCAGACCATAGCGCTCGGCCACATAGGCCAGCGCCTGTAGCGCTTCATTCGAGGGGCCGGAGGGTGGCGTCGGGGAGAGCGGGGTTGGCGTTGGGGAAGGGATTGGAGTCGGTGTTTCAATGGGCGACTGAAACGCTTGCGCCGTGAACTCGGTGGCGCTCCCGCCCAGGCCGCTGAAGGCGATCACTATAACGACGACCAAGGTACCCAGGGCCACAACGGCCAGTGACTTTCCGTGCGAGTTCTGTATGTATCTCATGGCGCTCCTCCGTTAGGATGTCTTCGCTCGCCACAGAGATAATCTGTGGCCGCCTAACGG
>Ga0114931_10007403_pt1 | contig 13396 bp, 12 predicted proteins | sample 2SBtaG_FD_89579 | JGI IMG/M metagenome (GOLD analysis project Ga0114931, IMG submission 89579) | Deep subsurface microbial communities from Kolumbo volcano to uncover new lineages of life (NeLLi) - 2SBTROV14_V59a metaG | ecosystem: Environmental > Aquatic > Marine > Volcanic | place: Kolumbo... | reverse complement strand
GCTCAGCATGACCAGTCCGCCCGAGCCCACGGCGACAAAGGCGTTCCCCTGGCTGGCGTCCAGGGCTGTGACGCCATTGATAATCGCCGAGGAACTACCCGAGCTCACATCAGTCCAGTTTAGTAACGATTGTGCCGAGCTGACCTTAATATAACCACCGGTAAAGCTTCCATGCGAGGCATAACTTCCTGCTATTACGTAACGATTGTTCGCTCCATCCCAAAGGATCACATTTACTTTAGCTGAACTATCCACTGGAGAAGGCGATAATTCACTCCAGGAAAGGCCATCTGTGCTGGTTACCATACGGCCGTCATATCCACCAGCAACAAATTTCCCTCCGTCCCAGGCGATACTTAATAGACCAATGCTCGTGTCCGTAGCAATCTGCGTAGCCCAGTGCACGCCATCATCGCTGGTTCTAACGATCCACCCCAGCACATCACGCTCACCTACGACAACATAACGAGGTGAGCCGTTGACCATACCGGCATCGATTTTGTTATGAATCCACGAATTGGTTGGGTCCAATGATTTAGAGGCATAAATCCTAGAACCCTGATCATCAAGCCCTTCCTTCCAAACAAGCCCATCGAGGCTATAAATGATTGAAGAGGCACTGCCAACCGCTATGAAACGGTCGTTGACAAAAGTGACAGCGTTGTAATACGGGAAAATCTTAGGGCGCCCGGCTTGACCCGGTGGATTCCATGTCGCCCCTCCGTCGAGGCTAATGAGCAGTACGCCTTGTTGACCTACAACGACGAAGACCTCGGAACCGGTACTGAGCTTTCCGTAGGCTATACCTTGCAATACCTTACGTGTACCACTGTCCTGATGCGTCCAGGTCAGACCGTCGTCACTACCCTGCAGGATGACGCCACCTTCGCCGACGACCCAAAAACCCTGACTCGCGCCGGCATAAACGACGTCGTACAGACGGTGCATGGTATGGCTGTCCTGGCGCGCCCAGGTCAGACCGTCCGTGGTGCTCGTCAGGATCGAACCACCGAGGCCGACGGCCACACAAAGCCCATCGGTCCGGCAATCCATGTCATTGATCACAACGCCGGAGGGCAAAGGCGTGGCGCTGATCCATCCGTCGGTGGACGCATGCGCGACGCCGGAGAGACACAAAAGCAACATTCCCAGCCATCGCATGGAAACGCAAGTGATGCGGTAAGACATCCCGGAATTATACTCTCTGAAGTGGGCCTAGCTCATTAACGAGGGCTTAAACCACTATGTATAAAGAAATTCCTAGCCAAGAACGCGCCCCAGGTCCGTGATCGGCGCGACAACAAGAATCTTGGTCAACTGAATCAGAATGACCACGATCATAGGAGAAAAATCCATCCCACCCATGACCGGTAGCATGCGTCGCGCCGGTCTCAGGACGGGTTCATTGAGACTATATAGCACATCGGCAATGGGGTGATTGCCGCCCGGCCCCACCCAGCTCAGGATGATTTGGGCGATGATGCTGATCAAATAGCAATTCAGGGCCAGGGAAATCAACTCCCCCACGGCCATGACGAGAACGCCCGGAAAATGGGTGGTGATTCCGGCCGCGAGATGCGTCAGCACGAGCGCCACGACCTGGACGATGAACAACAGAAGCACCGAAGCCATATCGATGCCGAACAGGCCCGGCACCACGCGGCGTAGCGGTATCAGGAGCGGATTCGTGACCTTGACCAGGAACTGGCTCAATGGATTGTAGAAGTTGGCCCGGGCCAGCTGCAGTAGGAAACGCAGCATGATCAGCAGCAGATAGAGGCCGAAGACGGTATCCAGCAAGTATACCGAGGCGTTGGTCAGATAGGGGTCATTCATCGTTCGTGGCCTCGTCGAGTATCGCCGAAAGCTCCTGGGCGCGGTCATGTGCGCCCAACAGGGCCTTCTTGAACAGTCCCTTCAAATCACCTTCATTGAGGATGCGTAGCGCGCGCTCGGTGGTGCCGCCGGGCGACGTCACCCGCGCCCTCAAGGCGGCCACATCCTCGTCGCTCTCGATCGCGATCCGGGCGGCGCCAAGTGCGGTCTGCAAGGTCAACAAGCGAGCCGCGTCGGCGGAAAGCCCGAGGTCCCGTCCGGCCGCCTCCATGGCCTCCATCACGAGGAACAGATAGGCCGGGCCGCTGCCCGACAAGGCCGTTACGGCATCCATCGAGCCCTCTTCTTCGATCCAGATCGCCAGGCCCACGGCCCGCATGATGGATTCGGCCAGGTCATGCTGATCACTGCTGACATGGGTATTCGCATAGAGTGCGGTCGCCCCGCTGCCGACCAGGGCCGGCGTATTCGGCATCGCCCGAACGATCGCGGTGCTCGCACCCAGCCAGTGCGCCAGAGAACCGACTCTGACCCCGGCCGCGATGGAAATAACCAAGGGCGATTTGCTCGCGAGCGCGGCTGCAATCTCCAGTGCAACGCCGCGGATCATCTGCGGCTTTACCGCAAACACCACAACGTCGGCTTCCGCGACGGCATCTCTATTCACGTCGGTCACATTGACCGAATACTTCGCCGACAATTCCGTGCGCCTCTTCGAGTCGGGATCCGACACCGTGATCGCCTGACTGGAAAAACCCTCCTTGACCAAGCCGCCAATGAGGCTGTCCGCCATATTGCCCCCACCGATAAACGTGACGCGCGCTTTTTTCATCTAACCCTCATCTGCAAAGACAAACCAAGTGAACCACACGGGATAGTAACCCATATCGGCAAGAAATGCCCTCACCTAACCACCCCCGGGGAGACGCCCCGTAGCGATTTCCTACCCTGTATAGATCCTGCTAATATTCCCGTACTCACCGGAGCAAGACAGGGATGCCATAAGCCGCTTCAGAACCTTACGGACGTTAATCATCATGACGAGAAAAATACTCCTGATCGGCCGTAACGGCCAAGTCGGCTGGGAACTCAGACGCTCTCTTTCGTTGCTCGGCACGGTCATTTCGGCGGATAAACCGGAACTCGATTTCGCGCAGCCTGACCAGATACGGGCCATCGTTCAAAAGCACAAGCCGCATCTTGTGATCAATGCCGCCGCCTATACCGCCGTCGACAAGGCGGAGGAAGATTATCAGTTGGCCAAGGCCATCAACGGTATTGCTCCCGGCATCCTGGCCGAGGAGGCCAAAGGCATCGGCGCCACCCTGATCCACTATTCCACCGACTATGTCTTCAACGGAGAGAAGGGCGCCCCTTACACCGAGGAAGACGCCCCGAACCCGATCAACAGCTACGGCGACACCAAGCTGATGGGCGATCGCGCCATTCAGGAAGTCGACGGCTCATACCTGATCTTCCGTACGAGTTGGGTCTACGGCCGACGAGGCGCCAATTTCGTTCGCACAATCATACGCCTGCTGGCCGACCGTGACGAAATCAGCATCGTAGACGACCAGATCGGCTCCCCCACATGGTGCCGGATCATCGCCGAAACGACGGCACAGATCATGGCCTCGCTGCAAAGCGCCGACGGCGGTTTCGATCTCGATGGCCGAAGCGGGATCTACAACCTGACCGCACACGGCTCGACGAGTTGGTACGGTTTCGCTTGCCAGATCGCAGAGCACGCCCGCAACCTTCACCTGATCCCCAAGGTCGGCAATATCCGGCCCATCTCATCCAGCGAGTATCCCACCCCGGCCAAGCGCCCGGTCTACGGAGTACTCGACAACAGCAAACTCGCCGATACCTTCGGTATGCTGACGCCGACTTGGGAGGAGCAGCTCAAGCTTTGTCTGGAGCCGGAGTGAGGCAGAGAAAAGAGCAAAGAGAAACGAGAAAAGTGCAGAATCCTCGCCAACAAACCGTCGACAACCCCGCGGGTAGCGATGAATAAAGGTCCGTAGTCAAGGCGCGAACCGGAAACTCCTTAGTAGGCGTTCCTATCGCGGAATACCTTAAAGATTGTCAGGAAGATGATCTTGAGATCAAGCGACAGCGACCAGTTTTCGATATAGAAGAGGTCATACTCGATCCGTTTGGCGAGATCGGTATCACCGCGCCATCCGTTGATCTGCGCCCAACCCGTGATGCCACCCTTGACGAGGTGCTTCTGCATGTAATCCGGGATCTCTCCCTTGAAACGGTCGACGAACATCGGGCGTTCCGGGCGCGGCCCGACGATCGACATATCCCCTTTGAGGACGTTTATGAACTGCGGTAGCTCGTCGAGACTCGTGCGCCGCAGGAACGCCCCGAAAGGCGTCGCGCGCTGTTCATTCTGCTTGGCCCACACCGGCCCCGACTCTTCTTCGACATCTATGGGCATTGAGCGGAATTTAAGCATATGAAACGGCTTGCCCGCCCAGCTCACACGCTCCTGCCGATAAAAAACGGGACCCGGCGAACTGAGCTTGACACCGATGGCCAGCGCCGCCATCACGGGGCTAATTAGGATCAGAATCAGGCCAGTCAGCACACGATCTTCAATCGCCTTGATGACCCGATTGAAACCCACGATCGGCGTCACGTTGAGATCGATTACCGGGATGCCGCCGACCTGGGAGACATCATGATTGATCAGACGAAACTCAAATATGTCCGGCACATATCGGATCGTAACGGGGGTGTGGTACAGGCTATGGATCACCTTTCGAATCTGATCGCTCTGCTCGAATGGCATCGCCAGCCAAACCTCGTCGATCTGAACATGAGGACGATCGGCGATGTAAGCTGCGACGTCGGTGTAACCGCCGTACACTGGGATTCCGTCGATATCGCGGCCATGTAGCGCAGGATCATCGTCAAAAAAACCCGCTACGCCATAACCTGTCCAGCTCGCGGCCATCAGTCGGCGAGCGATGCCACGTCCCAATTCGCCGCCTCCCACAATCAAGACCTGAACTTGCGTCCAACCACGTTCCTGAACGTTCGCCAGCAGGAAGTTCAATATCGCCCGCATCAACGCCATGACGGCCGGCGAAATCAGCATCCATAGAATCACCCATTCGCGCGAAAGTAGCGTAGATGTCTTGGTCACGAAGGCGATCGCGATACAGAGCAATACCGTCATGATCCAACCTGCGATCAGACGATGGAAATCGAAGAACACGTTGTTGCCCCGCCATCCGCGGTACGAACCGAAGCGAGGAAGGACCAGCAGCGCCAGGGTGGCGCCGGTAGTAATGGCGATTGCGAGAGAAAGTTGTTCGATCGGGTGCGCCTGATCAAATTTGACCAGGTAGGCGAGATAACCGGCGATGACGATGCCTAGCACGTCGGCGATGCGAACGCTAAAAAACAGGATCGGATTGTTCTTGCGAAACAGCCCCCGTATCTTCATGCGGAAGCTCGACCCAAAATCACCTCCACGACGGGCGCAACGCCAAAATGCTCCGCTACATAGCCCCGGCCTCGATCAGCGCGCACGGCATGACTTTCTCCCTTCATGTCGTCCAGCTGTTTGATCAATAGCTTGGGCCATTCACTCTCCCCAAATTCTCCCGTGCAACAGCCTGCCTTTGCGTCCGCGACAATACGCGCGAGTTCGCTATCGGCATCGCATATCGTAAACACCGGCACGCCCGCGGCGATCAGGTTAGGCAGCTTGGAAGGAAACGCCCCGGCGCCGGTACCTTCGGCCTGCGGGATCACTTGAATGGTTGAATGACGATATAGATGCATGATCTGGTCATCGGCAACAAGGTCATGAAACCCAAGTCTATCCAGCCCTTGCGACAGGGCCTTCTGCTTAAGTTGTTCAAAATACGCCCCTCGCGAGAAGATATGACATTGTACATCCTCGCGCCTGTCAACGAGCCGAGCGAAAAATGCCAACAGCTCCCGGGGCCGCTGCTTTTCACCCAGCGCCCCGGAGTAAACGATATGTACACTACCTCTTGGAAACAAACCCGTCAGCTCGTCGCACTCGGCGCACCGCTGAGGCAGACTGACAAAGGGGTAGTGCACCTCGCAGCGACCCGCATCAATGCGATAACGGTCCACCAAGACACGCTTCATCGCCTCCGATAGGCAGATCAGCCGATCACAGCGCGCCATGGCCCTTCGCTCCATGCCCCCAATCACCCGGGAAACAACTTTTCTGAATAGCGAGGTTACGCTTCCGGCCATAATGCCCTGGATATCATGGACGATACCGACGCGACGTATCCGCTGGGGCAACAGCACGGTCAGGAGCGACATGTATAGTTCCGGCGGAAACACCGGCACAACGACATCCACTCGATTTCTCAATCGCCAAGCAGTCACGCAAACATGCCAGCCGAACCATGTTTCCAATATCAGACGCCTCAAGATCGCCGAACCGGGATAACGGAGCCAGCCTCCGCCTCGATGAATCACGACGCCCTCCAGTTGGGCATCGCTGACCGTGGGGCGCCAATCAGGATAAAGGGGATGCGAGCAGATGACCTCTACGTCACAGCCCGCCGCGACCAACGCCTTGGCCAAGTGGGTGTTGTAACGCCCGGTCGAGATCATCTCGGGATGGAAGAAGGGGCTGATAATGAGCACCCTTGGCCGTCTCTCTTCAGCCATGTGCGCGAGCCCCATCGGGAATAGTGAGCTTCGACAACGCAGTAGATTTCCCGTGAATTTTGGTGCGCATGGCCCGATAGCTGATCAAAACGTCATATAATGGCGCGTGCCGACGGCCAAACCTATCTCGTGTCGCCGTCCGCGGCGGCAATTATCAGATCAAGATGTTGGCGGGCTCGGACGCGTAACGCCGTCAATCGCTCTAATGCCATAGCGCGAATATCCGCCAACCGACCCCGATCCCGATAGATCGCCATAACGAACTCACGGCTTCTATCGACCATTGGCTCGCCAAGCTCCACAAGACACCCAATAGAGGGATCGATTCGATTGGACAGGCAACCGACATTGTATGCGATAACAGGACATCCCCATGATAACGCCTCCAAGGATACAATACCCTCGGTCTCGGACCGGGAAGGGAATAGAAAGATATCAATGTCCTCAAAAAAATCCGATTTGTCGGCGCCATAGACAGGGCCACGATAGTCGACCAGCTCCGGATTCAGGGCGAGAACCTCTTCAATCACTTTTCGCGTCTCCTCTGATGCATACGGCCCAGCCATAACGAGCCGAGCCTCGAGGCCTTCCTGCCGAAACTGGCGGACAATATCCAAAACTTCATGGCTGCCCTTCGCTTCGCAGAGGTTGCTGAGATGCCCAAAAACCAGAGGACCCTCCCCTTTACGCTTCTGCGGTAAACCATTTTCCGAAACCCAAAGGGCATTGGATATCGATAAACAGTTCAACCCGTCACCATAGAGCTTTATTAGCCCCTCATTCATCTTCTCGCATTGCGTTAGATGAAGCACCTTGTGCGGCATGAGGGAGCAAAGCCACGCCATGCGCTCGTCAAACACCTCGATATATCGGAAAACATGGTGGTGTAAAATTACACGCGAACAGAATGGACGCACAAAGTACAGCAACAGAACGTTTAGATGCACGCCGGAAAAGGCATTGACCGGCATGTAAAGCGTTACCCGATACCGCAAAGAATAAACCGGAATCAAAAAAACAGACGCCAAATACTTCAGCGCTTTCAATAACACGTAGATACCACGCGATCTAACGGCCACATCGATCGCAAACATCCGGCAATCCGTTTTCTGAAATTCACTGACCATGGCGCGCGTGACGACTACCGCACCAGTGACGGGTTCGGAAAGCTCGCCAATAACAAAGATCAATGGTTTTCTCATAACGGCAATCGATTCCCAATTAACCCATTAGCCCTTGCGATACGCGGCCGAACAATAACTTTTCCGGTTAACGGGTCATAGCATGTCATTGATGACGTACTGCCGATTTGACTAGCGCAATCAATTTGGGCGGCAATAAACGTCGCAACGGGCCCTTGAATCTTTCCATCATCCGGCGTCGCCGGTGATAGGCGGCAACCTCGGGGCGATCAAAGTATTGTTTGGCGACGGCCGCCCACTCTGCGTAGGTTTCCAGACGTCGTTCTCGGGAAACTCCGGTTGCATCCATAACCGCAATTAGCTCACCGCAATCCACAAAACGCCGACCATCCTTGTACATAGCGGCAATGAATTCATAGTCGGCGGCGATCTTCAAATTAATATCAAAAGGATGCCGCAGGAGAAGATCCCGCCTGACAAATAACGCCTGATGGGAAAACGGCATGCCTTTCCAAATATCTTCAATAGGTTTGGCGGACATGCCCTGCGTGATGCCTTCTACATCGTAGGCGCAAGAACCGTAAATCAGATCGGCATCGCTCGAAAATTTCATGGCCTTGGCAACGATATTTTCATTTCTGAAAACATCTCCGGCATTCATGAACACAAGCCAATCCATGGCCGCAAGGCGAACGCCCTTGTTCATAGCATCGTAAATACCCTGATCGGGCTCACTGACCCAGGCCGTGATATCGTCTCGACAACCCGCGATGATATCGAGCGTGCCGTCATCGGACCCGCCATCGACGACGATGTATTCCAACGACACCCCTTCTTGAGCACGCACGCTCCGTATCGTCTTATCGAGCGTCCCGGCGCCGTTGTAGACAACCGTAATCACGCTGACCGAAGGCGCTTGGTATTCCATATGCGAACGTAATCAGTATTCGTAGCCAAACATTTCAATGTCCTTTTCAAACGTGCGCGCAACCATGTCCCTAAGTCGCTCATCGTAATAGTCATGATAGTCTTTCTGTTTGAAGACATTGAGCTTTGGCAACTCGGCATCGACCCCGATATTCGAACAGACACCTCTGAAGTCCTCATCAAGATTTTCAAACCTGATGACCACATCAACAAGCAGTTGGCCTCCGGCATCGCAAATGTAATCGCTTTGCAGAACATAATTATCATCGCATCTCCACTTTAGATAATCCGCAAAACTACCCATTTTTTTTGTCAGCTCGTGCTGATAATGCCCTGGATAATTCAACGCATAGTTATAGAGTGATGACTGCCAATCCCATGGATTTCGGACAATCGCAAAGCTGAGATAGGATTCGAAACGGCTTATTCCGATTTTGTCTATTAGGTCATTCGCCATAATATGATCATCATATGCCCTGGGTCCGATACCTTCGATTCCTATCCGCTTGGCGACTTTCCCCAATAGCCTGGAAAAAGGTCCCGATGCATAAGGCAGTAAAGCCATGGTGACGCTGCGCCCTGCATTTTTCGGTATATGAATAAAGATAAATTTTCGGGAATTGGAAATCAGCACCGACTCTACTCCACCTTGAAAAATATCAGACAAGCCATTCCGGAAGCCGACCTTTCGGCACCTTAAAGATAGTTGAATGTACGATTCCACTTTGGGATGACATCATCGTACAAATTAAGATTCGAAACATCTCCGGCATCCGGCAATATCACAGAAAACCCTTCATATCCGAGCACCGATTTCAGTATATAGCGTGTCACCCGCGACGGGAGATAACGAGCCACTCTCTTCATGACCTTGATAAGGACGATTCTCCAGCGCGAATTCGGAACCTCTTCACGCACCTCCCGCCAATATGCCTTATGTCCTGGCTCTTTTGCCCTTTGACTCGCCTAAAACAACTGACGAAGGCATCCAAACAGTACAAACGGCACTCTCGGGACATCAGTATCCAGGCCTTAAAGTCTCCGGCCAATTTGTATTGGGCTATCTCGTCACCGACGCGCGGCCAGAGATTCGCTCTCCAGAATACGCTTTCCTGTTCGACGAATGGGGCTACCGGGCCATAATACCCTGACGCCAGCCAGGTCCGCGCGTAGACGAAATGTCGGCATGGTTGGTAGATCGCTGACATCTCGTTTATATAGGTGCTTTTCCCTTTGAGCCACTGGACAGAATCGTATTTTTCAAAACATTTTTGAATGATGGAAAGCGCCCCCGGCAAATAGATATCGTCCGAATTGAGCCACGCAAAGATTTCGCCCGTTCCCATGCGAAACCCCTTGTTAATGGCGTCATACATACCGTCATCTTTCATGCTGAAATATTTCAGCTCGATGCCGGCGCAATTGACCTTGAATCTGTCGCTATTGAGACGTTCCTGAAATTCACGCACGATCTCCGGCGTCCGATCCGTGGAACAACCATCCATGATGATGTACTCGATGTAAAAATCGCCGAACTGGCCGATGACGCTCTGAATCGTTTCGGCTATGAAACGCTCACTATTAAACGACGGCGTCACAATCGTGAACTTCAACGCGAGACCTCTGGTTTTTTCTCGATTGATTTTTGATGGCCAAACACAATCAAACTACTTGGCGCAAAGGAGATCATTGTATAGTTCTTCATACTGTTTATTGACGTCGGTCATATCATGATCACCTCTGGTCTTGTCCACACATAAATCCGACAGATCTTTTTTTCCTGACTCAGAGAGCGACAGAAACCATCGCAGCCCCGATGTCAGGTCAGCTATGTCACGGTATCGGGCCACATAGCCATTGAGCTTATGTGAAACCAGTTCCGCCACCCCTCCGACATCATATGCCAGTACTCCGGTACCGCAGGCCATCGACTCGATTATCGTCAAAGGACTGTTCTCCGCGTAGGATGGTAATACGAAGACATCGGCGGCCGCATAATAGTCCGCCATTATTGCGGTATCGTCGATCCGGCCGGTCCAGTGCGTCCGAACCGGCAATGGTATCGACTCGCCACTATTGCCGACACCCACGAGGCAGACCGAAGCTCTCTCCCCGTCATTAAGGCCTTCGATCGCTCTGCAAAAATCACTAAATCCTTTCAATGGGTTACGGGTGCCGAAATGAGCTGCGAACATCACGACAAGCGCATCGGCAGGCAGCCCCAATCGGCTTCTGGCCGAAATCTTCCGATCAGGGTTAAAGGTATTCGTATCGACCCCATTTGGGATATAGCGCCTTTCCCGACAAGCAAGCATGCTGTCGCCCACACGTTCGACCAGCCAATGCGAAGGGCAGGTGAGTACAAATCGGCCCTTACGATAACTGGACGCCTTGAATCGGAAAATCATACGCGTCGTATCCAGACGTATATCGGGATTAACGGATAAATGAGGACATTCGCCGCAGCCAGCCTTCCAGCGCTCGCAACCCAGAGTCGTGGCGCAGTGACCGGTATAGGCCCATTCATCATGCAACGTCCAAACGACAGGTTTCATCCGCGAAATAGCCGAAACAGCCCAAAGATTCAGATACCCACCATGGGTATTGTGAAAGTGGACAATATCTGCGCTCTTAATGACATCGAGCCGTTTAAGCAAAAACGCCGGCGGCATTGTGCAATACTGGAGTCCAAGCCTGGCCTCGATACGTGAAACCTTGCGAATCACAAACTCCTGGGCTCTGAGCAAGGAACGGCTATCGAAATCGAAAGGGATTTTTTGTGCGCCAGTTACCCCCTTATCACCATAGGTGAAAAGATAACTGACATGGTGGTTATTGAGTCGCTGCTGCTCGATCAGGTTCAAAGCGACGATAGAGGCGCCACCGGCCAGGCCATGGGTATTGATATGAACGATATTCAATGTACGGCCATCAAGTGCGCCCGCCCGCCTGGCTCCCAGACGTAGACGTGTACCAACGCCAGGACCTTTCGAGCCCGTCGTCCAATGTTGTTTTCGCTTGCCAGCCGAAGGTCATCCGCGCCTTGCCAACATCGAGTACGATCTCCGGAATATCGTAGGCCCGCCCCTGAGTTCTAATGACCTCGACCTCGCGGCCACTGACGGCGATGATCTTATCAATCAACTCATTGATGGACACGCCGCTGCCGCTGCCTGCGTTGAACACGCCACCGACATCGCTCGCTCCCGCCACGACACAGAGACTCGCGAGGTCGTGGGCATAGATATAGTCGCGAACAACACTGCCATCGCCCCAAATCTCGATAGGTCGCCCGGCCAGAATCCTTGAAAAAACCGTACCGATGATTCCCTGCACACCGGAATGGCCCTGCCGCTCCCCGTAGGGGTTCGATGCACGCAGAATGACGGCGTTCAGTCCGTAAAGCACCGAATACATGTGCAGGTAGTTTTCTATGGCCACCTTGACGATACCGTAGGAACATAGAGGCCGAAGAGGATGATCCTCCGGAATGGGAATCGTGGCCGGAATACCGTAGACCGTGCCCCCGGAGGACATGAACACGAGTCGCGACACGCTCGAATCCCTGATCAGATTGAGAAGCCGGAGCGTTCCCTGGAGGTTGGATTCAACATCGGCCACCGGGTCTTTGTTCGAGGTACTGGGAACGGTTGTGCTGATTAAATGGTAGACAACGTCCACGCCTTCCAGAGATTCGGCGAGTGCAGGCACATCGTCAAACCTGCCGAGACAATAATCGACACGAGGATCCGACGATCTGTATTTTTCGTGTGACCGATCGAAGACCCGCACGGTATGCCCCTCAGCCAGCAGCTGATCGACGACATGCGAACCAATAAAGCCATTACCCCCAAGAACAAGGACCTTCATAAGCCTATACCTGACAACACATTATTCGATCCGCTGAAAAGCGCATGCTGCTCTCATTCGCCCGTTCAAGCATGTCCCCCACCCGATCGAGCTGACTTTACCGCGAGCTTCATAAAATCGAGAAGATGCGCGCTACTCCAGCCGCTTACCAAGCGCGAGCGAAAAAAGCGTACAGCGACCTTCGGTCCGAACGAGACCAATGACCGGCAAGACCTGAACCATAGCATCTCAAGAAAACGCTCAAAGGCATGCCGTTGGTAAACGCCGCGATTCCGATTGCTCTCGCGAAGCCTCAACAACCATTCTTCGACCGGGTCCAACATATCATAGTCTTCGAAAATGGGCCGGTAGCCGAGCTGAAAATGCAGTCTCAGCTCGGCGTCGCATGGAAAAACATCCAGCCTCGAAAGAAGGTTACGATGGATTCGACTTACACACTGACGCTGTCCTTCACCAAAGGTTGATACGGTATTAGCCGGATGCTGCCGATAGCGCAACAGCGGCTCATCAATGTTTGCCATCGTGCAAACATCCATGCAACTAACCCAAAGTGCATAGTCCTCGGCATGCGGATAATCCGGGTCGTAACGCAGTTCATACGCGTGAAGAACTAAGGAACGAAAAATGATACTTGGATGGGCAAAAGCCGTCGAAAACAAAAGACGACAGCGGATATCTTCATGGCTAACCGGATAACGACAGACTCTTTCGGCGTCGGCTCCAAAAAGGATGACTTGGCTGCCGCAAAGGCCGACTCTCGGATTTCTCTGCATGTACTCGACCTGCGTCGAAAAACGGTGCGGCAGTGCTATGTCGTCCTGATCCATCCGCGCGACAAATTCTCCCCTAGCGAGATCGAGCCCTTTATTCAGGGTCGCTATGAGGCCGAGATTCCGTTCGTTCTCGACAATGCGTATTCTAGGATCGCCGAAATCATCGAGCTT
>Ga0114931_10007402_pt1 | contig 13397 bp, 13 predicted proteins | sample 2SBtaG_FD_89579 | JGI IMG/M metagenome (GOLD analysis project Ga0114931, IMG submission 89579) | Deep subsurface microbial communities from Kolumbo volcano to uncover new lineages of life (NeLLi) - 2SBTROV14_V59a metaG | ecosystem: Environmental > Aquatic > Marine > Volcanic | place: Kolumbo... | reverse complement strand
GTCGTCGTAGTGACCGGCCTGTTGGTCGTCGTAGTGACCGGCCTGTTGGTCGTCGTAGTGACCGGCCTGTTGGTCGTCGTAGTGACCGGCCTGTTGGTCGTCGTAGTCGTATGCGGTTTCTTCGCTCAGCACCTCGATGTCGCTGACGTCCACCGTGTCGGTCGAGTCGCCCGTGCTGAGGTGCGCCTCCGGAACCTCGACCAGGCTGGCCGGGGGTGGCGGCGAGGCGCCGAGAAAGTCCGTGTCTCCAGTGGGCAGGCCTTGTTCCGCGCGCCAGTGATTGAGAGCTGCGACCAATTCCTCGTACGGAATCATGGTCGCAGAGTATCACGGGCCAAATGGCACATGCACGGCCATGGCCTGTCAAAGGCCGGGACGGCGGTTCCAGGCCGGTGGCCGTGGGTTACTTCACTGCGGGGTTGTGGCTGCCGCGAATCTCGAAGCGCAGCTTGAACGGCGTACCCAACCGCATGCCACGCACGACCACGGTGTCGGCGGTGCGTAGGTCTTGCCACAGCTTTTGGACCTGGGTCGGTCGTTCGAGCGCGTGATCATTGATGGATAGGACGACGTCACCAGGACGGATATCTACCCTGTAGTAGGTGGCGTGTTGCGGCCAAAAGCGGACGACCTCCCAGCCGGCGAATTTGTGATCGTCGAAATAGGCCTGGACCTCGATGCCGGACAGGAACGCTCCCAGACCGCGCGCCAGCACTTCGTTGAGGCTGGTGCGCTCGATGGTGCCGGTTTGCACCCGCGCGGTCGCGCTGGCGGCCACGGTTGCCCCGGTCTTTGCCGGCTTGTTCGCCGCCGGACCGTAGGCGCGCGGATCGTCTTTGGGGAACGGATCCGGGTTGTCCACGTGCACCTTGGAGGCACATGCGGTCGCCGCCAGCACCAGGCTCAACACCACGACACGGATACCCATACCTCCGAGGGTGATGGCTGGGCCGACAGTTGGCAAGTTTACGCCCTGCGCTTCAGCGCCAGGACGAGCAACAACAGGGCGCCGGCGCCACCGCCCAGGCCCAGATAGAGCATCCACTTGCTGTCGCCGTTGGCCGTGGTCTTCTTGCCCGCGTCGCGCGCGACCTTGTCGGGGTTCTTGCCGGCGAGGGCCGCGTTGGCCCGGGCGTGCTTGGGATCGATGGCCAGCGCCTTGCGGTATTCGGCGGTGGCGTCCTTGCCCTGGGCCGCGAGGGCACGGCCGAGCATGTAGTGGCGGTTGGCCAGGGCGCCCGCGGCCGTATCCGCCTCGGGCGCGACAGCGTGGGCTTTGCCGTAGGCCACGGCCGCCTCACGCCACTTCTTTTGATCCTCGAGGTGCATCGCGTAGTCGAGGTAAGCGTCGGCGAAGTGGCGGCGGTTGGGGGGCTCGGGCGACTGCGCCAGGATGCGATCGATGGCGGGGATGGCCTCGTCCCACTTGCGCTGCTTGGCCGCAGCCAGCGCGGCGTCGACCCGGCCTTTTTGGTCCTCGCTTCGTTTGTCGTCGTAGTGCTTGAACAGCTTCTTGCTCAGCGCGACCAAGTTTTCGCTGCTGGGCTTGTCGCCAAACAGCTGTTCGTGCCGCTCGTACAGCGCGTTTTTCGCCAGGTCCTGGTAGTTGAACCACAGCTTCTTCTTCTTTTTGGTCTCTTTGCCGCCGGGCAGCTTGAGCTTGCGTTCGGGCGCTTTCTTGGGATTCTTGTCGCTCACATAGGCCATCCAGGCACGCCGCGCGGCCGCGCGCACCAGGGGCGAGTGGGCGTTGACCCCGTCCAGGATGGGCCGCGCCGCGTCCCGGTAGCGCACCTCGCGAAACGCGTTGAACAGCTCGGCGCGCAGGCGCTCGTCTACGCCGGTAGCGGCGATCGCTTTGACGGCCATCTGGCGGTCGAGTCGTTCGAGTTGGTAGGTCGCGTAGCGGATTCGAGAGCGGTGCTTCCACCGTTGTTTGCGGATGCCCGAGTTGCGAACCAGGGTCGGCAGCGAGTACGGGGCCATCTTGCGCAGATAACGGCCGCACTCGTCGCGGTAGATTATTCCCTTTTTGGAGAAGGCGAAATCGAAAATTACCTTGGCGGCCTTCCAGTTCTTGCTCGCGGCCAGGGCGCGGATCGCCGCGACATCGGCGATGGCCTCGCCCAGACCTTTTTGCTTCTTGCGTTTGACCAGCCGCGCCAGCCAGTCGAGGTTGTCCCGGCGCGCCTGCTGCTTTTTGGTCAACCGCCCGGGGGTGTGGAAGCGCCCGCGCCGGTTGGGCACCTCGGCACGGATGCCGTGCAACACGTTGCGGCGCTGGTTGTCGGTGGACTCGTGCTTGCGCTCGAGGAATTTCGCGAGCGCAGCCACCGGCGCTGGATCGAGCGCCACCAACTTCTTTGCGGCGTCGAGGCGATCGGCCGCGGCCGGCCCGGTTTCGAGCGTTTTGAGCAGATCGTGGGCGGTGGTGGCGTTGGGCTCGGCGCGCCCGCTGCCGGGGACCAGCACGAGGGCGGTTGCGGCAGCAACGGACAATAGGCGTAGGTGAATCATGAGAGTCGTCGTAGGGCCTAACCGTTTGCGGCCGCGGGTGCAAGCCACGCAGACGGTCAGTGCAGCACGCGATTTCGCGTAAAAGCCTCGTGAAAGACGTCCGCGTTGCTATGTAAGAACTCAACGAAGCGGAGACCTATTCCACGCGCGCGGGTTTGCTCGCCGTTGGCAGCGTAGTTGAAGGCGTAGTGATGTTTGACCTCGGCGCGGGCCACGACCTCACCATTGCTGTCGGGTATGACGAAGCGGATCGTCACCACACAGCCCAGGGGCAGCGGATCTTGCATTTCCACCCACATGCCGCCTTCGGAGAGGTTGCGGGCAACGCCCTCCGTATCGCCGAACAGCTCACTGCCGACGATGACGGGAAAGGCTTTGTCGAAGCGCAGTGCGTAGCGCTTGTGGTTTCGCTGCTCGGAAGGTTGGGCATCTGGTTTGGCCATCACCGCATTGTACGACCTGTAGGATTATGAAGGCAAAAGTATGTGCATATCCTACATTCAGTCAGTGGTATATAAGCGGCCATGACGACCCTGGTGACCGGCGCTTCCGGGTTCATCGGCTCCGCCGTCGTTCGCAAGCTGTTGCAGCGCGGGCGCTCTGTACGCTGCTACGTCGAGCCGGGAGCGCCGATGGTCAACCTGGACGGGCTCGACCTCGACATCGTCTACGGTGACATCAACGACCGACAGCGCGTTGGCGCGGCCCTGGACGGCTGCGACGTGCTGTACCACCTCGCCGGGCTGTACCGCTTGTGGCTGCCAAATAGCGCGGTCATCTATGAGGTCAACGTCGAGGGGACCAAGACCGTGCTGTTCGCGGCGATGCGCGCGAACCTGGACAAAGTCGTGTACACCAGCTCGATCGCGGCCGTGGGCCTGTCCGACGATGGCGAGCTGTCCGACGAGACCACGCGATTCAACACCTGGGACGACGCCAATCACTATGTGCGTTCCAAGTATTTGAGCGAGTGCGACGCCCTGCGTTTCGCCGCCGAGGGCGTGCCTATCGTGGTCGTCAACCCGGCGTTTCCGTTCGGCGAGCGCGATATCGGTCCAACCCCGACGGGCAAGTTGATCGTCGAGGCCCTGGCAGGGCGCGTCCCGGGCTATCCCGCCGGTGGCATCAACGTGGTCGATGTCGAGGACGTCGCCGAGGCGCACGTATTGGCCGAAGAGCGCGGCGTCGTCGGCGACCGCTACATTCTGGGCAATCACAACCTGAGCTACAAAGAGTTCTACGAGCTGGTGAGCGAGGTCGGTGGTGTCGCTCCGGTGCGGCGCAAGTTGCCGCCGCGGCTGCTTGCCGGCGTGGGCTGGGTCGCCGAGAAATACGGCGATTTCGTCCAGAAGGCGCCACCCATCACCTATCGCAGCGCGCGCTACGCCGCAAGGCACATGTGGTACGACTGCACCAAGGCGCACGCGCAACTCGGCATGCCGCGTACGGATCTGCGCGACACCATGGAACGGGCGATCCGCTGGTTCCGCGGTCACGGCTACGCGTGAACGTTGTGCTGCGGCGGTTTGCGGCTACACTGCAGTCATGAGGTCTGTTGCTGCGCTGTTCGTGTTGTTCGCCTCGACCCTGCTGGCCGTGCCGGCCGAGGCGCAGATGGCGCCCAGACCATGGCTCGGCGTGCAGATCCAAAACGGGGCGCGGGGCGTGCTGGTCAGCGATGTGATTCCAGGTACGCCGGCGGACCTCGCCGGCATGAACAAAGGCGACGTGATCACCAAGGTGGACGCCGCCGCGGTGCGGACGACCGTGGGGTTGATCACCGCCATCGCCCGGCACCGAGTCGGTGACACCGTCAGCATTACGGTGGTTCGCAAGGGCAAGGCGGTCAAGGTCAAGGCGCTGCTCGAGCGGCGCCTGTCGGCCGATGAATTGATCAAGCGGCGGCTCGTGGGCCAGCGGGCACCCGACTTCGCGCTTCCCGTGATGACCGGCGGGGGCGCGCGCAGCAAGCTGCGCCTGTCGAGCTTTCTGGGCAAGGTCGTCGTGCTCGAGTTCTGGTCCAAGGACTGCGGCCACTGCCGCGCGATTCACCCATCGTTGGCCGCGTTGCAGAAAAAGTACAAGCCCGAAGGTCTGGTCGTGCTCGGCCCGGCCGACGACAACGTCAAAGGGCTGCAGGCGTATCTGGCGAAGCACGCGCTCGGCTTCACCACCCTGCACGATGCGGGCTCGGTGGTGAAGAACAAGTACTTCGTCGTCGCGACGCCGACCCTGGTCGTCGTGGACCGCACAGGCATCGTACGTTACGCCGGCATCGGCTCGAACGTGGTCAACCAGGTCGCCGACGTGACCCGCCGCTGTCTCAAGAAATTGTGATCGACCACGTCGAGGAGCTGGCCGCGCTGCTGCGCAAGAACGGTGTCCGCGTTTCGGTCGCCGAGGTCATCGACGCCGCGCGGGCCGTGACTCAGGTCGGCTTCGCCGACAAACACCGGCTGCGTGCGGCTCTCGCCGCTTCGTTGATCAAGCGCGACGCGGATCGGGGCACCTTCGACGAGCTGTTCTCACTCTACTTCGAGCATGCGTCCACGCTGCTGCACCATGCTCCCGAGTCGGCGCTCGCCGCGCTGGTGCGCGCCGCGGGAGGCTCCGACGAGTTAGTGCGCGAGCTGGCCGTGGCGGTCGCCGGAATGAGCGCCGCGGCCCGCGCCGGTGTCGGTGCCAGCTCGCCCGAGATCGCCGGCCTGGTCCGCGCCGCCGGCATTCAGCTGGATGTCGACCGCCTGGTCACGCCGCTGCAGGTCGGGTTCTTCTCCTACCAGGTGATGGGTGCAGTCGGCATCGGCGAGGCGGAGGTGCAGCTGCGCCAGCTGATCGACGACCTGGTCGACCGCGGCGCAATGGACGAGCAGGTGGCCGTCGCCCTGCGCCAACGGATCGCGGCCAACCTGTCGGCGCTGCGCACCGCGATCCGCAAGTACATCGACGGCCAGTTTCGCCAGCGCAATCTGGACTTCATGCAGAACCTGGCCGTGCGCGCTTTGGCCGACAAACCGCTGGGCCAGCTGTCGGATGCCGAGGTGGACAGCCTGCGCCACGAGGTCGAGCGTCTCGCCCGAGTTCTGCGCGCGCGCCTCGCCATGCGGCGCAAACCACGGCGGTCGGGCCGACTGGACCTGCAGCGGACCTTGCGCGCATCGCTGGCCACTGGCGGCGTGCCGTTCGTGTTGCACCGGCGCGAGCGGCGGCGCCGCAAACCGCGTCTGGTGATCTTGTGTGATGTCTCGGACTCGGTGCGCAACGTGTCGCGGTTCATGCTGCGGCTGACCTACTTGCTCCACGAGGCAGTCGACCGGGTCGACGCCTTTGGTTTCGTCGCAGACCTGGGCGAGCTCACGAGCTTGTTTCGCCGCCACGATCTGGACCGCGCGGTGGACATGACCCTGAGCGGTGCCGCGCTGAACGTGATGGCCAACTCCAACTATGGCCGCGCGCTGTCGCAGTTCGGCGAGCGCTACATGGACAAAGTGACGCCGCGCACCACCGTGCTGATCATCGGTGACGGACGCAACAACTACAACGAGCCGCGCCCCGAAGTGCTGGCACGGATTCAGCTGCGCGCCAAGCGAGTATTGTGGCTCAACCCGGAGTCGCCCGCCGCGTGGGGCTTTGGCGACAGCGCCATGCGCGTCTACGAGCACCACTGCGACGACGTCGTAGTCGCGCACAATCTGCAGAGTTTGCGTCGCGTCGTGGACAAGTTGGTTGCTTGACCGTCCGACGACTGCCTACTAGACTTCGTGCGTACGTGAACGACGACTCGACCATCCCGATGGCGGTGCGAGCCATCCTCACCGACCCGATCAACGACGTTCCGGTGGTGTTGCTGGAAGACACTGACGAGTTGATCATGTTGCCGATCACCATCGGTTGTGGTGATGGCACGGCCATCGCCAGCGAGCTCAACGGTATCAAGCTCGCGCGGCCGCTGCCCCATCAGCTCAGCGCGTCCCTGTTGGCCGGCGCCGGCGGTCGCGTCGACAGCGTGGTCATCGTCGATCGTGTCAACGGTGCGTTTAGTGCTCGGGTGGATGTTTGCCTTGCCGACGGTAGCCGGTTTTCTCGTGAGGCACGCGCCTCCGATGCGCTCGCGCTGGCGTTGCACACCGGCGCGGTCATTCGCGTGGCACGCCACATCGTCGAGCCGTTGCGCTGCAACGTTCCCGGAGCACACCTCGATTCGCTGTCGGACTCGCTCGAAGGGCTCAGCGACGAGGCCTTCGGCAAATGGAAGATCTAGATCTAGACCCCGGCGAATCGCGGCCGACCAGGCCCGGTGCGCTCGTGCGGCGCGGCGCCTGGTTTCTCGTCGCCGCCTACTGCGTGCTGATCTTCATCGGCTCGTCGATTCCCGGTCGTGACATCCCAGATCCGCATGTGTCGGACAAGCTGATCCACGCCATGGAGTATGCCGGGTTGGGTACGCTGGTGATGCTCGTCCTGGTGCTCAACACGCGGTTGACCCTGGCGACCGCGTTTTTTGCCGCAGTCGCGTGTGCTGCGTTGTACGGCGTAAGCGATGAGCTGCACCAGATATTCACGTCAGGGCGCGATTCGTCGGTGCTCGACCTGATGGCGGACATTGGCGGCAGCTCGATCGGAGCGGGGTTCGTCGCTTGTGTTGCGCTCCTGCGCCGGCGCAGCTAACAATCGGCGTCATGTCGATCATTCGCAGCTACAAGGGCAAAACGCCGAGTGTCGGCGATGGCACGTTCGTGGCGGAAAACGCCGTGCTGGTCGGAGACGTGATTGTCGGCGCGCGCTCGTCGGTTTGGTACAACACGGTGTTGCGCGGCGACGTGTTTCACATCCGCATCGGCGACGAAGTGTCGTTGCAGGACAACACGGTCGTGCACGTGACCAGCGGGCGGCACCCGACCATTGTCGGCAACCGGGTGACCGTTGGCCACTCGGTCGTGTTGCACGGTTGCACCATCGACGATCGCTGCATCATCGGCATGGGCGCGATCGTCATGGACCGTACTCATATCGGGACGGGTTGCGTTGTAGGTGCGGGTGCGCTCGTAACCCCGGGGACCGACATTCCGCCAGGCCACCTGGTCATAGGAGCGCCTGCACGGCCGAAGCGTAAGCTGACCGACGCCGAGCTCGCATGGATCGACTCGAGCGCCGAGCATTATGTAGAGCTTGCAGCCGGCTACCTTGCGGGAGCGTAGAAAAAAAAGATACCCTGAGAACGGGTGGGGAGAGTGAACGCTGAACAAACGCCGTCGCAGCGTCGTCGAAGTTCCGATGCGTCGCCGCTTCCCAACAATTCGCCCACGGTTTCCATGACGCGAATGCAATCAATTCTTTTCCGCTACGGATTGATGCCGCTTGTGGTTGTGGTGTTGGTCCTCGCCGGGACGGCACGCGCGGATCGCGTCTCCAGGTTGATAAGCCAGCTCGAGAACGGCTCGGCCAAGCAGCGGTTGTCGGCCGCGCTGAGCTTGACCAACAGCGGCGACAAGCGGGCGATCGCTCCGCTCATCGCCGCGCTCAGCGATTCGGACAAAACCATCCGCGGCGTCGCGGCGACCGCGCTGCGCAAGCTGGTCGACGGCTCGGTGAGCGCGGGGGTGCGCAAGCGCGCGATTTCGGTGCTCAAACGGGCCGCCAAGAAGGACCACAGCTCGTTCGTGCGCAGCCAGGCCAAAAAAGCCTACAAGACCATCATGGCCATCGGCAACGGCAGCAAGGTGTTCATCGATATCGGCCCGATGGGAGACAAAACCAGCCGAAGCAAGACCTGGAAGCGCGTGATGGCGCGGGCGGTGGCCAAATCATTGGGCAAGAGCGGCTGGAAAATTGGCGGCAAGATGTCCAAGCGCCAGTTAAAACGGAAAAAAATGGATGCGTTCCACATCCGCGGTACTCTTACGAGGTTGACCCTGAGTAGTACAGTGTCGTGCAAGGTGAGCATGCTCATCGCCACGTATCCGGCCAAGAGCATGTTTGGCTTCCTAAACGGGGGAGCGCGAGTGCCCGCCGGCGGTTCCTCGCGCCAACAAAAGTTCGCCGCGCGAGACTGCATCGAGGCGGTGGTCGCAAGTCTCGTGAAAAAGATCATTGGAACCATCAAGACCCGCGTAGGACCATAGCGAGGAACATATGGGTGGGCCCAAGAACAAAGGCTACAAGCGAAGCTGGAAAAACCTGCTTTTGAACAAGCGGTACCAGCTCCGCTTTACGTTGTTCATGGTCATCATGAGCGGTGTATTGATGGCGGCGCTGGGCTGGTGGGTCATGTCCGCCGCAGCCGAGTCCACCAGCATCGGCGTCGACGCCATCCGCGACAAACGCGAGTGCGTGCCGCCGCCCAAGCCCTACCAGGACATGCAGCCGACCAAGTCCGGCATCGACTTGAACACCAACGAGCTCGATCACCGCAAGAAACAGACCGAGCCGGGCGGCAAGATCGACGAAGTCAAAGTCGACATGAAGATCATGCCGCCCAAGCGCAAGATTCCCGGCGCGGACGACAAGAAGGCCGACAAGAAAGCCGGCGACAAAAAGCCGGACGACAAGAAGGCCGACGACAAGAAAGCCGGCGACAAGAAAGCCGGCGACAAGAAAGCCGGCGACAAGAAAGCCGACGACACCAAGTCCGGTGACAAGACCGCCGACGACAAGAAAGCCGACGACACCAAGTCCGGTGACAAGACCGCCGACGGTGACAAGGCCAACAGCCCCGATGGCGACAAAGCCGACGATGACGACGAGTCCGGCTTCGACAACGGCGACATCGCCGACGACGAGGCGTACCGCAAGTGGAAAGCCAGTCGGAAGTCGCAGGACGTCAAGGTGGTGCTCGACGTCAAGGTCCATCCCGACTTCGCCAAGAAAGCCATCGCGTTCTACGCCTGCCGGCTCGAGCGCGCCCAAGCCATCGCGGGCGTGCGCGGTGGGCAAACGACAATCTTGCTGGCGCTGATCGCGGTGGGGCTTTTCCTGATGCTGGGCCTCACCCTGTACGGCCTCAAGATGACCCACCGGGTCGCCGGACCGCTGTTCAAGGTACAGCTGTACTTCGCCAAGATGCGTGACGAGAAGTACGACAAGGTGTGGAACCTGCGCAAGCACGACCAGCTCGTCGAGTTCTACGAGCACTTCAAGGGCGCCCACGAAGGCGTCGTCAAGATGCAGCAGGCGGATATCGACCAGCTCAAAGAGATCATCGAGGTCGCCGACAAACACGAGCTGGCATCCAAATCGCCCGAGCTCGCAGCGACGCTGGAAGAGCTGAAGCAGATCCTTGCGCGCAAGGAGGCGTCTCTTGACCAATAATCTTCCCAAGGCCACCGCTTCCGACGGCAAAAAGAAGGGGTACAAGCGTCACTTTTCGAACTACCTGCTCGATAAGTCGCTGCAGCTTCGCTACATCGGGTTCGTCACCATCTTGTCGTTGATCATCAGCGGCTCTTTGGGCTACTTGATCTACCGCCACGAGAACCACGCGTCCCAGCGCCTGCTCGAACAGATCGAGAGCCTCAAGAAGCCGCCGCGGAACGACAAGGAGATTCAGTACACCGAAGACTCGGTGGGGCCAATTCGCAAGTCCGCCATCGAGGGCAACAAGCGCCGCGATCGCAAGCTGGTGCTCACCATGCTGGGCGTCGGTGTCGGTCTCATCGTCGTGTTGTCGCTGTACCTGTTGATCATGACCCACAAGGTCGCGGGCCCCCTGTACAAGGTCACCATGTACTTCGACAAGATGCGGGCGCAACGCCTGGGCGACACCTGGCCGCTGCGCAAGGGCGACATGCTCAAGGACTTCTACGACGACTTCAAGCACACGCACGATGCGATACGAGAGCGCCACCAGGCCGACAATGAGGCCATCGGCAAGTTCCTCGAGGCGTGCGAAGCGGCAGGGGTGTCGCGTGAAGGCGAGCTGGGCCACCGGCTCGACGAGCTGGAAACGCACCACACGGAACGCGACGAAGCCCTGAGCTAGTTCTGGTTGCGTCCAGGCGGGCCAGGGGCGCGTTTTTCGCCTCCGGGGCTGACCGCGGCGTCGCTCAACTGGTAGCGTTAGCCCGTGGCTGACGTTACGCCGACGGACCTGGTCGAGCTGGGTGAGCGCTACGTGGCGCTCGGGCTACCGGGCGCGGCGCGCAGTGTGTTCGAGCGCGCCCTTGCCAGCGGTGACGATGAGCGGGCGAGCGCGGCGCGCAAATTGGCCGAGCTGGCCATCGCCAGTGGCGACGGTGCCAGCGCCCGGCAGTTCGCCCAGCTCGTGGTCGATGCTCAGCGCGGTGCGCCGGCACGGCTGCTGCAAGGGCGGGCGCAAAGCTGCGCGGGCGAGCTCGACGCGGCGCGGTTTTCGTTTTCGGCGGTGCTCAACGCGGCATCGACGCGAACCTTGCGCGCACGCGCTCACCTTGGCCGCTCGATTGTCGCCACGGCCGAGCGTGACGACAGTGGGGCCGCCGCCCACGCCATGGCCGGGGTGGACGAGCTGTTGGTGCTGGCCGCAGATCCGGCGCAGCCGGCGGACGCCATCGAGGCCGAGCTCGCGCTGTTGTCCGAGCTGGTCGACCGCGCCATCGGCCTGGGCCGCGGCGCCGATGTGAGCTCGGCCGTCGAGACGTTGCGCCAACGGCGCAGCGAAGCACCGTGCGACTTGATCGCCGCCATCGCATTTGCCGCGCGCCAGGCCCACGGAGACGAAACCGTCAGCGACGCCGATGTGGACAACGCGCTCGATGTACAGCTGGCGAGCGAGCCCGACTCGATCCCGGCGCGACTGTACAGCGCGGACCGCAAGCTGCGCCGGCGCCACCGCGAGCCGGCCGCGCGCGCCGAAGCCATCGCGTTGCTCACGGCGGTGGCCGGTGAGCTGCCGGAACACAACACGCTGCAGCGGTCCCGGGTGCAGTTTCTGCTCGCGACGGCGTACGAGGACGACCCTGCGGAGATCGCGCGTGCCGAGGCGGCCTACCGCGAGGTGCTGCGGCTGCGCCCGGGCCACGCGGCGGCGGCCAATCGTCTGGCGCGCATCTACCTCAGTCGCGGCGACGCCGAGGCGGCCCTGGCCGAGGTGGAGCGCAGCCTGCGCATCGACGCGAGTCACGGTCTGGTCTGGCGCAACGCCGCCCGCGTGGTCGAGGCGTGCTCGCGCGACACCACCCTCGAGGCCACGGTAGAGCGGGTGCTCGACGCTGCTCGACCGGGTGCGGGCGCGGGCGCCGCGGTGGTACCGCGGCTGTTGGCTGCCGGCGCCGAGACCGCGCGCAGCGACGTGCTCGCCGGAATGCACGCCCGCGGCCACCGGCTCAAGAACCTGCTGGGCATCATCGGTTCGCGTACTCGATCGGCGCGCAAGATCACCCCCGACGACGTCGCCGGCGGCGACCTGGCGCGGCGGCTCAACGAGCTCGAGTCCGAAGTCATGGCGCTGTACGAGGAGTGGGCTGCGTATTTGCGCTCGATGCAAGCCGACGGCGCCGTGGTCGAAGCCCTCGGCGTGGCCGGGTTGATCAACGAGGTCGTGCGCGCGGTGACCGAGCGCAGTCAGACGCCGATCCAGGTGTCGATGACCGGCCGGCTGCCGGATCTGCGCGGCGATCGCATGTTGTTGCGCGAAGCGCTGCTCAACGTGGTGTCCAACGCGGCGGAGGCCTGCGCCGGCACTGACGGCGTTGTCGAGGTGCGTGCGAGCTCGGTCGCCAGCGGCGCCGGGCGCACGCCGCTGATCGAGATCGAGGTCAGCGATACCGGGCCCGGCATTGCGCGGGCCGAGCTCACCAAAGTGTTCGCGCCGGGCTACACGACCAAAGACACCGGCTCGGGCATCGGCCTGGCGGTGGCAGAGCGCGTGGTCAGTGCCCACCACGGCCGCATCGTGCTCGACAGCGAGGTCGGTCGCGGCACCCGGGTCTTGATGCTCTTGCCCACGGACCTGGGCGGCTTCGCCACCCTGGCGGCGCTGCCGCGCGAGCCCGGAGGAGAGGGCGGATGATCAGCGAGCGTCGCATCGTCGCCGTGGACGATCAGGCAGAGGTGCGCCGCCTGCTCACGGACATCTTTCGCACCCGCGGGCGCGAGCTGGTCGGCTTCGACAACGGCGAAGACGCCATCGCGTACATGAACGAGCACGGGCCGCAGGTCGAGATGGTGGTGCTGGACCTCGATCTGGGCAGCGGCCGGCGAAACGGCATCGAGATTTGCAGCGAGCTGCGCCAGCGCTATCGCGACCTGCCCATCATCATTCTTACCGGCCATGGCAGCATCGACGATGCGGTGGCCGCGGTCAAAGCAGGGGCCGAGGACTTCATCATCAAGGACCCGTATCTGGAGGACAAGCTCGATCTGTCCGTGGAGAAGATCGAGCGTTTGGTCGCCCACGTGGCCAAGCGGCGCGAGCTGGAAAAAGAGAACGAGGCGCTGCGCGCCAGCAATCAGCGGCTGCGCGAGGCCGCCGGTTGGCGCTGGCAGATCGTCGGCGAGTCCGACGCGCTCAACTCCATCATGGACACGATCGAACGCGTCGCGCCGGTGCCGCGCCCGGTGCTGGTGCTGGGCGAGCGCGGCACCGGCAAGGAGCTCGTCGCGCGGGCGATTCATCACCTGTCACCGCGGTCGACCGAGCCGTTCATCACCATCAACTGCGCCGCGGTGCCCGAGTCGCTGCTCGAGTCCGAGCTGTTCGGTCACGAAGAGGGCGCGTTCACCGGCGCCACCAAACAAAAAGAGGGCAAGTTCGAGCTGGCCAACGGCGGCACCCTGTTCCTCGACGAGATCGGCAACATGTCCCAGGAGTTCCAGGCCAAGATCTTGCGCATTCTCGAGTACCAGCGGTTCGAGCGCGTGGCCGGCGCCGAGTCGATTCAGGTAGACGTCCGGGTCATCGCCGC
>Ga0114931_10007401_pt1 | contig 13398 bp, 13 predicted proteins | sample 2SBtaG_FD_89579 | JGI IMG/M metagenome (GOLD analysis project Ga0114931, IMG submission 89579) | Deep subsurface microbial communities from Kolumbo volcano to uncover new lineages of life (NeLLi) - 2SBTROV14_V59a metaG | ecosystem: Environmental > Aquatic > Marine > Volcanic | place: Kolumbo... | reverse complement strand
TCTTAATAATCATCCTGATTTCACTAAAAATTTTTTGGATGATATTAAGGCTAAAATGTTATGGCAAAATGAAAATTTGAACATTTATATTCAGACTATAATAAAACTTGCAAATAAATATCCCAATTTAATATTTATTATCAGACCACATCCATCAGAAAATCAAGATATTTATAATAAGGCATTTAATTCTTATAAAAATATTATTTGTACAAACGAAGGGAATGTCCATTATTGGATATTGGCTTGTAAAATGCTAATTCATTATGACTGTACAACAGGTGTTGAAGCAGTTTTAGCTAAAAAGCCTACTATTTCTTTTACACCGAATGTTAATGAAAAACTCTTGAATTGGTTGCCTACTTTTGTTAGTGAGAGAGTAAACACAGAACAAGAGTTGTTTAATAAAATATCCGAAATAATTAATCCTAACTATAAATTTACTCTAAGTCAGGAAAAGTATAATGATTTAAATAATTATGTTGCTAATATAAATGGTTATGGAATAGATACTCTGGTACACGAAATTAATATTCAAAATAAAAAGAGTATAGATTTTACAAATAATACAAACCTAAAAATTTGGTTCATTAGATTAGTTGATAGAATTAAAAAAATAAAAGGAAGATACATTAAAAAAGGAGAATCAATAAATAAATTTCCAAAATTTTCAAAGAGTGAATTATTGACTAAAATTACTCTTCTGAAAGAAATACTAAAAATAAATGAAATCTCAATAAAAAAAATGGGACCAGATACATTTCTTATTTATAAAAAATAGCAAGTATCAAAGTACATTATATGGCAAACAAATTATTCTCCGGTACACTTATCTTGTCCTTATCTAATAGTTCTATTAGAATAATAAGTTTTATTTTATTACCCATTATGACTATGTATTTAACACCATCTGATTATGGTATTATTTCGATAGTGGTTTTAATAAATACATTTATCTCAATTATATTGAATCCCGGTCTTATAAGTGCAACAATGCGATTATTTTATGATTATGAAACTGAACAAGATAAAATTGAATTATTCGGCAGCGCTTTAATATTATTTCTGTTTATTTCAGTAATAGTTTGTGGCTTTTTTATTTATTATGGTGAATACTTATCAAAATACTTTTTAAGTGAGTTTCCGTTTTATCCATACGGTATTTATGCAATAATTATAGCATTTTTAACTCAGACCACCAAATTATGGGATATATTATACAGGATTAGAAACAAAATTATTAGCATTGCCATTATAAGCTTTATTAATGTTCTAATTAATTTGAGTGTTTCTATTTATACAGTTGTCTATTTAGATTATGGTGTATACGGAAGAATTTTAGGCATGCTAGTTGCTTCTTCATTTTCTTTTATTTTTACATTTAGTATCTTAATAAAATATACAAGATTTAATTTCTCATTACCTATTATTAAAAAAATAATTTTTTTAGGATACCCGCTTTTATTTGGTATTATTGCTACAGCTATATTAAATGTTGGCGACAGGTTAATTATTGAAAAATTCCTTGGTTTAGCAAAACTTGGTATTTATGAAACTGCGTACAAAATTGGAACTGTCCCAATTTTTTTATCTGTTGGTTTTAAAAAAATGTGGGTACCATATTTTTATGAAAATGTAAAATCAAATAATATTAAAGATATCAAGAAAGATTCAAAAGCTTTTATCTCAATATTAATATTTGGAATTCTATCCTTGTTAATTATTTTACCGGAAGTATATACATTTTTAATAGGAACAAAATATTGGGAGGGCATTAAACTAGTTCCCCCAATTATATTAGGTACATATTTATTATTATTAAGTATTATAACAAATGCGATTTTATCTTATGATAAAAAATTTAAATTAATTACTCTTTTTCTAATTGTTGCTGCAGTTACAAATATTTTATTAAATATATTTTTAATAAAATATTTTGGCATTATTGTCGCGTCAATCGCTACTTTTTTTGCTTATTTTATTCAATTTTATTTGTCTTTTATCTATACAAAAAAAACAAAACATTCTTTAATAAACTCTAAAATATTTTGGGGCAGTATTATTTTATTGATTGTTTCATCTTTACACATATATGTATATGGAGTTTATTTTTCAACATACATTCTATTATCAAAGATAATTTTTGTAATACTTTTTGCGTTTTTAATAAAAAAAATATTTTTAGCTGATTTTAAATTTAAATAATTATTAATTAAAATAAAAAGATAAATGTATAATATTTTTAATTTAATATTATTAATTGTTTTCTCTTCATTAATTATATTCGGTTCCTTTACAATCAAGATCAGAACCTCTTTTTATATATACTTATCCAGTCTTTTTTTCCCTTTCAATTATTTACAAAGATATTTTGAGATTGAAAACCCATTATTACGTTGGTTCCCATACATTTTTATAATACTTTATTTGACTTATTTATTGATAAGAATTCCAAAGCCAGTAGTAAAATCAATTTCGCATCTGAATAAATATGTAAAAATTTATAGTTTCTTGATTATAATTTTATCATTATTCACAATGATTATTGAAAATAATTCACTTATGATGACTTTACAGGGATTAAAATCAATTATATTGTTAGCAGGTAATTTTATTATAATTAAAATTTTGATTAATAATAATTATATAAAATTTACTGAAATATTAAAAATATTCTTGATATTTGCTTTTGTAAATATATTTATGACCATTTCTCAGATATACTTTTTATCTAATAAAATAATTTATTACGGGACAAGAGATTTGATTACAGGTCTCTTTAATAATTATTTTGACTTAGTATTTTTTCAAATATTTTGCATTATTGTTTATATAGTATATTGGCGTAATCAAATAAAATTAATCAAATTACCCTTTTTTTTTGTTATTGGTTTTCTGCTAATTCCTATTATATTATCAAATAGTAGAGCAGCTTGGCTTTATATCATTATAAGTATATTTCTTCTTATCAAGTATTCAAGGCTTAGGTTTTCTAAAAAAGAAATTAGCTTAATGGTTTCGTTAGGGATTATAGTTATTGCCGGTTTAATTACTTTTAACAATATCATGGAAGGTTTTTATACGGAAAGAAGTAATGATTCTTATGCTTATTTATTTAATTATGATTATATCAAAAACTATATATTTACCGATGATGTGATTGCTAGAGAAGATAATACTGTACATATGTCTAGGGGATTTACTGTAATAATTGCATATGAAGAAATCAAAAAATCAATTTTAAACTCAATTATTGGTTATGGTTCTGGAACAACTACTTTAAGTCAAGTTGTTGATACTCATAGTCTTGCTTCCAAATATAATACGAATGATTTAAGTAGAATTAGTATATCTCGGATACTTGGAGACTTTGGATTTTTAGGCATTTCATTAACCGTTATTCTGCTCATTTTATTTTATTTGAATAAAAATAATAGAGCTACTGTAAAAATAATTTCGCTCAGAAAAATATTTACTGTTTTAATTATTCTTTCTCTTATTTATTTTGATCCTTTCGAATCCCCTATAATGATGTTCATTATTGCATTTATACATTCTAATTGGAAAAGTGAAAATTGAAAAAAGTAATTTTTATTGGTGGCACTTCCTATAGTGGTTCGACGATGTTAGATATGATCCTTTCAAATGATAGTATGGCAATGTCATTAGGGGAGGTGCATGCTATATTAAAACCATTTAGAGAGCATCATTTTATTGAAAGAAAAAAACTAATTAATTCTCAAACTGAATGGAATGAGATTCTCAAGTTAAAAAAAAATTTTTATGAAAAACTTATAAATACCTATTCTATTAAAAGTATTTTTGTTGATTCTAGTAAAGATCCAAATTGGATTGTTGAACAATCAAGAATATTAAGTAAAATGAATATAAAATGTTACAATGTTTTGATATATAAAGAACCTTTTGATATTGCTTTTTCATTTATGAAGCGTGATAAATATAATCTTTGGGAAAAAAGCTGGGTAAATTACCATTTGAAATATTTGAATCTTATCAATAATTTTTTTTTGATTTCCTATAAATCACTTGTTACAGAGAAAGAAACTTTAGAAAAATTATGCAATTATCTGGAAATTAGCTTTTCAGATGAAAAATTTGAGTTTTGGAATTCAAATCAAACAACTTTTTTTGGGAATGAAAGTGCTAGAATTCATCTTAAAAGTGATGATAAAGAAATAGATAAATCTGAAGTAAATATTAATAAAAACTTTAAAAAAATATATTATACAAAAATAACCGATCGTATATTAATTGATGATGTTAAAAAAAGATTAATTAAAAATCGAAAATTAGAAATTTTAGATAAATTTTTTAATGAAAATTCAAATACTTTTATCAATAATTTTAACCAAAATATATATTCAGAATTAAAAGTTAATTTTCTTTTTAAGTTAATAAGAAAATATAAAAAGAAAATTGTACATATTTTTTCAAATATTTATTTTCGAATTTTAAATACAAATTTTACGAATGAGAAGTAGACGACTTTTAATAATAAATAGAACACAATTTGGGTATCATACAGATACCTATTATTATTGCAAATATTTGAAAAATGATTTCCAAATTACTTATTTATGTTGGAACCAAAATTTTCCTATAGTTGATGAAAGTGGAATAAATGTAATTTATATAAAAAGAGCTAGAAATGTATTCAGCAACTATTTTATCTTTCTTAGTAACGTAATAAAAAGATTAAAGGAATTTTCTACCAAAGTTGATGTTGTTTTTTTAAAGTATTTTCAATTTTGCTTTGTAATAAAAGTTATTAAAAAGCAAAAAAACATAATTCTAGATATCAGAACTGGACCTGTCAAGAAATTTTTACTACATAGAATAATTCGATTCCTTCTATTAAAGTTTGAATTAATATTTTTTGATAAGATTTCAATTATATCGGAATCTTTAGCAAAAAAATTAAATATTATAAATAAAAATCCTTATATCATTCCTTTAGGCGCAAATTCATTAACTAATAAAATTGCTAATTTTGACAAAATTAAATTAATTTATGTTGGGACGTTTAAAAATCGTAATATTCATGAAACAGTTCAAGGATTAGCCAAATATCTTAATACATTAGATTGTAATAAGACAGTAGTAAGTTATTATTTGATTGGAACTGGTCCGGAAAAAGATATAAAAAAAATTAAATTGAGTATTGAACATAACAATCTTAAAGAAATAGTCAAACTTACAGGGTATGTTTCTCATGATAAACTCGGTTATTATTTAGAAAATAGTAATGTTGGTGTTTCTTATATCCCAATGACATCTTATTTTGATTATCAACCACCTACTAAAACATTCGAGTACTTGCTTAGCGGAATGCCGGTTTTAGCTACTAAAACTTTTGAAAATCAAAAAGTAATAAATGAAAATAACGGAGTATTGATTTTTGATAACGCTGATTCATTTTATAACGGTTTAGTTGAGATTTCTAAAAAGATTTTTAATTCAAATGAAATTAAAGTGCGATCGCAAAATTTTAGTTGGGATTTTATTATAAAAGAGAAATTGTTCCCAATTTTAGACGGTTTCTCAGATTGAGGGAAGATGAAAAATAGTTTCTTAGGTCCTTTGTTTATTGTTGGATTATCCAGAAGTGGAACAAAATTGTTTCGCGATGTTTTAAATAATCATTCACTTATCTCCATTCCTGAAAATGAAACACATTTTATTCCAAAATTAATTTTTGAGAACACTAAGGAATTCAATTTTAATAAGAGTTTTAGAATTTTAAAAAAAACAAATTTTTATAAAAAAAATATAAAAAAGAAGAAAATTGATGAAACTGAATTTCGAACTTTCATTCAAAATAATAATAATAAATTAAATACTTTTATTGAATTTGTATTACGTTCATTTTCTAATTATGGATTTAGAAATGATTACATATGGGGTGACAAAACTCCCAAATATTTAAGAAATGTTGACCTTTTACTTGCTACTTTTCCAAACGCTAAAATTATACATATAATTAGAGACCCGAGAGATAGAGCGATTTCTCTAAGAAGAACATGGTGGAGATCCCTACGTTTAGCTGCTTATAATTGGAATTCCGAAATCACATATTTGGACAAAATTGATGTGAATAATCGCTGTCTTGAAATAAAATTTGAAGATTTTTTAACAAATACTAATTTAATTCTTACACAAGTATGTGAATTCTTGGATATAGAATTTGAAAAGGCAATGCTGACCTTAAAAAAGCCTTCTGAAAAATATGGTAAAGCTTCAAAAAGTCTAGCTGTGCTCGCAAATAATAAAAATAAATATACTTCATATAAAAAGAAAAAAGTAAAAATGATTGAAGAAATCTGTTACCCTAAATTAATAGAAAAAGGTTACTCCGTGTTATATGCAAAAACAAATAAAAAAATACCGGCTATAATAATTTATTTTTTAAAGTTATATGATTTTTTTATGATAAGAACTTCGGAAATTATTAAAAGATATTAAAATGAATCTTTATGAACATAGTTTATTAAAAAGAGTGTTTGCACTTATTAGGTGGTGTGTAATAAAAATACTTTTTAATAATAAAGTAAAAACTAAATCAATTTTTTACATTGGAAAAAATGTCAATTTTTTTGTTAGAAAAGGTAAAATTGTATTTGAAGGAAAAACACATATCCATGATTTTGTTACATTGAAATCGTCAGGTCTTTTACATATTGGAGATAATTTTTCAATAAATCCTTATTCTCGCATAATCTGCCATGATAGAATTGAAATTGGAGAAAATGTATTAATTGCACAATTTGTATCAATTTTGGATCATGACCATAATATTTTAAATGTTGAAAATGAATTTAACTCAGATAAATATATTACAGGTCCAATAAAAATTGGGAATAATGTTTGGATCGGTGATAAGGTAACAATAACAAAAGGAGTTACCATTGGAAATAATGTGATAATTGCGGCAAATAGTGTTGTTGTAAAAAATATTCCGGATAATTGTATATATGGCGGAATTCGGGCAAAGCATCTTAAAAATTTAAACTTGAAGCCTAAGGTGTAAAATGGTTTATAGTGAAAAATATAATTATTTATTTGTTCAACTACCACGAACAGGTAATACAGCAATTTCTAAAGAGTTAATTGAAAATTATTCTGGTCAAAGAATTTTAAAAAAGCATTCTAAGTACAAAGAATTTATTAAAAAGTATGGTATTAAAGAAAATTTATTTGTTTTTGGTTGAATTCGAAATCCATTGGATTGAGAATACTCACTATATAGAAAATTAGTTGGTGATCATAAAGATAGGTTTTCTAAAAAAAATCTTCCTGGTTTTATAAATAAAATATTTTATCATAGATATTCAAAGATAAAAACAAACCAAATGGATTTTAAAACTTATTTTTTAAATATTTTAATATACAATATGATGATTGGTCTAGTGTTGAATTTATAAATTTTAACTATGTTATCAGGTTTGAAAATATTAACGAAGACTTTAAAAATGTTATAAAAATGATTGGATTAGAGGTAAAAAGAGATTTGCCTTTAGTAAATAAAACAAAGAAAGAAATAAGTTTTTTAGAAACATTTGATCCATGTATGTTTAAAAAAGCGAAAAAAGTTTTTGATTTCTTGATGATGAAAAATAATTACAAATTTCCAGAACATTGGGGAGAATATAAGTTAAATGTTATTGATAAAATAAATTATAATTTTTGGCATATTATTAGAAAAATATACTGGTAAAATATTGAAAGAAAAAAAATTAAACATTTTGTTTGTTTCAAGTGGTAATTCAACAAATTTTGACATCGTTCCATTTATAAAGTCACAAGGTACTTCACTTATCAAACTTGGAAATAATGTGACATTTTATACGGTAAAAGGAAAAGGACTAGCTGGATATTTAAAAAACATACCTAGGCTAAGAAAATTAATAAAAACGAATAATTTCGATATTTTACATGCACACTTTGCTTATTGTGGGTGGGTATCTTTGCTTACGTTTACAAAAATTCCCAAAGTTCTTTCACTTATGGGTGGAGATGCTTACGGTGAGGTAAATAAAACGGGAAAAATGACAATTTTTTCCTCATTTATGATTTTTCAAGGTCAGTTGATTCAGTTTTTTTACAAAAAGATTATTGTAAAATCACAAAATCTTGAAAAATACGTTCGAAATAAAAGTAAAGTAAATTTAATTCCTAACGGAGTAGATTTTGAGAAATTCAATAAAATTTCAACGGAAGAGGCAAGATTCAAAATTGGATTACCTAAAGATAAGATTTTACTTTTATTTATCGGTAATCCGAATGACCCACGTAAAAACTTAAAGCTATTGGAAGAAGCATCAAGAGATTTTGATTTTAAAGATTATGAAATTGTTAAACCATATCCCATTTCACATGATTTAGTTCCATATTATTTTAATGCATGCGATGTTTTTGTTTTTCCTTCATATCTTGAGGGTTCCCCTAATGTTATAAAAGAGGCGATGGCTTGTAACGTGAAAATTGTTGCTACTCCAAGTGGTGACATAAAAGAACGAAGTAAAGGTGTAACAAATTTTTGGTTAAGTGAATTTAATCCTATTTCTTTATCAAATAATATAAAAGAGGCTATACAATATAAAGGATTGTTGAATTCTAGAGAAAAATTACAACCAGAGTTTGATGAGAGTATTATAGCATTAAAAATATTAAAAATTTATAGTGAATTAATAAGATAAAAATTTAATATTTAAATATTTTTAAAATGAGAAAAATTAACTTATTAGGAGTTCCTTTAGATAATTTAGATGTTGAAGAGGTCTTATCTCAAATTTTCTATATCTATAAAAAAAGACAGCAATTACTCTTTACACCAAATGTCGATTTCTTAATTAATGCACAGAATGACAAGGAGTTTAAGTTTATCTTAAATGAAGCAGATATATCAATCCCAGATGGGAAACCATTAATTTGGACATCAAAATTTTTAGGAGTTCCATTAAAAAGAAAAATTTCCGGTTCTAGTCTTTTTTTGAACTTTGTAAAATATCTTCTAAAAAAAAACTCTCGTTTTTTTTATTAGGTGGTGCTCCAGGAACTTCTGAGTTGGCGAAAGTTGAATTGGGGAAAAAATTTGTTGATGTTAATATAGTGGGTAATTATTCTCCCTCAATAGGTTTTGAAAATAATTTAAAAGAAGTTAAAGAAATCATTGAAAAAATTAATTTATATGATCCTGATGTTCTGATTATTGGTCTCGGATCACCTAAGCAAGAGAAATGGATATATAAAAATAAAGATAAATTAAAATTTGGAATTGCAATGTGTTTAGGTGCAACAATTGATTTTGCAGCCGGGATAAAAAAAATGCCTCCTGAATTTATTAAAAATTTAGGTTTGGGATGGCTCTGGCGATTAATATCTGAACCTAAAAGATTATGGAAAAGGTACTTAATAAAAGATATAAAATTCTTCTGGTACATATTTCAACAAAAATTCAATTTAAAAGAATTTTAATTTAGATGATAAAAAAAACAATAATTTCTTTACTATTTAGTACTTTAATTTTTGCTCAATCTTCAATTGTAAGAACGGAAAATTCTGTTTATAATTTTATAGAATCTGTTAATAGCAAAACTAATTTTCATATTTCTTTACAATCACTTCCACTTACAAGAAAAAGTATATATAATTTTTTAGCAAAAGCTGATTCCAATTCTTCTGGTCTTACTTCAGTAGAAAAAGAACAACTTAATTTTTATTTAGATGAGTTTGGATCTATAAATAATAAAAAGTCTTCTAATAATATACCGTGGAGACTTCTAAATTATAAGGAAAATGATTTTGAATTATATATTAATCCTTTATTAAATCTTGGTATTGAAAATAAAGATAATAATTATATTTATTATAGGAGATGGGGACTGAATATTTTTGGAGGTTATGGAAATATAGGATTTAATTTTCTCTTTACTGATAGTTGGATAAAAGGCGATAATATTGATATTTACCAAAAGTTTTCACCAAATCCTGGATATGAGACAATAAAGTTATATAAAGATCATGTAGAATTCTCAGAAATTGAAGGTTCAATTACTTATTCAATAAAAAATTTCATTATTAATTTAGGAAAAGAAAGAATGAATATTGGCAGTGGTGAAAGAGGTAAGCTAATATTATCTAATAAAGCACCTTCTTTTCCTAGCATTTCATTTAGTTGGCAGCCTGTAAAATGGTTAAAATTCAACTATTTTCATGGTTGGTTAAATTCTAGAGTTACAGACTCAGCCAAATCTTATAATTCAGGAAGATTAAATCCCGATTCGACTTATCTGCAAAGAGTAGTTAGCATTCCAAAGTTCATTGCGCTTCATAGTTTGCAATTAAGTCTGATCAAAAATTTGGATATACTTTTAGGTGAATCAATTATCTATAGTGATGAAGGTCCTAAATTAGGTTTTTTAATTCCAATATTATTTTTCAGAGCGGTTGATCATTATTATGAAGGTGGAAACTATTATGCTAGATCGCAAGCTGGAGGAAATACTCAATTTTTCCTTGATGTAAATTATAGAGGGTTAAAAAATGTCTCATTGTATTCTACTGTTTTTGCTGATGAATTTTCTATAACGAATTTATTTAACGGAAATGACTCAAGAAATCAGTTGGGATATACAGTTGGAATGCGAGAATATGATAACATTATTTCAAATTTAAACTTTGGTCTTGAATATACAAAAATATTGCCATGGGTTTATTCAAATCTATTTAGTACACAAACATTTACTAACTCTGATTATTTGTTGGGTCATTATATAGGACAAAATGCTGATAGGATTTTAGCTTATTTAACATATTCTCCAATGAGAGCTCTTCAATTTGATCTTACTTTAGAAAAAATAAGACAGGGTGGATTTGGAGATGTTAGCAATCAATATTCTGCACCTGGTGAAAAATTTTTGTATGGTCCCCTGAGAAAAGAATTAAATTATATCTTTAGAATTAAATATGAACCTTTCCATTTTTTTAATATTATGTTTAAATTACAATATTCAAATATTTCAGATCAGAATACTCAGCGTACTCCTAGCTATTTGTTAGGTGAAAATTTAAATTATAGTTTGTTTTTGAGATATGGTTTTTGATTAGATAACTATGCAAAATCGTATACAATCATTCCTGCGAATTAGACTATTAAGTGATATTTTATCAATCATATTAGCATTGGTTTTAGCTTCATTTTTTAATAATAGAAATTATTTAAATATTGAGAATTATCAGAATTACATAATTTTTATTTATGAAATAGTAGCATGGATATTTTTTAGTAGACAAACAAACCTTTATGATGAATTAAGAACAAAGACCCTATTAGATGAATTTATTCCCCTCATAAAAATGCTTATTTACGCAACCATTAGCATGATAGTTTTTAAATTCATATTCAGTAAAATTCATTTCAACAGTTTCTTTGTTTTTTCTTTTTCTTTACTGTTATTTTTATTTACAAGTTTTTCAAGAGTAGCTATTAAAAATTTTCTAACCTATATAAGAAAAAGGGGAATAAACATAAAAAAAATTCTCGTGATTGGAGCGGGAAATACCGGCCTTGATTTGTATAAAACAGTTTTAAAAAGTCCAAACTATGGATATCAAATTGTAGGATTCTTGGATGATAGAAAAGTTGAAATAGTAGGAGAAAAGTATTTAGGAAAAATTGATGAATTAAAAAATATTTTAGAAAATAAAGTTGTTAATGAAGTCATTATTGCTTTGCCAAATTCCAAAACTGATATCCTTAAGAGAATAATAGAGATCTGTGAATATTACACAAAGAGAGTAAGAATAATACCAACTTATGCTCAAATAATTTCTGAAAGGTTTGTTTTATCCAGGTTTGATAAATTTCCAGTATTAACTATAAGAAGTGTAAAACTTAATGATGTTGAAGCCAGGATAATTAAAAGGTTATTTGATACTGTAATCTCTATCTTTTTAATATTTACGGTTTTTATCTGGCTATTTCCAATTATTATTATTTTAATAAAATTTGATTCTCCGGGCAGTGCATTTTTTTCAATTGAGAGATGGGGTCGAGACAATAAAAAGTTTAATATTTATAAATTTAGATCCATGTTTAAAAATGTTCCAACAAAGTATCCTGATGGAAAACACGTTCAAACTACAAAAAATGATAGTAGGATAACCCGAGTCGGAAAATATTTAAGAAAGTTTAACATTGATGAATTGCCTCAAATCTTTAATGTATTAAAAGGGGAAATGTCATTAGTTGGTCCGCGACCGCATTCAACCCCGCTGAATCAACAGGCAAGATCTGAAGTCCCTCACTATATGGTGAGGCACTTTGTAAAACCCGGGTTAACTGGTTGGGCGCAAGTAAATGGTTATAGAGGTGAAACAAAAACAGTTGAAGCTATGCAAAAAAGAATAGAATATGATATTTAGTATATTGAAAATTGGTCTTTTTGGCTGGATTTGCAAATTATATTTCTTACTGTTTGGAATATGCTGAAAGGCGACCCGGAAGCGTATTGAAAGATTATAGAAATTAGTAATGTGAAAGGATACTTTGGGAGAATGAGACTTAAAGAGACAGAAGGGACTGATAGACGAAGTGAAAAGTAGACGGGAATGCACTAAATAGAATATTAGAGTATTAAATATTTTTAATCAAAGAGAAAAGAAGTTCTCGAAAATAGGTTATATTATCTTTAACATTGCTCTTTATGATTCTATAACTATATTTTTAAATTCATTGTTTCTCTCTGAAGGTGAATTACGCAATTTGTATGGTTATAAAAATAAGATGTATGCTCCTTATTTTTATCTAAAAAAGACTATATTATTAATATTTCAAAGGGCTAAGTTATAAGTGTATATCAGTGTTTTCAAACGAGTGATTGATTTAATTCTTTCGTATTTAATCCATTTTCTAACTTTTTTGCCTTTTTCAGGAACGACTAATTAAAACATAACAGATCAGCGTGCTATTTGCGAACTTTGCGGTTAGGGATAGAACACTGATAAACACAGAAAAAATATGATTTACACAGATAGAATTTTAACAAAAGAGGAAAAACTTCTAAACTGAATAAATGTTTTTATATTTAATTTTCTTGGCGTCTTTGCGTCTTAGCGGTGAATGATAGAACGCAGATAAACGCAGAAAAAATATGATTTACACAGATAAAAGTTTAACAAAAGAGTGAAAAACTTCTAAACTGAATAAATGTTTTTATATTTAATTTTCTTCGCGTCTTTGCGTCTTAGCGGTTGAAAAGAAGTTAGAAAGAAACCAATTCAAAAGTACCGTTAGGTGGTTTGTATTTTCATCAGATATACAGTATTTTTTTTATAACATATTTTTTGAATATAAAATTTTTGGGAATACAAAAATGA
>Ga0114931_10007400_pt1 | contig 13399 bp, 11 predicted proteins | sample 2SBtaG_FD_89579 | JGI IMG/M metagenome (GOLD analysis project Ga0114931, IMG submission 89579) | Deep subsurface microbial communities from Kolumbo volcano to uncover new lineages of life (NeLLi) - 2SBTROV14_V59a metaG | ecosystem: Environmental > Aquatic > Marine > Volcanic | place: Kolumbo... | reverse complement strand
GCTTAGTCCAACGCATTCTTTCCGGACGGCCACTTCGATTGAACGAGTCCTCACACGCTGCACAAGCCAACCAAAATCCCCTCGTGCGCCCTCGCGTCCGGAAAGAATCCTAAGCGTTAGCATTTTGCCAATCTGCCTCAGCGTCTCACGCTGAACGCAGTAGCCAAAACCCGTTTCATGCATCGGTCTGTTGACCGAAGGCAATTGGCGGTCAGTCAATGCTCTGGTGAGAACGGTGGTAGCGGATGACCACGTCTGGATCGGGTGATAGGTGCGTGCCCGCCTCATCCTTGCCCTCGAAATCGAACTGGGATAGCACGTGGCGCATGCTTTCCAGCCTCGCTTTTTTCTTGTCGTTGGCCTTGACGATGATCCAGGGACTGTAGGTGGTGTGCGTCCTGCTGAACATCGCCTCTTTATATTTCGTGTAGATGTCCCAGTTTTCCTGGGCCTGGTCATCCACGGGGCTGATCTTCCACTGTTTCAGCGGATCGTGGCGGCGTGATTCGAAGCGCTCGTGCTGGACTTTCTTGGAGATCGAGAACCAGAATTTGACCAGTTCCATATTGTCCTCGTACAACATGTGCTCGAACTCGGGCACCTGCTGTAGGAATACCTTGTACTGTTTCTTGCTGCAGAAATTCATGACCGGTTCGACCACCGCGCGATTGTACCAACTGCGGTCGAAGAATACGATTTCACCCGGGTTGGGCAATTGCTCAGCGTAACGTTGGAAATACCATTGCCCTTTCTGCAACTCGGTCGGTTTCGGCAGCGCGACCACCCTGGCGCTGCGAGGGTTGAGGTGCTCAATGAAGCGGCGGATCGACCCCCCCTTGCCAGCGGCGTCGCGGCCTTCATAGATAATGGTGATCCTCCGACCGTTCATTTGCACGTCGCGTTGCAACTTGACCAGCTCGATCTGCAGTTTTTCGAGTTCCTGTTCATAGCGCAGCTTGACCAGCGCCTTCTTGGCGTTGATTTTCTTGGTGGACAGAAGTTGTAGAAGGCCTTTCCTCGAATTGATCTGCTCCAACTCCTCCTGGCTGAGCTTAATCTCCTTCTTCAAGGTCTTGCCGACGATCTTCTCTTCCGAATTAAGTGCGTTACCTTCACCGGAATGTATCATTTCCGGTTCCCGGTGGTTGCCCGATCGGTCATTCACAAGCCCAGGGGCTGTTGATGGATCACTCATGATGCCTACTTTTCTTGTATTTCAGATATTCTGTTGCGATTTGACGACAGCGTGGTCGCACTCAGGCCGACCGCCTAAGCCATGACACCCTATCATTATACCCAGAAGTTTCTCCCTCTGCACGTCCACGGAGTCTCCTTGGGGAATTTAGCAACCACCTGCATAGCAGGTGGTATGAGGAAGGCCCCTAAAAGGGCAGTCTTTTGAAGCTATCATTTTTGCTCTCATTCACGCCATTGCGATCCTTTGCTGGAGGATTTTGTAGGTTGATACATTTCCTCCACGCGTTGTCATCTTTCTTTGCTTTCGTCTTTTCTGTTCGCTGTAGGGGTTGGTCAAGAATCGCTCGCACTTGACCTGACGGCCCAACCAGAGGAGCTTCTTCGCCATCTGTTTAGACGTGAGACTCTGGAAAGCATTGGTCCAATGTCGATCGGGGATCGCGATCTGCATTCCCCGCCAGACACCAGAGATTTCGTCAGTCAGATAGTAGAACGAGAACTTCTTCCGCTTGCTGGGGGCAGTTTCTTGGCTGGCCGCTGCTTCCACTTCTGGGTGCGTGGCGCGTAGCGCCGCAATGACCGCACTCAAAGCGTTATACATCACCACAGCAATGCAGAAGCCAAACAGTGCCGCCCAAAGAAGTTCACCCAACATCAACTCTTTGCTTGCTTGGTGCTGAAGAACTTCCTCAAGACCGATTCAACAGCAAGGCCTACCCGCAGCGAGCCCAAGTCGAAACCGTGATGTCGATGATCAAACGTCGCCAAGGATCTCACGTACGAGCTATCACCTACCACAGCCAATGCCGTGATTTGCGATTGATGGTACTGACTCACAACCTCATGATTCTCTTATCGTTTGAGGTTTTCTACGGAGCCTTCCCGCCCCCGTTTGTGTTCCTCTAAGAGTAGTCAAAGCACTAGTGCGAGTATTCCATGTGCTGGAATGGTTGTTGCAATACCGGGGCCAAGACCGGGGTCAAGACCGGGACGTAGTGGGCGATCGGTGCGCCTGTGGCCTCTATGCTGCGGATTGTCGAAGCACTCGGTTCGGCTGGAGCGACCTCTGCCTCGGGAGTGGCGTGGTAGGCTAGCAGCATGGGAGCGATGATCATTGCCACGACGCTGATGAGCTTGATGAGAATGTTCAGCGAGGGGCCTGAGGTGTCTTTGAAGGGATCGCCGACCGTGTCGCCGGTGATGGCGGCATCGTGCATGTCGTTGTAGTCGTCGCTCCATTTTCCATGACCTTCGTCCTTGATTTGCTTCTTGGCGTTGTCCCAGGCACCGCCTGCGTTGGATTGGAAGATTGCCAAGCAAACGCCCGAGATGGTGACGCCGATCAGCAGACCACCGAGCATGTTGACGTCGTAGAAGCCGACAACGATTGGTACGAGTACGGCCATCAAGCCCGGTGAAAGCATTTTTTTGATCGCTGCGGCGGTGGCGATGGCGACACAGTGGGAGTAGTCGGCTTTGCCATCGGCAGCAGCAATGATGCGGGCCTCTTCCTCGGTGGGGTCGCGTTCTTCGCTCTCGGCTTTCTTCGCAGCGTCGAGTGCGGGTCGCAGCTCGGGGATCTCGCGAAATTGACGTCGCACTTCTTGAATCATGTCTTGAGCGGCGTTGCCGACCGCGACCATGGCCATGGCTGAGAAGCGGAAAGGCAACATGCAACCGAATAATAAACCAACGAGGACATAAGGATCGGCCGCGTCGAGGCTAACTGTGCCTTCCATTTTAGTGAGGAATGCCGCGGTGAGACTCAGCGCGGTCAAGGCCGCCGAACCGATCGCAAAGCCCTTGCCAATGGCGGCGGTGGTGTTGCCGACTGCGTCGAGGCGGTCGGTACGAGCGCGAACATCTCGGCCGAGCTGGGCCATTTCGGCAACGCCGCCAGCATTGTCGGCGATCGGGCCGTAGGCGTCGGTTGCTGACTGAATGCCGATGGTCGAGAGCATGCCAAGGGCTGCCATCGCGATACCGTACAACCCGGCACATGAGTAGGAGGTGAGGATCGCAGCCCCGATTACCACGATAGGGAAAGTCGTGGAATTCATGCCAACCGCTACGCCTTGGATAATGGTCGTGGCATGTCCTGTTTTTGCGGCTCGGACAATGGTTTCGACCGGTGCGCGGTTGGTTGCGGTGTACCATTCGGTGAGGAGTCCGACGATGGTACCGGCGACAAGCCCGGCGACGACCGCCATCGAGATTCCTAGCCAGGAGTAAGTGTTTGTGCTGTCGGTGATGACGTCTTTGACGGTGACGCCTGCGGAGGGGACCAAGAAGTAAATCGCCCCGACAGTGCCAATCATCATCATCAAGCCAGCGCCGAAGGTGCCTCGGTTTAAGCCTTTTTGCGGGTCGCCACCCTCTTCGGTCCTGACGAGAAAGAACCCGAGAATCGAAGCGACGATGCCAATGGCAGCAATTGCGAGGGGCAGGTAGACGGCGTTCATGCCGGTGCCCGCTTTGGCAGCTTCAAGTCCAACGTACCAACCGGCGCCCAGGATCATTGAAGAGATGATTGCTCCGACATAGGATTCAAAGAGGTCGGCCCCCATACCGGCGACGTCGCCGACGTTGTCGCCTACGTTGTCGGCAATCGTGGCAGGGTTGAGCGGGTGATCTTCGGGAATGCCGGCTTCGACTTTACCGACGAGATCGGCACCGACGTCTGCCGCTTTGGTGTAGATACCACCTCCAACGCGAGCAAACAAAGCGATCGAGGAAGCCCCCAAGGAAAAACCGGAGAGGACATTGAGTACAAGCATGGTCGGATCGCCGCCCGTGAGCGCGTCGGGATACTTATTCATATAAAAGGCGAACAGGCCTCCCAAACCGAGCAGCGCTAAGCCGCACACCGAGAGTCCCATCACAGAGCCGCCTGTGAAAGCGACCTGCAGGGCATCGTTCAAACTATTGCGTGCAGCCGAGGCGGTCCGAATGTTTGCTGCTGTGGCGGTCTTCATGCCAAAAAAACCGGCTAGCGCCGAGCAAAAGGCTCCCAGTATGAAGGAAACGGCAATAAACCCATTGGTGTTTTGATCGGCACCCGCTTGGGCATTGCTGACCCCCAGGATCAAGGCAACCGCAATCACAAAGATGGCGAGTGTGCGATATTCTTTGGCCAAAAAGGCCATCGCTCCGTCGGCAATCCATTTGCCTATCATTTGCATACGTTCGTTGCCCGGGTCCTGGTTGCGAACCCAGCCGGCACGGATAAAGGCATAGATCAAGGCGACGATAGCTGCTGCGGGAGCGGCATAAATGATTAAGCTGGGATCCACTAGAGACTCTCTACCTAAAAGACAAAAACAGGACGGGGGGATGCTCAGAATCGACCATTGCGAGACGCACGGCCGAGCGATATATACTTTTCGATTTTTTGGAAAGATCGTCTTGACAGGCTGAGAGTGTACGTAAGCCGAGCCGTTCTGTGAACAGTGGAATGGTAGGTTTTATTCAGTTTTTTTTGATCAGGTCGAGACGCGAGATTTGATGTTGGATACTTGCGAGAAAATCTCGGCCAGATCGTCTAACCAACATTCCAGCAGCGTGGCCTGGTTGGCATTGCGATCTAGTTGCGACTCGGCCTCAAGAGAGCGATCGAGGACGGCCAAAGCGGTGCTTTCGGCGGCCGAGCCAATCTGTAGCCAAGCCTCGATAGCAGCGGTTTGCGGGCCACTGCGGTCGTCTGAAACACCACAAGAAGCACGCAATACGCTACGGAACAAGTCGTTAACGATTCCGAGGATAGCCCGCAGACGCTGCCGGCGAAGGTTGGCTTCCTTGCCGGCCTGATTGACCAGAGCGTTCAGCTCAGCGGCGAGCGGAACGCTATTGAACTCGGTTGGGAGAAGCTGAGTCAGCAGCCGCTCCTCGAGTGCCCATAGCTCGGGGTCGGCCAACTCGATGGCCGAGTGGAGCGAGCCTGCGGAGCGACGGGCCAACATGCTGGCACGGGCCGGGTCGGAGGTGATCTCTAGGTCGCAGAGCAACTGACTGACGACGTCGGTTGGCAGGGGCTCGAATTGCACAATCTGCACACGAGAGAGGATCGTGGGCAACTGTCGGCTACGGCTAGTGCCGATCAGAATAAGAACGGTGCCTTGAGGCGGCTCCTCCAAGGTCTTGAGCAAGCAATTGGCGCTCTCGTTGGTCAGATGGTCGGCATCGTCGACGAGTGCGATGCGGCGATTACCGATTCTGGGGCGAAGGGCTATGTTGTGGCAAAGGCCTTGCTGATGGCGGTGGTCACGATCGCCGACGAAGAGTTCCACCGGCAGGCGGAGTTTGCCAGCCGGTAAACCTATCAAATCGAGGTCGGGGTGATTATTTGATTCGACAAGCAGACATGATTCGCAGATGCCGCAAGGGTCGAGCGGCTGCGTTGCCGCATTTTGGCAGAGAAGTGCCTGGGCCAATTTTCGGGCGAAGGTGTGCTTGCCAACGCCTGCAGGACCTAGAAAAAGGTAACTGGAGGCCAGCCGACCGTGAGCCAAATTTTGGCGGAATCGTTCGACGACGTGGTCGTGTCCGTGGATGCCGTGCCACATGAGGTTTGATTCTGGGGCAAAATTGGGGGGAGGTGGTGCTGTGATCGTAGCAGGGGCTCGCGAAGACGCAAGCGATTGGTGGGGCGGAAGGGGTTGATTTGGGGTAAGATGGGGGCATGTCGATGCCTACTTCTCCAACTCGACTTTTTTTGTGCGATGATTGTGGGGCGACGTTGCCGGTTGAGCCGGAACATGCGGGCCGTAAGTGCCGCTGTGGTCGCTGCGGGAAAATACTGATCGTACCTGGCGATTCGCCCAAGCCGCGTCCCGAGACGACTCCCAAATATATCGGATTCAACTGCTTGCTTTGCGATACGCGTCTGTCTGCCCGAGTGGAGGACGTGGGGCTGAACGCAAAATGCCCCGACTGTGGCAGGCTCACCAAGGTGCCTCCGCCGCCCAAGCCGCGTCAGAAAAAGAAGCCCGAGGCCATGCATGGCCAACAATACGGGCTCTGGGGTGTCGACGAAGCGCCGATGGCGAAGGAGATCGCAGCTCGGCAACCGAAGTTCTATCCCGTCTGGTGCCGGGTCTGCGATACGTTGATGCACGCCCGAGCGGAACAAGTGGGCGAGAAGCTCGCTTGCCCCGATTGTGGCGCCAAGACTTTGTTCAAAAAGTTGCCCGTCGAAAAGGAAGTGGAGTCGGCGCTGGTAGCCGATGGCGAGGAGTATCAATTAGACGAGACTGTCGAGCTGCCCAAGCGGCCCGTCTACAAGCCACCGCAAGCCCGCGACATGAGCGAGTATGATCCGCATGGGGAGGCTTTGCGTCAAGAATATCGCGACCGTGGGGCGATGCCGACGAATCCGCTCCTCGGCGGCGTTTATAAGATGCTGATTCGGAGACCGCTGCCCGAGGCGACGATTGTACTGGCTGTTGTGCTAGCTTTGGAACTCTGGTTCATTTCTAGTGCGATGGCGAATATAAGTGGCGCGGGGATGATCCTGCTGCTGGTGCCCTTTATGATTACAGCAGTTTTTGGGCTGCTCTCTTTAATGGCGGCGTCGGCATTTTGGCTCGCGGTGCTGAAAGAAAGCTCCGAAGGGAACGACCGGCTCTACCATCCGCCCGGTGCCGTTTTCATGGATTGGATGTGGGAATGTTTTTATGTGGTCTTCGCTGGGTCGTTGGCGGTTGCACCGGGAATGTTGCTTTGGAGGTTTGCTCCAAGCCTTCCAATTGGGGCCGGGCCTGCGGCCGTGGCAATCTGTGGGCTGGGGCTGTTTCCCATTTTTCTGCTTTCGCAATTAGAAAACGGCTCGCCGATCGAGTTCTTTTCTCCCCAGCTTGCCCGCACCTTGTTGAAGTGCCCTGGGAAATGGCTTCTGTTTTACTCGGAATCGGCCCTGCTGTTGAGCGGTAGTGCTGCGGCAATTGCTGGCCTGCAGCTTGCTTCTCCACAAATGCTGGCAGTCTCGGTTCTGATAGCAGCCGGGGCGAGCTTTCTCTACTTTCGGCTGTTGGGGCGGTTGGCATGGTGGTTGGCAGAATCTCTGGCCATGGATGAAGAGCCGAATTGATCGCGATCTACAACGCATCGCCCGGTAAGGGCTTTCGCTTTGGTACACGGTCGAGCACTTTTTCGAAAGCTCCCTCACGAGCGTTCTCTGCGCGTGAGGCGATGTAGTCTTCTGTGGTAAGGGCCGAAATCTTTTCTGCTACCGCAGAGGTGATGAATAGATTGATCGAGACACCATCCTGTTTCGCGATTTCTCGGATGTGCCGATGGATTGAGTCGGGTAGTCGCAAATTCAAGGCACTCATTTCAACTCTCCAAGGATAACTCTGGGGGTGACTATTCTTATTCCAAACCTAGAGGCCTGCGTAAAGTCTTTTTCGTTGTGCGTAATGATATCAGCGCCGCCTGCCGCTACTGCCAATTCGAGGAGATGATCATCTTTAGGATTCGAAAGTTGTGGTCGCCAGAGGAAATGGATTTTTTGGGGTTCTCCCTGCTTGCACATGCCATTGAGCACGTCGTCAATGGCTCGGTCCGAAAGTTTCAGCAACTTTTGTTTGCGTTTTAGCACCTCTTCGTACTCAAAAACGAGTGCTGTCGAAAGAATCGGCGTCACTAAGCCACGTTCGATCAAGCGGAGTAGCTGGTACGAGGCACCTGTTGCCGAGTAAAGCCCCGCATACAAGACGTTCGTGTCGAAGACCGCCCTAAAATCGCCCATTATACTATGGTACTATATGCAGTACCATAAGGCAAGTCTGTTTTCACTGGTGTATTGATAAACGAGGCTAGCCGCTACAGTTCCTGCGACCACTGCAAGGTCGTCAGCATAATCCGTGCAACGCCAACTCTAACCACCTTCATGTCGAGCAATCGGCTGCCGGGCCGAGCATACTGGAGGAAGCTCCTGCTGTGCTTTGTTTCCTCCCTGGAGCCCTCCGCTTTTTCGTAGAAATAGTCTTTTGGAGAATCGCGCCCATGTCTCTTTGGTACACCCAATCTAGTCCCCGCTCGAAAGAATCGGGTAAGTTTCGTCAGCGGGTGAAACTTGGCACGGATCAGCAAACGGGCGAAAGTTATCGGGGCTGGTCTTACAGCTATATCAATCACCAAACAGGAATCAGCGTCAAGCGGACGAGCTTTAATGTTTCGATTTCCGATCCTCAAGGAAATCGTGTGGAGTATCTACGCGGGTTCTCAAGCATGGAACGCGCGGGGGCCGCAGCTCGCGAGTGGATCGACGAAGTGGTGAAAAAGATCGAGCTAGCCGCGATTGCCCGAGGCCTTGGCAGAATTCCTACGTTGCCAATCGAGCCGATTCAAGAAAAATAGCCGACCGCGTTGCGAAATAGTTTTAATCCGGCTCCCTCTTTGATCGCCGGCAAGCGGGTCCATTGGGGGTGTTGCGTAGGGTCGACGAACCGTTCGGGATGAGGCATCAACCCAAACACACAGCCGGTGGCGTCGCACATTCCGGCCACGTCGCGGACCGAGCCGTTGGGGTTGGAGTCGGGCGAGTAGCGCAGCACCAGTTGCTCGGCTGCTTCGAGTTGATCTAGGGCGGCCTCATCACGGGCCACAAATTTTCCTTCGGCATGGGCGATCGGCAGGAAGAGGGTTTCGACGCCGGCAAGAAACGGGCAGCGGGTGCCACTGACTTTCAGGTCGACCCAGCGGTCGAGGTAGCGATGCGAATCGTTCCAGGCGAGCGATGCGACGGAGGATGCGGAGTTGTCCGCTTCGAACAAACCCGATTTGATGAGCACTTGAAAACCGTTGCAGATTCCTAGGATGAGCTTGCCGGCGGCGCGGAACTCTTGCATCACGTCGCCCAGGTGGTGGCGGATTTGATTGGCGAAAATACGGCCGGCGGCAACATCATCGCCGTAGCTGAAACCGCCGGGGATGCAGAGGATTTGGTAGTTCGCAGCAAGCCGCGGTGCTGCGAGTAGTTGGTTGAGGTGGAGGACGTCGGGCTTGCCGCCGGCTGTTTGGAAGGCGAACGCGGTTTCGGCGTCGCAATTGGTGCCCGGGGCACGGAGGATCAGGATTCGTGGCATCATTGGAATTCGGATTGCGGATTGCGGAATTTAATTTGATGGGAAGTGTTATGGTTGACTTACCAATCCAACGGCTGCTGCCAAGCTGCTTTCAAGTCGTCGAGCGGGGCATCAATTAACGGCCGGCTGTCTGCTGTCTCTCGGATGTGAAGTTGTGGCTTGGTGTCGGTCTTACCTACGCAGGCGATGGGGACGCCGGCCAACTGTTTCTCAAACGCCGCCGCCTGTTCGGGCAGTACTTCGCTGAGGAAGCGGGTATTGGATTCGCTAAAGAGCCGCGCCTCGGCTGACAGGTTTTTATTGGCCACGGGCAGGGTCGACAGTTCAATTTCGGCTCCGATGCCGCCGGCAAAGGCCATCTCGGCTGCTGCGACTGTAAGTCCGCCTTCGCTCAGATCGTGACACGAGGCGACGAGTCCTTGCTGTATGGCACGGTGCAACGAGGCGAAGGTTTGCTTGGCGACTTCGGCATCGACGGTCGGCACTTCGCCGCATTTGAGTTCGTTGACCAACGCAAAATGCGAGCCACCCAGTTCGTCCTTGGTCGTACCGACCAGGTAGAGCAAATTGCCGGCCGCTTTGAGATCCATCGTCACACAGCGGGCGACATCCTCGATTTGCCCCATGGCACTGATCAGCAGGGTTGCCGGAATCGCGATCGTTTGCTTCTGGCCCTGCCCGTCAAGGTAGCTGAATTCGTTGTTGAGGCTGTCTTTGCCGCTGATAAACGGTGTTTCTAAAACGAGAGCCAGATCGTGGCAGGCGAGGGCGGCTCGAACCAAGCTGCCCAGAGTTTCGCTCTTCTCGCAATCGCCCCAGCAAAAGTTGTCGAGAATTGCCACTCGGCTGGGATCGCCGCCGACGGCGACGCAGTTGCGCAGGGCTTCGTCGATCGCACTGGCAGCCATGTGATAGGTGTCCAGTTCGCCATAGCGGGGATTCATACCGCAGGAAATGACTACCCCGCGGCGCGAATCGAGTACCGGACGGATGACCGCTGCGTCGCCGGGACCATCCATTTCTGCCCCGACCAGCGGCTTGATGACACTGCCGCCTTGAACTTCGTGGTCGTATTGTCGGATGATCCATTGCTTGCTGGCGACGTTGTAGGAGCCAAGGATTTTTTTTAGGTCGTCGGTGTAGGCATTCGTGCTGTGGTCGCGGGGCGAAGACACAAGCGGGGTAGGGGGGGAGGGTTGGTAGGTTGCTTCTCTGATGACCGGCGGGCGACCGTTGTGCAAAAGATCCATTGTGAGATCGGCGACGATTTGGTCCTGGTACTTGAGCACGAGCCGGCCGGTGGGCTCGAACTTGCCGATGATGGTTGCTTCGACGCTTTCAGCGCCGCAAAGGTTGCAGACTTCTTCCCAATTGGCTTCCGGGACGCTGATAACCATGCGCTCCTGCGCTTCAGAGATCCAGATTTCGGTATAGGAGAGGCCATCGTATTTGACTGGGGCTCGGTCGAGACAAACTTCGGCGCCGATTTCTTCACCCATCTCGCCCACGGCGCTACTGAACCCCCCTGCCCCGCAATCAGTGATTGCGGTGTAGAGACCCCGATCGCGAATCGCGAGCAGCACGTCGAGCACCTTTTTTTCTTCAATCGCGTTGCCTATTTGAACGGCACCACCAGAAAGCGATTCGCTTTCGCTGGTAAGTTCGGCGCTGGAGAAAGTCGCCCCATGAATACCATCGCGACCGGTACGACCGCCAACGCTCACAATGAAATCGCCGGGCTGCGGCTCTTTGAACGACATGTCCTTGGGGATCAGCCCGACGTTGCCGCAATAGACGAGCGGATTGCCCAGGTAACGCTCGTCGAAATAGACCGCACCGTTGACGGTCGGAATACCCATGCGGTTGCCGTAGTCGCGCACGCCGCCGACGACGCCGTGCATGACTTGTTTCGGATTCAAAACACCTAGCGGTAAGGCGTCGCTGGGCGTATTGGGCGGAGCAAAACAAAAGACGTCGGTGTTGCAGATGGGTTTGGCGCCCATGCCGGTGCCGATCGTATCGCGGATCACGCCGCCGATGCCCGTGTTGGCGCCGCCGTAAGGTTCCAAAGCGGAAGGATGGTTGTGGGTTTCGACTTTGAAGACCAAATTGTTTTTTTCGTCGAAGCGAACGATGCGAGCGTTGTCTTGAAAAACGCTGACACACCAATCGTCGTCGCCCCATCGTTTTCGCAATTGGACGGTCGAGGCGAAAATCGTCTCTTTGAGCATATTGTCGAATTGCCGTTCGCCCTGCTCATCGCGATAGGCGATACGGCCCGCCAGGGTTTTGTGGCTGCAATGTTCGCTCCAGGTTTGGGCGATGGTTTCTAGTTCGATATCGGTCGGCTCACGGCCAAGCTGGGCAAAGTGCTTTTGAATGGCCTGCATCTCGGCGAGTTGCAGATACAACTGGCCTTCGCGGCTGAGCCGGCTGAGGCCCTGGTCGTCGAGGCCACTGAGCTTGGTGGTTTTTAGTTCGAATTGATATTCGCTGCCCAGTTGCAATCGATCGAACGGCAAGGGGCCGACCACGAACTGCTCAATGGCATCGTTGGCCAAGATACGGCTGCCGATCGCTTGCAATTGCTCTGTGCTAGCGCCGCGAATCCAGTATTTGCGAAGCGTACGCACGGCGTCGATTGAGAGGCCAAAATCGCGGGCGGCGGTTTCGGCGCTTTGGGCGACGGGATCCATCACGCCCGGTTTGCGGAGGACTTGGATCAGAGTGGCTTCGTTTTCGCTTGTTTTTTCCTGCGGTGGCGAAGACGACAACCGGCTGTTGCCAATGGGGGCGGTGACGACCTGCTCAACGAGGGGGTCGGCAAACAATTCGGCGGCCAATTGGTCGGCATGCTGATTGTCGAGCGCTGGGCCTTCGACAAGGAAGCCGCGGGCTGAGCAGACCGACAGCTCGGCGGCAATTCCTAATTCGGCTGCCAAAACAGCAATATTTTCGGCTTCACGGTCTGGCAATCCCTCGCGGGGATGCACGTCAATTTCCCAAAGCATCTCGAGTCCGTTTCGCTTTCTGCAAGGTATTCTGAATTTGCGACCAATTCTCGGCTGAAATCCCTGTGCGTAGTTGGTCGATTTGATCGACCAGCCGGTCTAGGGCTTCCAGCAACGCGGTTTTATTCTGCGAAAAAATCTGTGTCCAAAGTTCGGGGTCGGCTGCGGCCACTCGGGTGGTGTCGGCCCAACCGGTCGCGACGAGCGACAGCCACTGGTCGGGCGTTGCCGCCGACAAGGCCGAAGCGACCAAATGGGGCAAATGGCTTGTGGCTGCCAGTGCCAGATCGTGTTCGGCGGGCGACATTCGTACCACGCGGGCATCGAGTGCTGCCCAAAACGCTTCGGCACGGTCGGTGGTGCTTTCAAACGTTTTTCCCGTGGGGGTTACGACTACGGTTTTCCCCACGAGCAAGTCTGCGCGGGCGTTTTCGGGCCCCGTGCGGTGATCGCCTGCTAGCGGATGGCTTCCTACAAACTGCTGGGCCAATGTTTTGATTTTCGCTTGTTTTTCAATGCCAGCACAAATCGTAGCCTTGGTGCTGCCGACATCGGTAACCAAGGCCTGCGAACCAACCGAGGCTAGGGCCAGGCAAACTTGCTCGACGACCGAGGCGACCGGGGAGGCGACAATCACCACATCGGCCGACGCGACGCCTTTTTTCAGATCGAGCTCAGCCCGATCGATGGCCCCATAATTCAAGGCCTTGTCGAGGCTCGACTGACGGCGTCCGATGCCGATAACCTCGGCGGCCAACCCGCGCTTCCGCAAAGCCAGTCCGATCGAACCGCCGATCAAGCCGACACCGACAATCGCTACGTTTTGGTTGGTCATTGGGCCGCTTTGGTGTCGTGGGCGCCACAGCGCTATTGGAAAGTGCCCATTCTAGCAGAGTACCGAATCTTTACAGGGGGGCATGGCTCAAGGCAAAGCACGAATGACACCCTTTTCCAGAGATGGGCCCAATGACGAAACCAGAAATGCCGTAACAATTCAGCCGTCTGCAGTAAATTTGAGTTCACAAAAAATCGGGAGCAAAAGGGGAAAGACGAATGCCGAAAGGGGAGTTCGTAAGATAGGTTTGGGCAAAGGACGCCTTTCCTCTT
>Ga0114931_10007399_pt1 | contig 13401 bp, 16 predicted proteins | sample 2SBtaG_FD_89579 | JGI IMG/M metagenome (GOLD analysis project Ga0114931, IMG submission 89579) | Deep subsurface microbial communities from Kolumbo volcano to uncover new lineages of life (NeLLi) - 2SBTROV14_V59a metaG | ecosystem: Environmental > Aquatic > Marine > Volcanic | place: Kolumbo... | reverse complement strand
GACCTTTGGGCTGTCGGGGACCGGCACCAACGAAAGATCCCGGATCGCTGACTTTCCTTACCAAACCAAGGGTTTGGAGGAAAGTCCCGTCCGGGATGACTCGTTAATGAGTACACGGCCTAACCTCCCCGGCTGCTTGCCCTCGGCTTTTGCCCCGGGCTGGCTGTCATCATGCGTGACGCGACTATCGTCGGTGCGTCGAGCCTCGGCCTAGGCTGGAGCAACACAAGCCGGTGGTGTGCGTCTCGATGAGGCGCCGCCCGCCACGGGCGCAGCGCGGGCGGCGCCTAATCGTCTCCGGCTTCGGGCCGCGGTGCGCCGTCGGCGCCCGCCGAGACCGCCCCGGACTCGCTTGAATCCGTGGAATCCGCCAAGAACCGCCCGGCGGCGGCGCCGCGCCCAAGGCTGTAGCGGTCGATCGCCACCGCCTTGACCAGGGCATAGACCGCATCGCCCGGCGCCAATCCCATCTCGACCAGGGACCGGCGGGTGATGCGCGCCCATATGGGCGCGCCGCCGGCGTCCAGGCGCAGGTCCACCTGCGGCCCTTCCTCCGCGCCGATATCCCGCACCACGCACGGCAGCACGTTTAGGATGCTCACATCGCGCGGCCGCTCGCGGGCGAGGGACACATCGCGCGCGCGAATGCGCAGGCGCAGGGTGGCGCCAACCGGAAGGTCGACCCGGGGCACCGTCAGGCGCCCGCCGGGAATCTCCAGCTCGCTCAGGGCATAGGCCGTGTCCTGTCCGGCAACCCGGGCGCTCAAGACCGCCCCGGCCTCGTAGCGCCCGGTCAGGGGGCGCAGATCGAGGCGGTTGGTCAGGTCGTCCACGGTTCCGACCGCCTGGATTCGCCCGTCCGAGATGAGCACCATGGAATCCGCCAGGCGCACGATCTCGGCCATGGAGTGGCTGACGTAGACGATCGGGATCGCCGCCTCGTCGCGCAGGCGCTCGATGAACGGCAGGATCTCCTCCTTGCGGGCCTGATCCAACGCCGCCAGGGGCTCGTCGAGCAGCAGCAGGCGTGGGTTCGCCAGCAACGCGCGGCCGAGGGCCACGCGCTGCTTCTCGCCGCCCGACAGATCTCCGGGCCGCCGCGCCAGTAGGCGCTCCAGGCCCAGGAGCCCGACGATATGGGCCAGGTCGATCCGCCGCTCCGCGGGCGCCACGCGGCGCAGGCCATAGTTCAAATTGCCGCGTACGCTGAGGTGCGGAAACAGGCGTCCCTCCTGAAACACGTACCCCAGGCGGCGACGTTCGGGCGGCACGTCGATGCCCCGCGCCGAATCGAACAGCACCGCCCCATTGACCGCGATGCGTCCGGACTCCGGGCGCAAGAGGCCGGCCAGCATGTTGACGAGCGAGGTCTTGCCCGCGCCGGAGCGCCCGAAGAACGCCACGATGCCCGCGGCATCGCAGGCGAAATCCGCCTCGATCGCCAAGCCGCCGAGGGTCTTGCGAACCTGCATTTCCAGCATGGGCCTAACCGCCGATCCGCGCCCGTAGGCGCCGGGCCACCAGTTCGGACGCGCCCAGCGCGACCAGGGACAACCCGATCGAGAGAACGGTCAGGCGCAGGGCCGGCCCCTCGCCGCCCGGCGTTTGGGTCAGGCTATAAAGGGCCAGCGGCAGGGTGCGGGTTTCCCCCGGGATGTTGGCGGCGAAGGTGATCGTGGCGCCAAACTCGCCCAGGCTGCGCGCGAACCCGAGCAATGCCCCAACCAGGATTCCCGGCGCCATGAGCGGCAGGGTTATGGTCGCGAACACCGCGAGCGGCGGCGCGCCCAGGGTGCGCGCGGCGGCCTCCAGGCGCCGGTCCACGCCTTCGAGGGACAGGCGCATGGCGCGCACCATGAGCGGGAACGCCATGATCGCCGCGGCCAGGGCGGCGCCTTGCCAGGTGAACGGCAAGCCGACCCCGAACCAATCCATCAGCAGGCGGCCCAGGGGTCCGTTGCGCCCGAGCAGGAGCAGCAGCAGATAGCCGACCACCACGGGCGGCAACACAAGCGGCAGGTGCACGATACCGTCGAGCAGGCCCTTGCCGAAAAAGTCGCGGCGCGCCAGAACCCAGGCGATCGCCAGGCCGAACGGCAGGCTGGTGACCACGCTCCACCCCGCGACGCGCAGGCTCAGGCCCAAGGCCTCCCATTCCAACGGGCTCAGCGACGGCATGGGTTTCAGCCCTTCTCGTCGGGCAGGACCTTGAAACCCTGCGTCCGAAAGATACGGGCGGCCTCGGGCCCCCGTAGGAAGCGGTAGAACCCCTCGACCGGGGGCGACCGGCGCCCGGCGATCACGGCCAGGGGATAGACGATGGGATCGTGGCAATCAGCGGGAAACGCGCCCAGCACGCGCACGCCAGGGTCGATCGCCGCGTCGGTGGCATAGACGATGCCCGCCGCGGTCTCGCCACGGGCGACCAGGGCCAGCGCCGCGCGCGCGTTGGCCGCGTAGGCCGCCCGGCCGGCGACCTGTTGCCAGACCCCGAGGCATTCCAGCGTCGCGCGCGCGTAAATGCCCGCCGGCACATGGGCGGGATCGCCCATGGCCAGCCGATCCGAGCCCAGGGCCGCCGCCAGGGGGAACCCGGGCGCGATCGCCGGCGCCGCGGCGGCCAGGCGGCCGTCCGCCGGGGCGATCAGCACCAGGACGTTGCCGAGAAGGTCCACCCGGCTGCCCGGGGCGACAAGGCCGGCCGCGCCGAGACGGTCCATCCACGCTTCGTTCGCCGACAAATAGAGATCGGCCGGCGCGCCTTGGAGAATTTGCCGCGCGAGCATGGAGGACGCGGCCAAGACCAGCCGCGCGCGCGGGCCGCCCCGTCGCGCGTAGGCATCGGACACGGCCCGCAGGGCATCGGCCGTACTGGCGGCGGCGAAGATCGTGATCGGGGCGTCCGTCGCGGCGCGCGCGCCCGCCCCCGCCACCAGGCCCCACAGCAGCATCGCGACGAGCACGAGCCGCGTGCCCGACCCATGAGCGCGGTGTGGGGACATATGCACCTTGAAAAGGCCCTCCGGTCGGGCGCCCCGGGATCGACGCTGCGCCCCCCGAGTCGTCCCTTTATACCGGCCGTTGAAGGACGCACAACATCCTTGGAATTCGGCGTCGACTACTTTCCGTAGAGATCTTTCGGGTCGACCGCCACGGGCAGAACCGCCTCGATCGTTCCGTCCGCGTGCGCGACCCGGTAAAAGCAACTCCGCCGCCCCGTGTGGCACGCCACCCCGGTCTGCTCCACGCGCAGCAGGATCGCGTCCCCATCGCAGTCCAGGCGCAACTCGATCAGGCGTTGGGTCTGGCCCGAGGTTTCGCCCTTGCGCCACGGCGCGCTCCGCGAGCGCGACCAGTAGCAGACCCGGCCCGTGGCCAGGGTCTCGGCCAGGGCGGCGCGATTCATCCACGCCAGCATCAGGATCTCCCCGGTCGCGTGGTCCTGGGCGATGGCCGGCACCAGCCCGGCATGGTCGAAGACGACGGCCGCGGCGATACCCGCGGGCAATTCGCGGTCTTTGCTCATGGCGAGGCCCGCCGCGCGCCGCCGGCCGCCGCCGCGGCCTTGGCCAGGCGCGCGAACCCAGCCTCCAGATCGGCGATGAGGTCGTCCGGATCCTCGAGCCCGGCATGGATGCGCAAGGTCGGCCCGGCGGCGTCCCAGCGGGTCGCGGTGCGCGCCTTCTCCGGGCGCACGCGCAGGATCAGGCTTTCGTAGCCGCCCCAGCTCGCGCCCATGCCGAACAGCTCCATGCCGTCCAGCATGGCCGTCACGGCATGCTCGGGAACCGGATTCAGAACGAGCCCAAAGAGCCCGCTGGCCCCGCTCCAGTCGCGGCGCCACAGGGCATGGCCCGGATCGTCGGGCAAGGCCGGGTGCAGGACCCGCTCCACCTCGGGGCGCCCTTGCAGCCAGCGCGCGAGACGCAGCCCCGTCGCCTGGTGCCGTGCCAGGCGCACCGAGAGGGTGCGCAGGCCCCGCAGCGCCAGATACGCATCGTCGGGCGCGACCGCGTAGCCGAGGCGCATCAGGGTATGGCGCACCGGGCGGAAAAGCGGCTCGCTGGCGACGACCAGGCCCAGCATGGCGTCCGCATGGCCGACGATATATTTCGTGCCCGCGTGGATCACGATATCGACCCCATGCTCCATGGGGCGGAAGCAAAGCGGCGTCGACCAAGTGTTGTCCATGACCGTGGTTACGCCCATGGCGCGCGCGGCGGTGGCGATGGCGGGCACGTCCTGCATCTCGAAGGTCAGCGAAGTCGGCGCCTCCAGCAGGATGGCGCGAGTATTAGGACGGATCAAATCCGCGATTCCGGCGCCGATGGCCGGATCGTAATAGGTCGTCTCGATACCGAGCCCGGCGAACAAGTTGTCGCACACGTCGCGCACGGGCCAATAGACCGCGTCCACGATCAGCAGATGGTCGCCCGCGGCGGCCAGGGCCATGAGCGGCCCGACGATGGCGGCCAGCCCCGTGGGCACGGCGATGGCACCGTACCCGCCTTCAAGTTCCGCCACCGCGTGCTCCAGAGCGAAGGCGGTGGTCGTGCCGTACCGCCCGTAATAGTTTCGCGCCTTGTCCAGCCGCGCCCGTTGCGCGCTCTCGAACCCCTCGACGGTCTCGAACAGAATCGTCGAGGCATGAACCACGGGCGGATTGACCGCGCCGCGCTGGGCCTTCGTGTCCCGGCCCAGGTGGCCCAGGCGTGTGTCCTGCTTGAATTTTTTGCTGTCGCCCACCGCAACCCGCCTTTCCGCTTGGCGCCGCGATCAAGATCTCGCCCCATGGCGCCAAATAAGTTGGCGCGCAGCATACCTTGCCGCCACCACGGTTTCGATGGCCGCGTGCAATGGCCAATTCTACGTGCATCACCGGGTAATTGGCCCTAAGGCATGTAAGCCCTGTTGCGTTTCGGCCACGCATGTTACATGTTTCTCGCACGGCGGCGGTAACGACCGGGTGCGGTACGAGTGCGTGAGCGCATCCACGACCGCCCGCCAATAATGAGAAGTCGACCAGCAGGGAAGGTTTATTCCATGAAGGTAACAAAGGTTTTGCTGACCGCCGCGGCGGTCAGCACGTTGGCGACGGCGGCCATGGCCGGCACGCTCGACGACGTCAGAGCCAAGGGTTTCGTTCAGTGTGGCGTGTCCACCGGCGTCGCCGGGTTCGCGTTCACCGACGACCAGGGCAACTGGCAGGGTTTCGATCCGGCGGTTTGTCAGGCGGTCGGGGCGGCGATCTTTGGCGACAAGTCGAAGGTCAAGTATACGCCGACCACCGGCAAGACCCGGTTCGAGGCATTGAAATCCGGCGAGATCGACATGCTCGCCCGGAACACGACCTGGACCTATAGCCGGGACGTGGACCTGAAGCTGACGTTCGTCGGGGTCAACTATTACGACGGACAGGGCTTCATGGTACCCAAGGCGCTTGGCGTGAAGAGCGCGAAGGAGCTGGACGGCGCGTCGGTGTGCATTCAGACCGGCACCACGACCGAGCTCAATCTCGCGGACTTCTTCCGGTCCAACAAAATGTCGTACGAGCCGGTCCCGATCGAGACCAACGCGGAAGCCCGGACGAATTACCTGGCCGGGCGTTGCGACGTGTATACGACCGATGCCTCGGGTTTGGCCGCGACGCGCGCCACGTTCGAGAACCCGGGCGATCACGTCATCCTGCCCGAGATCATCTCCAAGGAGCCCCTGGGGCCGCTCGTGCGCCACGGCGACGACCAGTGGGGCGATCTCGTGCGTTGGAGCCTGAACGTCCTGATCATCGCCGAGGAGCTCGGCGTGACCTCCGAAAACGTCGAGAAGCTTGCCAAGGGCAGCGACAATCCGGAAATCAACCGGATGCTCGGCGCCGAGGGCAACTATGGCGCCATGCTTGGCCTGAGCAAGGACTGGGCCGTGAACGTCATCAAGGCGGGCGGTAATTACGGTCAGATCTTCGAGCGCTATATCGGCCCGAAAACGCCGATCGGCCTCGAGCGGGGTCTGAACGCCCAGTGGACAGACGGCGGCATTCTCTACTCTCCGCCGTTCCGTTGATCGCCACGGCGGGTCTGGCCGCGTCGCGTTCGCGGCGCGGCCACCCGCCGTTACCACTCCGCCCGTTTATGTGGCAGGCATCGGCGGTGGACTGATAATGTCGGCAATCGAATTCGAACGTCCCAGCTTCAAGCTGGAAGACCTGTGGACCGACCGCCGATGGCGCGGCATCGGCATTCAGGTCATCGCGATCGGCGCGCTATTCGCCTTTCTCGCGTATATCGTCAACAACACCATCAACAATCTCCATCTACTCGGCATCGAGACCGGCTACGGGTTTCTGTCAGAGCCCTCGAACTACGACATCAACCAGCACCTGATCGAGTACTCCTCGCGCAGCACTCATGCGCGCGCCGCCCTTGTCGGCATTCTCAATACCTTGCTCATCGCGGTGACCGGCGTTTTCGCGGCGACGCTGATCGGCTTTGCGGCCGGCGTGCTGCGTCTGTCGCGCAACTGGCTGATCAGCCGGATCATGTATATCTATGTGGAGGTGACGCGCAACGTTCCGGTTTTGCTGCAGATCCTCTTCTGGCATGCCCTCGTGGTGCACTCGCTGCCGCGGCCGAAGCAGGCACTCGAACCCTTGCCGGGCACGTTCCTGTCGAACCGTGGTTTCGTCATACCTAGCTTCGAGTTTAACGAAGGATCCTGGGTCATCCTGGCCGCCTTCGTGGTGGCGATCATCGTCGCGATCGCGTTTGCCCGCCATGCCCGAAAGGTCCAGGACGCCACGGGCAAGATCTATCCCGTCATCTCAATCAACCTGGCTATCATCGTCGGACTACCGATCCTCGCGCACTTTGCCGCCGGGCAGCCGGTCGGCCTCGAGTGGCCGGCGCTCAAGGGCTTCAATTTCCGCGGCGGGCTCGTGGTCACGCCGGAGTTTCTCGCGCTCTGGTTCGCGCTCTCGGTCTATACCGCGGCCTTCATCGCCGAGATCGTGCGCGCCGGCATTCAGGCGGTCAGCCACGGCCAAACCGAAGCGGCCTACGCGCTGGGCCTGCGGCCCAACTGGACCATGCGCTTGATTATCCTGCCCCAGGCGTTGCGCGTAATCATCCCACCGCTCATCAGCGAATACCTGAACCTGACCAAGAATTCGTCGCTGGCGATCGCCGTGGGCTATATGGACATCGTGGCGACGATTGGCGGTATTTCGCTCAATCAGACCGGTCGGGCGCTGGAGAGTATGTCGATCGTGCTGTCGCTCTATCTGCTGTTCTCTCTGCTCATCTCGTCGGTGATGAACTGGTACAACAAGCGCGTGGCGCTGGTCGAAAGGTAGGCGCGGCATGACGGATACGCTCAAGGAGCACGCGCCGGGTTCGCACCCGGACCTGCCGCCGCCGGTAACCAGCCGGGGCGCCATCCGATGGATGCGCGAGAACCTGTTCTCGTCGCCCACCAATACGGTGCTGACCCTTCTCTCCATTTATCTTATCTATGTGGTGGTGCCGCCGCTGATCGACTGGGCGTTCATCAATTCGGTGGTGGACGCGGGCTCGCGCGATGAATGTTGGTCGAAAGCGGGCGGGGCCTGCTGGGCCGTGGTTTCGGTGCGGTTCGGCCAGCTCATGTATGGGTTCTACCCGGAGGCGCTTCGTTGGCGGGTCGATCTGACGTTCATCCTATTGGCCTTTGCCGTTGCGCCGATTCTGTTCGACAAGGTGCCGTTCCGGCGCCCATGGCTCGTGTTCTCGTTCGCCTTTCCGGTGATCGCGTACTTCCTGCTTTGGGGTGGACTGGGGCTTGAGCACGTCGAATCGTCGAAGTTCGGCGGCTTCATGCTGACCCTGGTGATCGGCCTTACCGGCATCGCGGTCTCCCTGCCAATCGGCATCTTGCTCGCCCTCGGGCGGCAGTCGGACCTGCTTGTGCTCAAGGTGATCTCGGTCTGCTTTATCGAGTTCATTCGCGGCGTGCCGCTGATCACGCTTCTGTTCGTCGCCTCCACCTTGCTCAACTATTTTCTGCCGCCGGGCACGTATTTCGACCTGTTGCTGCGCGTGCTGATCATGGTCACGCTCTTCGCGGCGGCCTATATCGCCGAGGTCATACGCGGCGGCCTGCAGGCAATTCCCAAGGGTCAGTTCGAGGCGGCCATGGCCATGGGCCTCAGCTACTGGAAAATGATGGGCCTCATCGTCCTGCCTCAGGCCATGAAGATTTCGATTCCCGGCATCGTCAACACCTTCATCGGGCTCTACAAGGACACGACCCTGGTGGTCATCATCGGCCTGCTGGATCCGCTCGGCCTGACCCAATCGATCCTGGCGGATTCCAAATGGCAGGGATTATCGACGGAGCTCTACGTCTTTATCGCGGTGTTCTTCTTCGTGTCGTGCTTTGGCATGTCGCGCTATAGCATCTACCTGGAGAAGAAGCTCGAAACGGGCCACAAGCGCTAGGAGTTACACGCATGACCGACGCAGCCGTTCAGACCGCCGACAGCGCGGCGGCGGAAGAACATGCCGCCATCCAGATGATTGGCGTGCACAAGTGGTACGGCGAATTCCACGTCCTGAAAGACATCGACCTGAACGTCGAGCGCGGAGAGCGGATCGTGATTTGCGGGCCCTCGGGCTCGGGTAAATCGACCATGATCCGGTGTATCAACCGCCTGGAAGAGCATCAGCGCGGGCAGATTTTCGTCGATGGCATCGAGCTGACCAACGATGTGCGCAAGATCGACGAGATCCGCCGCGAGGTCGGCATGGTCTTTCAGCACTTCAACCTGTTCCCGCACTTGACCGTCCTGCAAAACTGCGCCCTGGCGCCGGTCTGGGTGAAAAAGATGCCCAAGGCCGAGGCCGAGGACATCGCCATGCGGTTCCTGGAGCGTGTCAAGATCCCGGAGCAGGCGGATAAATTCCCCGGGCAGCTCTCGGGCGGGCAGCAGCAGCGCGTGGCCATCGCCCGTTCGTTGTGCATGAACCCTCGGATCATGCTGTTCGACGAGCCGACCTCGGCGCTCGATCCGGAAATGATCGCGGAGGTGCTGGACGTGATGGTCGGGCTCGCCGAATCGGGCATGACCATGCTGTGCGTGACCCATGAGATGGGCTTCGCGCGCAAGGTGGCCAACCGGGTCATCTTCATGGATGGCGGCGAGATCATCGAGCAGAACGAGCCCGAGGAATTCTTCAGTAACCCGCAATCGGATCGCACCAAGCTTTTCCTGAGCCAGATCCTACATCACTAGAATACAGTTCTCAGCGGGCTCGATCGCACACCGGCCGCGCGCCGCCGGCATCGGCGCGCCGCGGCCATCAGCCCAGTCCGCCGATCACGATCAGCGCGAGGCTCGACGGCTCCGGCACCGCGGCTGCCGCGCTGGTCACGATTTGCAGACCGCCCGGTCCACGGCTCACACCGAAGTCCAATCCGCGCGGCAGCCCCGTGCTGGCGATAGTCAGAGTCTCGAATCCGACGATATTATCGGCGATCAGGAAATCGAACACAACGCACGCGAATCGGCCCGCCACGCGCGTTGAATCACGCGGTCATACGCCGTCAAACCCGGCTGCCGCCATCGACCATGATCGTTTCCGCCGTAACGAAGGATGCCTCGTCGGAGGCGAGCCAGAGTATCGGGTAGGCGATCTCGCGCGGATCCGCCCAGCGCCGTAGCAGGTTCACGTCAACCTTTTCCGCCAGCAGTTCCTTGCCGGGTTTTCCCAGGCGGCGTTCGTGGAACGGCGTCAGGGTGAGCCCCGGACAAACCGCATTGACCCGCACGCCGTGTTCCGCCTCCTCGAAGGCAAGCGTCCGGGTCATCGAAATAATGCCGGCCTTGGTCACGTCGTATTGTCCCATGCCGGCACGCGGGTTGAATGCGTGGGTGGACGAGACGTTGACGATGGCGCCCCTGCCCGACCCGCGCAGCGCCGGCAGTGCCTCGCGGGCGAAATAGGCGTAACTCAACAGATTGATCCGGATGATCTTGTCCCACGTCTCCGCCTTCGACTCGGCGAGCGGTTCATAGGAGCGAATGCCCGCGATATTGGTCAGTATGTCGATTGCCCCAAAGGCCGCGATCGTCGTGGCGACCGCCTTGCCCGCCGTCTCCTCCTTGCCCACGTCGCCCGCGATGGTCAGTATCTCGGAGCCCGCGACCTCTGCCTCGATGCGCGTGGCAACATCCTCGATCAGGTCTTTTTCCCAATCGACCAGGGCGATCCGGCACCCTTCCTCGGCGAAGAGCCGCGCCGTCGCCGCGCCGATCCCCCCGGCGCCACCGGTCACGAGCGCCGTCTTGTCTTCGAGCCGTCTCATCCGTCTTTCCTCATATATAAGCTCCGTCGTATCGAAAGATCGCCGAAACTGCCACGAGCGAGCATCCGGGCCCTCCGCCACCATCTCTGGCCGAGAATGATATTCCCAATCACGCACTACGCCTACTCTCGAACGCGACCCGTTCGCGCATGACAATTCGGAATCGGCTTGGCTCGCGTCTCTGTTCACGCGATCATGACGCCGCAAAAAACCGTTCGGCCCACGTGAGGGGCGGATCGATCGCAAAGAGAGGAGGCATGTGTCATGAGCATCGAACGCAAGAAGACCAGCGCGCGCATGAGCCAGATCGTTGTTCACGGCGACACGGTCTATCTGGCCGGGCAGGTCGCGGTAGATGCCGCCGGCGGGCCGGCCGCCGAGCAGATAAAAAATATTCTGGAGCGTATCGACGGCCTTCTGGCCGAAGCAGGCACGGACAAGACGAAGCTCTTGTCCGCCACAATCTGGCTCGCCGACATACGCGATTTCGACGCCATCAACGAGGTCTGGGACGCCTGGGTGCCGGACGGTCACGGGCCGGCGCGGGCGTGCGTCGAGGCCAAGCTGGCGTTCACCAAATACATCGTCGAGGTCGGCATCGTCGCCGCCCGCTGAGCGTACCCATGAGCGCCCGCTCGGTCCAACTGACCGATACTCTATATAGGTATCTCCTCGACCACTCCCTGCGCGAGCCGCCGGTTCTGGCGCGTCTGCGCGAGGAGACCGCGCGCATGCCCCTTTCGAACATGCAGATCGCACCGGAGCAGGGCCAGTTCATGGGTCTACTCTGCGAGCTCATGGGCGCGCGCAAGACCCTGGAGGTCGGGACCTTCACGGGATATAGCGCGCTGTCGGTCGCGCTGGCCCTGCCCGAGGGCGGGCGGGTCGTGGCATGCGACATTAGCGAGGCGTTTACCTCGATCGGCCGCCGGTATTGGGCCGAGGCGGGGGTGAGCCAAAAGATCGAGCTGCGCCTGGGCCCCGCCCTGGAGACCCTGGACGGACTCCTGGCCGAGGGCACCGCCGAAACCTTCGATTTCATGTTCATCGACGCCGACAAGGAAAACTACGACGGCTATTATGAGCGCGGCCTGGTGTTGCTGCGCGCCGGCGGCCTGATGGCCATCGACAACGTGCTATGGCATGGCGCGGTCGCCGACGGCGCGCGCACGGACCCGGAAACCGAGGCCATCCGGGCCCTCAACGAAAAGGTCCACGGCGACGAGCGGGTCGCCATATCGCTGGTCCCGATCGGGGACGGACTGACCCTCGCCCGCAAGCGCTAGGCCCGCGCCCACGGCGGCTTTGGGTGGTTAACGGCTCGTTTACGGAGCTTTAAGGGCTCGTTCACGCCAAGTTGGGACACTGAACGATCCGGCTGAACAGCTATTTCGGCTGGCCTATTCGGACCCCACGAGGTGCGTCATGTGGAAAACACTGGCATTGAGCGCGGGACTGGCCCTCATGGCTTCCACGGCCATGGCCCAGCCACAGTGCAACGAGCATAAGCAGGTCGTCGAACTACTGGCGCAGAAATACAAGGAAGCACCGGTTGCTTCCGGCGTGACCAATAACGGCGGCCTGGTCGAGGTTCTGTCCAACGCCAAGGGCGGTACCTGGACCATCATCGTTACCACGCCGCAGGGCGTGAGTTGCCTGGTCGCCGCCGGCGAGGGCTGGCGAATCATGGAGCAGATCGCCCTCGATCCCGAGGCGTAGTACCAAGTCTCGTTGGCAGGGACCGTTTACGGGGACGCCGCGAACGCCGGGTGGATAACCCGGTCGCCGGCCGCGATGCCGAGCCGCGCCGCGCTCCCGCCGTTGATCTCCAGAACACCAGCCACCGGCTGTCCGGCCGAAATCGACTCTAGTGAATAGGGCACCGCGCGTTCGGCCACGTAGGCGATGCGCCCGTCCCGCGCGATAAACAGCATATCCAGCGGGATTCGCGTGTTCTTCATCCACATGGCCACCGGCCAATCTTTCTCGTAGATAAAAAGCATACCCGCCTCGGGGGCCAAGCGCGGCCGATACATCAGGCCCTGCGACCGTTGCGCCGGCGTGCGCGCCTCCTCGACCGTGAAGTCGTGACGGCCGCCATCGGCGGTGACGATGGTCACCTCGCCGCGCGGAAAGGTTTGCAGCCCGGCCGCCGCCATGGGCGCGCCGGCCCCCGCGGCCACGAGCATCGATGCCAGGGCAAGAAGCAGCCGCCAAGCATGCGCCGAATGCGGTTTCGTCGCGGATACTGACATGTCCGACTGATAGTCGCCGCCCCGCGTTGGTGCAAGGCCGACCTAACGGGGGGTACCTAGACAGATACGTCGAACGTCCGGCCTCGTGCGACGGGCGCCCGTGCTCGCGCGCCCTTGGCGCTCAGGCGATAGCCCTCCCGCGCCGTGGCCAGGTCCGCGCCCGAGGGATTGGTGGCGGCCTGCCCCGCGGCCGAGAGGCGCGCGCCCAGGCGTGCCGCGTCGGTCGACTCCCCGTTGAGAAAGCGGCCCCTGATCGGCACCGATCCACCGACCGCGTAACGCCGGCCATCGGGCCCGAGCCGATAGGTGTACTCGATCGCGCCGGCCAAGTCGCCGGCCGCGGCCGCGTGCGCCTGCTCCTCCTGGCGCACCTGGGCGTCGCGTTGTCGCAGGCGCGTCAGGGCAGCCTTGTCTCCGGAGCTCAGGCGGTCCGGGGTCCGGGCGGCGGTCGGCGCCTCCGGGCCACGATGCCCGGTCGTCCCGGTGGGCGCCGAGTCGACCGCGGTCCGGGCGGGCAAGGCACGCTCAGCGACGGGCGGCCGCGAAACCGGCGGCCCGGATGGGCGCGTCCCAGGCAGCGGAGCGTCGGCATCGACCGGCTGATTTGGGCGGATGCTTAGCGCCACCACCTCCTCGCCCGCGCCGGTGCGGGCGACGGTTCGGCGGCCCACGATCTGCCCCAGGCGGCCGCCGGGGACATAAGGGCCGATGCTACCGATGGACGAGGCTGGCATGGATATGTATGCGGGCGTCGAAATTCGAGGGCATCGTAGATTAGCGAGGGTCGATTAAACCCTGCTTAAGCCAG
>Ga0114931_10007398_pt1 | contig 13403 bp, 11 predicted proteins | sample 2SBtaG_FD_89579 | JGI IMG/M metagenome (GOLD analysis project Ga0114931, IMG submission 89579) | Deep subsurface microbial communities from Kolumbo volcano to uncover new lineages of life (NeLLi) - 2SBTROV14_V59a metaG | ecosystem: Environmental > Aquatic > Marine > Volcanic | place: Kolumbo... | reverse complement strand
GGGCGACGAGACCTGTCTCGAGGCGGGCATGAACGTCTGGCGGAAAATAGTCAGCGACGCGGGCGCGGCGTACGACCGCAGCGCGAGTTGCCAGTTCACAGCATTTCCGGGCTACGAGTGGAGCGGTGGGCCAGGGACGGCGAACCTCCACCGCAACGTGATGTTCAAGAACGATCACGTGCCCGATCTGCCGTACAGCTATTTCGACGAGCCGTACGCGGAGGGACTCTGGGCGCGGCTCAAGGAAGAGTGCCTCGATGCGGGCACGGGTTGTGATACCCTCACGATCCCACACAACAGTAACCTCTCGGACGGGCTCTACTTCGAGAACAAGATGGCCGATGGCAGGCCGTTTACGGGGGAGTACGTCGCGACGAGAAACGCGATGGAGCCCGTCATCGAGATCTACCAGCACAAAGGCGCATCGGAATGCTTGCCTGGCGAGCCGAGCTCAGACGAGCTCTGCGGGTTCGAGGTAATCCCGTTTACGAATCTGGCAGCGACGAATTTGCAAGAGATCACGCCGCCGAACCCGAAGGGTTTCCTCCGAGAAGCCTATGGCGAAGGCATGAAGCTCGAAGACAGCCTTGGCACCAATCCGTTTCAATACGGCATCACGGCCGCGACGGATACGCACATCTCCGCGGCGGGGCACGTGGCCGAGGACGACTTCAAAGGCAACGGCGGCACCGGCCAAGCCAACCGGTTCCTGCCCCCGCCTCAGGGGTTCCCGGACATCGAGTATCTCAGCCCCGGCGGCCTCACCGCGGTCTGGGCAGAGGAGAATGCACGCGAGGCCATTTTCTCGGCCATACGCCGGAAGGAAACCTTTGGCACCAGCGGCCCCCGGATCGTCGTCCGCATGTTTGGGGGCTGGGAATATCCGAGCGATTTGTGCGACGCTGCCGATCTCGCGGCCCAGGGGTACGCGGGAGGCGTGCCGATGGGTGGCACGCTTCCCACGCAGCCCGGCTCCTCGGCCCCGATGTTCGTCGTGTCGGCCAAACAAGACGCCATGAGCGTCCCCCTTCAACGCATCCAGATGGTCAAGGGTTGGCTCGAGGGTGACAACTACCAGGTCAAGGTCTACGAGGTCGCGGGCAATCCAGACAACGGCGCGAGGGTCGACCTCGCCACTTGCGAGCCGCAGGGCGAGGGCTTCGCCGACCTTTGTCGCGTCTGGCAGGACCCGGCATTCGACCCAAGTCAACGCGCTTACTACTACGCGCGGATCATCGAAAACCCCACCTGCCGTTGGACCACGCGGCAGTGCGTCAAAGCCAACTACGACTGCAGCAATCCCTCGCGTGAAATCGATCTCGATTGCTGCGACCCCGCCGCTGGTCTCAACGTCGATCAATGTAACGCCATCGACTGCAGCGAGCCTGACAGCTTGCCGCCTGCCGACGCGCGCTGCTGTGTCCCGAGAGTAGAGCCGGTCATTCAGGAGCGGGCCTGGGCGTCGCCGATCTGGTATGAACCTCCGAGTTGATGCTGCGCACGCTGCTGCATTTTTTTCTAATTGGCGGCCTGCTTTTCGGTGTGAAAGCCGTCTACGATGCCCACCGCATGCAAGGACCGGAGATCACGGTCCGAGTTCCCGCGGACGCGAGCCACGCCGAGGCCGAAAAGGCCATCCGCGAGGAAATTCTGCTGAACGAAGCGAGGCGTTATGGCTGGGACAAGAGCGATCCGATCATATTCACTCATCTCGTCCGCAACATGCGCTTCATCGAGCCGGACTCCACGGCCGATGACCGAACGCTCTTCGAGCGGGCGCTTGCGATGAACATGCAGATGCACGACCCGGTCGTGCGCGCGAGGCTTCTCTACCGCGCACGCGAAGCCCTCGGATCGGTGCCCAAGGATCGCATGCCGACACGCCAGGATCTCGAAGCTCATCGTAAGGCGCACCCCGATCGCTTCGAGCGCGAGGAGAAGGTTGATTTTCAGCAGGTCTTTTTGAGCCGAGCCAAGCGCGGGGACGCATTGGCAGCCGATGCGACCGCGATGCGAGAGCAACTGGCGGCGCTCGGCGACCAGCCCCCCCAGGGCTTGGGTGACCCTCTTCCGGGGCTCAGGCAGGAGCAAATTGCCACGCCGTCCCAAGTCGAAAACGACTACGGCGCACAGCTTGCACAGGTAGTAAGAGAGGCGATCGTGGGCGTGTGGAGGGGGCCTATCCCCTCGGTGTACGGCCTTCATTTCATCAAGGTCACGGGCAAGGAGCCGGCGTACGTACCTCCGCTCGACGTCATTGCGGCCGAGGTGCGTGCCGATCGGTTGAGGGAGATCCGCGACGAGCTCCGTAAGGAGCGCATGGATGCGCTTCGCGGTGCCTATACCGTACACCTGGAGAGGGTGCCTTGATGCGCGCCGCTCTCGCGATCACGATCGCGGCCGTGGCGGTCGGCGCATCCTCGGGCGCTAGCGCGCATCCCCTCTCTCCGTCGGTGCTGTCATTCGAGCAGCGGGCTGGGGGGACGGTCACGATGCGCTGGCGCGCGCCCGCCGTGAGGCCTACCGGGCAGTCGCTGCGCCCACGGATTCCCGAGCGTTGCAAGGAACTGGGCCCGGCCGAGCGTCACAAGACGGTGGACGGCAACGCGGTCGAAGAAACGGTCGAGCTTAGCTGTGACCCGCCGGACATGGCGGGAGCGGTGATACGGGTGGATGGGTTCTCCGACTCCAGCATGAACGTGGTCGTGCGGATCGTTCGCGCGGACGGCAACATCGACCACGCGATCCTGGATAGCCACACCCCGCAGCTCACAATCGCCCAGGGTGAACGCGAATCGCATTCGTTCTTCGACTACCTGATGCTCGGCGTCCACCATTTACTCAGCGGATGGGACCACCTGACCTTCGTCCTTGGGCTGCTGATCCTATTTGGTTGGCACCGCCGGCTCTTTGCAGCGGTCACCGCGTTCACCTTGGGTCACAGCCTTACGCTTGCGCTCTCGGTGCTTCGAATCGTGTCCCTCCCTACCCAGCTCGTCGAAGCCCTGATCGCACTGACGATCGTAGTGCTTGCGCTCGAGATTCAATCCGGACACCAGGGCGCCGTATGGAAGCACCCCTGGATACTCCCGGGAGCGCTTGGGCTTCTCCACGGCCTTGGCTTTGCGTCGGCTCTGTTTGAAGCCGGCCTTCCGGCCGGTGAGATCCCGCTCGCGCTCTTCGGTTTCAACCTCGGTCTCGAGGTCGGGCAGCTCGGCGTGATCGCGACAGCTTGGCTGAGCTTTGCTGCAATTCGTTCGGCGATCCCTGCCAGCTGGCGAAGTAATCGGGTCGTTCCGGCGTACGTCATCGGCTCGCTGGCTGCATTCTGGGTCATCGAACGCACGCTCTCGGCTTTTGGGATCGTGGTCTAACTGGCTTGAGCACGACGCGGGCCGAGCAAGCCGAACGCGCCGGCCGCGATACGATTCGCGTCGCTGCGATCCTTGGCTGCGGAGAGGTAGCCGCGGAGCTCGGCCGCTGCTTTGCGCTTGTCGAAGGGCGCGATGACTGATTGCGGCAAGCTGGCCAGCGCTTCGTCGAGATGCTCGAGAAAAAGGGCGCACTCTGCGGCGGCGAGCTCGAGGCTTGTCGGGTCGATCGCCTCACGGCGACTCAGCACGCCTAGGGCACGTGTCAACGGCCCTCCACGCGTGTAGTTGCTAGCCTGGATCAGCTGCGGTCCGAATACGCGGAAGTGGCGAACGAACTCGCCGACGAATGCTAGGTTTCCTGCATGCATCCAGTGGTTGGGGTCCGCCGGGGCCACCGAAGCCTTTGCAAGGAAGGCTTGCAGGATGAAGCGAAACGCCCAGATGTCTTGGGACAGGCGCCTGCTTGTGCGGCTGCTCCGGCGCTCCGTGCTGGCGGGTCGCGCCAGGCAGCGGAGCTGCTTGGCCGCGTCTTTGAGTGTCGTGCGCACCTCGCGAATCCCGTTTCGCATGCGTTCGGCCGGGAGCGCGTAGCCCTGTTCCGGAGACAGCTCGGGCAACGCGCCGTCTAGCGTCGACCGCACCTTCGTGTGGATTCCCATTGCGAGCACTTCCACGGCTTCCCGCAGTTCTTTCAGATCGCTCGAGGCTCGGGTGATCTCGACGCGTGCTCCGCTGATGTCATGGGCGTCAAGGCATAGAAGCCTCGCCTCGAGCTCGTCGGCGAAGGTTTCGACGCCTTGTACCAAGAGAAAGCGGGTCAGTGTCCGAAGCTCTCGCCGAACTGCTGCGATCACGATGTGCGCATGATAGAGGCCATTCTTTTCGCCGATTTGACGGTCCGCGATGCCCAAGAAGCGATGGTCGCGGAGCAACGTCAAGAAGGTGATCATCATCGTCATCTTGGCCGCCTCGCTCTTCCATGATTGGAGCTGTGGCGTCAGGCTGTCGGGACGCACGAGCTCCTGCGTGTTGGAGAACTCGAGTGGCTCAGGCGGCTGGAAGAAGGAATTATGCGCGAGGTCGCGCAAGAAGAGGTCGCAGCTTGCCTGAAAGGCGCCTGCATCGACCTGTCGAAGCTCCAAAAGTCGCTCACTTACCCGCAGCGCATCGGTCAACGAACGCTGGAGCCGACGCAAGGAGGACTCCGGTTCGCCCAAGGGCTCACCTACGGATCGCAGTCCTTGTTCGGGTGCATCGTTTCCGCGCAACTGGGCGACGAGCTCGAGCGCCCAGCCTTGCGCCACGCGCACCGCGTGAAGGTGCGGACGGAAGTCGGTTACCGGAACGGAGAGCGGGTGGTTCTCCAGGTGACGAAAGGCGACGAGGCCTGACAGCGCGGCCTGTAGAGGTAACAACACCCTGATGCGCTGCTCAGCCGGAAGCGAGCCCCGCCAACGCCCCCAAAGATCCGCGTCCGCAGGCGTCCAGCGCTCGGCCGAGAAAAGAAGGCCCTCCGTGGCCGAATGGGGCCGGGAATTCATGGCTCAGAACAGGCCGGATTGCGTGCCGGCCGGCTGCTTCTTGCCGAGGTGCTCGAAAGCGTGTCGGGTGGCCACACGACCCCTCGCCGTGCGCGCCACGAGACCCGTCTGAAGCAGGTACGGCTCATACACGTCCTCGAGCGTGTCGCGCGGCTCGCTCAGCGCAGCCGCCAGCGTCTCGATGCCGACTGGGCCGCCATCGTAGTGATCGATGATCACGCTGAGATATCGCCGATCCATTTGGTCGAGGCCGGCATGATCGACATCGAGCCGATCGAGGGCTTCGCGCGCAGTCTTTGCATCGAGCTTTCCGTCTGACAGCACCTGCGCGAAATCGCGCGCCCGTCGTAGCAGACGATTAGCGATACGAGGTGTGCCACGTGAACGGCGCGCTACCTCGCGCGCGGCTTCGGTGGTGATCGCAAGGCTCAGCAGTCGCGCGCTTCGCTCGATGATGGAGCGCAACGCATCGTCCGGATAGTAATCGAGGCGCGCTACGTATCCGAAGCGGGACAGCATCGGATTGGTCAGCAACCCGGTTCGAGTCGTTGCGCCAACCAAGGTGAATGGGCTCAGAGGAAGCTGAAGCGTCTGTGCGTATGGGCCATCTCCGTTGACGATGTCGATCCGGAAGTCTTCGACAGCCGAATAGAGGTTCTCTTCCACAGTGGCGTTGAGGCGGTGGATCTCATCGATGAAGAGCACGTCGTTCGGGCTGAGCTTGGTGAGGAGCGCTGCTAGCTGGCCCTTGTGCTCGATCGCCGGGCCAGAGGCCGAGTGGAGCATGACACCCCGTTCAGCAGCCAAAATTAGGGCTAACGTGGTCTTGCCTAACCCTGGCGGACCACAGAACAGGGTGTGGTCGATCGGATCGCTCCGCCGGCGCGCGGCTTCGACGAACACTCGCAAGTTGCTTTTGATCCGATCCTGACCGACGAAATCTTCGAACCTTGCGGGCCGGAGGCTTCGGTCGAACACGCGGTCGTCGGGCTGCTCGCCGATGCTCAGGTTCTCGTTGGCTCTGGCTTCCATCTCAGTCATGACAGGGCCGACAGCGCAGCACGCAACAACCCTTCGACGTTGCCGTGGTGCGAAGCGCAACCCGCACTTCCCACAGCGGCCTCCGCTTCGCCTCGTTTGTACCCCATTTGTATCAAGGCACCAATCACCGCGTCATTCGCCGAGCCTCCGGGGCTCGGCACCGCACGGAGGCGAACGCCCGTTTTCCTACTCGTCGCAAAGTCGAGCTTGTCGCGCAGGTCCACGAGAATTCGTTCGACCGTCTTCTTGCCGACGCCGGTAATACCCTTGAAGGCCGTCTTGTCTTGGCGCGCGATGGCATCGTGCAGCTCGTTGGCGTTCAGCGCGCCGATGATCGCCAGCGCGAGCTTCGGCCCTATGCTGCTCACCTTGAGCAGTGCCCGGAACGCCGCACGGTCCTCGGTGCTCGCGAATCCAAACAGGGTCAGCGTGTCCTCGCGCACATGGGTGTGGATGTGAAGCGCCACGGTTTGCTTCGGCTCCGAGCTCGACAGGTCCGCGGTTCCGGCTGGCAGGAATACCTCGTACCCCACGCCGTTGACTTCGACGATGACCGAGCCATCCGTCTCCCGATGCTCGATCGTTCCGCTAAGCCTGCCGATCACGGGGCGAGGGTAGCAGGTTACTGAACAGATGTCCGGAAATCCGGAGCCGACACAGCGGCAGTGGCAGGGCAGTGGCTCGTGGGGGCAATGCAGGGCGCTGCGGGCTTTACGGGGTGTTAGCGCGCGATGGCGCGTGAGCGGGTGGCTTGGATGTGGGTGATTGCGACTGCCAATGCGTCGGCTGCGTCTTCCTTTGGAGGTGTGCTCAGCCCCAGGAGTGCCGTGACCAGGCGGCCGACCTGTATCTTGTCCGCTCCGCCACGGCCAACGATGGTGCGCTTCACGATCGCAGGCGGGTATTCGTGAACCTCGAGCTCGAGCTCTGCCGCGACCAGCAAGGCCACCCCGCGCGCATGGTCCAGCTTCAAAGCCGCATTAGCGTACTTCGCAAAGAAGATCTCTTCCACCGCAACGACTTCAGGCTGGTGCTCGGAGACGATGTGCTGAAGCTCTTGGTGAATGATGCGGAGCCGTTTCGGCAGCGCTAACTTTTCCGGGATGGCGATCGTCCCTGCGCCGATGGGGCGCAGCCGGGTTCCTTCGAGCTGCACGACGCCCCAGCCGGTCCGCCGACTGCCGGGGTCGATGCCGAGCACACGCATGACCCCGTCAGGCCATCTCCGCGAGCGCCTGCTCGCTTAGCTCGAAATCGGAAAACACGTTCTGGATGTCGTCATGCTCTTCGAGCGCTTCATACAGCTGAATCAGCCTTGCAGCGCTGCGACCTTCGACGATTTTTGGATTGTTGGGGATGTACTCGAGCGCCGCCTCTCGCACGGTGATGCCCGCCGTATCGATCGCATCGCGAACCGCGTCGAGATCGTTACGAGCCGTGGTGACGACCCATGCATCACCGACCAGCTCCATGTTCTCCGCCCCACCGCCTACCGCCGCCTCGAAGAGCTGGTCTTCGGTAGCCGCATCCTTGTCGACGTGGATCACGCCCTTCTGCTCGAACGCCCACATGGCCGAGCCGCTGCTGCTGATCTGCCCATGGTTCCTGTCGAAGAGCTTTCGCACCTCTGCGATCGTTCGATTGCGATTGTCAGTGACCACCTCACATAGAAACAACGTGCCGTCGGGGCCGACTCCTTCATAGACGAGCTCTTCGTACTGCACGCCTTCCAGCTCGCCGGTGCCCTTCTTGATCGCCCGGGTCACGTTGTCGGCTGGCATGTTGACGCCTCGGGCGAGATCGATCGCGCGTCGTAGCCGCGCGTTGCCCTCTGGATCGCCACCACCGGCGCGCGCCGCGATGGTGATTTCCTTGATGACTTTCGTAAACAATTTCCCGCGCTTGGCGTCCTGAGCACCCTTGCGTCGCTTAATTGTCGACCATTTGCTGTGGCCACTCATTGCCCTGCTGTTATCCAACGGAATTCCCCGGTTTTCAAGCTGATCCCGCCAGTGAATATGCTCTGAGCCGGCGCGTCGAACCTCCCATGAAACGCTTTGGGCTCCTCATCATCGCGCTACTTGGTGTCACCGGTTGCAACGATGGCTCCCGTTACGACCGCCTTGCAGAGCGCGGAGAGCCGGATGCAGCTCCCTTTCGGTGCCGGTTCAACTTCGAGTGCGGCGACTCCCGCATCTGCATCGATGGTGCGTGTCTAATGACCTGTCTCGACGCCCCATGTCCCGGGACGCAGCAATGCATCGGCGGGGCATGTCGTCCTTGCACCGCAGACACGTGTCTCACGAGTTGTACGGAGGACGCCGACTGCGCCGATAACGAGTACTGCAGCTCGTTCGAGTGCGTCCCCGATACCCGTCCGGAACAATTCTGCCCGGAGAACGAGTGTCAGCCTGGCCGCGTTTGTATCCGTGGTCAATGCCGCACTCCGTGCCGGACCGACGAGGACTGTGCCCGCATCGACGCGACGATTCGTTTCTGTGCGCCGGTCGAGGAGAGGACCCTTTGCGTGCGCAGCAGCGAGCTGCTGGCGGAGTGTCAGCTCAACATCGACTGTGGCCTTGGCGAAGAGTGCGAGGACGGTGCTTGTGTCGTTGGCGCCACGTCCCCGTGATGGAACCTCGCCCACAAGGTCTCATAGAGGCTCGCTAGGCCGACGTACGTGAACCCGGCACAAAAAACCAGAAGAAATGGCACGCTTGCCCAGCTTCGAGTGGCGATCGCGAGGCCCAAGGTAACGGTGCAGTACATCCCAAGGGCGAGCTCGATCGTATTGTGCCAGGGCCAACGCCCAGGGTACCTGCCGGCTCGTGAGGTCGGGTTACCGTCGATGGCGCCGCGTTTGGGTGTCCGCACGAATTCGACATCGCGTCCGAACAGCCCCTCGATGGCAGCGCGGCCGTTGTTGATCGATAGGCCGATGCCGAGCGCCATCATGGCGGGAAGTCTCTTGATTGCTCGCCAGCGACCTCCATAGAGATCGTGATGCGCGACGACGTAGAACGCCGCGACCGATCCGGATGTAGCCAGTAAGAGAGGCACGTCGAGCATCAGCAGTGCCGGGTGCTCCATGTGGCTGCGAATTAGCATGTTGGGAAGCTGGAGCGCTGCCAGAATGAGTAGAAATACATAGGCCAAGTTGTTGGTCAGGTGCAGGAACGCCTCGGCCTTCACCTTTCTGTTCACCGGAGCGCGCAGGATTGTCCCGAGGAGCTTACGCGCAGTTTGGACAGAGCCTTTGGCCCATCGGTATTGCTGACCTTTGAAGCTGTTCATGTCACATGGAAGCTCCGCAGGAACACCCACATGCGGAGCATAGACGAACTTCCATCCGGCGAGCTGCGCGCGGTAGCTGAGGTCCATATCCTCCGTGATCGTATCGTGCTGCCAGCCGCCCGCTGTGGCGATCGCAGTTTTGCGCCACATCCCAGCCGTGCCGTTGAAGTTGAAGAAGCGACCGGAGCGGTTGCGCGCTGCGTGCTCGATCACGAAGTGTCCATCGAGGAGCATCGCCTGGCAGCGTGTGAGTAATGAACGCTCCGGGTTCAGGTGGGCCCATCGTGCTTGCACCATCCCGACCGCCGGGTCTGTGAAAAAATGGATCAGATCGCGGACGATCGATGTGCCTGGAATGAAATCAGCGTCGAACACGAGCGTGAAATCACCTTTCGCGCATTCCATGCCTGCTTTGAGCGCGCCGGCTTTATATCCGCTGCGGTCCTTGCGATGGATGTAGGCGACATCGACCCCCTGCTCGCGCAGCGTGTCGCATTTGGCGCGTGCAATGGCCGAGGTGGCGTCGGTCGAGTCGTCGAGCACTTGTATCTCCAGCCGGTTGCGCGGATAGTCGACGCTTGCCGCTGCATCGATCAACCGTTCCGCGACGAAGAGCTCGTTGAACATTGGAAGCTGGATCGTGACTCGTGGAAGATTGGTTTCATCGAAGCGAGACCGTGGCTCCGTTCGTTCGCGACGGTGGCGCAAGTATGAGAAGAGGAGAGCGCTGCGATGAAGCCCGAAGAGCGACAGCATTCCCAAAGTGATCAAGTAAAGGACGATGACCAACGACTGCACAGCGAGCTCCCCAATGACAGAAAATGCGACGCGAAGTTACGCCGTGGGCTCCTCCGTCGAGGCTGCGATATTCGCCCCGGTTCGCAAGCGTTCTAGGGTCTTTTTCTTACCGAGCACTTCCATGACCTCGAATAGCCCCGGGCTGCGCGTGCGTCCCGTCATCGCCACGCGCGCCGGTTGCGCCACCTTCTTCATGGGGAGGTTGTTTTTTTCGAGCCAGGCTTTGACGGCCTCTTCGAGCGGCTGCGTGGAGAATGGCTCGACCGATTGCACCAGATCTGCAAGTCGTCGCAGATGTTCGGAATTTTCCGGGATCAAGAACTTACGCTTGCCTTTTTCTTCGAGCTCGACGTCTCGAAAGAAATAATCGATGGTCTCAGCCAGCTCGACGAATGTCTGCGCGCGCGGCTTCGCATAGGGAATCGTTTTCAAGAGGACCGGGTCGTCAGCTTCGACGTTGATCCCGATCTTCGCCAGGAAGGGAACGGTGCACCGCGCGATCTCCTCATCGGGAAGCATCCGAAGGTGCTCCGCCTGGACGTGTAGAAACTTCTTTGCGTCGTATCGTCCCGCCGTCGAGCCCACGTGGTCCCAGCTAAACTTCTCGATCAGCTCTTGTTTGGTGAAGATCTCCTGGTCGCCGTACGACCAGCCGAGGCGCGCCAGGTAGTTGAGGACTGCGTCGGGGAGATAGCCCATATCGCGGTATTCGAGAACAGCCACGGCAGCGTGGCGCTTCGATAGCTTTTCACCGTTGGGGGCCAGGACCATCGGCATGTGCGCAAAAGCAGGGATGGGCGCGCCCAGCGCTTCATACAGCAAGATCTGAGGCGCGGTGTTGATCACGTGGTCGTCGCCCCGCGCGACGAGTGTAATGGCCATCGTCAGGTCGTCGACCACGCAGCCGAAGTTGTACAGAGGCATACCGTCAGGACGCAGCAGGATGAAGTCCTGCTGGGTGGCGTTCGAGATGCTGATCTCGCCTTTGACTGCGTCGACCCAGCTGGTTGTTCCCCGATGAGGCGCGCGGAAGCGAATTACGTGCCGCGCGTTCGGTGCATTGGGCGCTTCGGTGCGATCCCGCCATGGGCTTTGAAAACGAAAGCCGTCTTTGGTACCGCTTTTTTGATGGGCATCGCGCGCTGCGGCGATTTCTTCCTTGGTCGCGTAGCAGCGATATGCGTGGCCTGATTCGATCAGCCTTTCCGCATACTCAGCATAGATGTCGAGACGCTCGCTCTGAACATAGGGGCCATGCTCGCCTCCCACCTCCGGGCCTTCGTCCCAGTCGAGACCAAGCCACCGCATCGATTCCAGGACGATTCGGATGCTCTCGTCCGTGCTGCGCGCGCGGTCGGTATCCTCGATCCGAAGGATGAACGTGCCGCCCTGCTGACGTGCCCAGAGCCAGCTGTACAGCGCCGTGCGTACACCGCCGATATGCAAGTACCCCGTTGGCGACGGCGCGAACCGAACGCGAGCTTCCGACATGGCCGCAGAGCTAGCTGGCCGCCGTGACCTGGTCAAGCGAAGGGAGTTATGAGATATGCTCTAGCTCTGACCGGTCGGCTTGGCGTTGGCTTGGAGCGCGCCGCTAAACGAATCGCGGTAGGCCCACGCCAAGAAGAGCTGCAGGATGACGATGAAGATCGCCACCGGCAAGCCGTTTGGGTCCAAGAACGAGTGAAATAGCAGGATGTTGACCGACACCGGAGCCAGCAGGATGAGCCCGAGCGGAAGGAACCATCCGATCAGGATCATCAAGCCCGAAACCGCCTCGACCAGCGCCACTACACTCATGAAGTATCCGGTAGCGACCAAAGCGCCTATCAACGACCCGGCGGCCTCGGTCATTTCTGGCATTGGAAGGAAGGGGAAGTGGAAGAACCCGTTCAACCCGTACACAACGAAAACCAAACCTAGCAACACGCGCGCACCAATGACTGCAAACCTCATCACATGCTCCTATTCTGTTCTGGGCCGTAGACGACCTTCCAAAACCCCTAGGGTTCGACGCACAGATCGTAACCCCCAAAACTCAGCGCGCATTTCTTACCAGCCTCAATCGCCTTGACCCCAACTGCCCGGGTGAGCAGGCTCCACCGTTCATGGGAGCGTCCAAGGTTCTGATCGAACGGCTCAACCGCGGCGTTCGAAAGCGCAACGCGCGGTGGCAGTTCGTGCGCGATCAGGCGTTTGGCGATGCGCTCACGCTCCGACGCTTTCGCTTGGGCAATGGGCTGACTGTCCTGACGCTCGTCGATCGCTCGGCGCCAACCGTCAGCTATCACACTTGGTTTCGGGTCGGCTCGAGGCATGAGCGACAGGGCAAGACGGGGCTCGCTCACCTATTCGAGCATTTGATGTTCAATGAGACGCGCAACCATCCCGTCGGCGACTTCGATCGTTTGATGGAGCGCGCCGGGGCCGAAGCGAACGCCGCTACCTGGACGGACTGGACCTACTACTACGAAAATGCACCTCGGGGTGCGTTGCCGCTCCTCATCGAGCTCGAGGCCGACCGGATGTCGAATCTCGTCCTTCGTGTGCCGCAGGTAGCTTCCGAAAAAGAGGTAGTTGCAAACGAGCGCAAGCTTCGCGTCGACGACGACGTGGAGGGCAAGGCACTCGAGGTGCTCTATGACAACGCGTTCCGCCGCCACCCTTATCGCTGGCCGACGATTGGTTGGATGGAGGACATCCGTCTCTTCACGGTGAAGGATTGCCGAGAGTTCTACCGAAGGCACTACGCACCGAGCAACGCGACCATCGTGATCGCCGGCGACTTCGGCGAAAGCAAAGCCCTGTCTCTCATCCAGAGACACTACGGCGGCCTTTCCGCTGCGCGTCCGATCGATTCAGCAACGCCTTCGAAGGAGCCTCGGCAACGAGCGGAGCGGGTCTTGCGCCTGCCCGCACCGACTCCTACCGAGAAGCTTCTCATCGGGTACCGTACGCCCTCGTTTTCCGACCCGAACACTCCGCCTCTCGTCGTCGCGAACGAGGTATTGTGTGGCGGCCTCAGCTCGCGTCTCCATCGGCGGTTCTGTCTCGACGAAGAGATCGCCCTGTCTGTGCGCGGCTCCATTTCGCCGTTCGTCGACCCGGGGCTTTTCGAGATGTGGATCTTCGTCCGTGAGGGAAAGCGGAATGCAGACGCGCTCAGACTCCTCGATCGAGAAATCGCTCAGCTCGGGTCCAGTGGCCCAACGGCTCTCGAGCTCGAAAAGGCGATCAATCAGCTAGAGCTGTCATTCTTGCACAGCATGGAGACGGCTGGTGGCAAAGCCGAGCAGATCGGTTTCTATGAGACCGTTGCCTATGACGGTGCCGCGGTCTTCGACCGTCTTGCCGC
>Ga0114931_10007397_pt1 | contig 13404 bp, 13 predicted proteins | sample 2SBtaG_FD_89579 | JGI IMG/M metagenome (GOLD analysis project Ga0114931, IMG submission 89579) | Deep subsurface microbial communities from Kolumbo volcano to uncover new lineages of life (NeLLi) - 2SBTROV14_V59a metaG | ecosystem: Environmental > Aquatic > Marine > Volcanic | place: Kolumbo... | reverse complement strand
GCTCCGGCTCATGGCTCGCCCCTGATCGGCACCCGGTGGCGGGAGTCACTCGGGTGACCCAAGGCACAGGGAACAGACGAGTGGCCCTGCTGCGCTTTACTTCGCCTGCGCCCACCCCTCGCCGCCTCCGTGGCCCGTCGGCAATGCCGGATCAAGGCTAGCGTTTCTTCGGTTTGGTCGTTGCGAGCGCAAAGCCTTCGGCGCCGGCGAGTTGCGCCTGGTCGAGCACGAAGACGGCCTCGCCGTAGACGATCTCACGGTCGCCGCGCAGGATCACGAGCTTGTCCTCGGCGGCTTCGAGCGCCTGCTCGAGGTAGGCGCGGAGCGCGTCCTTGCGGACGGCTTCGCCGTTGACCTGGATCGCCCCGGTCGCGTCGACGGTCACGGTCACGGCCTTGGGCGGCGTGTTCGAGGCTTCCTGCGCTTCCGGAAGGTCCACCTTCTTGCCCGTGTTCGCGATCACGGACGACGTCACCATGAAGATGATCAGCAGGACCAGGAAGACGTCGGTGAGGGGCGTGATGTTGATCTCGGCGACGATGCCGCCGCCGCCCTCCTCGCTACCTTCCGACGGAAGCAAGATCGCCATCGGGCGCCTCCGTTTCGCCGGCCTCGAGGAAGAGCAGCGCCTGCACGAAGCGTTCGCTGGCACGCGTGAACGTGGCCGTGATCGAACCCACCCGGGTCTGGAGCCAGTTGAAGAGCATCAGCGAGACGATCGCCACGAGCAGGCCCACCGCGGTCGCCACCAGGGCCTCCGAGATCCCGGACGAGACCACCTCGAAACCCGCGTCGCCGCTCTCGGCGATCTTGCCGAACGCGATCATGATGCCGATCACGGTGCCGAGCAGACCGATGTAGGGCGCCAGCGAACCGATCGTGCCGATGAACCAGAGCCCGCGCCGCAGGTCGGTCAGCAGTTCGGCCCGCGCGGTGTGGAGCACCTGGTTCAGGTCCTCGAGCGCGATCGCCTTCCAGCGCAGCCCCTCCCCGAAGACCTCGGCCATCGGGGTGCTCGCGGCTTCGCACAGGGTCCGGGCCGCGGAGAGGTCGCGGCGCACCAGGCATTCCACGAGCTTGCGCGTGAGCTCGCGGGTCTGCGCCTCGAGTCCGCGATACTTGAAGAACCGCTCGAACGCGATGCCGAAGACCATCGTCGACAGGATCAGGAGCGGGATCGTGGTGAAGCGCGAGAGCCACAGCAGATCGAGCAGCTCCGACCATTCCAGATTCAAGGTTTCCTCCCCCTTGGGCCGTTTACGCGCTGGCCAGCGCCGCGGATGTCACCCCGCGCGATGTGGGTACCCGAAAGCGTCCGCGTTGACACCCCCGGGCGCCACTGGGTAGGATGCCTGGACAACCGAAAAAGTGTGCGATCCCGATAGTTTGCGCGTTTCTTTCCCCCCGCTGAGCGGGTCTTGCACATCGGATGCCGGAAACCGCCCCGGGTCGCCGGGCAGCTGGGGAAACCGCGCGCATCGTGCGGGCCGTACAGCGGGCGACGACGAGGAGCGCACGGACGGAGGCACCACGGGGGTGCGCCGGTGTCCAATGCACGAGCAGCGTCTTCGCTCGACGAGGAGAATCCCGGGACCATGGCCGACGAGTGGACCGTCCGCCGGCGCAAGCGGCGCGTCACGCCCATGCGGCAGCGCCGGGCGTTCGGCCACGGCACCCTCGCGACTGCGGGCGTGCCGCTCGACTTCCCGGGCGCGCCGATGCCCGAGCCCGAGCCGGTGCGCGAACGGGCGCGCGGGTGGATCCTCTCGTTCGCGATCCACGCCGGTGTGCTCCTCGCGATCGTGCTGATGGCGGCGCTGGCGCCGGAAGAACTCGTCGAGCAGATCATCGAAGTGACCCGATTGCCCGAGACCGAGAGCAGCGAGCCCTCCGCGCCGCGGCCCAAGGTCATCGCGGAGAGTTCCGGCGGCTACGCGCCAGCGCCGCAGGCGGTGCCCACGCTGATCCAGAACCCGGCCATCGTCCAGCGTCGCGCCGCCATCGTGCAGGCCCGGGCGTTGAAGCGCGAGGCCGTGTCCGTGGTGGCGGCTCCCCGGCAGGTCGCGCGGGCCGCGGTCGAGGTCGCGCAGGTGCGCGCCTATCAATCGGTCGCTTCGGCCACCGCCAGCGCGGTGGAGGTCGAAGCCGCCGCGGCCGTGATCGAGGGCCCCGTCGACCTCGCCGCGCCCGTCGGGCGCTCGGCCGGTCCCCGGCAGGTCGCTACCGGCAGCACCGCCGGCATCGCCGACCCGAGCGCGCTCGGCACGGGCAGCTCCGTCCGAGATGGCATCGCATCGAACCGGGACGTCTTCGGCGGCCGGGAGGGCGCACGGGCCAGGGTCGACTGGGAGGTCGGCGCCGGAGGCGGACGCGGCAGCGGCGGCGGCGGGACCGGCCCCGGCGGAGTGCCGGTCTCCGACTGCGTCGACCGGCCCGCGGTCGGCGCCTACCTGCAGCGCGTGAAGGACCGCGTCGAGGCGCGTTGGACCGACAGCAGCAGCCAGGGCTCCCAGCGGGTCGTGCTCCGCTTCCACCTCGACGTCTCCGGGTCCGCGAGCCGGATCCAGGTCAGCCAGGCCACCTCCGAGACCATCGGCCGCTCGGCGGCGGAGGCGATGCGCGCCTCCTCCCCGTTCGAGCCCATGCCGGACACCGTCCGCTGCCTGAGCGGCACGACGATCATCCTCACGTTCTCGAGTGACACGTACTAGCCCCCCGCGCCCGGCCGTGGTGTTCCTCGCCGGTCTGCTGTGCGCGGGCACGCTGCTCGCCCGCGTCGCGGCCGCACAGGTGCCGCCGGTCGTGCTGAAGTTCGACGAGAACGAGAACGTGTCCGAGAAGCGGATCGATACGGATCGGGACGGTCGCTACGACGAGTTCATCTACTACGAGAACGGCGAACCCGTCCGCGCGGAACAGGACAGCGACCACGACGGCCGGATCGACACCTGGGTCGACCACGGGGCCGGCGGCGCGCCCACCCACCAGGAGCGCGACACCAACGGCGACGGCGAGCGCGACCAGTGGATCGACTTCGAGAACGGCGAACCGACCCTCCAGCGCGACGACACGAACCACGACGGCCAGGTCGACGCCACGACCACGTTCCAGGGCGGCCTCGCGGTCCTCCGCGTCGAAGACGGCGACTTCGACGGCAAGCCGGACCGGCGCATCACCTATCGGGACAACCAGCCGGAGACGGTCTCGGAAGATGCGGACGAGGACGGCAACCCCGAGATCCGGGCCGAGTACGGGCCAGACGGACACAAGCGCCTCGAGACCCAGGATACGGACGACGACGGCCGGATCGACGTCCGCATCGTCTACGTCGCCGGCCAACGCTCGCGAATGGAGGAGGACACCGACCACTCGGGTTCGGCCGATGTCTTCACGGACTACGTCGATGGCCAGATCGCGCGCCGCAGCGCCGACACCACCGGCGACGGAGAGGTCGACGTCGTCTCCGAGTTCGAGGGCGGCGAGGAGGTCCGGCAGGTGCGCGACCCGGACCGGGACGGGAACCCGGACGTGGTCGTGCTCTTCGCGGCCGGTCGCAAGGTGCACGAGGCCTTCGACCGCAACGACGATGGCCACGTCGATCTCGAGCGCAGCTACACCGACGGCCGCAAGACCCGGGAGCGCGAAGACACCAACGACGACGGCGCGTTCGACATCGAGACGCGGTTCGCGGGCGAGACCCCGCTCTCGGCCGAGGCCGACACGGACTTCGACGGCACTCCGGACGCATTCGTCTCGTTCGAGAACGGCCGGCGCGCCCGGCAGGAGGAGGATCAGAACCACGACGGCGAGATCGACGTCGTCTTCACCTACGAGCCCGACGGCGAGCAGGTCCGCGAGGAGACCCGGGACGCGGACTTCGACGGCCGCTTCGAGACGCACGCGACCTACGCCGCCGGCCTCGTCGCGCGCCGCGAGACCGATCGCGCCGGCCTCGGCCGGCCGGACAAGATCGAGGCCTTCCGCGAGGGCCGGCTGGCCCGGGTCGAACTCGACGAGGACGGCGACGGGCGCATGGAACTGTGGAACTTCTACGATGGCCAGGGCCGGCTCGAGAAGCAGGAGAAGGACACCCGCGGCGACGGGAAGCCGGACACGTTCGTGGCCCTCGCGCCGGAGACCGGGACGATCCGCCGGGTCCTCACCGACGCGGACGGCGACGGCGAGATCGACACCTGGCGCACCAACGACGCGGAAGGGGTGACCGTGCGGCTCGAGACCGACGAGAACGGGGACGGCCGGGCCGATCGCGTCGTGCTCTTCGAAGGCGGCGTGCCGGTCCGCTTCAGCGCGGACTCCGACCACGACGGCACCCCGGACGTCGAGGGCACGCTGGCCGCGGACGGCTCCGTGCGTTCGGAACGCCGCACCACCGCGGGCGAGAACGGCGAACCGGTCGGCGTCGAGGTCGAGTACGCGGACGGCCAGAAGGTCCGCGAGGCACAGGACAAGGACGGCGACGGCGTGGCCGAGATCGTCTCCTTCTTCGAGGCGGGGGCGCTCGCGCGGCAGGAACAGGACAGCGACGGGGACGGGCGCATCGACACCTTCCTCGCGTTCGAGAACGGACGCAAGGCCCGGCAGCGGCGCGACACCGACGGCGACGGGAACCCGGACGAGACCCTCTTCTACGACGACGCGGGCAACGTCGCCCGCGAAGAGAAGGACCGCGATGCGGACGGCGCGGTCGACTTCCGCCGCGAACGTTCAGCGGGACAGATCACCCGGGAGGAAGAGGACTCGGACCACGACGGCCGCTTCGAACTCGTCACCACCTTCGAGGACGGGAAGCCCGCCCGAACCGTGCGCGATGCGGACGGCGACGGGAAGCCCGACCTCGTGCTCACGTATGCGGATGGGGCCAAGGTCCGGCAGGACGAGGACCGCAATGGCGATGGCGCGATGGACGTGGTCACGCGGTTCGGCCCAGGCGAGGTGCCGGTGCAGCTCGAGCAGGACGCCGACGGCGACGGCCGCTTCGAGACCACGACGCGGCTCGAGGGTGGCGTGCCCGCGCTCGTCGAGCGGGACCGCGACGGAGACGGCCGGGTCGACGTCCGGGTCACCTACCGCGACGGCCGCGAAGCCGCGACCGAGCAGGACGACGACTTCGACGGCGTCTTCGAGGCGCACTTCGCCGCGATCGCGGGTGGCGGACAACGGCAGACCGAGGATCGCAACGGGGACGGAACGCCTGACGTCACGATCGTGCTCGACCCGCAGGGCCGGGTCACGCGGCGCGAGGAGGACCGCGACTTCGACGGCAAGCCCGACCTCGTCGCGACCTTCCGCGACGGGAAGCCGACGCGGCTGCGCGAAGACACAAACGGCCGCGGCTGCTTCGACCGGGAAGAGGAGTACGACGCGGAGGGCGAACCGAGCGAGATCCGGTTGGACGAGAACGGGGATTGCCGCATCGACCTCTGGTCGCACGCAGCCCGGGGACGGACCGACTGGCAGGCCCAGGACCCGCGCGGCGAGGGCCGCGCCAGCGTGCTGACCCGATTCGACGCCGAGGGGCGGCCGACCATCCAGGAACTCCGCAAGGAGGGCAAGAAGCGGCCCGACACCAAGCTCTTCCTCCGGCCGGACGGTGAGGTGCGGAGTCAATGCCTCGATACGACCGGCAACGGACGGCCAGACGTCCGCTACCGCGTCTCGGGAGGCGCCGTCACCGAAGGCCTCGTCGATACCGACGGCGACGGAAGGGGCGAGACGCGCCAGGTCTTTGCGGGCGGCGTCGTCGCCCACTCGGAGATCGACACGAACGGCAGCGGCCTCGCCGACGTGGTGCAGTACCTGCGCGGGGACGCCGTCGTCAGGCAATGCGAGGACGGCGACGGCGACGGAACCATCGACCGGTGTTTCGAAGGCGAGGGCCTGGCCACGGTCACCGAGCCGTCCGGCGTCATTGACGTCTCGACACCGCTCGGCGCACTCGGCTGCGGCGGTTTTCACCCGTTCTGGTCGAGGTCGACCCGCGCGCGGTGAATCCGCGCGATTTTCTCGCGCGCGCCGGGACGCTCCGACCTACGATGCCCCTCCGGACCGACGGAGGGAAAGCGATGCGCGCGGCTCTCGCCACGACCGCCATCGTCCTCTGCGTCCTCGTCGTCTTCTTCTGGGACCGGCTCGCACCCTCGTTCGGCCTCGGCAGCCGCGAACCCGCGCCACTCCCCGAGGTCGCCGCGCCGCCGCCGGTGGCCGACTTCCCGGGCGAACGCGATGCGACCGCGACGCCGCGGACCTGGGTGGTCCGCGAAGGGGACACGCTGCGGTCCATCGCGGTCGAAGCCTACGGAGACGGAAGCCGCGCCGACGCGATCTTCGAGGCGAACCGCGACCGGATCGAGGACCCGGCGCACCTGCGCGCGGGTCGGGAACTCGTGCTGCCCTGACCGTGTCGGGGAAGGGGACCGGCGGACGCACCTGAACGTTGCCGGGCAGACCCGGCGCGTCCGCGTCCGGGCGCGCGCGTCCTGGACCGGATGCCCCGGCCCCCCGGCACGGGGCGATCCTGGCCATCCCGCCCCGGTCCCCCGAAGGCGCCCCGATGTCCGACCCCTCCCCGCTCGACGATTCTCCCACCACCCGTTCGCGCCGGCGCGTCCGGCTGGCCCGGGACCGCCACACCCCCGTGATCGGCCGCAGCACCGCGATGCAGGCCACGCTCGCGCTCGTCGATCACGCGTGCGCGTCCAGCGCGACCGTGCTCCTGAGCGGCGAGACCGGAACCGGCAAGGAGGTCATGGCGCGTGCCGTCCACGCGGGGAGCCAGCGTGCCGAGGGACCCTTCGTCGCCGTCAACTGTGCGGCGTTTCCGGACACGTTGCTCGAGAGCGAGCTCTTCGGTCACGTGAAGGGAGCCTTCACCGGCGCCGACCGCACGAAGGAGGGACTCTTCGCGCTCGCGTCGACGGGTACCCTCTTCCTGGACGAGGTCGGAGAGACGTCGCTCGCACTCCAGGCCAAGCTGCTGCGCGTGTTGCAGGAACACGAGGTCCGACCGGTCGGTGGCACGCGCGCACGCAAGATCGACGTGCGCCTGGTCGCAGCGACGAATCGAGACCTGCGGCGCGAGATCGCGGCCGGCCGCTTTCGCGCCGACCTCTACTACCGCCTCGCAGTCTTTCCGATCGCGGTCCCGCCGCTCCGCGAACGGCGGGACGACATCCTCGATCTCGCCCGCCACTTCCTCGTGCTCCACGGCCGCCGCGAAGGACGCCCCGGGATGCGGCTCGCGTCCGAGGCCGAGGCGCGGCTCGTCGCGCACCACTGGCCCGGCAACGTGCGCGAGCTCGAGAACGAGATGCACCGCGCGCTGATCCTGTGCGGCCCCGACGGCGTCGTCCGCGGTGCGCACCTGTCGGCGGGATGGACGGACCCCGCGCTCCCGGAGGAACTGCTGCCGGGTGCCGGGGCCGGCGAACCCCTGCGCGACACGCTGCTGCGGATCGAGCGCTACCTCGTGCAACGCGCCCTCACGGCCCACCGCGGACACCGCGCGGACACCGCCCGCGCGCTGGGTCTCACGCGGGAGGGGCTGTGGAAGAAGATGAAGCGGCTGGGCATCGGGTGAGGGCGGTCGGACCGCTTGCAGCCACGTCTCGTGAGAGGCAGACCAAACACATGAAACGTACGAATCTTGTGCTTGATGAGGAGATCCTCGAGGAGGCGACCCGGCTCTGGGGCGAGGAGACCTACTCGGCCGCCGTCATGCGCGCTCTCGCGGACTTCGTACGCCGGGCCAGGTCTCGGCAGATCCTCGTACTCCGGGGATCGGGCCTCTGGGAGGGAGATCTTCGCCAGATGCGTGGACCGGGACGCCGCAAGAAGAAGGCATCGTGATCCTGGTCGATACCTCGGTCTGGATCGAGGTCTTTCGGGCTCGCAGGCCTCTGGATCTGGAGGCAAGCCTCGACCTCGACGATGTCGTGACCTGCCTCCCGATCGTACGGGAGATCCTCCAGGGCTTCCGCGAGGAGAGCGCCTACCGAAGAGCCCGTGAGGCGATGCTCTCGTTTCCGATCGTAGAGTCACCTCTCGGTCGCGATGTCTTCTTGGACGCCGTCGGCCTCTACCGTACCGCCCGCCTCAGCGGGCGGACGGTCCGGTCGTCCGTGGATTGCCTCATCGCTGCCTGCGCGATTCGGCACGACCTCGAAGTGCTGCATCGCGACGGGGACTTCGCAGTCATCTCACAGTTCTCGACGCTCCGGGAGCGGACTCCCTGAGGCCTCCGGGAGTCCGGGATTCGAACCCCCGACCCTGGCCGACGCGGGTCGGCTTCCAGGTTCGAAACCCGAGGGCCTCGGCGGAGGCGCCGGGAGCCAATGCATCCTGCCGGCTCCTCTCGCGCTCACGCCCGTCATCGAGGCTGTGCCCGAGAAGGGAACCTGGCGCTCCGGGTCGAGGCCGGAAGCCGGGGCCTCGATCCGCATCAGCGGCTCCCAGCACCCGTGCGCTTCGAGTCGGGCGCGGGCCTCGCGTCGGTGCGGCTCGGACAGCTCCTCGAAGTGGCGGCGCAGCTCCTCGAGGCACCACACGCGATAGCGCGCGGTGCGGATCTGCCGGTAGGGCGCGCCCTCGATGTCGACGTCGAACCGGTCCCGGCCCGCCTTCCAGGCTTCGGCGTTCGCGCACAGGTAGGGCAGATACGCCGAGCCGATCGAATCGAGAAGGGGTCCCCAATCGTCCGGGACGTGCCCCAGGAGTTCGCCGCCCGTCACGCTGGCACGCGCATTCCAGACGCGGGCGACCCACTCGAAGACCGCGGGGGCTGTCTCGCGCATGATTCGCGCACTCGGGGGGTCCTGGGCGAAGTGGCGGAACATCGGACCGAAGAAGCCGAAGTCGGCGAGACTCGGCCGGGTTCCGAGCAGGTAGGGCCGTGTCTCCAGGATCGCGCCGAGATGGGCGAGCGAATCGAGATAGATCTTCTCCACGTGGTCCCATGTCGCCGGACCAACGCCATCGCCCTTCGTCAAGAGCGTGCGCTGACGGTTGCGAATGAGATATCGCTTGACGAAGCCCGGAAGGGGGATGTGGCGGGCGGCCTCATCGACGAGGACGCGGCTCAGGTGGTGAGCGCCCTCCGGATAGTCCCAGCGGTAGTGCATGGCGGGGCGCCACAGCCACTCGTCGGCATGGTCCTCGAGCAGGCGGCTGAAGAACGCGACCACGGGGTCGCGCGGGATGACGCGCGCGTCCGGATACCGCTCGTCGAGCCAGGCGATGATCGGCGTGGTGTCGGTCAGCCAGCGACCGTCCGCGAGTTGCAGGCCCGGCACCTGCGCGACGCCGGTCGGGCCGGCCAGGCGTACGGGATCCGTCGCGACGGTGCGGTAGGGGAGTTCCATGAAACGGATCACGGCCTCGAGCTTGCCCGTGAAGTACGAGACCTCGGGGCCATGGAGGGTCAGCGGGAGGATCGGATCGCGCTGCATCGCATCCGTCCCGGCCGGCCGGCGAGCCACCTCGCGCGAATTCGACGGCGTGGCGAATCGCCGGGAGCCCGCTCCGATACCGGTGCTGCCTCGATCGGTCGACGTCATCGCGGTCCTCCCTGGATACGGCGTCGTGTCGGGGAGAGCGTCGTCCAGCAGATGGGATTCTCCAAACGATCGCGATCCAGAGGCGAGCACGGCACGCCCCGACCAGACGCCCGTGGCTCCTTCCCGCTGCAGCGGGGTGGCGCGAAACCGCTAGGTTCCGCGCGCCATGAGCCCGCCCGCCCCTGCCACCGGTGCCACCCGCAAGGATCTGCGGAACCTCGCCATCATCGCCCACGTCGACCACGGGAAGACCACGCTGGTCGACGCGCTCTTCCGCTTCACCGGGACGGTGGAGTCGCACCAGGAGCTGGGCGATCGCGTGATGGACCGCGGAGACCTGGAGCGGGAGCGCGGCATCACGATCCTCGCCAAGAACACGTCGATCGCGTTCGAAGGCACGCGCATCCAGCTGGTCGATACACCCGGCCACGCGGATTTCGGCGGCGAGGTCGAGCGCGTGCTGGGCATGGTCGACAGCGTGCTCCTGCTGGTCGATGCGGTCGAGGGCGTGATGCCCCAGACCCGCTTCGTGCTCGGCAAGGCGCTCGAACACGGCCTCCGCCCGATCCTGGTGGTGAACAAGATCGACCGCGAGCACCAGCGCGGCGACGCCATCGTCGACGAGGTCTTCGACCTGCTGGTCGAACTCGGTGCGACCGACGAGCAGCTGGAGTTCCCCGTGGTCTTCTGCTCCGCGAAGGCCCGCGTCGCGGGGCTCGAAGCGACCGGGGAGATGACGGACCTGCGGCCGCTGCTCGAGACCATCGTCGAGCACGCCCGGCCGCCCGCGGTCGACGTCGATGGGCCGATTATCTTCCAGGCCGTCACGCTCGGGTACGACGCGTTCCTCGGCCGGCTGGTGATCGGCCGGGTCGCCCGCGGCCGGCTCGTGCGGGGCTCGATGGTCGTCCGCGTGCCCGAGGAGGGCCGGCCCGAGAGCTTCCGCGTGACCAAGCTCTTCGGCACCGATGGCCTCGAACGCATCGAGCGGGAGGAGGCGCTCGCGGGCGACATCGTCATCCTGGCCGGGATCGACGCGATCGACATCGGAGACACCGTCTGTGATCCGGCGCATCCCGAGTCGCTTCCGCGCATCGCGATCGATCCGCCGACGATCCGGGTCAACTTCACGCCCAACAACTCGCCCTTCGCGGGGCAGGACGGCCGCTTCCTGACGAGCCGCCAGATCGGCGAGCGCCTCGAACGCGAGGCGCTCTCGAACGTGTCCGTGCAGATCCGGAATACCGCCTCCCGCGACGTCTTCGAGGTCGCCGGGCGCGGCGAACTCCAGATCGCGGTCCTGATCGAGACGCTCCGCCGCGAGGGCTACGAGATCGCGGTCTCGCGCCCCGAGATCATCGCCCGGGAGATCGACGGCCGGCAGTGCGAGCCGGTCGAGGACGTCGTCGCCGAGGTCCCGGAATGGGCCGCCGGCTCGGTCATGGAGAAACTCGCGCAGCGCAAGGGCCGCATGACCCACATGGAGACGCGCGGCGACCGCACGGTGCTCGCGTTCGTCGTGCCGAGCCGGGGGCTCTTCGGCTACCGCAGCGAGTTCCTGACCGACTCGCGCGGAGAGGGCATCCTGAGCCGCACGATCCGGGGCTACGAACCGTTCGCGGGCCCGCTCGAGGGCCGCGGCGTCGGTGCCATCGTCGCGAGCGAAACCGGCAAGACGACGCCCTACGCGCTCTTCAACATCCAGGAACGCGCCACCCTCTTCGTCGATTCCGGGACCCCGGTCTACGAGGGCCAGGTGGTCGGCGAGAGCCGCCGCGCGGGCGACATGAACGTGAACGTGTGCCGCGCGAAGAAGCTCACGAACGTGCGCGCGGCCGGGAAGGACGAAGCCAGCGTCGTCTCGCCTCCGCGCAGGCTCACGATCGAGAGCGCGCTCGAGTGGATCGAGGACGACGAACTGCTCGAAGCCACGCCCAAGGCGCTGCGCCTGCGCAAGCGCGTCCTCCAGGCGAACCTGCGCAAGCGCTGAGCGTGCGGGCGGGCGCCCTCGCCGCCGGCAAGCCCCCCTCCCCCGCGGACCGGCAGAAAGCGCTCAAGAACCGGCAACGACCGCCGACAAGTCTCCCAATGCCCGGGCTTTTCCGGGTTCATGGGGGATTCCGATGACCGCCGCCGCGCCCGAACCGCTCCGACCCGTGGGCGAGGACACCTTCGTCCGCATGCTCCGCTACAGCCTCGCGACCGGCGGCGAACGCCTCCACTTCCGGCCCGGTGCCCGCCCGCTGCAGCAGGGGATCGGGGCGGACCGCGAACTCCGGTTCCGCCAGATGACGGGCGAGGACACCCTCGCCCTCGCCGGCTTCCTGCTCGGGCACGCCCACGTGCCTGCGCGCCTCCGCGACGATCCGTGTGACGCGGCGCGGCCCATGTACCTCTTCTACGAGCTTCCGGGCGAGGCCCTGATCGAGGCGCAGATGGAGCCCACGCGCGGTGGGATCGCGGTGCACCTCGACATCATCCGGCCCTTTCCGCATCCCCGGGACGCGGATCTGGTCGAACGTTAGGCGGGACCGTCCGCGGCTGCCGGGAAGACCTGGATCGTCTCGAAGACGTCCAGGCTCGCGAAGACGCCCTCGGTCCAGTACGGGTCGCTCTCGGCGAACGTGCGCGCCGTTTCGAGCGACGGGAACTCCAGCACCAGCAGGCTTCCGCAGGGGCCGCCAGCGGCATCCCGCAACGGGCCCGCGAAGCGTACCCGGCCCTGCTCGACCAGCGGCCGCGCGTTGGCGAGGTGGGCATCGCGCACCGCGGCACGCGTTTCGGCCGAGCCCTCCCGGTCGCGGCCGATCACGACGAAGAGCGGCATCAGCCGAGTTCCCGGCGCAGGAACGCGAGCATCATCGCCCAGGCCCGGCTCGAGGCCTCGGCGTCGAAGACGTCCGGACGCGTGTCGTTCATGAAGGCGTGGTCGACGCCCGGAAGGATCGTGAAGTCCGCCGACTTCCCGGCGGCGACGAGGTCGGCTTCGAGCTGGCGCACGACGTCGGGCGGCACGAAGGTGTCGTTCTCGGCGAAGATCCCCATCACCGACGCCTGCAGCCCGCGCAGGTCGAGGGACACGTTCGGGTGCACGCCGTAGAAGTCGACCACGGCCCGGACGCGCTCGTTGCGCGTGGCCGCGAAGAGCGCGAGCTGCCCACCCATGCAGAACCCGATCACGCCGACCCGGCTCCCCTCGACCGCCTCGTGGCCCAGGAGCGCCGCGATCGCGCCGTCGAGGTCGGCGGCCGCGCGCGGGATCTCGAGGTCCATCATCAGGCGGCTGGCGGCATCGGGATCGGTCGTCGATTCCCCGCGATAGAGGTCCGGCGCGAAGGCCACGAAGCCCTCCCGCGCGAGCCGGTCGCAGACCTCGCGGATGTGGTCGACGAGCCCCCACCACTCGGGCAACACGACCACTCCGGGACCCCGGCCGGAAGCCGGGACCGAGACGTAGGCGGACGCGGTCTCGTCGCCGCTGGCGAACGAGACCTGCTCTCCGGCAAAGGTCATCGCGAAGATCCTCCCCACTCCGCTCGCGGCCTCGCGGCGCAACGAGCGCGCGCAGCATACAACAACGGAGGCGCCCGGAACGGCACCCCCCGCTGCGCCATCCAGTGCGTCCGCCGCGCGGGAGCGGCCCTGGCCTGGATCCGGCATTCCGATCGGCCACGGAGGTGGCGAGGGGTGGGCGCAGGCGAAGGGAAGCGCAGCAGGGCCACTCGTCCGTTCCCTGTGCCTTGGGTCACCCGAGTGACTCCCGCCACCGGGTGCCGATCCGGGGCGAGCCATGAGCCGGAGCCCACCCCTCGCCGCCTCCCCCCGCGAGGTC
>Ga0114931_10007396_pt1 | contig 13404 bp, 14 predicted proteins | sample 2SBtaG_FD_89579 | JGI IMG/M metagenome (GOLD analysis project Ga0114931, IMG submission 89579) | Deep subsurface microbial communities from Kolumbo volcano to uncover new lineages of life (NeLLi) - 2SBTROV14_V59a metaG | ecosystem: Environmental > Aquatic > Marine > Volcanic | place: Kolumbo... | reverse complement strand
TGTCCTTATTTTTCACTTTGAAAACAGTCATTATATCAACATAACTCTTGTTTTCAAAGCAAAAACTAAGAACAAAATAATCAACCCAAAAACCTCAATTTATTTATTCACCGTTCCTTAAAGAAGAAGAATGAAGGAAAAAGAGCCGCATGAATTTATAAATATTCGTCGTTTTCGTACCCGGATGAAGGCATTCCAAAGAAAGAAGTTGGAGGTGGGCGTTTTTAATAAATCTCCCGCCTTCAACTTTTTACTTAAAGCCTATCGGTTCTTTTTCTTATGCCGATTTTTACGCAGTCTCTTTTTCCGTTTGTGGGTGGCTATTTTATGACGCTTACGCTTTTTTCCACAAGGCATAGTTAAATTAATTTTTTTATGAATGAATAATTCTACTTTAAGATTTTAAGATTTTAGATAAAAGACATAAGACGTTTACATTCTATAAGCAGTAGGTCATTGACCAAATAGTAGGAGAAAAGATTATGTTTTTTAAAATATAGCCCTCACATCCATAATAAAGTAAAGTTCCTGACTCTTACAATCTTTCATTTTTTGTCTAAAGTCTTGAAGTAGAAATAATTATATTTTAACCTAAATTGAGCGGTTCTTTTTGGATGGATATTGCCAAGCTATTGCGTCACAGGGTTTTTAAAAAAACGCAGGCATGCCTGTAAGGTACGTCGAGTATTTTTTAAAGCGCTGTGGCTCAATAGATTAGTGATAGTCGCCATCAAGAACCGCTCAATTTAGGTTTAAGATAATTCGAAGGTTCGGATTCCGATTATAAGCCAATAAAATTCCCTTCGTTTTCAACCAAAACTTGGGAAAGTGAATTTCAATCGCAGTCCCAAAAACGCAAAGGTCGCAAAATATTCAAAGATTAAGGACTTGTTTTCGTTTTTTAACGCCTAAGGAACGACGAAAGAATAACTTAACCATTTGGACGAGCTTATTTTTTCGTCCTTAGTAATCGGGCGGGGTTTTGCATTTTTTTATGAATTCCTCTGCTTTGTCCTCCTTGCCCAAGCCACGGTAAGCTTGCGCCAACAGGCAAATGGTGGTTTGATTGTCGGCATCGATAGAATGTGCTTTTTCCAGCCGTTGCACTGCTTTGTCGAATTGAGAAGTTTTGATTGCCAACCTACCTAAATTGTTTAGAATTGCCACGTTTTCAGGATACGTTTTGTTTAAATTCAACAGCATTAGAACGCCTTTCATGGGGTTTTCTGAGGGTGGATTTTGGACATAAACCAAGGCGAGGTTAAGTTTGTTCTGAGGGTTGCCGGGGTTTAAAGAGATGGCGTTTTCGAAAGCCTGAATGGCGTGGGCAGTGCAATAACTTTTTATTTTTTTTTCATGGGCTTGCTGAAGGCAAATAGAGTAGGTCGTGCCTGCAATAGACCAACTTTCTTCTGTGCCTGCCAATCCGGCAGCTTCTCCGGCATAATAGCCCGCAATTCCCGGTTTTTTCAAATCGTACCAGGTGCCTGATAGTTGTTTGAAAATAGCTGATTTTACCGAATCGGTTGGGGCGACAGCCAATTGTCTTTCCAAAGCTAAAACAGGAGCAAGTTCGAGAGATTCCAACTGTTTTTTTGCCGTAGTCATCAAGACGTTGATATTGGTACTGACGGCTGCCAAGGCTCTGGTTTTTTCCAAACCTTTGTGCTTAGGAGAAGTGGTGTCGAAACCAAAATAGAGCATCAACAAAAGCGCAAAAGCTGAAAAAACAAGCCCGAATTGAAGCTTTGTCATACGAGACGGTCTAAGTTTTACTCGCCCTCTTCAGGCATCGAGTTTACCTTGTCCTTAACCTGTTCGACAAAAACCTTGGCTGGCTTGAAAGCCGGAATGAAGTGCTCCGGAATTTCGATAGCCTCATTTTTTTTGATATGCCGACCGATTTTTTTCGCTCGCTTTTTAATAACAAAGCTGCCAAAACCCCGGACATAAACATTCTCACCACCGGAGAGGGCGCTTTTTACCTGAGTGAAAAACTCTTCGAGACTGACCAAAACGTCCACTTTGGGAACGCCGGTTTTCTCTGAAATCGCTGTTACCAAATCAGCTTTTCTCATCGTTATTGAATTGGTTTAGAATAGGTTATGAATATTTTATAGAATTGGTGCAAGAGAAGCAAATTTCGCATTTTTTTCTTTAATTGGAAATAAAAAACGATTTAATTTCAATATTTTTCTCTAATACTCAATGTATTACGTCTTGCCATAAAGTTTATTTGAATATATGTGTCCTCTGTGGCGCAAAATCAAAAGCTTGAACCCCATTTGTTGAGATGGAAAGCTAGGGCTTACTAAAACCTAAATTGAGCGCTTCTTTGAATTATGGCCGCATTGGTTACCTTTGCCAAATTCCAATACAGACCAGGGAATCTTTTTCCGACAACGACTCAGGTGGTTTTTGGTAATTTCCCAAAATACTCTTTAAACTTATGTTATTATCAATGACGGGATATGGCAGGGCGACTACCGCCTTTGACCATAAAACGATAACGATTGAAGTGCGTTCGTTGAATAGCAAATTCACGGACATTCGATTTAAGATGCCCTCGAATTACAAAGAAAAAGAAGCGATTTTGAGAAAAATTATTTCTGAAAGGGCAGAGCGCGGAAAGTTGGATGTGTCTTTGGAAGTAAAATCTTTGCAGGGGGATGATGAATTTGGTTTAAATGTTCCTTTATTTAAAAGATACCATCGGGCTTTGGCGGAATTGGTTGATGAATTGAAAATTCCTAATGGCGATTTATTGCAAGCCATTTTGCGAATACCGAATGTAGTGGCTGCCGCGGAGGATTCGATTGACGAAAAGGAGTGGGAAGCAGTCGAACAAACGCTCCACCAAGCAATGGATAATTTTAACGATTTTCGCAGGGCAGAAGGCGAGGCAATGGAAGAGGACCTGCGCATGCGCATTAGAAATATTCAGGAGCCTTTGAAAATGATCAACCCCTTTGAAAAGGGGCGCATCACCCGGCTGCGAAACCGCCTCAAGCAAAATTTGGAGCAGTTTCTGGGTAAGGAAAATATAGATGAAAATCGTTTCGAACAGGAAGTTCTTTTCTACCTTGAAAAAATTGACATCACCGAGGAAAAGGTTCGACTGGAGCAGCATTGCACCTTTTTTATCGAGCAACTCGACCTAAAGACAACCTTGAAAGGTCGGAAACTGAGTTTCATCAGCCAAGAAATGGGGCGGGAGATAAACACCCTCGGAGCTAAAGCCTATTCTTCTGATATTCAACGACTTGTAGTGCAAATGAAAGATGAATTGGAAAAAATAAAAGAACAAGTTGCCAATTCTGTTTAGTTGAAAATGGGAAAATTAGTAATTGTAACGGCTCCTTCCGGTGCGGGAAAAACGACCGTCGTCCGGCATCTTCTCAAAACATTTGATTGCCTCGCTTTCTCGGTTTCAGCTACTACGCGGAAGCCCCGGCCCAATGAAAAAGAGGGGGTGGATTATTATTTCGTTAGTCGGGGACAGTTTAGTCAACTGGTAAAAGAACAGGCTTTCGTAGAGTGGGAAGAACTTTATCCGGGACAGTGTTCGGGCACGCTTGTCAGCGAAATTGAACGGCTTTGGGCGGCTGGCAAAAACATCCTTTTTGACATCGATGTAAAAGGCGCGGCGAACATCAAAAAGGCTTTCCCGGAGCATTCCCTGGCTATTTTTGTCAAACCCCCTTCCGAAGCCGTCCTTTTCGAGCGGCTGCGCAGGCGAAAGACGGAAAGCGAGGAAAGCCTCGGAAATCGAATCAGCCGAGCTAAAATCGAACTGACTTGCGAAAAAGAATTTGACATCGTTTTGGTCAATGATGTTTTGCAAATAGCTTTGAAGGAAGCGGAGCAGCTTGTCGGAACGTTCTTAGAAAAAGATAAATAATGCCGCTATGGAAATCTCGATTACCAATGGAATTAAAATTTGTGTAGAAACCTTTTACATGGCTGAAAATTCAGCTCCTGCAAAAAACAATTATTCTCACGCTTACCGGATAACCATCGAAAATCACAGCCCCCATGCGGTTCAATTGCTTCGCAGGGAATGGCACATCTTTGATTCCAACGGGGTCAAAAGAATTGTAGAAGGCGAGGGCGTCATTGGGCAGCAACCCGTTCTTGCCCCCGGAACATCCCACCAATACACTTCCTGGTGTCCGTTGATGACCGACATTGGTAAAATGCATGGCACCTATTTGATGAAAAGACTTCCCAATGGGAAAAACTTCAGGGTAGCCATCCCCGCCTTCAAGTTGATTCCACCCTTTAAATTGAATTAATTTTGGGTACTTGCTCCAAGTCCAAATTTTCCAAAACTTTGCAAATAGCCTCTCGGTGATGGAAATAACGCTGAATTAATTCAACTTTTACCTTCGAAAAGAGACCCAATATTTTTCGTTCTTTGACAAATCGTGTGCAGATGCTGCCCCCTATTGTCGGCCTACCTTGAAGTCACACCGACAATTCTTTTCACTTTCAGGATTTGCAGGAACAACCGTAGCTCCGAGCTTCCGCTCGGAGAAGTGCAGTAGTTTTATCAAGGCAGAAGCTGCGATTTAGAGTCGCTTCAAATTACGGCTTACCCTCCGCCTTACCGTTCAAAAGCTGGAAGGCTTTTGCAAAATCGGGCAGGCCATAGCCCAATTCATTGTCGGGGTTTCCAGCTTGACTACTGCTTTGGCGGATAGCCGCCATTATTTCCAAATTCGTTTTTTCGGGAAACGCCTGCCACAAGCAAGCCGCCAAACCCGCAATTATTGGCGCTGAAAAAGAAGTCCCTCTTGAATGAACAACCTTGGCAGAGTAAATTGAGGCAACGGCAACATTGGTACTCGATGCCACGACATCCGGCTTGATGCGCCCGTCGGCAGTGGGTCCAAGGGAACTAAACCGCGCCCGTTGACCCGAAGCAGTGACGCCTCCGACGGCTAAAATATTTTCGGCGTCCGATGGAACATCAATGAACTTCCACTTCGTATTGCCTTCATTTCCGGCGCTGTTGACGAGAAGCATTCCTTTTGAAGATGCCATCGAAGCGCCTCTTGTCGCCAAGGCTGATTTGCCATCAAGGGTGGCGTATGAATGGTTGGTTGATTGGTCGTTGAAAGTGGTGTAGCCCAGCGAAGAATTCACAATATCTACCCCTAGACTGTCCGCATATTCCAGCCCGGCCACCCAATTGCACTCCTCGACGAGGTACTCGCCCCGAACGTCTTCGGTTTTCAAGCAAATATAGGTTGCATCTGGCGCCGTGCCCACCATCCGACCAGGATAATTCGCCCCCATCACCGACAACACTTCGGAACCATGCCCGCTTGATTCAAACACAAAATCGTCTTTATCTACAAAATCCTTGGTGTAGAGGAGGCGGTTAGTGGCGCGCAAACTGTCAAAGAAAGGCATGATTTCAACATTCGAAAAACCACCGTCGAGGATGGCTACCAGCAATCCCTTTCCCTTGAAGCCCCGCGAATGAAGGTAATCGCCCCGAAGCATTTTTAGTTGATTTTCCGCGAGTCCGTAGGGACTGGCGAGGAGGGAAATATTGGAGATGGAATCTCTCTTTTTTTCGCTTTTGCGCGACAAAAGTTGCCGTTCAAAATGCTTTCCAACAGGAAGTACGGACTTCACAAAATAGAGAGAATCTATCAAGGCAACGATGGAATCAGTAGCCAGAACGCTGGCCCCATTGAGCCATTTGGAGGTGTTGTGAATGCCGACCCCCAACTGCTTCAAACTGTCGAGGTAAGCTGGGCTGACGGGTAGGTCGCTTGGGTCAATCGCAATCCCCTGTCGTTGCCGCCGGGCGATAGCACGCTGCGAAAGAAAGGCTTCGGGGAAATAGATGAGGTAAGGATTGTTGGCTTTGTCCCTGAATTCGACCCAGTAGTTTTTCAATCCGGATTCCTGTGAAAAAGCGGAACTGAAGAAACCGATTGAAAAAAGAAGAATAAGAAATCGCCGCATGAATAGGTCGTTTTGTCAATGGGTCATTTGGTCAATTGCCAATAGGTCATTGGGGGAGGGTAGCATGAATTGAAACAAGGACCAATGACCTATTGGACCATCTTGTTATTTTGCGGCCGAAAGGTACAAAAATAAAAAAAGGGGGGTGTGGGGGGTAAAAGGGGGTAACCGATTTCTTTTCCGAAAATTGGTCACAAAATCGACCTAAAACAGATTTTCCTTTGATGGATAAAGGTAGGGAATGCTTTCCCGGAAGGAGGAAGGCAAAGAAATGTTTTTTTTTAGAAAATGGAGAATTGTCGTATGGCATTAATTGACCTTGCTCAAGTGGTTTGGTTTGAATGTTTTTTAATAACTTGTTTTTCAAATAAAAAAAATGCGGATACTTGCCAAGTCAATAATTTTGAATCAACTGATTTGGGAAGGACGCTGGAATGTTGTTTCTTTTTTAAAGCGGGGTCATCCAACAATGTCATAAAATGTGGAAAGCAGCGTTTTTTTTTTGAATAAAATGGAATACGATTTAACCGTAGGTCGAAGCTTCCGCTTCGAATAACGCAATAGTCTTCTCGAAGCGGAACCTTCGATTTAGGGTTGCTTGAAACAAAAGATATTTTAGACTTGATTTAAAAATAATTCATCGTTGCTCTTCCAGTAATTCTTTGAATGCTGCAACTCTAATAACTTCTATTTTCGGAAAAGAGATTTGTTTTAAAACATTGAAATGCTTATCCTCACTTACAATATGTTTTGCATTGCAAGCTATTGCACAATCCACAAATTTGTTGTCTTCGGGGTCTTGTTCAATCAATTGCCAGTAGATGTGTTTGGTGACAAAAATGAGATTTGGTAAATCCGAAATTGCATCCAATACAGCTTGGGCGATTGTGTAGCCAACGTGCCGGGTTATGACTTCTTCATATTCCAACAGGATGTCCGTAGTAACACATAAAGAAAAGCGGTTATCCAACAGACTTTTCCAAACCCAATGAAGATCTGAATTACTGGAAAAGGAAACCAACAGTACATTGGTGTCCAAAACAATTCTCATGATTTTTTCGATTTGTTTTTGAGGTGTTCTTCCTGTGATTTGTAAGGGGTTCGCAAATGAGAATGCAATAGTTGATCTATGTCTTCATTCGTCCATCCTTTTTTTTCCCAGGCTTCGTCTGCTAAGGCGGTCACTCTTTTGAATTTGAATTCCAAAAGAATCCGCTTCACTTCTTCCAGTTCCATCTCCGACAAATCGGCGCTGAACAATTTTAAAATTTCCAGTTGCACATTATTAAATGGCGTTTTTAATTTTTGAATCATGGCTTTTAATTTTATTCAAAGGTACAAAAAGCCCTGCATTACGGCCGCATTACAAAAAGCGATTTGCAAAATAGCCTTTTGTGTAAACCTGCCCTGCACCTTTCACAATAGGACTATTTGATACGATGCTTCCAATCTCACGTCAGCGTAAAATGTAAAAAGCAACTACTGTACCTCCGAGCCTTCGCTCGGAGAAGACTACGAAGCTACTCGAAGCGGAAGCTTTGAGCTACGGTCGAAAAAAAAACAGCCCCGAAGTACCTTTTGGCGCTTCGGGGCTGTTTCTCATCACTTCCTGCTTATTTAGCGGAAGCTGGTGAAACCGGAAATTCTTATTCTTCATTTCTTCCAGTCAGCGCCACCAGGTGAATCAAATACGCCAGAATCGGGCTGGCAATCAAACCGCCGGGAATATCTGCGGCGGTTAGTTCATAACCCAATATGCTCTTAAAAAAAGGTCGGATGCCGATTACTGAAAATCAGAAGCATAAGCCTATCTTTGTTGGAAAATCGAATAAAATTGGAAATAGCAAGTCTCCTCATCGAATTGTTTTTTTTAGTTGCCGGAATTTACGTTTATCTTTTTTCCATAGGGAAGGTTCGGTCTAAAGACCCTGCTTCGGGCAAAAAAGCGGAAGAATTCCGCGTCCGCAATGGTGGTTGGTTGCGGATACTTTCTTTGGCACTTATCGCTTTGATGGCCGTGGAAATCTATTTGCATCTTACCCAAATGAACTTTTAAATTCATGGTCAATCGTTCCAATTAAAGCCATAGGAACCTTCTTCCCACTTGATAATCAGGGGTCTATCATCAATGACGCTTCCTTTGAAAAAATTCCGTCACCTTGGCGGCCTGTTCTCCAATTGGTTCAAGAGTGGTATCTGGAGAAAGAGGGCGACGACTTGCACAGCCTCTATTTGAGGGGGAGTGTTCCGAGAGGCTTGGCACAAGATTCTTTTTCCGATTTGGACATGCTTGCTTTGGTTAAAAGGAAGGGGCTGCGGTGGGAGGCGGCTGCTTGGCAAGAGGAATTGGAGTGGATTTTGCGAGCAGATTTTCCTTTCGTAAATGCCCTCGAGGCAATGCTTTCGAGCTATTCTCCCCAATTTTTTGAAGTCAATCCGCATTTGGCGATGGTGCTTAAAACGCAGTCTATTTGCCTCTATGGGAATGATATTCGCCCGTGTTTGCCGAAATTCAAACCGGGGAAAAAAATGATGCTTCACTTTCGGCGGCTCGAATCGGATTTGGAAGCCTTTTTGAAAATTAATCCCATCCAATTAGCAGATTGTCAAGGAATTATGAAGTTGATTTTGCGGGTTGGTTTTGAATTGGTGATGGAACGGGAAGGGCAATTCACCACCGATTCATACCCCTGCTACCGGGCGTTTTCCAACTATTATCCAACACATGAGTCGCAGATGCAGCAGGCGCTCTTTTTTTATTTAAATCCAAATCGGGAAGTTTCGTTTTTGAAATCCTTTGTCACTGATTTTGGCGGTTGGATGCTTGGCCAAGTGAAGGAAATTATTGAGACCTAATTTTCTGGCCGGCCTTTTCTTTTATGCTCTTATCCCGATTGGCGGCTTCAAGACTTCCGCACTTTTTAGTAATATTGCGGATTCAAAGTGTATTTTCAAATCTCTTTCTTTTACCAACTGCAAAAATTACGATGAAAAAAATCCTGCTGCCCGCGCTGATATTCGCATTGTTGAGTTTTAAAATTAGTACTGCCCAAACCCAAGACGCCCCTCCGGAACCCGACTTTTACGACCTGAATACTATTCAAGAAATCAAACTTTCTTTTGCACAGGAAAATTGGCGCTATTTCCTCGATTCCTTGCGATACAATGGCGACGGCTTGTTTTTGGGGAGTGTTGAAATCAACGGACAGCCTTTTGAAAATGTGGGTGTCCGGTATCAGGAAAGCAAATCCTTCACACCGGGAGGAAAGCGCAACAGTTTGGAAATTGAGTTGAATTACATCAACAAAAATCAAAATTTTCAAGGACACCCGACGATAGTGCTGTCTAATTCGTTGCGCGACCCAAGCATGATTCGGGAGGTCTTGTCTTTTGAAATTGCGAGGAATTACATGCCGGCCCCCAAAGCCAATTATGCGTGGGTAACGGTTAATGGAGAGAATGACGGCCTTTTTGTCAATATCGAGGCAGTGGACGATGTTTTTCTCGATGCTCATTTTGGTTCGAGTGAAAACGCCTTGTTCAAGGTGAACCCTTTTGCCGGAGACAATACGCCGGCGGGTTGCAGAAGCAAAATTTTCGGCTCCCTTGAATACGACGATAGGGTGAGTTGCTATTTAAATAATTTTAAAAAATTGTCCGAACACGGTTGGGACGATTTGATGGAATTGACAAAGGCGCTAAACGAACAGCCCGGTAAAATCGAAAGCGTTTTAAACGTGGACAGGACGCTTTGGATGCTTGCCTTCAATAACGTCCTCGTCAATTTGAGTAGTTATTCGGGGCAGCACAGTGTAAATTACTACCTCTACAAAGATGACCGAGGGCAATTCAACCCCGTCATTTGGCATTTGAATTTGGCTTTTGGCAGCTTTAAAAATACCGGGCAGGGATCGGACTTGAAGCTCAAAGACCTCCAAAATTTAGACCCCCTTTTGCATCTTGACGCCCCATCTAAACCATTTATTAGCAAGCTATTGCAAAATGAATTTTTAAAAAAAGTTTATCTTTCTCATTTGGAGACCATCTTGCAAGATTTCTTTACGAACGGGAAATACCTAGAGCAGGCAAAAACACTTCGGAACCTCATTCGAGAGGACTTCAAAAAGGACCCGAGAGATGATTACAGTCTGACAGATTTTGATAACAGTATGTCAAAAACCATCGGCAAGAGAAGCAAGATACCCGGCCTTGTAGAATTGATGGAAAAAAGGGTGAAATATTTGAAAAGGCATCCGGCACTCGAAGTGCTTCCCCCTGATATTTCGGAGGTGAACGTCATCGGCCGCCCCCAATTTTCGAGTGAACGGGTTAAAAATTTCAGGGTCGTGGCTAAAGTTGATAAGTTTCCCAAGCGCGTTAAATTGGTTTACCGTCTATCGGGCGAAGGAGATTTTCGGGTGACGACGATGTACGATGATGGCAAAAATAACGATGGACAAAGCAACGATGGCACTTTCGGAACCACTATCAACCCGGAAAATGGCGAATCTGTCATCGAATATTACATTTTAGCAGAAAATGCGACCCTCGTAAATTATAGCCCCGCCAACTACATGTGGGAACGCCATCGCGCGAGTTTGGAGGAACTGAACAAGTAGGGTTCAGGAGTTCAGGGGTTGGGGAGTTCAGAAGGTTCGGGCAGTTTGGAGGGCTTTGATAATCAATTAGTTGCGAAGTTTTTTTAACCATTATTTGGATAGATTTTTAAATTTCATTTCAAAAATATAAAATGAGGAAGTGGAAAGGGGCGACGGGATTGATTTTTTGAAATTCATAAAAACACATCTTCGCCCTTGCCTTTGGGGGCTAAAAAAAAATGAACGTATTGAAGAAGCCATGAATAAATCCGTTTTCCAATTCCTGCTACTTTTTCTCACCGCGCCTCTTTTTTCCCAAAATCTTTACGACCTCTCGCATATCGTCGAAATCAAAATCACTTTTAATGTACAAGGATGGAGCGAAAAGTTGGATTCTTTGAAACGGGCAGGCAGCAAAAACCGGCTTCCGGCAACCATTCAAATTGACGGTCGGAAATTCGAGGAGGTGGGGGTTCGCTTTAAAGGGAACAGTTCTTATTTCAACCCCCGAAAGGCGGGTTCGACCAAACTGCCTTTCAACATCAAAGCCAATTTTAAAATTAAAAAACAGCGCTTTCCGGGAGGCTACCAGACGCTAAAATTGTCGAACGTTTTCCGCGACCCTAGCTTTTTGCGCGAAGTGCTTTCCTATGAAATCGCCCGGAAATACATGCCTGCCCCACTTTGCAATTTTGCCAAATTGTACGTCAATGACCAATATTTGGGGCTGTACAACAATTCCGAATCCGTCAATGAGCAATTTTTGGATAAGCATTTTGGCAACCACAAAGGCGCTTTTTTCAAGTGCGACCCCAATTGGAATGCGACAACTTCCGACCGCTGCCCGGAAGGCGATAAAGCCTCGCTGATGTATTTGGGGGACGACCCCGCTTGTTATTCGGGTTTGTATGAACTGAAATCCAAAGATGAAAAAGCTTGGGACGAATTGATTGATTTGACAAAAATCCTGAACGAGAAACCGGGAAAAATTCAGGAAGTCCTCGATGTGGATAGGGTGCTGTGGATGCATGCTTTTAATATAGTTTTGGCAAATTTGGACAGCTATACCGGCCGCCTGTGCCACAATTATTACCTCTACAAATCCTCCGATAGCCTCTTCACGCCAATTGTTTGGGACATGAATTTGTCCTTCGGCGGGTTTCGATTCGATGGCTTGACCAAAAGAATGCTCGACAATAAGGATTTGGAAAAAATCAGCCCCTTCGTCCATTTTAAAACCCGAAATGCCAAACGTCCTTTGATTGTTAAATTGCTCGAAAATCCACTTTACCGGAAGATTTACATCGGGCATCTCCGCACTATTTTGTACGAAAATTTTGTGAACGGCGAATACCTCAAACGGGCAAAAGAAGTTCAAGAACTCATTGGTAATGAGGTGGAAATGGATGCCAATAAATTGTACGATAATCAAAAGTTCCATAAAAACCTGGCGCAAACCGTTGCTGCCGGCAGGTCTAAAATCATCGGCATCGAGGAGTTGATGACGGCGCGGACGGACTATCTTTCCAATCATCCTTTGTTGGCAATTGCGCCTCCTTCGATTTCTAAAGTCGAGCATCTGCATTATGGTCCAACGGTGGCCATTAATGCGGTTGTTGAAGGCGCTCAACGCGCTTTTTTAGCTTATCGCTACGGAAAAAAGGAGTCCTTTCGGTTCCTCGAAATGTTCGACGACAGTGGGCACAACGACCAAATGAAAGGCGATGGAATTTGGGGGGCTACCATTGAAAACAAGGCTGGCATTCAGTATTACATCATTGCAGAGGGCGAACGACTTGCTATGCTTTCTCCCAAACGCGCTTCCTTCGAGTTTTACGAAGTGAAGTAAATCGCTTTTTAACCCTTTAATGTTTTTGGGAAGACGTATGCCCTTGCTTTTCGACTCTATTTTGGGGTTTTACTCAGCAGGAGGCAAAGCATTTCCGCTTCGAATTCTTAGAGGCAAGCAAATTTTTTTAAATGACGATTAGCATTATCATCCCAACTTTCAATGAAGCATCGAACATTCAGCGACTGATTAGCTATTTGAAAAACAATACAAATCCGAAGCACATTCGGGAAATCATCGTGATTGACGGGGGCAGCACAGATGCTACCGTGGTTTTTGCGAAAGCGATGAAAGTGCGGGTGAAAGTGGCAGAACAGAAGGGCAGGGCTGCCCAAATGAATGAAGGGGCCAAGATGGCGACAGGCGATATTTTTTACTTCCTCCACGCCGATTCTTTTCCACCGGAAAACTTTACAACTGATATTTTAGCCGCCGTCGAAAAAGGTTTTGAAAGTGGCTGCTACCGTCTGCAATTTGACCACCCCCACAAGTGGTTGCAACTGATGTGTTGGTTCACGCATTTCAATTTTAGCTGCTTCCGTTTTGGCGACCAAAGTTTGTTCATAAGCCGGGAATTATTCGAAAAAATGGGTGGCTACAATTCCAAAATGCTCCTGTTAGAAGACCAAGACCTCATTTGCCGGATGCGCAAAAAGGCCAGATTCAAATTGATAAAAAGAAACATTTTGACCTCTCCTCGCAAATACCTTCAAAATGGTTTTTATCGCCTTCAAGGCATCTATTTTCTTCTTTATTTTTTGTACAGCATCGGAATCCCCCACCAAAAATTAGTGCAGCTATACCGCCGGAATATTTCCAACGGCAAAATTTAACCACCACCACACCACCACACCATCACACCACCACACCATCACACCACCACACCACCACACCATCACACCACCACACCACCACACGACCACACCATCACACCACCACACCATAACACCATCACACCACCACACCATCACACCA